>LWDU01041380.1_pt1 | contig 31143 bp, 31 predicted proteins | sample 727161 | NCBI WGS metagenome assembly LWDU01 (sample SAMN04566230, study PRJNA314399) | hydrothermal vent metagenome | isolation source: deep sea hydrothermal plume seawater | place: Mexico: Gulf of California, Guaymas Basin | collected 2004-07-11
CGCCGGCTTCGCGCTTGAGGGCCACCACGACCGGCGGATCCTGGGCATTGACGCCTCCGGCACCCTGGACCAGACGGTCGACCAGGTCACCAGGATCGCGAGGGCCACCGCTGAGCGGATCGGCCTCGGGCGGGACCTACGGGAGGACGAGATCACCGTGCTGGCCGGCTACGAAGGGCCCGCCTACGGCGTTCCCGACGAGCAGACGATCCAGGCGATCCACCTGGCGGCCCGGACCGAGGGGATGATCACCGACCCGGTCTACGAGGGGAAGTCGATGGCCGGCCTCATCGACCTCGTTCGCAACGGTTCGATCCCGCCCGGCTCGAAGGTGCTGTACGCCCACCTCGGTGGGCAGCCGGCCCTGCCTGCCTATGCAGGAGCACCCGGCCTCGGCTAGGTGGGTGGCTGAACCACCGGCAGGCCATCTGGCCGGACCACCGGAACGATCCGGCGCATCGTCCCGCCTAGCTTCGGCTACCGGCGGACACGCCATGCAGATAGAGGTCGACGGCCAACTCGGGGATGTCCTCCAGGGCGACGGCGGATTCCGGCAGCCAGTGCTCCAGGAGCAGGCCGTTGACGACCGTCATGAAGAGCTTCGCCAGCTCGCGGGGCGTCCTCTCCAGCCCCACCTCACCGGCCGACTGCGCACGTTCCATGATCCGTTCGACGACCGCATCCAGCGGGTCCCAGGCTCGCAGGATCTCGGCGAAGAGGTCGGGCGGTGCCGTCAATGCCTCGCGAAAGGCCGCCCGGGCGAACTCCTCGATCTCGGCCGTGACCCGCATGTCGGCCGACGCCACCGCCAGCAGGTGTTCACGCACCGGGGCCTCAGGCGGCAGGGTCCTGCGTTCTCCACCGATGCGGCGGGCCCACTCGGCCACCACGGCCCTGAACACGTCCCTCTTGGAGTCGAAGTAGTTGTAGATCGTCCCCTTCGCCAGACCCGCGGCGATCGAGATGTCGTCGACCCGTGCCCCGTCCAACCCCTTTGCAGCGAACTCCGAGGCGGCTGCGTCCAGGAGCCGCTTCCTGTGTTCGATCCTCGTCCGCTCGTCAACCCGTGCCATGACATCTATTATGGGTAACCACCCAGATAAAGGTCAACCACCATCGGGAGCAACGTGACCCCCACCTACCAACTACACCACCTCTGCATCTACGAGACGGCACCTCGTGAGGCCATGTGGTGCTGGCTCCGCTGGTACCACGCCATCCCCGCCTTCTACTGGGAAGGCTCCGCCGACCTCCACCACACCGGCGAGGGTGGGGTCGACTACACGTTCCTGGCCTGCGGTGCCCCCTTCCAGATGCAGCTCGAATCTCCGCCGTACCAGTTCGAGTACGAGCGCAACTGGTTCGCCGACCATGGCTCCGGCATCAACCACGTCTGCTGGATAGTTCCCGACGCACTCGCCACGGTCGACCACCTCACGAAGGCCGGAGCGACGGTCGCCATGCCCTACGAGGAGTTCGGCAACACCTACAACGGCTTCGTCGCCATCGACCCGGAAGGCCGCTGGGTGGAGATCATGGAGTACACGGGCGGCTTCAAGACGCCCGACGTGGAGTACCGCCCTGTCAGCCACGTCGGCCTCCAGACGCTGGGTCCGGTGCAGCTCTGCCGGGACCTGGACAGCCAGGTCGCGTGGTACCGCGAGGTCATGGGCCAACGGGTACTCCACGACGCCAGGAGTGGCAACGACGGCCTCGTATACCTCGTGGACGAGACCTACGACGGCCGACAGTGTGTGAACGTCCTGGCGACGCCCTCCACCGACGCCGAACACGAGCTCATGGACCGCCACGGACCGGTTATCTCCTCGGTCCTATACCAGGCCGGCGATGTCGAGACCGCCTGGCGGGACGGCCTGGCCGCCGGGTTCGAGGAGGTCGCAGCGCCGGCCCACGACGATCGCATCGGCGCCACCACGGGGTACCTGCGAGAGCCCAGCGGGAACCTCGTCCAGATCCGGGAGCGACTCGTAGCGTGAGGGTCCGCGGCATCCACCACGTCGGCCTCGTCGTCGCCGACCTGGACGCCGCCGTCGCGTTCTACTCGGCCCTGCTGGACATGGAGGTCGTGGAGCGCGACTCCTGGTCGGCTCCCGCCCCTGACGAGGACCGGGCCGTGGGTCTGGTCGGATCATCGGCCGAAGGAGCGATGCTGCGCGGCTCCGACAGCTACATCGAGCTCTGGGAGTACACGACACCCGGGCGCCTGGCAGGCGACCCTGCGGAGGCGGGAGCCCACGAGCTGGGACTCCGCCACCTCGCTATCGAGGTGGACGACGTCCACGCCGCCCTCGACATGGTGACCGGCCTGGGCGGATCGCGGATGGGGGAGCCCGTCGAGATGTCCGACGACGGCGCCACCGTGGTCTACTGCCGCGACCCCTTCGGCACCATCATCGAGCTGATGTCCACCGGAGGCTCCATGGCCTCGCTGGACGACCTCTGAGGCTGACCGGCCGCTCAGCCGAAGAGCCTCATCGGGTCACCCATCTCGTGGTAGCCGAGGTAGCCGCCACCGACGTGGGTCGCGTCGTAGAGGGCGTAGCCGAGGAGTTCCCTGGCCCTGGGTGGCAGCCCTTCGACAACCCCGATCGGAATGTTCGTGTAGCTGTTCTCGACCGGTCGTAGCCACCCGGCGCAGTAACCGGTCGAAAGGGCGCGCCGCCACCGATCGCTGGAGGAGTTGGCGCCCCCGGCGTGGAGGACGTCGCCGCGGTACATGAGCACCGATCCCGCGGCCATGCCGCATGCCGTGATCTCGTCCTCTCCCGGCACTCGATCCGGGTCCCAGCGGTGGCTGCCAGCCACCACCCGCGTCGCACCCATCTCCGGGGTGATGTCGACCAGGGCAGCGATGGTGTTGACCATCATCGGTGAGTCCGTGTTGGCGAAGTTCCACGCGTCGTCGTCGCGGTGGAGCGGTTGGGCCGATTCACCCGGGCCGATGTCGATGACCTCGCCGTCGTTCAGGATGATGGTGGGGCTGATGGGGCCCACCACGACCTCGGCGTAGGCGAGCAGGCGCTCGTCCAGCATGATCTCCAGGAAGCTGGGTGCCTTGGCCAGGAGGCCCTGGATCCGCCGGGTACGACGACCCAGGAAGTCATCGGATGCAACCGATCCCGAGTCCGTGCCACCGTGCGCGGCCAGCCATGGCTCGAGTTCGTCGTTGAACCGCTCCAGCAGGCCGTCGGAGAGCCAACCCTCGATGATGACGCCGCCGTCCCGGTCGCTGGCCTCCAGGATGTCGTCCAGGCCGCAGTCCAGCGGAAGGTGGACGAGTTCGGGGCCATTCACGCTGCCAGCCCCCGGATGAAGTGCTCCTCCACCAGGACGACGACGTCGTCGAGGGTGACGCCCGGGTCCGGGGCCAGGGCCTCCAGTTCGAATGCGCTGAGGATCCCCAGGAACAACCTGGCCAACGTCGCCGGGGGATGCGGGCTGGTGAATTCACCCGACCCCAGACCGTCGGCGAACACCTCCGAGAGCAGGTCGACTCCCGGGCGGATCGCCTCGTGGGCCGCCTCGCGATGGCTGCCGACCAGCGACGGCATCTGCTGGACCACCACCCGGGCCAGGTCGGGGTCGCTGCGGGCCACCTCGGTGTCGAGGCGGGCGATGGACAGGAGCCGGGCGCCGGCCGAGTCGTGGTCCAGACGCTCATATGCCTCGACCAGGTGCGAGCACCATTCGGCGACGACCGTCAGAAACAGCGCCTCCTTGCTCGGGAAGTAGTTGTAGATGGTGCCCTTTGCGTTACCGGCAGCCAGGGAGATCGCGTCGAACCGCGCGCCGGCCAGACCACGATCGGCGAACTCGCTGGTGGCGGCCTCCACCAGCCGACGCCGGGTGGCCGTGCGGGCACTTGCCGAGATCCGGGACATGGGCCTATTATGGGGATTTCCCCACAATAGTCAAGGATCCAGCATGGGTGACCCGGCCCCACCACATACCCGGTCCGAGGACCCGGACTTCCTCGAGCACTGCTACCGACGCGTGCTCGACAAGCTCGGCTTCTCGACCGACCACGCCGCGATCGTCGCCCGATGCGTGTCCGACGGCGACCGCAACGGCAAGCTCACCCAGGGACTCGGCGTATTCGAGATCCCGGTCCTGCTGGCCCGTACAGGGACGCTGGACGTCACGGCCACTCCGGAGATCGTGGACGAGGGGCCCACATGGCTCGTCATCGACGCCCACCGCTCGTCCGGTCAGTGGGCTGTGTCCATGGCCATGGAGGCCACGATCGCCAAGGCCCGGGAGCACGCCATCGCCGTCGGCTTCGTGCGCGACTTCAACGACGCAGGCGCCTTCGGCACCTACGTCCGAATGGCCACCCGGCACGACATGTTCGCCATGGCTACGAACAACAGCCTGCCGCTCGTCTCACCCTGGGGCGGCATGCAGAACGTGCTGTCCGGGGCGCCGTTCGCCGCCGGCGCACCGGGAGGGGCCCACCCCCCGATCGTGTCCGACATCCAGGTGGTGGAGGTCCACGACGGCGACCTCAGCGAGGCGTACTTCCAGGGTCGCCGACTGGATGGCGAGTTCCTCGTTGACCCCGACACCGGAGAGCTCACCGACGACCCGTCGCCCTATTTCCAGCCGATGGAGGACTACGGCCGCATCTCCGACTGCAGGGCTGCGACGGTCTTCGGCTCCCCACGCCTCTACGCCCTGAACCTCGTGACCGAGATGCTCGCCGGCCTCATCAATCCCGGGGCCCGCCTCAGCCCGGAGATCGCCGGCCCACCCTCCTACTGGCTGGAACCCAGGGACGAGGCGCTGACCGGTGGAGCCTGCGTCATCGTGATCGACCCGTCCCACTGGATGCCGACCGGTGAACCGGGACGGAAGTCGGATCGACTCGTGGAGGCCGTAAAGGGCGCCCGACGCCGACCGGGGGTGGACGAGATCCTCCTGCCCGGCGAGCGGGGATGGCGGCACATGCAGGACGCAGGACCGGTGGAGGTACTTCCGGCCCATTGGGAGTCCTTCGTCCGGATCGTAGAGAGCGTGGACCTCACCATCGACGGGTTGCGAGCCGAACTGGACTGAACCGGGGGGGCCGTGGCCATGTGGCGGTCGACCCGTCCCTCACTCCCCCGGCAGGAGGTGGACCTTGCCGCACCGCTTGGACAACGCCACCTCGAAGGCCTCAGCAGCCCGGCTCATCGGAAAGGTGTGCGTGGTCAGGACGTCGATCCGGCGCTGGGTGTCGGGATCGCCCAGCATGGCCAACAAGGCCTCGCGGTCCCGGATGCGAACGTCGTGGCCACCCATCCAGGTGACGTGCCGGTCCACCAGGTCGTCCAGCACGCTCAGCGAGTACCGCTGCGAGCCATCGTGGCCCAGCGAGAACAACTTGCCGTACCGGCGCAACCCGGCGAGACACCTGTCCAGGTAGTACGGGACACCGGAACACTCGAAGGCGACGTCGACTCCCTGACGACCACCGGCCATGGCGTGTACCTGTCCCAACCAGCCCGGGTCGCCGGGATCTACAACGGCATGGACCCCCATCTCACGGCAGAGGTCCATCCGATAGTCGTTCCGGCCGAGTGCCACGACCGTGGCACCCCTGTACAGGGCATTGGCCACTGCTCCGAGCCCTATGAAGCCGATGCCTGCGACCAGCACCAGGTCGCCTGCCTTCAGACCGACCTCCTCTGCGGCAGTGAAGGTGCACCCCAGGGCACAGTTCCCCGCCGCCGCGTGCTGGAACGAGAGGTCATCGGGTAGTCGCACGACCATGTGCTCGGGCGCCAACCGGTACCGGGCCATGGCGAAGCCCCCCGACTCGCTGTCGTTCACCCGCTCGATGCCCAGCAGCCCCGCCGTCACGTCCTGTGGCGCCATGCCCTCGTCATGGCCCTCGTAGGGAATGCCCAGGCAGTGCGTGGGCGACAGGCCCCGCGTGCAGACGAAGCACTCCTGGCAGCAGTTGCCCTGGAAGACGATGACCCGATCACCGGGTGCGAACCTCGAGCCGGCCGCCACCTCGACGACCGTTCCCACACCCTCGTGCCCGAGGTGCTCCGGTCCGTCATGCCACTCGAACTGGTGGTCACGGTAGATGCGGGCCTCGTTGCAGACCGGGGCAATGGCGGTCTCGACCACGACGAATCCGGGCCCACACCGGGGAAACGGCTTCTCGACCAACCGGGTCGTTCCCGGCTGGGGGATGGACAGGACCGTGTTCGTCCGGCTCACCGCATCTCGACCCCGGTCGGGGTCACGATCCAGCCACGTGCGTACTCGCGGTCGGGGTGGACGGCCGCCATCGGATCCTCGCTGTCCCGGTAGACACCGAGCGAGTCCCCGGCCATCTGGTAGCCGATGAACCTGGTGAGGTCGTCGTCCCACTCGGCCACGACGCCGGGCGGGCACTCGATCATCATCTGTTCGCCCCTCGCCAGCCAGCCGACCGAGTGCTGGAGCGACAGCCCGATCCGCACCTCCCCGGAGAGGTTTGCTCCGCCTGAGTGGTAGGTCCGGCCCAGGTAGACGAGGAGGGAGCCCTTGGACATCTCGGCGGCGACGGTGTCGGCATGGTCGAAACGCAGGTCGTTGGCCAGGTGGTGGCTTCCGGGAACCACCCGGGTGGCGCCATTGGCCTCGGTGAAGTCGGTCATGGCCCACATCGCATTCACCTCCACCTCCACCGGCAGGTCCACGTAGTCGTACTTCCACTGGTCGCGGTGCACCGGCTGTGCCGGTTGGCCCGGAAAGATCTCGATCAACTCTGTGGCCGAGAGCATCCACGTGGTCGCATACCCGAGGACGTGGTCGCCGGCGGCCCGGATCGCCGGGTGGCGGGCGATCGACCGATAGGTCTCCGAGCGCAGGACGACGGCACCGGTTCGCCGTGTGCGGATGCCCTCGAACTCGCCCACGCCCAACGCCGCCACGCTGGCATGGGGATCAAGCTCGTGCCGGATGGCATCAAGCACGTCAGCCTCGAGCAGCCCGTCGAATACGCAGCAGCCGGCCCGGTCCAGGGCCTCTCCGACCTCCTCGGGCGTCCAGTCGTCGCCGAGGCGCGGAACCACCTGCGAAGTCATGCTCCACAGTCTAATATGACCAACGACCCATAATAAATTGGAGAGGTTCAAGATGGATCTGGGGATAGCCGACAGGCGGGCCATCGTGACCGGGGGGAGCCGCGGGATCGGCCTGGCCATTGCCCGGGTGCTCGTCGACGAAGGAGCCTCCGTGGCCATCTGCGCACGCGGCGCCGACGGGGTGGCCGCCGCCGTCCAGGACCTCGGCGAAAGGGCCTGGGGCACAGCGGTGGACGTGGCCGACACCGACGCCTACACGGCCTGGCTGGACGCCGCCGTGGACCACCTCGGGGGCCTGGACATCTTCGTCGGCAACGTGGCCTACACCCCGGACGCCGACGAGGAGACGCGCTGGAAGGCCGCCTTCGACGTCGACATGATGCACTGCGTCCGGGGATGTCGCACGGTGATGCCGGCCCTGGCCGCCTCCGGATCAGGGGCGATCGTGCTCGTCTCGAGCGTCTCCGCCATCCTCGCCGACACGCCACCCGATGGCGCCCCCTACGGCGCCATGAAGGCCGCCCTGGTGACCTTCGCCAGCCAGCTGGCCCAGCAGGCCGGAGCCGACGGCGTGCGCGTCAATGCCGTCTCACCCGGGCCGATCCTGTTCGACGGCGGCACGTGGGACCAGGTTCGGAAGTCCGAACCCGAGGTGTTCGCCCACGTCGAGGGTCTTGCGGCACTCGGCAGGATGGGCGGGCCCGAGGAGGTCGCCAGAACCGTGGCCTTCCTCGCCAGCCCGGCCTCGAGCTACACGACCGGAGCGAACGTGCGGGTCGACGGTGGCATCGTGAAGACCGTCCAGCACTGAGGAGTAGCTAGTGCGAGCAGCGATATTCGACGAACCGGGTCGCCCGCTGCGACTCGCCGAGGTGCCGGACCCCATCCCAGGACCCCGCCAGGCCCTGATACGCGTCGCCGCCTGCGGTGTGTGTGGAAGCGACCTCCACGCCACGACCGGCGAGGACTGCATGGCCAGGCGCGGGGGAATCCTGGGCCACGAGGTCACAGGCGAGATCGTCCGGCTCGGCTCCGAACACTCTGGCGACTGGACCGTCGGCGACCGGGTGTACGCCATCCCCATCGGGTCATGCGGGTCGTGCCCCCGGTGCATGCTCGGACAGCCGGAACGGTGCCCCGACCAGAATCCGTTCGGCGCGCTGGGTGCAGACCAGCCCGACGGGGCATACGCAGACCTGGTCGCCGTGTCCACCAGTGATCTGCTGCTGGTGCCCGACGGGGTTGCCATGGACGTGGCGGCGCTCAGCGAACCGCTGGCCACAGGCCTCATGTGCGTGCGCCGCGCCGGACTGTCCATCGGCGACCGGGTGCTCGTGCTGGGCGGAGGCCCCATCGGCCTGGCCGCCACACTCTGGGCACGCTTCTTCGGAGCCCGGTCAGTGGTGGTGTCCGAGTACCTGGAACACCGCCTGGGCCTGGCTACCAGCATGGGTGCCACCGCCACCATCGACGCCGCCGGACACGACGTGGCTTCCCGCTTCGTCGAGTTGACCGGTGGCGAACCCGATGTCGTCATCGAGGCCGTCGGCCGCCCGGGGATGCTCGACCAGGCCATCTCGCTGGTCCGCCAGCAGGGCAGGGTGGTCACCGGCGGCGTGTGCATGGAACCAGACGGCTTCGACCACCTCGCCGCCTACGCCACGGAGCCGGTGATCCTCACGGCCCGCGTCTACACCAGGGCCGAGAACGAGTTCATCCTGGAGATGATCGCCGCCGGTCGCATCGACCCGAGCCCGCTGATAAGCCACCGCATCACCCTGGGCGACCTCCCCGGAGCGTTCGAGGAGCTACGCACACCGACCGACCAGTGCAAGGTATTGATGACGCCATGACGACATTGACGGCAGACCAGGTCACCACCTACCTGCTGCCGCCCGCCGCCTACATGGAGCAGTCGTGGTTCGATCGTGAGCGTGAGTAGCTGTTCGAGAACACCTGGGTCTTCTGCGGCGTCGAGCATGACCTGGCCGCGCCGGGCGACTTCCTGACCATCGACGTCGGTCGATCCCCCATCGTCGTCGTCCGGGACGGCGATGATGGCCTCCGGGCCTTCCACAACATCTGTCGCCACCGGGGACTGCTCCTGGTCGATGACGCCGGGAACTGCGGAAAGGGGCTCGTCTGTCCCTACCACCGCTGGAACTACGGGCTGGACGGATCCCTCCGCTCCGTGCCCCAGCGCGACCAGTACCCCGAGCTGGACTACTCCCAGCTCGGCCTGCACGCCGTGCGATGCGAGACCTGGAAGTCGCTGGTGTTCGTGAACCTGGACCCGGAGGCCGAGACCCTCGACTCATGGATGGGCGACCTCGGTTCGCAGTTGGAGGGGTTCCACCCCGAATCCCTCGTCGAGATATCCACCCTCGAGCACCCGGTGGCGTCCAACTGGAAGCTGTACGTCGAGAACCACGTCGACTGGCTGCACCTCTGGTACATACACGCCGGATCCCTGAGCCAGTACCACCACTCCTCCGGTGAACGCCGGGAGTTCGGTCGGCACTGGACGAGCTTCGAACCGCTCACCGAAGAACCCGACCCTGCCGTCGACCCGGGCGGCCTGCTCCCCATTCCCGGGCTCTCGGCCCTGGAAGCCTCGAACGGCGCCCATTTCATATTCCCCTCGCTCACCCTGTTCACCAACGCCGGCTACTGGATGCTGGGCCAGGTCGTTCCAGAGGCACCCGACCGCTTCACCCTGCGCCTCCGCATCTTCGCGGTGCCGGGGAGCGACCCCGCAGGATTCGACGAGGTCATCGAGACCGTCATGCACGAGGACTACGCGGTCGCCGAGGCGATCCAGAAGGCGCTGAGGTCGCCTGCCTTCGAGGTCGGCCCCCTCGCATCGTCCTATGAACGGGAGATCATGCGATTCCATCGCCACTACCTCCACTACGTGGATTCAGTTGATCAACCGTGAAGCTGCCAACCGAGTTCACGGGCCTCTGGGAACGGACCGGGCTCTGGATCGACGGCGTGTTCGTTCCGCTCTCCGGACGGGCCTTCTGGTTCCAGGGCCTGTCTGCATTCGTCGACGTCCGGGAGGGCAGCGTCTGCGTCCTATCCGAAGCCTTCGCCGGCACGACCACCTGGACCCCCGCCGACGAGTCCATCTTCTGGTCGCACGACATCGACCTCCGTGCCGACCAGAACCCCGACCTGGGTCGGGTGGAGTGGCGATCAGGTGACATCGTCGAGCATGGGACCACCGACGTCTTCGGCGTGGACAAGGACTTCACCGAGATATGGCGACGTCGTTCGGACCCTGGCGATCCGATGGTCATAGCCGACCGAGTCGACGGGACCGGCAGGTTGGCGGTCACAGGCGACAGCCTCGCGGTCCTCCTTGGAAACGGAGGGACCGGGGTGGTACGCGCCGGGATGGGTTACACGGTCGGAGGGGGGTGGTCGGCGACGATTCTCGCCGGATTCGGCTTCGCCCCCGGCAGCCGGGCCGCTCCTATCGCCGATGGCGACGACCACCTGGTCTTCCTCGACGAGCAGTGGCGGGTCGCCGAACGGACTTGACCGGTTCGGCCCCAGATCGGCGGACCCAAGGCTATACCTTGACCATACGCTAGAGTATGGTCTGTTCATGACCATGGCCCCTGCAGCACGTCACCTCAGTCGGGAGGCGAGGCAGTACCTCTCTGATCCGCTGCCACCACCGCCTCCGTTCGACTTTTCCGACCACGTGGCAGTGGCCGAGCTGAGACACATGATCCACCGCGAGTGGTCCGCATCCAACGACCGGTTCGGGGAAGCCTGTGTCGGTCGCCCCGAACTCCTCGACGACGTCCCGGCCGTACGGTTCGCCTCCTCCGAAGCAGAGCTCGACTGTGACGAGGTGATCGTCCACCTCCACGGCGGGGCCTACTTCCTGGGATCGCCCACGACCAACCTGGCCATGATCCAGCCGGTGGTCCTACGCTCCAACCTGCCGGTTGTCTCCATCGACTATCGGCTGGCACCGGAGTACCCGTGCCCAGCAGCCATTGATGACGTGGTCTCGGCATGCCGGGCGCTGGCCCGCGACCACCGGATCGTCGCCGTGTACGGGGAATCCGCCGGCGGCGGGCTGGCGGTCGCCGCGACCATCGCCCTCCGCGATGCCGGGTGTGATCTGCCCGGTCGACTCGGCCTTCTCTCCCCCTGGGTGGACCTCACCCTCAGTGGCGACACATACCGGACGATGCTGCACGTCGACCCCGACTTCCCCGACCCTGATGCGCCCCCGCTCTGGGCCGCCGCCTATGCAGGCGCCGACCCCGGCGACACCCGTGCATCGCCTCTCTTCGCAGACCTGCGGGGACTACCCCCTACCCTCATTCAGGTAGGAGGCCGCGAGATCATGCAGTCCGACTCCTGGCGGCTCGCCGCCGCCCTCCGGGACGTAGGTGTCGATACGACGCTCGATGTCTGGGACGGCCTCTGGCACGTCTGGCAGATGTGGCCGGACCTTCCAGAATCGGCTGAGGCCTTCGACCAACTCACCGACCACCTGATGAACGGATGACAGGTTGATGGACCTACACAACAGAACGGCAGTCATCACGGGTGCCGCCGGCGGCATCGGTCTGGGTATCGCCCGAGCATGCCTCGACGAGGGCATGCGGGTCATGGCCTCGGATCTCGATGCCGAGCGCCTCCGCGAAACGACCGATGCCCTCCGGGAGGCCGGCGGCAGGGTCGTGGGCCATCCATGCGACGTACGGGACCTCCAATCGGTGGATGACCTGAGGGACGCTGCGCTCGCCGAGTTCGGCTCCGTCGATCTGGTCTGCAACAACGCCGGTGTCGGGCTGGCCCGCCCGCTGCTCGAGACCACGGACGCCGACTGGCGGCTGCTCCTTGACGTGAACATCGGGGGCGTGGCCAACGGAGTCCGTAGCTTCCTGCCACTGATGGTCGAACAGGGTGGGGGACACCTGAACGCCACGGCCTCCCTCTCGGGTCTGATCGGCGATCCGGACCTGGCGATCTACAACGCCACGAAGTTCGCCGTCGTCGGTCTGATGGAGAGCCTGGCCCTCGAGATGCTCCGGGACCATCCGGGGGTGACCTGCTCCGTGCTGTGTCCCGGCCCGGTAGCCACGGACCTCATGGCGACGTCGGACAGGATGCTCGTCGATGCCGGATCGACCGACTCTCTCGCCGACGGTCGGAATGACCAGCTGGCCGGCTACCTGGCTGCCGGCCTGCAACCCGACGAGATCGGCCGGATGGTGGTGTCGGGCATCGTGGCAGGGGACTTCTGGTTGCTCCCACATCCCGACCTGACATTCGGCCTGCTCGACGACCGGCAGGAGGCGATGCGCCGGCGTCGACTCTTCCACGCCGGAGACTGGACCCTCCAGAAATGAGCGGCACGAGGCTGACCAGGCAGGCATGGACCGAGGCGGCGCTCGAGGCCATGTCAATCCAAGGCACGGCGGGCATCAACGTAGAACAGTTGGCTCGCAATCTGGGCACTACGAAGGGCAGCTTCTACCACCACTTCGAGGATCGCCGTGCTCTCCTGAAGGCTGCCCTCCTTCGCTGGGAGGACCTCATCCTGGAGGACCTGGTTACGGCCAGACTCTGCGCCACCCCGCATCAGCGACTCGAGGCCGGCGCCGTAGCGGGAGTTGGGCTGCCGATCACCGGATTCGTGGACCTGGCCCTCGCCTCCAGCCTCGATGATCCCGACATCCGTGAAGCCCTGCAACAAGTCAACGAGGCCCGGCACGCCTTTCTGACCGACCAGTTACGACAACTTGGACAGCCCAGTGCCGTGGCAGCCAGGCGCGCGACCATCGGACTCGGCTCGTACCTCGGGTTGTTCCAACTGCAACGGATCACCGGCGAGACGTTCGACAGCGACCACCTCCGGCGCCTGATCGTCGAGATAGTGGAGACGATCTCCCGGCCATAGGTCTCAGGGCGACAGGCCGGATCAGCGGTACTCAATCGAGGTAGCCCCGGCCATTTGTTATCGGTCGATCCAGCGCCGCTTCGAGCAACTTGTCGCTGAGCCCTGCTGCCAGGCCACCGTCAACGTGGAGCGCATGGCCGTTCACCATCATGGCGTCGTCCGAGGCCAGGAAGTGGACTGCCGCCGCCACCTCGTCGGCGCTACCCAACCGGTCGACATGCTGGTTGGCCAACGCCATCGATGCCGCCGCCCAGTGCCCCAGATCGCCATCATCGGCCAGCGGCGTGTCGATCCCAGTCGGACAGACACAGTTGACCCGGATGCCACGCGGACCGAGTTCGATGGCCGCGTTCTTCGTGAGCCCGACCACCCCCCACTTCGAGATGCCGTACCAACTGAGGCCCGGAAACCCCACTATGCCGGCCATGCTCGCCATGTTCACGATGGCAGAACCGGGATCCATGACCCGGGCCACCGCCCTGATCCCGTGGGCCACCCCCAGAAGGTTGACCTCGAGCATCTGCCGGGCGTCATCCACGTCGTCGAACAGCAACCCGCTTGTCGGGCCCATGATGCCAGCGTTGTTGACCATCACGTCCAGTCGGCCATGCTCCTCGACCACGTGGGCGACCATGGCGCCCACCGACTCCGGATCGGTTACGTCACAGGCCCTGGCCGAACCGCCGACCTCGGCGGCCAGCTCCGTTCCGTCGACCACATCGGCGACTACGCAGGTCGCCCCGGCCGCAGCCAGGCGTCGCACCGTGGCCTCCCCGATCCCCGACGCTCCACCGGTGACCACTGCCACCTTGCCATCCATGCTGAACATCGTCTCCTCCTCGGAGGTAGGCGGCTGGACACAGTGGTCCCTCCGATCGTCTTCGACCGACCTGCCGACCGGACTGACTGGTGGGCCGCTGGACTTCTTCCATACCATACGCTAGCGTATGGTTTATGTCCACACCTGCCGACCTGTCCGATCGCTGGCTGATAGTCGGCGCCGGGCCCGCCGGCCTGTCCGTCTGCCTGGCATTCAGGCGGGCCGGCATCGCCTTCGACGCCGTCGAGGCAGGCGCCAGCGTCGGCGGGCTCTGGAACTTTGACAACCCCGGCTCGGCCGTCTACGAGTCGGCCCACTTCATCTCATCGTCCCAGCGGTCAGGCTGGGCGGACCTGCCGATGCCCGACTGCTATCCCACCTACCCGCGGTGGTGGGAGATTCGGGACTACATCCACGGATGGTCGGCCCATCACCAACTGGACCACCACTACCGGTTCCACACCAGGGTGGAGTCGGCGACGCCGACCTTCTCCGACGGAACCGAGAGTTGGGAAGTCACGTTCGAGGGAGGGGCCTCGGGACGGTATGCGGGGGTCGTCGCCTGCCCCGGCTTCCAACGCGTCCCCCATGTGCCCGCCTATCCCGGTCGCTTCACCGGCGAGGCACGCCACAGCCAGACCTACAAGAGGTCCGACGAATTCCGGGGCAGGCGGGTGATGGTCGTCGGGGCAGGCAACTCGGGCGTCGACATAGCTGTGGACGCGGCCATCGCAGCCGATCGGGCCATCATCTCGACCCGTCGGGCCTCGTGGTTCTTCCCCAAGCTCATTGGCGGCGTGCCGCTCGACCACTTCGGCATCAACTCGGTTTCAAGCCAGGAACGGCTCCGCCAGTTCCTGGACATCCACGTGGGGGACCTCACCACCAACGGATTCGGCAGGCCCGACCATCTCCCCCTGGCCCACCACCCGATCCTGAACGACCAGGTACTCCACCACCTCTCCCACGGGGACCTGGTGCACCGTCCCGAAATCTCGAACTTCGACGGTCGCGCGGTCCGATTCGTCGACGGAACAACCGAGGAGTTGGACCTGGTCATCTGGGCAACCGGCTTCAAGGATCGCATCCCCTTCGTCCCCGATGAGCACTGCCGCATCTCGGCCATAGACGAGGAGAAGGACCTCTTCCTCTGGATGTTCCACCGCCGCCACCCCCAGTTCGTCACCCTCGGAGTAGCAAACCTTGCGGCCGGCGGTTACTGGGGCCTGGCTGCCTCAGCCGACCTGATCGCCAACCACGTCCGTGACCAGACGGCCGACCCGCAACGGTGGCGGCGGTTCCGCTCGGTGGTGGAAGGACCGGAGCCCGACCTCACAGGCGGCTTCTCCTACCGTGACAGACCCGGACACCTGAACTATGTGAACGCCGCCGCACTCGACAGGTACGCGGTGGAGCTGAGTGACCGATTCGGTTTCCGACCATTCGCCATGCCGGTCGACTACCAACCACCGGACCTGGTCGACATCGACGCATGGCTCGACGACCCCGGCCCGCTGGACCACGGCTCGCTAACGCCTGTCCCCCACGAGACCAGGGAACCGGCCTGGTGACCGAGCAGGTGTTCTCCATCGAGGGCAAGGTCACCGTCATCACCGGCGCCTTCCACGGCCTCGGCGCGGTGATCGCACGACGGTTCGCCGACCAGGGAGCCGAGGTCGTCCTGGGCGACGTGCGCGACTGCACGGACCTGGCCGATGAGCTGAGGGGGCTGGCCGTGCGGTGCGACGTAACCGACGACGCTCAGACCCAGGCACTGATGCAGGCCGCCATCGACGCCCACGGGCGCCTGGACGTCGTTGTCAACAACGCCGGCGTGGAGAGTTGGCAGGGGCCCCTGACCGAGTTGGACGTCGACGGCTGGCGCCGCGACATGGACGTCAACGTGCTGGGCGTCGGACTCTGCATCAAGCACGCAGCGACGCGTATGCGGCCCGGTGCGTCGATCATCAACATCGCCTCGGTGTTCGGGTTGATCGGCGTGCCCACCCTCTCGTCCTACAACGCCTCCAAGGCCGCAGTGATCCACCTGACCCGTACAGCCGCTGTCGAACTGGGACCCATCGGGGTCCGGGTGAACGCCATCTGTCCCACCGGCCTCACCCATGACAGCTATCTGGGCCGGGTGGAGGGAGTTGACAACTGGCTGGACGACTGGCTCCGCCTCCACCACCAGCACCTCGACGAGTTGGGACACGCCGACGACTGTGCCGCCCTGGTCCACTTTCTGGCCAGCGACGAATCCAGGTTCGTGAACGCCCAGGCCATCGCCGTCGACGCCGGAGCCACGGCGGGCCCCTCCATGGCCATGATCGAAGCCGCCACCGGCAGCCGGGTCGAGTGGACCGACGACGATCCGAGCTTCGAACCCCCACCCATCCAGTGACCATTCCACCACCAGCCGCACTTTCCGCCGAAGCACGGTCCTACCTGCTCCAGCCCGATGTGATCTCGTATCCGACCGACTGGACCGACCCGACCGCCGTCCAGGCGTTCCGGTCCGTGGCCCATCCGCTCTGGTGCGGCTTCAACGAGCACCTCGACTTCGACTACGACTCTGAGCAGGATCTGCTTGACGGTGTCATCGTCGAGCGCATCCGGGTGGGCACCCCGGCCCGGGGCGTCGCACTGCTCCACCTCCACGGTGGCATGTACTGCGCTGGCAACCCGGAGATGGACCGGGTGCTGAACGCTCCGATCGCCCGCGCCACGGGCGCCGAGGTGGTATCGGTCGACTACCGCCTGGCACCGGAGCATCCGTTCCCCGCAGCACTGGACGATGCCGTCGCCGTGTACCGCTTCCTCACCGACTCGGGGCTCCGGGTCGCCGTATACGGCGAGTCCGCAGGTGGTGGGCTGGCACTCGCCACCACCGTCGCAGCGCGCGCTGCTGGGCTTCCGACCCCTGTCGCCCTCGCCCTGGTCTCACCGATGCTGGACCTCGCCGGTGGCAGCGACACATACCGCACGCTGGCACCGGTCGACCCGGACTACGGCGACACCTCCAACCTCCTGGCCCCGGCCCTCGCCTACGCCGGCGACACGCCGGTCCTCCACCCACTGATCTCACCACTGTTCGCCGACCTCGCCGACCTGCCACCGACCCTGGTCCAGGTAGGTGGGCGCGAGGTCCTCCTGGGCGACTCGACCCGCTTCGCCCACATGGCCCGGGCCGCCGGTTCAGAGGTCAGGCTGGAGGTTCTGGACGGCGGCTGGCACAACTTTCCGATCTGGTACACGATCCCCGAGTCGCGCAGTGCGCTCGGCCGTCTGTCGCGGTTCCTGGCGGGCGGGCTCCACCCGTGACCCGGCCACCCGACGGACCTACGGGCGACCAGTTCCCGGTCTTCGAAGAGGACCCCTACCGGTACCTCGTAGACCTCCGCCGGTACGGCGACCACGTCGCCATCGATCTGGGTGGGATCCCGACCGTCGTCGTCTACGACCTCGACTCGATACACCGGGTCTTCGCCGACAAGCTGGAGCACATCGGCCTGCCAGCTGCGTTGGGTCGACTGCGCCACGCCACCGGGTCCGGGCTACTCACCAACTACGACTGGGCCACCTGGTCGCCGCGACGCCGACACCTCGTGAAGCCCCTCGGGGCCCGGGCCGTGGGGCACTTCCACGCCCGCATGATTCGAATCATCGACGAGACACTCGCCTCATGGCCCGTCGGTAGACGGTTCGACCTGTACCCAGAGGTGCGGTTCCTCGCCCTCCGGATCGTCGCCGATCTACTGTTCACCGAAGACCTGACCACAGAGGCGACGCGTGTCATCGAGCGGGCGGTCGACGAGATCCACGCCTGGGCCGAGGCGGATCCTTCCAACGCCGACATCGACACGGAGCCAGAGTCGTTCCGAACCGCTATCGACGACCTCTACCGGTTCATCGCCGGGGTGGTCAACCGCCGTGACCCAGCCGATCCCGGCCACGACATGGTCGGCGTGCTCCTGGGAGCAGCCGCCGACCCGGGAGTGCCCCTCGATGCCGCCGGCGTGTGTGACGAGGCGGTAACCCTGATACTGGCCGGACACGAGACGGTCACGGCCACCATCTCCTTTGCCCTGGACCTGGTCGGGAGGCACCCGGCAACGGCCTGTACGGATGCCCGACACATCGTCGACGAGACCCTCCGGATGTTCCCCCCTGTACACATGACGACCAAGGCGGTGACAGCGGACCTGGATATCGGCGGGTTCACGATTCCGGCCGGTTGGGAGATACTCATCCCCGAATACGTCATCTTCAGGGATCCACATAACTTCGACCTACCGGACGAGTTCAGACCGGACCGTTGGGCCGACGAGAGTCGTCTCCACCTGGAACGGCGGGCCTACTTCCCGTTCCTGACTGGACCCAAGTTCTGCATAGGAAGCCACTTCGCCCTCATGGAGGCCACGGAGGTGGTCGGCCGCTTCATGGACCGGTACAGGCACCGGATGCTGGATCCGGAGCCGCCACGAGGCCGCCCGTTCGCTCTCACATTCGCCCCCGACCGACCCCTACCCTGCGAGTTGGAGCACCGATGACAATCCCCGAAATCACCCTGACCGGAACTCCTCGCGAGCGTGGACGTCACCACGGTGCCGCAGCACACGACCTGATCGGCAGGGCACTCCGACGCTGGGCCGACCACTTCTCGGGACCAGTCGACAAGGCGATGCTGCTCGACGGCCTCATGGACGACACAGGGTTACTGGAGGCGGCCGAACTCCACGCCCCGGACCTGGTCGAAGAGGTCAGGGGCATGGCCGAGGGCGCCAACCAGCCCTTCGCCGAGATGTTCTGCTGGCAACTGATCGACGAGGGGTGGTGGTTGGCAGCGGAGATGGCCGATCGCGCCGCTCCGCTCGAACGTTGCAGCGCCCTGGCCGTGAACCACCGGAACAGCGGTGTCGTGGCTCAGACCCAGGACCTCGACCGCCATTTCGACGGCAGCCAGGTGTTTCTTCGCCGCGTCGAGGAGGACGGCCTCCAGATACTGTCCCCGTCGCTGGCTGGGCTGTTGGCGTTGAACGGCGTCAACTCAGCCGGGTTGGCAGTCGCCGTCACCACCCTCAGCTCGCTGCCACACTCCGTCAACGGCGTGTCGTCCGGCTTCCTCGTGCCGATGCTGCTCCGCTGCCGGTCCATCGACGATGCCGTGGGCCTTCTCCACACCCTGCCCATCTCCAGCGGCAACAGCTTCCTCCTCGGAACCCGGGACCGGTCGGTGGTGGTCGAGGTATCGGCCGACGCCATCTCTATAGACGAGGACGCCCGGGTCCTGCACACGAACCACCCTCTCCACCTGGACCCGGTCCGCGACTACCTCCGGTTCACGAGCTCCTACGACCGCCTCACCCAACTGGAGCGACTGGTGACAGCCGAGTCGACAGGCGACGACCTCGAGGCCGTGTACTCCACGCAACCGGTGTGCCAGAGCCGGTCCGGACCCTCGGCGTTCGTAACCGTAGGAACGATGATCTTCGAGTTGGGTGACGAACAGGTGTGCCGCTTCGCCGCCGGCCCGCTCGACTCCGACCCACTCGTCGACTACCAGATGGACAAGGAGCACACATGACACCGACCGACGACCCCATGATGGAGCCGCGCTACCAGGAGCTCGCCACGTTCATGCGCGCACCGTTCAGGCCCGACCTGGACGGTGTGGACATAGCCCTCTACGGCGTGCCATACGACGGCGGTGTCACCAACCGGGCAGGTGCCCGACACGGCCCCCGCGAGATACGGAACCAGTCGTCGATGTGCCGGACCATCAACCACGCCAGCGGGATCAACCCATTCGAACTGTGCAACGTGGCCGACGTCGGCGACGTCAGGTTCAGCGAGGTGTTCGACAATGCGGCGTGCAACGACTCGATCGAGGCCTTCGTACGGCGTATCCTCGAGGCAGGTGCCGTTCCCCTGGCCGCCGGTGGAGACCACTCCGTCACCTATCCGGTGTTCCGGGCGATGGCATCGCCGGCCGAGCCGATCGGCATGGTCCACATAGACGCCCACTGCGACACCTGGGGTCCTTTCCGGGGGTCCAAGTTCCACCACGGCTCACCGTTCCGACTCGCCGTCGAGGATGGCCTCCTGGACCCCCACAGGACGATCCAGATCGGCATCCGGGGCGCCCAGAACTGGGCTGACGGATGGGAGTTCTCCCAGCGGTCGGGAATGCGGGTCATGTTCATCGAGGAGTTCGACGAACTCGGTGTCGAGGGTGTCATAGCGGAGGCACGCAGGATCGTGGGAGACGGGCCCACCTACGTCAGCTTCGACGTGGACGGCCTGGATCCCGTCTACGCACCGGGAACGGGAACGCCCGAGGTGGGCGGCATCACCACGCGCGAGGCACTCAGCCTCCTGCGGGGGCTTCGCGGCCTGAACCTCATCGGGGGCGACGTGGTCGAGGTGGCGCCACCGTTCGACCCGTCCGGGAACACCGCCCTCGTGGGAGCCACCCTCATGTACGAGATCCTCTGCCTCCTGGCCGAGGCCAGGACGGCCTGACCACCACACCACGGGGTTCAGGTATCGAGGCCCAGGTAGCTGGCGTCCAGGAGAGCACGATCCGAGAGCAGCTCCGCCGACGTTCCCTGCATCACCGTGTCACCGTGGTTAAGCACATACCCCCGATCAGCAACCGCTAACGCCAGGTCAACGTGCTGCTCCACCAGGAGTATCCCTGCACCGGTCTCATCCGCGATCCGGCGGACGATCGGCATGAGGTCCTCATAGATGACCGGCGCCAGCCCGAGGCTCATCTCGTCGATCATCAGCAGCTTGGGCTCGCTCAGGATGGCACGACCCAGGGCCAGCATCTGCTGCTCGCCTCCCGACAGGAGACCGGCCCGACGTGTCATGAGACGCCCGAGTGCCGGGAAGTACTCGACTGCGAGCGACATGTCCACCCGGCCCTTCAACTTCGCCAGTTGGAGGTTCTCCTCCACCGTCAACTGGAAGAGGACGCCCCGGTTCTCAGGCACGTGGGTGACTCCACGACGGGCCAGGAGGTGCGCCCTCCGCAGGCCCGGAACAGGCTGGCCACAGGCCCGGATCGACCCGGCCAGCAGACCTGCCATCCCCGAGACGGTCATGAGCGTCGTCGTCTTGCCGGCGCCGTTGGGGCCGAGGAGGGCCACCACCTCGCCGGACTCGACCCGCAGGTCCAGGCCCCGGACGACAGCCACACCGTCGTAGCCGGCGTGTAGTCCCTCGATCTCGAGTACCGCGGTCATTGCCCGCCTCCCGTCGCCCCGAGGTAGGCGGAGATGACACGGGGGTCGCCCCTGATCTCGTCGGGGCTTCCCGTGGCGATCAGGCTGCCGTATTCCAGAACGTGGATCCGATCGCAGACACGCAGCACCAGGCTCATGTCGTGGTCGACCAGCAGCATCGTGTACCCGGCGTCGATGAGGGAGCGCAGGCGGTCGCCCAGCCAGGTGGTCTCGTTCCGGTCCAGCCCGGCCGCCGGTTCGTCCAACAGCAGCAACTCGGCGTCGGCGACCAGGGCACGTCCCACCCCCACGAGCTTCCGTTGCCCCTGGGAGAGATCGGTCGGATGGCGGTCGGCGATGTCGGTCAGGTCCAGGAGTTCCAGGATCCGGTCGGTTCGATCGTCGGTCCGGGTGCCCAGGAAGTAGTCCCGAACGGCTCCCAGCGGGGTGAGCCTGACGCTCGCCACCTCAAGGTTGTTCCGCACCGTGATGTCGTCGAACAGCTCCAGTGACTGCCAGGTGCGTGCCAGGCCCAGGTGGGAGATCCGGTGGGGTGCCAGACCGCTGATGTCACTCCCGTCGAGGAGCACCCGGCCCAATGCGTTCTGGGGAAGGAACCCGGTCACGGCATCTATGAACGTCGTCTTCCCGGCGCCGTTCGGCCCGATCAGGCCGGTCAACTGGCCCTTGCGACAGTCCAGGCTGACAGAGTCCACCGCCGTCACACCGCCGAACCTGACGATCAGGTCCTTCGTCTCCAGTACCGGGTTCATCCCGATGCCTCCTGGCGCACACGGGTCCTCCACCAGCGCCGCAGGCGCGCACGCTGGGCCCGGTCGAAGCCGTCGATCCCCTGGGGGTTCAACACCGCCGTCGCGACCAGAGCCACGCCGGCGACGTACGACTCGTAGCGGCCCAGGGCGATGAACTCCTCTCCCACGACGACACCGATGCCGGAGGCGAAGAGCGTCCCGGCGTAGAGGGCCCCGGTGACCGTCGAGATCCCGCCGAGGTAGGCGAAGGCGAGGATGACCAGGTTGGCGAGGACGTCGAAGCTGCCGATCTTGATCGACTCCAACTTGTACCCGTTCAACGCTCCGGCGATCCCCGCCCCGAAGGCTGCGATGCCGAACGCCGCCATCTTTATCGCCGAGACGTTCACGCCGACCGCCGCTGCGGCCCGCTCGTTGGCACGCACGGCCAGCATCTGCTCGCCCAGACGACTCTGCCGGAGCCTCATGACGGCGAAGCAGGCCAGGACCAGCACGACGAGCACGAACAGCCCGAATGCCGGGGTGGGCAGCTCGTCTCCGTTGATCGGGAACGGCGACCTCATGCCGAACTCCACCCCGAAAATGGCCGGAGCGTCGAACTGCCTGTTCGGATTCCCCTCGATCCTGAACCAGCCGTCTCCCCTGAAGATCAGCTGGTCGATGGCTATGGCGCTACCAAGCGTCACGATCGCCAACGACGACCCCCGGACGCGCAGGGCGGGGAGGGCGAGCACCAGCCCGAAGACCGTCGCCGCCAGCGCCGCCAGGACCAGCGAGATGGGGAACGGCACGCCTGCCTCCGTGCCGAAGGATGCCAGCGCCGCTGCGGCTATCCCCGTGAACGCCAACTGGGCGAGGGAGATCTGCCCTACGTAGCCGACTACGACCACGAGGCTGAGGGCCAGGATGGCGCCGATCATCGAGTTGGTCATCCCGATCCGATAGTCGAACGGCGCCCACACGATCACCGCCGCCGCCGCCGAGATCCAGAATGCAGCCAGGCCGGGCCGCCACGGCGACGGGTAGGCGTGGGGTAGTCGGCCGACCTCGATTGCGCCGCGTTCGGGAAGGACCTGGCCGCGGATGACTATGGAGGCGATGATGACCACGAACGGCAGCACGGCGTCGAGGTTCAGGTTCGGGAACCATGGCTGGTCGATCTCCAGGTAGAGCAGGCCGTTCTGGCCCATGGCGATTGCGACCGCTCCGAGGGCGGCTACCCAGAAGGAGGTGAAGCTGGCGAGGAGGGCCGCTCCAAGGGCAGGCACGATGAACAACGTGAAGTTCACGGGCGTGAGGCTGGTGGTGGGCGCCACGAGCACCCCGACGAAGCCGGCCAGCACCGATGCCAGCACCCAGCTGAACGCCGCCTGGCGGTCGGCGGACACGCCCATGAGGGTGGCGTGCCGCTCGTGATCTGCGGCCGCCCTGGTGTGCAGGCCGAACCTGGTGTAGCGGAAGAGCACCCAGAGCATGGCTGTCAGCACCATGATGATCCCCAGCAGGACGAACCGGTCCCACGGGACGATCGTTCCGAACACGTCGACGGTGGAGTACCGCACGCTGTCCGGCAGGAGCGGTTCGATGGGCGGCGGCCGGGATCCACCGAACCTGATGACGACGGCGCTCTGGAGGGCGAGCATCAGGCCGATCGACGCCACCACCTTGGTGAGCGGGGGTTGGTAGCGAAGGGCCCGGAAGACGAGGAAGTGGAAGATCAACCCCAACAGGGCAGCCACGACCAGCGCACCCGCCAGAGCCGCCCACTTGTTCCAGCCGTCGCCCATGCTCACGAACGTCGGGATGTCCAGGATCTCGATCCCGAACAGCCCTTCCAGCGGAGCGAACGGGTTGGGGATCGGTGGTATCGGCAGGTCCCCGGAGTTCTCCAGGCTCGTATAGGTGTAGGCCACGTAGGTGGCGATTGCCCCGTGGGCGAAGTTGATGACACCCGACGACCGGTAGGTGAGAACCAGTCCGATCGCCAGCGCGGCGAAGATGGCGCCGGCGCCGGAACTCAACAGGACCTGCTGGATGTATGGACCCACTCAGGCCTCCACGCCGCATCCGTCCGGGGCCGATTCGGCGACCCCGGACGGTCCGACAGTACTTCTTGTGGCTAGCCCAGAAGCGGGTCGAAGATAGCCACGTCGATGACGTTGAAGTCGGCCAGCGGCACCCAGGCACCGTTCTCGAGGGTGATTACCCGGGCTGCCGAGTTGCAGGTGGAGACCCATGCACCCTGGCCGGGACACGATGCCGTGTCGGGTCCGAGGAACAGGTCGTGACCGTCCCAGGCGACCGCGGCAGCATGGATGTCGGCAGTCGACGGGACACCGCCCGCCGACTCGACCGCCAGCTCCAGTACCTGGCGGGCGAAGTCCATGTTCGTAGCCGTTGCGAACGCGACGCCATAGGGCGCGTCAGCGCCGGCAGCCGCGTAGATGTCGCGGAGTTCCTGTGCCTCCGGGTCGTCGGTGAGTACACCGTTCTGGCCCACGACTATGCGCCAGCCCTCGGCCGTACCGTTCACGCGGAAGTCCTCGCCGGTGCACCAGTCGCCCACGTAGGCGCGCACGTCACCCTGGCCCAACGCCTCGAGGGCGTCGCGGGTCGTCTGGCATGCCGCCGATTCGGCTATCAGCAGCGCCAGGCCGTCAGCCTTGTCGACTCCGGCAGCGGCCATCGCCGGCAGGTAGTCGGCCTGGCCGGGCGAGATCGACACAGGCGTCATCGTGGCGCCACCCAGACCGGCGAGGAAGAAGTCGACCACCGCCAGGGTGGCCTCCCCGATGTCGCTGTCGTCGACGAGCACGGCCAGGTTGGTCACCCCGTCCACCTCGACCGCGTACCTGATGACCTCGTAGGCCATGGGCAGCAGTCCCGGATCCATCGAGTAGAGCCCCGGCTGGAGCGAGTCGGGCACGTCCCAGAGGAGGTGGCCCAGCAGTGGCTTGTCGGCGCCATCGGGCCCGAGCACCTCGAACACCGGTGCGCTGTTGAGCACCGCGGCCAGGAACACGAACTGCACCGCGTCGTCGTTGGCGAACCTCAGAGCGCACGCCTGGGCGGACTCCGGGTCGTCACCAGCGGTGCACACCTCAAGCTCGATCAGGTGTCCACCGATACCGCCCTGGGCGTTGTAGTGGTCGGCCAGGATCTGTACCGCACCGGAGGACTCCGGGAACGCATACAACCCGTCCTCCATGTTGATGACCGCGAACTTGATCGGATCCAACGCAGCGGCCTCCGGCGCTGTAGTGGCCTCTGGCGCCTCCGTCGCTGTGGTGGCCTCTGGCGCCTCCGTCGCCGCCGGAGCTGCCGTTGTCGCAACGGCTCCTGCGGCCGGTGCCGCGTCGTCATCGCTACTGCAGGCTGTCGCCACCAGCGCCAGCACGCTCAGGATGACGATTGCCATCCGCCCCTTGGTCGACGTGGTCATCTTCGTGTCCCTCCCCCGGCAGCACCCTGATGCCACACGGATTCCAATCTCATCGAACTATAACTTTCAACGAATCTAGTGATCTAAGTATCAGTTGACAAGGATTTGATTGTCCTGAAGCATAATCACCATGAGTTCTCAAGTCTGTTTGCAGTTTTACGATACTTCTAGAACCATACGCTTCCGTATTGTTTTCGACACCATAAGACCACATCCGATCCCGGAGGTCAACCCCCTTATGTCCCTCTCCAGCAGCTCTGACGCGTCGGGTCGCCGACCAGTTGGAACCGCCGGAACGCATCTGGGTGGTGTGAGATGATCGCCGACACCATGATCAAGATCGACGGAATCGACCGGGCCCTGGTGGACGGTCTCGTTGCAGATGGTCGGGCCTCCTACACGTCGCTGGCCCGTCTGGTGGACATGTCCCAGGCGGCCGTCAAGACGAGGGTGAACCGCCTGCTGGAGAGGGACCTCATCCGCATCTGTGGTCGCGTCGACCCGCGTGCCCTCGGATTCGGTGAATTCGCCTACTGCCTCCTGACCGTCGACGGTCCCGTCGTCCCCCTGGCGACCCGCATGGCCGAACTCGACGAGGCCGCCTTCGTCCTAATAGCCAGTGGTCCCTACCAGGTGTTCGTGGAACTACATGCCCGCGACCGCATCCACCTCGCAGAGGCCATCGAAAACGTTCGGGCCGACCCGCAGGTACGAGCCGTCGACGTCTCGATCCTGCTCGACCTGGTCAAGCAGGACTGGTCGCAGATCGGAGGCGACTCGGTCAGAGCGGGACTCCACCTCGACCCGGTGAGACGCACGGTGGACGAGATCGACCTCCGCCTGCTGGAAGAGCTGGCCATCGACGGCCGGACCACATTCACTGACATGGCCAACCACGTGGGGCTGTCCCACGCATCGGCGCGCGAACGCGTCCTGAGCCTGATGGAGTCCGGGATAGTGACTGTCCAGACCATCGTCAGCCCGGGAGTCCGGGGGGTAAAGGGCTACGTGGGGCTGTACATCGCCACCAGCGGTCCGGTGGCTCCCATCGCCCGGTCGATCGCCTCGATACCGGACGTCGCCCTGGTGGCCACGATCCTGGGTCGCTACGACGTCATCGTCGAGGCCGGCTACGGAGACGACGACCACCTCATACGCATCATCGACGAGATCCGGGCGATCGACGACGTGAGCGAGATCGACTCCTTCACCTACCTGGCCACCATCAAGGAGTCCATGGCTATCGGCCTGCGCTGAACAGCCCGGTCAATCGTCGTCCAGGTCACCGGCCAGATGGGTCAGGGCCTCGTGGCTGAAACCCACGGAGAGCCCGTCGTGGCAACCGACCGATGAGCCCGTGAGCGTCACGCTGGCGTCCGAGACCAGGAAGTGGAAGACGGGACCCAGGTCGGCCGCCCGTCGGTACTTGCCGTTGGCCGTCATCCTGCGGATGAGCTCGATCTGCGGAGTCGACTCGGACTCCATCTCGCTCTCGACTATGCCGGGGAGCACGGCGTTGACCCGGATGCCCTTCGGGCCCAGCTCCAGGGCCCAGGTTCGCACCAGGTTGTCCAGCGCCGCCTTGCTGGCGGAGTAGGCGGCCATACCGGGCACCGCCATCGACCCCGCCGGTGAGCTCGTGACGATCACGGAGGCACCGGTGGAGAGGAGGCCGACACCCGCCGCCAGCGACCTGACCACCCCCATGGTGTTCACATCGAGCACCCGCTCGAAGGCGTCCAGGTCCAGGCAGTCGACCTCCCCATGGGAGACGTCCACCCCGGCGTTCAGGATGAGGGCGTCCAGTTGCCCCACCCTCGAGGCGATCTCGGCAAAGCCTGCATCCACCGATTCCCGGTTGGTGACATCCATCGCCACGAAGGCGGCACCCACGGCCGCGGCGACTGCCGCTCCATCGCTCCGGCGACCAGTGACCGTGACGGTCGCACCGGCCTCCACGAGATGCCGGGCAACGGCAAGGCCGATGCCGGCCGTTCCACCGGTGATGACCACCTGCCGGCCCGAAACCGAGAACACGTCCTGCGGGTCAGCACCCATGAGGTGGACCGTACCATCTGATTCATGCGGATGTAATCATAAGAGCGACAGATTTCTTTGCTACCTTGACGATTTACCTACGTTTCTATACTCTCACCTCATCAGTTCAGCAGTTGTGAAGGAGTGCCCCACGTGCGCCAGATCCTGGACCAGAACGGCGAGTTGGTGGACGTCGCACCCGACCTCACCGACGACGAGATGGTCAACCTCTACCGCAAGGTACTCACCACCCGCATGGTCGACGAGAAGCTGCTGAACCTGCAGCGTCAGGGCCGGATACCCGCGTACTACCAGGTCAGCGGCCAGGAGGCTCACGTCGGTGCCGCCCTGGCCCTCCGCCCGCACGACTGGGTCTTCACCGCCTATCGGGAACTGGGCATCTGGATCACACGCGGAATGGACCTCCGCAGCGCCGTTGGATTCTGGATGGGCATCCCCGACGATGACGACATCTGGGACGTCAGAGGCCACCGGATCACCCGCCTCAACGCCACCATCGGCACCCACCTGCCGCACGCCGTCGGGTTCGGCTACGCCAACCGGCTGCGCGACGACGATTCGGTCAGCATGGCGGTGTTCGGCGACGGAGCGACGTCCGAGTCCGACTTCCACGCCGCGATGAACTTCGCCGGAGTCTGGCGTACCCCCACGGTCTTCCTCTGCCAGAACAACCAGGTGGCGCAGTCCACGACGGTCGATCGCCAGACCGCCGCCGAGACCCTGGCCAGGAAGGCCGACGCATATGGATTCCCGGGCATACGCGTCGACGGTATGGACCCGCTGGCCATGTACCAGGTCACACGGGAGGCAGTCGAACGGGCTGCCAGCGGTGAGGGCCCGACGCTCATCGAGATGTACACGTATCGCTACGCACCGCACTCGACCTACGACGGCACGCCCGTCTACCGCACCGACGACGACGAGCAGGCGTGGCGCACCAGGGACCCGATCCTGCGAACTCGACGCTTCCTGGAGGACAAGGGCCTTTGGCAAGCCGATCTCGAGGAAGAGATGCGGGCCTCCCTGTCAGCCGAACTCGAGGAGATAGTCGACGAGTTGGAGGACAGGACAGGCGTGACCCGGGACTACTCGCCCCGGCACCTGTACCACCGGATGCCCAGGTCCCTGCTCCGACAGCTCCATCGCGAGCAGGAGGACGCCCAGGAGCCGCTCACGGAGGTACCTGCCGACGAGATATGGGAGATCGGACCCGAACCCACGCCGGCCGGGGAGACGGTCAGGGTGGACATGACCCTGGCGCTCAACATGACGCTCACCGATGCCTTCCAACGCGACGACACGCTGATCGCCCTCGGTGAGGACGTCGGTCTCGAGGGCGGCGTCTTTCGAATCACCGAGGGCATGTACGACACCTTCGGGCCGGACAGGGTGATCGACACGCCCCTCTGCGAGACCGGGATCATCGGAACGTCGGTCGGCATGGCCATGGCAGGACTCCGCCCGGTGGCCGAGATGGAGTTCGCCGGTTTCTCGTATCCGGCGTTCGACCAGATCATCGGACACGTGGGCCGGATCAGGTGGCGCTACCGCGGCCAGATGACCGCCCCGATCGTCGTCCGGATGCCCGTGGGCACGAACCTGGGCAACTACGAGTTCCACACCGACTCACCGGAGTCCTACTACATCCACTCGCCGGGACTCGTGGTCGTCTATCCATCCACCCCGTACGACGCCCGTGGCCTCATGGAATCAGCGCTGGCCAGCCCCGACCCGGTGATCTTCTTCGAACCCATCTGCCTCTACCGGGGGCTCAAGGAGGAGGTCCCCGTCGATCCGTACATGATCCCGATCGGACGCGCGGCGATCCGACGTGCAGGTCGGGACGTCACCGTGGTCAGCTGGGGGCCGCCGGTCCACCAGGCCATGACCGCTGCAGCATCCCTGGAGGGTGACGGGATATCGGTCGAGGTGATCGACCTCCGGACCCTCTACCCGTGGGACGTCGACAGCGTGCTCGCCAGCGTGCAGAAGACCGGTCACCTGGTCGTCGTGCACGAAGACCACATGACCGGTGGCTTCGGAGCCGAGATCCTCGCCACCGTGAGCGAACAGGGCGCATACCTCCTCGAGGCACCCCCGGAACGCGTCTGCCACATGGACGTCTTCTGGGGTCCCAGCCAACTGGAGAAGTACTCGACGATCACCGCCGACCGCATCGCCGCCGGCATCCGACGCTCTCTGGTCGTCTGATGGCCCAGGTATTCGCCCTCCCAGCGGTCGGGGACACGATGCTCGAGGGCGAGATCGTGGAGTGGTTCGTGGCGGTCGGCGACGTCATCGACCTGGACCAGGTCATCTGTGCCGTCGAAACGGACAAGTCCGTGGTCGAGATGTCCACGCCGTACCGGGGAACGGTGCTGCGCCTCGGCGGTGAGGTGGGCGAGATGATCGCCGTGGGCGATCCCCTCATCGTCGTCGGAGAGGCCGGCGAGACACCCGAGGCGGCATCGACCCCTGCCGGTCCGGTAGATGCCACCACGGCAGGCGCCACACCGGCAGGCAGCGCTCCCCCTCTCTCACCGTTGGTCCGCAGGTTGGCTGCCGACAACGGGGTCGACACCGCGGCAGTCGAGGGGACCGGAGCTGCTGGCCGGATCACACGGGACGACGTGGACGACGTCATTGCCGACAGGCAGGCACCGACCGGGGATTCGCCCGGCCCGGTCAGGGCCATGCCGAAGGTCAGGAAGATGGCCAGGGAACTCTCGATCGACCTGGCCACGGTCACCGGTTCAGGCCCCGACGGTTCGATCCTCGAGTCCGACCTGACATCGGCCGCCCGGCCCGCCGGCGACCGCAGGGAGCGCCTCTCGGCGACACGTCGGGCCATCGCCCGCCATCTCGCCGAGTCCGCCCGGACGATTCCCCAGTTCACCTCCATGGTCGATGTCGACGCCACCGCCCTCTTGGCGGCCCGTTCGGCGATCGCCGAACGTACCGGCGAGTCCATTCCCCTGGACGCGCTGTTCACGGCCCTCCTCGTGCAGGTACTCGAGGACCATCCGCTCATGAACGCGATGCTCGACGGCGACGAGATCGTCTACCGCGACAGACGCGACATCGGGATCGCCGTGGACACCGCTGACGGGCTGATGGTGCCCGTCGTCCGGAACGCTGACCAGCGGTCGATCAGGAACCTGGCCGGCGAGATAGTGCGCCTCGCCGAGGCAGCCCGCAGCAGGACGATCGCACCCGACGACCTATCGGGTGCGACGTGCACGGTGAACAACGTCGGCTCGCTGGGCGTGTTCGCCGGCACGCCGATACTGCCCCTCCAGACGAGCGTGATAGTCGCATTTGGCGTAGCCCACCCGGTCGTCCGTCTCCGGGGTGGAAGCCCGGTCGAGGTACCCACCATCACCATCTCTGCCACGTTCGACCACAGGCTGGTGGACGGCGGTGACAGCGGTCGGTTCCTGGGCCAGCTGAAGCGCCACATGGAGACACCCCTGGTGGGAACACCGGAACCGCACTAGACGAGCTTCGACGGGGCTGGCCCGAAGCCCAGTCTCCGAACAGGTCTCACGTGCCTGGGCTAGGCACCGCACTCGGCTCAGGTGAGACTGGGCACGTGCTCCACCTGATCAGGACTGTTCCGGAGTTCCGACGGCTGTTCCTCGCCCACACGGTGTCGCGTGCCGGCGATGCGTTCAACACCGTGGCCCTGGTCGTGCTGGTCTTCGAGCTGACCGGATCGGGCATCGGCGTGGCCGGGATGGTCATGTTCGAGGTGGTGCCCGTGCTGCTCCTTGGCACCCTCGCCGGATGGGCGGCCGACCGGCT
>LWDU01032585.1_pt1 | contig 31138 bp, 33 predicted proteins | sample 727161 | NCBI WGS metagenome assembly LWDU01 (sample SAMN04566230, study PRJNA314399) | hydrothermal vent metagenome | isolation source: deep sea hydrothermal plume seawater | place: Mexico: Gulf of California, Guaymas Basin | collected 2004-07-11
TCTTGGGAATCAGGATATGTTCTAAATCCTGGCGATGGTTCAACTATTGGTATTGTAATAACAAATCTTGGAAATAGTTATCAATCCTATACTTTTGAATCAGATGAACTTCCATCTGGTTGGACTTTTGATGGATTTCCACACCAAACAGATAATTTAGAACCATATGGTGGTGAAGAATCATTCATAGTCAATTTCCAAGTAGCAGATAATGCAAATCCAGGTTATGTAAATTTCACAGTTGATGTTATACTTGATGAGGATGATTACAAAGTCACAGAACTTTTTATTTCAGTTAAAGTTGAGTATTATGCTGAATTTGCTATCGATGTTGTTGAAATTGAATCTTTTGCAGGACCTGGTGAAACGCATACTTTCAATGTCGACATAACTAATAATGCCAATATCGAAGACGACATTAATTTAGAAATCACAGGATTACTAGAGGGATGGGATACCTGTATTTTGGTAAATCAAGTTTGTTCCTCAAAAATATCGATTGGAAAAGGTAAAACATCATCCTTTATTTTAGAGATAACTACTAATTCAAATGAAGCTGCAAATACAGTCAATGGCGTTTTCTTACACTTAGAGGCAGTTTCCAGTTTAAATAGTAAAGAGTCTCATTTTGATACTTTTACAGTCTATACAAATCCAGTATATGATTTGTCAGTAGAAATCCCATCGGATAGAAAAGAGGGTACCTCTGGTGAAACAATTCCATTCCAGATAGTAGTGACCAATGAAGGAAATGCTATAGATTATGTTAGTTTGCCTTCTCCATTAGCACCCGCTGGTTGGCTTACCTCTTTTTCGGAATCATCGTTTACTTTAGCTCCTTTGCAATCTAAGACAGTATATCTTAACATAGAGGTACCGGCGAATGTTTATGGCGGTGAGAACATGATTGAGGCTATAGTTTCATCTGATCAGTCTGGTGAATCAATCGATCTGGATTTTGTTGTTTATGTCGAGGAAAAAGCTGATGTTGACGTTGAACTTAAAATGACGGCGGGAGAGGTTACAGCAGGCACGATAGGCAGGTTTACAGTGAGGCTTTCTAACAATGGTAATACTATTGAAAAGTTGAGTTTAACGATGGAAGGTAAACGCAAGTCTTGGTTCACATTACCTTCAGATACGATAAGTTTAGAGCCCGGAAGTTATGAGGAAATAATCATCGAAGTTAAACCCCCTATAATGCAGGCAGCAACTGAAACTTCAGGAATGCTCAATGTTACATTGAGTACAGATGCTTCAAAAACTACAAAATTGTCATTACCATTCGCAGTTCTAAAATCAGACCTAGTTATTGATGAACCCATAGATGAAGAAGAAGATAGCTTACTTCCAGCACCAAGTTTCATATCGGTGATTTTGATTGTATCACTCTTATCGAGGCTCATTAGAAGAAGATAGTTTGTTTTGCAGGTGTCGTGTTGGCAACTAATACTTTGTCTGGCAAAGAGAAGGATTTACTTCGTTTATCTCAAGTTTTAGAAGAATGCAGCTCCAATAGTAGTAAAGATTTTAATTTTAAAGATATACCATTAGATAAGTTAAGGAAAGCTAGTATAATTCAGGCTAAAAAGGCTATTCAAAAGAGTTTAACTCCAGACAAAAATCTTATTCAATCAATAGAAGCATTAGATGATGCGCATACTACATTTAATCTAATGTCGGAAAGATTTACAACTTGGTATTCACAATTAACAGGGAGTCCCCGTTCTAGGTTAGAAAAAATTTTACAAAAGACAGATTTACCTTTACAAATGATTCCTCTCAAAAAGTATATTCTATCTACCAAAGATTTGATTTCACAATTATCTAGCTATTTAGATTCTGAATCTCCTAAGATTTTTTCAAATCTTGTGGATATATTAGGAACACAGTTGGCAGTTAGAATAGTATCATTGGCTGGAGATCTTTCTAGATTGGCTCGTATGCCAGCATCGACTATTCAATTACTTGGAGCTGAAAAAGCACTTTTTAGGCATATGACTGATGGCAGCCCCCCTCCAAAACATGGAGTTCTTTATCAGCATCCCAAGGTCAAGAAGGCTAATGGAAAAGATAAGGGCCGTACTTCGAGAAAAATAGCAGGTAAAGTAGCAATCGCTTCTAAGCTAGATTATTATGGAGATAAAAATGAGTGAGAAGAGCGAAACCAGAACTTGGCCAAATATCTTTGGTTTTGGATTATTGATGGGTGCAGCTGATGCAGTTCCGGGTGTAAGTGGTGGTACTATTGCCCTTATAATTGGAATATACCTTAAATTAATTAATTCAATTTCAGCTTGTTTGGACATTATAAAAGATACATTTTCTTCAGAATCCATGCCAAAATTTTTCTCAGCTTTTAAATTTCTTTTTCCATTGGGTTGCGGTATGTTATGTTCTTATTATATCGTCACCAAAATTTTGATAGGTCCCGAGGATTCACCAGGTTTTTTGAGACAAGATGTGACTGGACCTTACATTTTCGCTTTTTTTTTTGGTTTAGTACTTTTTAGTATCAAAGAACCGTGGAATTTGGTTTCAGTACCTGATTCCAAACACTATTTTTTGGCGGCAATAGGGGCATTGATGGTTTTCATTTACACCAGTTTTACTTTAGAAGAATCATCTGGTGACAATAAGGTGATGCTAATTGTTGGTGGTGTTCTTGCTCTTACGGCTATGTTATTACCTGGCGTAAGTGGAGCCTTAGTTCTTTTAACTCTTGGACAATACCATTCGATTGCTAGTTCATTCCATGGCGGAGACCTAGAACCGCTTATGTATCTTATTTTAGGCGGTATCATTGGTTTGTTTACCTTTGTTCCATTTATGCAATACCTGATTTCTGAATACAGAGATAATACGATGGCAATTTTAACCGGGTTAATGTGTGGTTCCTTGATTACATTATGGCCTTGGAAAGCAGATTATGATGCCGAAGGTTTATCTCCTAATCTTGGAATTAGTCAGATTCTTGATGATTTTGCACTAGTATATATTATTACAACATTCATATTTTTTGCAGGTGGAATTGCGGCTTCTTATGGGTTGAAACAATTGGAAGTTAAAAACAAGTCTTAATCACTACGAGAGCTTTTAAAAAACCCCCCCTGTGAAAGGCAACAATGCGAGTACTCATTGCGGGTGCTGGTGAAGTTGGATTTCGTGTCGGGCGAGACTTAGTTTTTCGTGGACATGAAGTGACTTTAGTCGATTCCAACTCCGCCGCTGTAAAACGGGCCCAAACCCTAGATGCTCAGGTTTTCCAAGGTAATGCCGCTTCTGCTAAACTATTGTTTGAAGAAGCGTCTTTGGAGGATGTAGATTTATTTATTGCCGTAACTGGTAAAGATGTAGTCAATTTGGTAGCCTGTTCTATAGCTAAAAAGGCAGGATGCAGTACCATAGCGCGTGTAAATAATCCTGATTTAACAGATTTGCCTGAAAATTACGATCACCAACAACTGTTTGGCGTTGACGCTTACGTGTCACCTGATGAATTGGCAATGCATCGTATTTGGCAAATTCTTTCACGCCCAGCACTTACACGACTAGAACATTTTTCGGTAGGTAAACTTAGAATTTTAGAAGTTCGATTAAGCGACAGTTCACCTTCAGTTGGTCGGCCTTTAGCTAATATCAATTTACCACCTCATTGTCGTATAGTATTGATAGCAAGAGAAGAAGGAGTCATTATTCCAAAGGATACAGATGTCCTTATGCCGCGAGACAGACTTCTAATTCTCTTAAGTGAGTATAGTGAATTGGACCTTTTATCTGATGCACTGGGAATTCCTAAAGAAATCACCGATGAACGAAATATTAAACGTATTATGATAGCCGGTACAAGTCGTATAGCACTCAGACTGGCTAAACAAGTATCTAGACGTTATAAGGATGTTGAGATTTACATTGCAGAACCAGACCGAGAGATGGCAGAAGTTGCAAGTGCACAGTTACCCGAAGAGGTCCGTGTTTTGGTAGGATCTTCTACCGATAGGCATTTTTTGAGAGAAGAAGGTATTCGCTACGAAGATTTGTTTGTTGCAGCTACAGATAGAGAGGATTTGAATGTTCTTAGCTGTTTATTAGCAAAAAAAGAAGGAGCCAAAAGGACTGTGGCGTTAGTTTATCAGACGGAATTAGAGTATGTTGTACAAGACACAGGAATTGATACGTTAATCAATCCCAAAAGAGTTACAGTTAATGCTATTGTAAATAGAGCGACTTCAACAGATGAAATTGAAGGAATGGAAGAATTAGAGGGCGGAGATGCTTCAGTTAGGGAATTCTTGATTAAAAACAGTAATGGTAAAACAGGAAAGAAACTTTCAGACCTTAATTTGCCAGACGATACACTGATAGCGATGATCAATAGGGACGGTGAGGCTCTTTTCCCTGACTCAGAATCAATTCTTCAGGAAAAAGATCATGTTCTTGTTTTCACACTCAAAAACAAACTTCCAGAGGTGGAAAACTTTTTCCATTAATTGATGAGAATAAAACTCATTCTGAGTCTTACAGGTACTATAATCGCTTTTTTTGGATTAACATTCCTCCTTCCAATGGCTGTTGGTCTGTTTATGGGCGAAAAAATACAGAATATAGGGTGGATGTTTGGTTTTCCAATGTTTTTGAGTTTACTAATAGGTAGTTTTCTGCATTATTATTTTTATTCCGAAGAAGATATTAGGAATCGTGAGGCATTTTTGCTAGTTACAGTTGTCTGGATTGCCATGGTAATTATTAGTGCGTTTCCTTTTGTTGCAGCCGAAAACTTATCTCTAATGTCATATGAAATTGGTATTGCTGGGGCGATTTTTGAGTCTATGTCAGGATTGTCTACAACAGGCGCTACAATTTTTGATTTAGAGACTTCCAATCCTGTAAATATTCAACAATATGATGAGGGCTATTTTGATGCCCCTAAGTCTCTTCTTTTATGGAGATCGCAGACACAATGGTTGGGAGGTATGGGTATTATTGTACTAGCCACGATTATTTTTTCTCGTCTTTTTGGAGGTGGAATTCAAGTTCTTCAAGCTGAAATGCCCGGAACTGGAATAACTAGACTCAAACCCCAGATGGCACAAACAGCACGCCTCCTATGGAGTTTGTATTTTTTGATGACGGCCGTAGAGATTACGTTGTTAACGTTGTTAGGTGATGTGCCTCTCTATGACTCAATTTGCAATTCCTTTTCAACAGTTTCAACAGGTGGTTTTTCTCCCCAGAGGGATTCTATTGGTTCTTATGATAGTCCTTTAGCAGTAGGTATAGTAACATTTTTCATGTTGATTTCAGGAATAAATTTTGTTATTCTTTACTATGTCTTTAATCACTGGATTGATTTCTCTAAATCATTTTTGAAGAGGGTACAGCATTCTTTTCAAGTTCTAAGAGAAAATGATGAATTGCGCTTTTATTTTTCACTTGTTTTCATTTCGTTTACACTTATATTTATAAATCTTATTTTAGAATCTAAAGAATCTTCAAATTGGGATACCAATTTTAGTCACTCTGCATTTCAGACAGTTTCTCTACTGACCGGTACTGGCTTCACAACGACAAATTACATGGACTGGCCCAAGATGTCTATTTTTGTTTTGTTATTATCTATGTTTACAGGAGGGTGTGCAGGCTCTACTACTGGTGGAATAAAAATGGTTAGAATTATGCTGCTTTTTAAAGCATTGAAAAGGGAATTGCTTCTAGTTATACATCCTCGCGCAGTCATTAAGCTTAGAATAGGGAATAAAGTCTTAGACGAAGGTTTATTCCGTAATGTTGGAGTTTTCTTTTTTATATTTATTATTCTTTTTTTGCTGGGTTCATTGATAACCCTGTACCTCGAACCTGATTTAGGATTGATAGACGGTATATCAACTTCTCTTTCTTGTCTATCCAATATTGGCCCCGGAATCGGAGTTATTGGCCCTACTGAAACATACAATAACTTTTCAGATTCCACTTTAATTTTTCTTTCAGCCTTGATGATGTTAGGTCGTTTAGAAATTATTACAGTTTTACTTCTATTTTATCCAGATACGTATCGAGACTAAGCATAACTTGCTTATGCATCTGTTTTGTAGATAGTTTATGTCTGAAGAAGATGACACGGCTCCTGAAATCCCAGCCTTAGTGAAAAAGTATGTTCCAGGTGTTACTCGAGGCTTGTCTTGGGCTAAATATGGCAAAGAGAAGGGAAAAGGAACAGCTATGAAATCTGAAGCCTTTCAAGAAGCTAAAGCTGAAGGTTTTGCCACGGCTTTGAAAGCTCCTTCAGGTGAGACTGCTAATCAAATTTTGAAGGATGCAACAGATGGTCTTTGGAATCGTGCTAGAGAATTGACAGAGAAAGCTAAGGAAGTATCACATCGAATTAACAGTCAAAAATCTAAGAAAGAACGTGAAGATGTTTTAGCTTTAGCTAGAAAAGCTGCAAAAAAGGCAGGTGTGCAAGCAGCTATCGCGGCAGGCTGGGAACAAGGTTGGAAAGAAGGTATTCAAGAACGTGATTCTGAGAATTCAGATTAGTCTCATTTGCGTGCTTCGGATATATGTTCCACTCCGTGTCAATTCTTCAATAATATCGGACAGTTCAATATCTTCTGCAAAAAGTTCTTGGATTTGATTTTCATTAATAGCGACACTAATGAATTTAGTTCTCCCCTGCCTACCTAAACTAACAATTTTAGCATGAATCAGGCCTTGCATATCTAATTCAGAGATTACATTACTTATTCGCCTTTGACTTAAATCTTCTAAATTAAAAAGTTTACAAATTTGTTTGTATGTACTGTAAACTTCTCCAGTTGTCTGTTGGCCATTTTCACGTTTGCCTTGATTAATAATAGTACTGACTAGCGTAGCCTTATGGTGAATCGGTAAAGTTGCGATTATGCTTCGAACTTGATCTTTTTCCATTACACTCTGAGCTTTAATCACATATTTTGCAGTAACGATTTCACGATTATCTCTTTCAGCCAATTCAGCTGAGATTCTTAGCAAGTCAAGTGCCTTTCTAGCATCTCCATGTTCTTGGGCAGCTTTACTAGCACAATAAGATAATACTAAGGGTTCCACAATATTATCCTTAAACGCAAGTGTTGCTCTCTGTGCAAGTATTTCCTCAATCTGAATGGCATTATATGGGGCAAAAGTCAGCGATTCTTCTCCTAATCTAGATTTTACTCTTGGATCAAGCCATGAAGTGAATTTTGTATCATTTGATATTCCGATTAAGGATATTTTTGAATTATTCAAATCCGAATTTAATCCAGTTAAGTGGTAAAGGATATCGTCTCCATTTTTACTTACTAGTGCATCAATTTCATCCAATACTACGATAGCAATACCTCCATTATCATCAGCTTTTTGCTTCAAAGCTGCATAAACTTTATCAATTCTCCAACCTGCATGCGGTATAACATCCTCCCATTCACTAGAATAAGTTTTACCAATATTTGTCAGAACACCATATGGCGTATTAGTTTGCTTACAATTAATATATGCCGTATGAATTTTTTTATTTTCTTTGGCCGCCTTTTGCATAATCTGATCAGATATGTATTTTGTAACTGCAGTCTTTCCAGTTCCTGTCTGGCCATATATTAAGATATTGGAGGGCCGTGCACCATATAATGCAGGCTTTAGGATATTTGCAAAATCATTAATTTCATCATTTCGATGTGGAAATTCAGAAGGTACAAATGTAGAAGAGAGGGCCTCTCTGTTCTTGAAGATTCGTTCTTCACTCATCAAGCTATCAAAAACATTGCGACTTCTTGAATTTTGTCTTTTTTCCATAAATAATAACTCAGCTACTAGCAGGACTTTAGGTATAGCCTGCCAGCTATAAATCAAACGGGGTCTTTTCATTTTCAAATAGTTTTTTAAAGGCAGATTTTCCAATCTATTTTTCGCAGAATATAATCTTTTTAAGTTTACATTTGTTTTACAAAAAGTGTTTTCTTCTCTCCCTAATTGGGTATGACTTGTCCATCAAAGAAAAAGAAATAATTGCTTGGCTTTCAGAGCGTAAGTTAATGCCTTCACCCGAATTAATAACTCATGTTGTTAACCATCCCGAAGGTTTAGTTTTACTGAAAAAATCGATTGAATCACTGAATGGTCCAAAATTATTTTTGAGTGTATCAGATTTATTAGTTGATGAGAATCCAGAACCTCCTAAACCAATCAGTAGGCCTAAAGTTGCAGACATACCTCCTATCGTAATCGAAAGACAGATTGACAAAAGTATGTCTGATGGAAAATTGGAAAGCTTTGTTTCATTATTTAATGATAGATTTACCACACTCTCTCAGTTAGTACGCCGTAATCCTTCAATGAGAAGTGCTGGAACTTTATCTCGATTGCATCCAGATGAAGAAAATCAAGTTATAGGAATGGTGGCAGAAATAAATACATTCTCAAATGGTAAAACTAAAGTTGTTATTGAGGACACTAATAGTCGTCTAAATTTGTTGCTAAATGAAAAGGATGGTCAATCACTAAACTTATTGCATGATGAGGTCATTGGGGTTTCAGGAAAACTCAATAGACAAGGTGATATGCTTTTTGTAAATTCACCAATAGTTAGACCACATCTTGGCCGTTATCGAGAAGCAGCTAGGTCGGATGAGCCGTACATTGCACTTTTCATATCAGATATTCATTTAGGGAGTGGAACTTTCAAGGAGAATGAATGGAATAAATTTATTTCTTGGCTAAATGGTGAGGTTGACTATCACAAGGAATGGATTCCTGATCCTGGATATCTTGTGATTGCAGGTGATGCCGTAGATGGTATCGACTCATACCCTGGCCAAGAGGCAGATTTATCCATAACCGATGTTTGGGAGCAATATGCCGTTTTATCCAAATCAGTTTCTAGGATTCCTACAGCAATACAGACAGTAATCATGCCTGGTAATCATGATGCGGTTAGACTTATGGAACCTCAACTCCCCTTACCTGATAGAGTCATCAAAGATTTTGGAGACAATTTAACATTTACAGCTAATCCTGTTTTACTTAATCTTGCAGGAGTCAAAGTTCTTTGTTATCATGGTAAATCTTTAGATGATTTGGTTAGTCTCCGTGATTTATCCTATGATAATCCAATGGCTATGATGAAAGAATTACTTAATAGGCGGCATTTGGCCCCTATTTATGGGGCAAAAACACCTTTAGCACCTGAAAAACAAGATCATTTGTTGATACGAGACGTCCCCGATATTTTTGTCACCGGTCATGTTCATTCCTGTGGTGTTGAGAGATATAGTGGTGTTCTAATGCTGAATCCTGGTACTTGGCAAGCACAGACTGCGTATCAGAAAATGATGGGTTTCCAACCAGACCCTTGTAGAGCTATAGCAGTCAATCTTCAAACTTTTGACACACAGGTATTAGACTTTAATTTTTGAAAACTTAGGTTATAAATAATCACAGTTCTGTTTAAATTATCTATGAGGAATCAGAATAACGCATTTCATTTAGCAGTGCCTTGCAGAGATTTACAAGAAGCGGTAGATTTTTATGAGAATAAGTTAGGCTGTGAGAATCGTAGAACTTATGATGACCGAGTAACTTTCAATTTCTTTGGAGATCAATTAGTTTGTCATTTGTCCCCTGACAAGATTGATACAGATCCTGAACCATATCCGCGCCATTTTGGAATAACTTTTCATGATGGTTCTGATTTTGATTCATTTGCGTCTCGGTTGAAGAGCAATAATGTTCAACTTCTAAATGAAATATTTACACGTTTTGAAGGGATGCCTGAAAATCACCAAGCATTTTTTCTGAAGGATCCGTCAAATAATATATTAGAATTCAAGTACTATCCTAACAAAGAGATGATGCATTAATTATGTCTAAAATAAGAGTAGTGATTACGGGAGCTGGCGGTGGCGGAGCCAATAATATTATCTCGACAATTAAAGAGAGAGAAAAATATGATTTGATTGGTTTTGATATATCACCTTACAAGATTGCACGGGCGAATGTAGATAGTCGTTTTGTTGTCCCGCCAGCCTCTTCACCTGATTATGAAGAAAAGATTTGCGAGATTATTAATAAAGAAAAGCCAGACCTAATCATTCCTACAAATGATCCTGAAGTTGAAAAGTTATCTGAAATTAGAGATAGTCTTAAAACTGAATTATTCTTTCCAGATCATGCATCTGTAGCACTGTGTTTGAACAAGTGGAAGTTCCACAATTTTGCGATTGAGAATGGTATTCGTGTTGCAGAGACTTATCATGTAAAGAGTCTTGAGGATATAGAACCAATCTTTTCAAAATTCAATTCAGAATTGCTTTGGTGCAGAGCCATTAAAGGTGCAGGATCTAAGGGAGCAACTAAAGTAAAGGATTCTGAACAAGCAAAATGGTGGATTAAGTACTGGAATGAAATGAGAGGAATGCAAATATCCGATTTTACGATATCTGAGTTTTTGCCAGGAAAGGATTTTGCATGCCAAAGCACATGGAAGAACGGTCGTTTGATATTGATGAAGGCAGCTGAGAGGCTTTCATATATTGAAGCAGCTTCTCGTCCAAGTAATATGTCATCATCTCCGGAACTTGCTAAGACAGTGTATGATACAAATCTCTTTGATTTTTGTATTGATGCAATAGAGAAACTTTCTGATGGAAATGCACATGGTAATTATGATATTGATATCAAAATGAATTCTAAAAATGAGTTATGTGTAACTGAAATAAACATAGGTCGATTTTTTATGATTACAAATCTATTCAATCTTTCCGGTGAACATTCAATGATTGATACTTATCTCAAATTGGCTATTGGTGATGACCCTAATATTTCAAATCCTTTTGACTTTTCTGAAAAATATTTGATTCGTTCATTAGATACGCTGCCAACGGTATTGTCGCCCGAAGAGATAACTAAGCGTCTTGATTCCTAGTTTTTTTTACAAATTTGTAAAGCGACTCTATCCGATATTCACAATATTCCCAATTATGCACCTTTTCAGCTAATCTTCGTCCACGTTTTCCCATTTCAAGGCAAAGAGTCGGGTCAAACATCATCTTCATGAGGACTGCCTTTAGCCGATCCCATTTCCCCCATTCAAAGGTTAGTCCAATTTCCTCTCTTTCTACTAGTTGCCCCATCAAAAGTTCTTTACAAGTTATTATTGGGACGCTTGCAGCCATTGCTTCGAATAGTTTGTTGGGGGCGCTAAGCCGATTATTAATATTCGATGGATCAAGTGCCATTAGTACTGCATCACTCTCAATTGTCTTTAATGCAACATTATCGGGATGTATAGGTCCCATGTAATTTACATTTTTTGACTTCTCCTGCAGCCTTCTTATTGTAGGAACCAGAGTTCCAAAACCCCCAATATCAAGTTGGATTCCCTTCATTTTACTCACAGTCATTATGGTTTCTAGTATTCCTCTTGAGGGGTGTCTTTCTAGAACGCCGATATACAAAAGTCTAAAAGTTTTGTTTTTTTCTTTATTTTCTATTCTTCTTAAGGGATAATTATCTAATCTTTTAATATTTCCGATTCGTGTTAATTTTGTGTTAAGAAAATCTCGTTGAGGCAGAGCCATTACTTTGAATGCTTCTTCTTCAGTCGCAGCAAATGGAGCTTTTCCACCTTGTTCTAACATCCCATCAAGTCTTGCATAGTTTGCAGGACCTGCAGATATAATTCCATCACAATGACTCAATAATCTGGCTTCTAATTTATGAAGAAGTTTTGCTACAATACTAGATACTGCACCTTTAACGAGTCCGGGATAATTTTCATGACAATCATATATTAGTGGCAATTCGGCTAGTTTAGAAGTGAAAACTCCCCCCATGAGAGTGTCTAAATCATGATAATGCAATACTATATCTTTTTCTATTTTCTGAAAAGCAAGTATTTGCCATGTACTCCAAGATAAGAATGCAGGTAGTTTTCTTGCAAAGAGTGCTGCATCGTTAAGGGCGCATTCCTCTTGGTATCTCCATATTGTCCCCCATTCAGTTGTAGTAGTTGTTTCATTCTTTCCAGTTCGGTCCCATGCTAACAAAATAACGCGGTGTCCTTGTTTAGACAAACTTCTAGCAGTATCAGCAACTACAGGTTCAGCAAAACCGCCTGTCGTAAGGCGCGATCTGACCATAATTACTAAGGACATGTATCTTAAGGAAACTGCATATAAATACAATCTACGTTCATCACAGTAGTTTTAAACCATACTTGGGTGAGCACCATCCAGTGCCGCTGTAGCTCAGTTGGTCAGAGCATCCGGCTGTTAACCGGACGGTCATCGGTTCGAATCCGATCAGCGGCGCCACTGGGGCCCGTAGCTTAGTCTGGTGGAGCTCCCGGCTCATAACCGGGCGGTCGTCGGTTCAAATCCGGCCGGGCCCACCATTTAGCACATTGAATCGTCGATTAATTTCTGATTTTGTAACGTCCATAATACTTTCGGTTCCAAATCCTTCTACAGTAATTGATGCTACAGCAGCACCATAATTCATTGCATCAGTTAGATTTTCTATATTCACGCTATCTAAATTTGCTAAATACCCCATAGCGGCTCCTGCAAAACTATCTCCAGCCCCCGTTGGGTCTACGATATTATCAACTTGGAATGCAAGTATTTTCTTTGTAAAGTTCTTTGAATACAGAGAGGCCCCTTTCTCACCTTTTTTTATTACTACATATTTAGGTCCTTTGTTAAGTAATATTAGTGCGGCTTCTTCTAAATCCTGTGTTTCAGAGTATTGCTGTGCTTCAGCATCATTAATGAATAAAATATCTACTTGCGAAACAACACTTTCCAATTTTTCTTTAGCAATATCTATCCATAGGTTCATTGTATCCATTGCAATCAGCTTTGCTTCTACTTGTTCTAAAATTCTTAATTGGATAGCAGGATCGTTATTACATAGTAGCAAAAATTCAGTTTTTCTTTGTTCACTATTTATCTCCCAATCATAATAGTCATTAATTCTGAAATCGGTTTCATGCGTGATAGCTTGCAACATATCTCCCTTGTATTCTCCAGACCAGTGAAATGTTGGATAATCCAGTTTTTTGATAGATTGTGTATTAATTCCTCTTTTTTTTATTTTTTCTAGAATCTTTTCTGGAAAGTCATTTCCAATGACTGCAACCAAAGTTGTATTTGTAAAAATGCTTGCGGAAATACTTGAATAAATTCCAGCCCCTCCTACAATTCCTTTTTGACTTTTCTTTGGGGTTTTGAGATCGTCTAGGGCTAAAACACCAGCTACCAGTAACTTTGTTACCACGTTTGACCTCAAGAGGGCTGGCTTTAAATCCCAACCACTGTGCGCAAACTATGGCGACCTCCCGCAAGATAGCTCTGCTTTTTGGTGCAGAGAATATTAACGCGATAATTGGTTGGATAGCGTTATTATTTGTTGCAAGAAAGATGGGTGCCGAAGCATTAGGTGAATTTAGCTATGCTATGAGCTTAGTAGGTGGCTTTACATTTTTAGCATTTTTTGGATTTCGCATGGCCCATATTAAGAGAATTAGTGAGGGACTTGATTTAGGAAAATGTATTGGTACTTTTCTTTCGATAAGATTGTTTTTGATATCGTTTATGCTTTTTGTATTTGCCTCATTTTATTGGATTTGGACCGTGTTTCTGGAAAAAGAGTTTTATGATATCAAAACTCCACATTTGTTATTATTTGTTCTTTTTTATTACATTATTTTTCTGGCAATTGGCGTAGTTAGAGCTACTTTCAGTGGTCTTGAACAAAGTGCCAGAGTGGCTATACCAAATATGGTTGGAACCACGGCTCGTTCTCTTCTTTTCATATGTACTGCATTTCTAGGTTGGGGTGTTATCTGGTTAGCTGCATCTGAGTTAATTGGCATTCTAATTATTTCGATTATATCTTTATGGTATTTCCGTGATTATCCTATTTCTAAACCAGATAAAGAAACATTTAATTCTTATAAATTATTCGCATTTCCAGTTGCCGCCGCTTCTATTTTTGGAGTTCTAAAACAATATATTGATAAAATTTTCATAGGTATTTTCTGGGCCGCTACAGATGTCGGACTTTATTTCGGAGTTCAACGAATTGCGATTTTCATAGGCACTATGGCTTTAGCAATTGAAGAAATGTTGCTGCCTTCCGTTTCTAAATTACATTCGAAAAGCGAGAATAAAGAAATTAAATCTCTGATTTATGATACAGAGAGATATGTGGCTATGGTTTGTATTCCTATTGTAGCTATGACGGTTGTTTGGTCTAGTGAGATTATAGAAGTTTTCATTAGTCGTGAATTTCTACCAGCAACTCGCATTCTTCAGTTATTGGCCTTGGCAGCTCTAATTCGAGTTGTGAATCGACCATGGTCTATAGCATTACGTGGTTCTGATAGGCCAGATTTAACTTCAATGATTAACATTTTTTCATCGGTTATTAATATTATGTTAATGATCATTTTAGTTCCCAAAGAGATTCCACATTTAGGACTTAGTAATCTACCGGGATTAGGTGGGGAGGGTGCGGCTTTGGCTCTTTTAATTTCCGAACTAATACTTTCTATTTCTCTTAGGATAATGTGTTATTCATATTTAGAATTAAAGCCACAAATGCATTTTTTTGTACAAATTTTCTTTGCAATTATTGTGGGATTGGGAATGTGGCAAATACAAATGGCCGTCAGTGTTGACCGTTGGTATGAATTATTCTTATTCTCTGCATTAGGTGGTTTTCTCTATGTTTTTGTTCTAGCAGCCGTAGGTGCTTTTACAATGAAAGATTTCCAATTCTTTTGGAATACAATGAATCCTAAAGCTATGACTAGTTATGTTGGGGATGAGCTTAAGAGAAAATAATGTTTTTTACAATAGGCTTAGTAATCATATTTGTATTAGTAGTAATTTCGATTTTTGCTTATCAAAAAATTTACAATCCTGGAAGACTTTGTAATATTTGCTATCGGGTGGTACCTCAATTATCACCTAAATGTCCTTTTTGTGATTCAGAACTGGAGTGGGGTGACTAATCTCTTTCTAGTGAATCTGCTATTATCTTAAGCGCGATTCCCGTCACAAACCCAGCAATAAGCCCCGTTACTATTCTTTTGATATTTGTGGATTCATATTCTGTGAAAAGTTGGATAGTACCATCAAGACCTATTGGAACTAATGAAAGAATAACTAAGGGTAAAGTTAGTTCTACTTTTCTTCCTAGTGCAAATATGAAGCCTAGAGCTAATCCTACAAATATTCCAACATCTCTTGCACAGAAAGGCATTTGGTTTCCATTGTATTCATAGGATCTATCTGAGAGTTGGTGGCAATTTAAATCACCTAAATAATAGACTATTTTGTTTATAGGATTCATCTCTTGAATTATTTCTTTATTATCATATATCCCTACACGTCCACTTAAATCACCAGTTTTCCCCTCATCTAGCATTAAGGGTGAAGTCAAAATTAATAAAGCCCAAAAACAGGTTATGGTTAGTAAAATTTTATTCCATCTACCTATATCACTTAAATGTGTTTTGAATTCCCAAGAAGACATTCATCTTTTCCTTTCAAAACTTTCACGATCTACTAGTAGTAATGAAAGAGCTATAACTGAGAGGATACTGCCAATCAGAAATCCGTAGCTTATGATTCCGAATAAGCATCCTGCTATTGCTGTTTTAAAATTCTGTTGAAGAAGTGCAGCTGAACTCCCCATAAGCGTAATCATTGCTGAAATCATGAAAATAGGGGCCAGAGCATAGTTTGGCGGCCATGGTTCTGCAATATCTTTTCTGTAATCATATTTCAGTGTGTTTCCTTCTAATAGTTCGATATTAAGTATATTCGTACCTTCAGAGCGTATATTAATCCAAACAATTACATCACCATACCCTTCCATTGTGAAAGTAATTTGAACTTCATCTCCTACTAAGTCATATAGGTAATATTTCCCTTGTGGGTTGCTGTATGCTTTCTTATTATTGGCCTCTATCTTTGCTCCTTCTATAGCTTCACCATCAGTATTTATGATAGTTCCATGAACTGATGATAATCCTTCACTGTTCCATTGATTGTCTTGGTTATTCCATTTTATTCCATAAGCAATTCCAGAGAGTATACCTAAAACAAAGACTATGGATAATAGAATACCGGCCCATTGCGCCGGTGTTTTTGGTTTTTCATTTAAATTACTTAGATTATCCCAACGATATGCATCTTTGAGATTGGTAAAAACAAATGACATCTGAGTTTTTTTCTTGAATTTAGAACTGGTTGGATCACTTACCTTTTCACCTCTTGTTTTGGTAGCAGTCCATTTCTTTATTTCCTTTCTTAACCATTGGTTTGCTTCAGGTGTAAATTTGTAATTCTTTCTAATATAAGCAACAGTTTGTTTTTCTATTTGAGTATAATCGTCATAATCTCTTATTTTGCTAAATAATAATTTGCTTCCTTCAATAGTTATTTCTTCTACTTTTTCGGTTAATTCCGTAGCTACTTTCAATAATTCGCTATCGTATTTTTTACCATCAATAATCGTGAAAACGTCTTCTTCCTTACTTCCAGGTATTAATGTTTCTTTTATGTTTGATCCTATCTTACTTGTAAAGTCCGTAATGCTTTGAGTAATATTGCTAACAAAATTTATCTTTTTGACGGTGAAAGAAGCATCACACATAGAGCAGATTACATTTTGTCCTTCTTTCTTTGCGGTATTGAAAACGTTGTAGCAAGTTGTACAGCGTACTTTACCGTCACTCATTGAACTATACCCCCCGTCGGTTAAATAAGCATGATGATTGGGCCATTATGGAATGGTGGATGGCAGTCCTTTTAGGCATCCTACAGGGCATAACAGAATGGCTTCCGATAAGTAGTAGCGGCCACTTGGCAATTTTCCAGTTTTATTTTGTTGAAGAAGAACCACCAATTTTATTTGATATAATTTTGCATTTGGGCTCTCTATTAGTTATTCTATACATAATGCGTGACGAAGTTAGACAAATGTTGGTGACTTTTCCTAAATTCCTTGCTAATTATCAGAATTTCGGTAATCTTAAGGGTGATGAGAGATTAATTGGAATGATTATTATGGCTTCTATTCCAACAGCGATAATTGGTTTTACTTTTGATAGTACCATTATTGGTGATTTTTACACTGAAATGCATTTGGTTGGTGGTTGTTTAGTATTTACAGGCCTCATAGTCTGGTTCAGCAAGGATTATGATGGAAAGAAACAGATAGATAATTTCCCTATAAAGAATGCATTATTGGTTGGTTTTTTCCAAGGTTTAGCTATTTTGCCAGGTGTCTCACGTTCCGGGTCTACCATTGCAATATCTAAGATAATGGGGATGAATCCAGTACGAGCTGCTCGTTTCTCTTTTTTACTGTTTATCCCTGCGATTGTGGGTGCAACTCTTCTTAAGATAGGAGACATTGACGAAACAGTCTCTGAAGTCGGTATTTTGCCTCTTATTTTAGGTTTCCTTACTTCCGCGATTGTTAGTTATTTTTCAATTAACCTTCTTCTAGAATTAATAAAAAAACAACGATTTCACTATTTCACACCTTATTGTTTAATTCTAGGTATTTACTTGATATCTAGTAGTTTATTCTAGTTTATCACTCTCAATAACAATATTGTAGTTACCAGAGTATAGTATGGAACCAATACCATCAAGTCCAGAGCCTGAAATCTTAATAGTCCATGTCCCATAAATTACAGGCATTATTATGGTTCTATCTTTTACTTTATTGTCCCAGGTGACCATAGTGTAACCATCGCCATGTATTGTCCCCTCAGGGTCAGTTATTGTCAAATCATATGTTCCTGAAGGGCCATTACCAGGATCTGTATTTCCTCCAAGTTCATATTCGATGTTAAATATCGCCATAACAAATGTGGAATCCCATACACTTTCTATAACAAAACTATGAGTATATTCTTTCCAAGAAAGATTCTGTGCCGTTTCTTGGAAGCAACCAATTACATTACAATCTATCATATCTTCGATTGCATTGATATATTCACCTTCCTCCTGATTAGGGTCCGGTGCAAAATCCCCTTCGCCATTCCAAACTTGGAATATTCCATATGTTTTTTGTTCTTCTGGAACAATTCTATCGACTAATCCATTCATTGCAGGAATATCAATACAGCCCACAGTGAGGAACAATGCGACAATCAAGAAGGCCCTTTTCACGAATTTGGATTTAGGGGGAGTAAATAAAATATTTTGCTGAAAAGACCTAAACACCCCTCTCTTTCAGCAATTGTGTCTGATTTGAGACAGAAGTTAGCAGAATTGGCAATGTCTGAGGCTGCTCAATATGGTGAAGCCAAGAGCAAGAGTGTGATTGGTAAAGTGATGGGAAAATATCCCGAGCTGCGTTCATCGGCTAAAGAGATAATGCAAATTATTGATACAGTCATTGATGAAGTAAATTCTATGAGTGCTGATGAACTACAACCTTACCTTCCGGTAAAGAAGGCAAAAGCTGAAAAGGAAGTTATTAGAGAATTACCTCCACTTGATAATACAGATTTAGTAGTTTTACGCTTTGCACCAGGCCCTAGTGGCCCCTTACATTTAGGGCACACAAGAGCACTCGCTCTGAACAATTATTACAAAAATCGTTATGGAGGAAAATTAATACTGCGTTTGGAGGATACTAATCCTAATGCTATAGACCCAGAGGCATATAGTATGATTAAATCTGATTTGGAATGGTTAGGTATTAGTGCAGATGAGGTTGTAGTTCAATCAGATAGAATTCAGTTATATTATGATGAAATTCGCAAGATTATAGGAAAGGGTGGCGCGTACGTTACTAATTCAGATGCTGAAGAGTGGAGAGAGTTGAAGAGACAAAGTAAAGCGCATCCAGACAGGGAACGTCCCTCTGAAGTCCAGCTTTCAGAGTTTGAGGCCTTGCTATCTGATGGTGAGGGGATTGTAGTGATTAAAACGGACTTAGATGACCCGAATCCTGCACTTCGGGACTTTGTAGCTTTTAGGATAGTTGAGTCAGAACATCCTAAGCAATCTACAAAATATCGTCTTTGGCCGTTATACAATTATGCAGTAGCAATCGATGATCATCACCTAGGAATAACGCATGTCTTGAGAGGTAAAGATCATCTGAATAATACACTGAAGCAAAACTGGATTTATAAATATCTAGAATGGGATGAACCTGAGTATATTCATTATGGATTGGTATCTATACCTAATACCAATCTTAAAACTAGTAAAATAAGAGAATCAATTCAGAATAAGGAATTTAGTGGGTGGGATGATTGTAGACTAGCGACCCTCAAAGGCTTAGCAAGAAGAGGATATAGACCTGAAACATTTTTGAAATACTGGGAAAATTCTGGTTTGAAAGAAGTAGATATCAAGTTTTCATGGCAAAATTTCAATGCAATGAATAAAGATTTTATTGATTCAGACAGTCGAAGATTATTTTTCGTTGCCAATCCTGTAGAATTTATAATAGAAGCAGATGAAGCATTGACCAAGGATGCGCCTTGGCACCCAGATAAACCGGAATGGGGTCAGCGAGAAGAGGCAATTTCCTCAGGCTCTACAATTTATCTTCAAAAAGAAGATGTCAATTCATTCAAAGAAGGTCAAGATATACGGCTTAAGAATTTATGTAATGTAACTGTAAAAGGCAATAAGTTAATCTTTGCAGGAATGAAACCCCAAAAGGGCAGTCAAATACTGCAGTGGTGCAGTTCTAACACTTCTATAGATTTAGTTTATCCAGACGGGAACGTTGTCAAGGGAATTGTTGAAGATAATATTTCTGAATTAGATGGTGCAACCGTTCAATTTGAGCGAGTAGGATTCGTGAGGTTAGAAGGTAAGAAAGCATTTTTCTTACACCGCTAATAGCCAATTATGTCAGGACATCACCATCATGATAGAGACGATGAGAAATCGGAAAGTAAAACTCGATTAGTAGTGATTATAACTTTGATAATGATGGTAGCTGAAGTATCTTATGGTTATTTTACTAATTCAATGGCACTTCTAGCAGATGGGTGGCATATGGGCACTCATGCTGCAGCTCTTGGGATAACACTTTATGCGTATTATTATGTTCGTAAGGAAGCTAAAGTTAAAGATAAAAGGGACAAAGTAATGGCATTAGGGGGTTTTGCTTCAGCTATTGTATTGGGAATAGTTGCTATGTATATTGGTGTGGAATCTATAGGTCGAATTACAGACCCGAAAGTAATTCGATTTGAAGAAGCACTCATTGTAGCTACAGTAGGTTTAGTAGTTAATTTAGTATGTGCAAATATACTTGGAATTGACAATCACCATCATGACCATAAAGAGAAAAAAGCGGACCTAAAAACGACTGAAAAAGGTAAATGGACAGATAAAATATTGACCAATCCTGAGGATATTGAGGATTTGAATAGACGTGGTGCTTATCTTCATGTTCTAGCCGATGCTCTAGTATCGGTTTTAGTTATTCTGGCTTTACTAATTGGCATGAAATTCTCTAATTTGGTTATTTTAGATCCAATAATTGGAATTGTTGCCGGTTTAGTCATTGCACGCTGGTCAATTGGTTTACTGATTGAAAGTCGAAATCAGATTTTGGAGTTGGATGGCTGAAGAGATTACTGGTTAAAAATATTATATGAGCGAAGAACAAAGAAAAAAGCCCAAGCTTTCAGTTCTCTTTAGTGTTGATAACTTCATTAAACCTTTCAAACAAACTTTCATGGATAATTTTGAATTACATTGGAATAAGATACCATATACGCCACCACCCACAAGTTTATTGGGCTACGTTTTTTTCCCGTACAAATTATTATTAAAGAAAATAAAAACCTTAATATCTTTAACTAAGTGTGACATAGTTTTCATTGAATTTGCAGATGAGACACTTGCTTTATCGTCAAAATGGAAAGGCCAAAAGAAATTAGTTACTAGGTTACATAGATATGAATTATTTAACCTTCCTAAAGCCAATTGGAATTCAGTAGATATGGTGGTTGTTGTTAACGATTGGATGGCTAAGAATTTAGAGGAAAAATTGCCACAGATGCGCGGTAAGATAGTCACAATCCACAATTTTATTGATTTTGATTATTGGAGGCCTCGAGAAAACAGAACTAAATCAAATCAAATTTCAATTGTAGGCAATATAAAACCTAGAAAGGGACACGATAAGGCCATAGTAGCATTTTCTAAAATTTTAAGAGAGAAAAGGGAGTTAACTCTCAACATTATTGGTAGAAGTAAAGATGTTCGGTATTACAAAGAATTAGAGAAAATCGTAAAGGATCTAAAAATTCAGAATAAAGTGATATTTAGAGGTTTTTCAACAGACTTACGAAGAGATTTACAAGAATCAGACATTATTTTATCATTTTCACAACATGAGTCTACACATCTGACTCTTTTTGAGGGACTGGCATGCGGTGCTTGGCCTTTGAGTATAAATTGGCCAGGGATTGAAGAATTTCTTCCTTTGGAGAATATATTTAGTGATGATTCCAATTTTTTAGAAAAGGTTCAATCTTTTTATTCTCTTGACGATAATGAACGAACTGAAAAAATTAAAAGTTTATCAAAGAAAACTTTGGTAAAATTTTCGGAACCTGATCCTAGAGAACAGCTATCTAACTTATTATTAGAGGTTTTTCATAAAGAGTAGAAAATGGCAAGTCCTATCCTAATTCATAAAATATATAATCGTCTCAAATTATTTCAAAGGCCATTCCATAGTCATTATGCCGTAATTAATGGTACTTCAAATCTAAGTTGCGTGCCTTTCTTCATTATCGGTTCAGGCCGTTCTGGAAATACATTGCTGAGATCTATTTTGTCAGGTAGTTCAGATATTTCTATACCTCCTGAATCGTATCGACTTCCTTTTGCAATTAAGAGATTCCACATTTTTAGCAATAGAGATTGGAAATATGTCGTATCTGAGGTTCTTAGTGAATTTGAAAATTGTAAGGAGTTTTACACTTGGGATATTAGTCTTGAAGATGTTTACAACCGTTTAGAAAATATTGATGAGTCTAAGAGAACACTTTCAAATATTTTTGATGAGCTATTTTGCACTTATGCCGAGAAACATTCACTAGGTTTTAAGATATGGGGCGATAAAACTCCAATGAATACATTGTATCTAAATTGGATTGGTGATGTTTTTCCACAATCTAAGTTTATTCATATCATTCGAGATGGACGTGACGTAGCCAGTTCTTATCTTAAAATGGAAAGATATAGCACTATTTTAGAAGCGGCAAATCGATGGACTAACAGTATTGAATTGGCCCAAGCCTTCGGTTCAAAGATTAAAGATAATTACATGGAAATTCGTTATGAAGATTTAGTCACTAATCCTGATAAATCAATAAAGGAGGTGTGTGCTTTCCTTGACATAAATTACAATTCAGATATGTTGGATCATACTTCTCAGGTAGAAAAATTAGGAGATACAGACAAATCCCATCATGCGAATTTATCAAAACCAATAAGTTCTGAGTCAATAGGTAAGTGGAAGCATAATCTTTCAGAAAGTGATCAGGAAAGTATTACTCGGTTATTACAAAATCCATTACACCGTCTTGGATATGTTGATTAATACGGGCCTATCTGACAAATTGTGAATCCAAATCTATTTGTAGCTGGAGTTCCTAAGGCAGGAACAACCTCCCTTTTCCATTATTTAGCCTTACATCCCGATGTTTTTCCTTCTAGTCGTAAAGAACCCGGATATTTCCATCCATTCAAAATTAAAGAGCTGGATAAGAATCTTGAAGCATATAAGAAATTTTTTACAGGGCATTCTGGACAACGATATGTAATTGAAGCTACACCAGGGTACTTCTATGGAGGGAACGAAAGTGCAGATGCAATCAATAATTTTTCTCCTGAATCAAAGATAATAATTGTCTTACGCAATCCAGTCGAAAGATTATTTTCGTTTTACAAATACAAGAAAAGTTTGGGGCACATAGACGGAAAACTAAATTTTGGAAGTTATGTTGACGAGTGTAAAAATACTCCTGATAATCAGTCAATACAGAAAGACAATTATGATTTTTGGGCAATGGTTGGTGGCAATTATGCGTCCCTTTTGTCAGAATGGTACTATGTTTTTGACAATCGCTTGAAAGTATGCTTTTTTGATGATATGGTGAAAGATGAACCTAAATTTATTGGAGAAATATGCAAATGGTTGGATTTAGATAAAAGCAAAATTGATGATAGCCAAACTAAAGTACAGAACAGGTCGATGATATACAGAAGCCAAGTCCTTCAGAGGGTCGCAACATCTTTTGACCGTATGTTATCTGGTGTTTGGTACTATCTTCCTTGGTTGAAATGGCCATTTAGTGGAATATACAACCTCCTCAACGCTAAACCCCATACAGAGATAATATCGGATTCATTAAGGGCTGAGTTGAACCAATATTATCAGGATGACATGCATAAAACTCGAGATATTCTTAAGGGAAGACAAATAGAGAACTTGCCAGACTGGTTGACTAAGTAATGAGCAATTACGATGTATTCAATGGAGACGCAGACGGTATTTTTGCTTGGCATCAATTACGTTTAGCACATCCTCGAGATGCAACTATTGTAACTGGAGTAAAGCGAGATGTGAATCTTGCTAGCAAAGTTAATGCCGAAGAAGGTGATTTAGTTACGATTATGGACGTTTCACATGCTAAGAATAGAAAGGATGTCAAGAGGCTCCTTGAATCTGGTGCAATTATAGAATATTTTGACCATCATGATCCAAATGAGTTGATAGCTCATCCTAACATAACATATCACATCAATACTGAACCCAATATTTCGACAGGACTGATAGTTAATTCGCATGTAAAAGGAAAGAATTGTCTTTGGTCAATTGCGACTGCATTTGGAGATAATCATATGGAATTAGCGACGAATATGGCTAAATCAGAAGGATTAGATGATGAGCAAATTCTTTTGTTGAAACAAATTGGTTTGACAGTTAATTACAATAGTTATGGCCAAACATTGGAGGATTTATTTTATTCACCAGAAGAAATAGCTGAAGCTGTTAAAGCATGTGGTTCGGATATATTCCGTTTTACAGAACAAAGTGACATCTTTTCGACTTTGCTTAAAAATTTTAGTAATGATATGAGTTCAGCTGTATGCCAAGAACCGTATTCGATCAGTGATAATGGAGTAATTTATAAACTTCCAAATGAATCTTGGACTCATCGAGTTATGGGTTCTTTTAGTAATCATTTAGTTTCTACTAACAAAGATTTGGCTTGCGCTATCGCAGTCTTAAATTCCGATGAAACTTATCGGATTTCAGTTCGTTCTTCTCTTAACAATCCTCATGGTGCAGGAGATTTGTGTAAGAAATTTGGTGGTGGAGGCCGTGAGAAAGCGGCGGGCATCAATAACCTGCCAGATTCAGAGTTGGAAGAATTCAAAGAAGAGTTTGAAGAAGCGTTTTGATTCTGGTCCAGATTTACCTGGATATTGCAGTAAGGCTAGAATAGGTGCAGTGTGTACGGCATCTTTTGCAAATTCTGCATTATGCTTCTCAATCAAATATTCTCTATATTCTTGTAGTTCAGCGTCCACTTACGAGTAATATTTCATTTCAATATCATTTACTCACAAGGGTGGTCGCCAGTAGACTGGCGACCTTTGCCCCAAACTTAACGGGCACCATCATTATTTCAGGGCCCTGACCCAGTCTGGGAAATGTAAGACTCCGGGGTTGTCCCTTCCATCATTAATCCGGTGGGGACCCAATGGAGTCATGTATGCGAACAATTGCTCAGAACATCATTAATCAGCCCTGCCTTCGAAGTTCGCTTCTCGCTTCAGGAGGGCTAGTAATTATGCTTGTCGTTTTTGGGATTGTTATTTTATAGCCATCTAAATGGACAAAAATGGACGAATCTGCGAAAGAACTTCAACAACTAGTTGACGCCCTTCCTCAGTATGAGAATCAGATTCGTTATTGGGAATCACAATTAGAAGCAATATCTAATGTTAGATCCGATATTTTCCAAGCTCAAGATACATTGAATGGAATGATGGATTCTAAAGATGGAATGGAATTGATGGTACCTGTAGGTCACAATACTTCAATATTTACAAATGTCAACGATTTGGATCGTGTTTTGGTTGGTATTGGTTCTAGAGTTTATTTGGAAACAACGCGTGAAGATTCAATAAAGCGTTTAGATAAACGTCTTAAAGGTATTGAAGAAGCAGGCAAAACATATCAAGAAAGTTTACAGAAATCACAGAAGGATTATGCGGATGTAAGAGAAAGAGCAGAACTCTTGAGTTCAAATCGAGGTGCTAATTAATGTTTAAAACATTAAGAGATAAATTATTGGGAGCCAGTAAACAGGCCGAAAAAGAATTAGATCCTCAATTGAATTTGGATTATGAGTCTTTTAGACCTGAAGAACGCGATAGTGGCGCAGTAATTCGTGAATCGCACCTCGAGAATGTTCTTTGGGAAATGGAATTGGCACTTTTGCAATCTGATGTTGCAATGGAAGCATTAGAGGAAATGAAAGAAATAATCAAGAAGCGATTAATTGGCCTTAGAGTTGAGAATAAGGCGGCAATTGCACCAACTATTGAGAAAGCTCTCAAGGCTAGTTTAGTTGAATTATTGTCGAAATCAGAGTTTGATTCCAACATATTGCTTGAGAAAAGAGATAGCCCATTAATCATAGCATTTGTAGGTGTTAATGGCACTGGTAAAACCACTACTATTGCAAGAATAACACATTGGTTGAAAGAAAATGGGAAGAGTGTTGTTATGGCAGCTGCAGATACTTTCAGAGCAGGAGCTATTGAACAGTTGGAATTACACGCTAATCGTTTAGGTTGTAAATTCATTAAGCATCAAGCAGGAGGAGATCCAGCTGCAGTTGCATTTGATGCAGTTGAGCACGCTAAAGCTAAACACCGCGACATTGTTTTGATTGATACAGCTGGTCGAATGCAAACTAATTCTAATTTAATGGATGAAATGAAAAAAATCAAAAGAGTTGCAAAACCTGATTTAATTTTCTTTGTTGGAGATTCGTTGGCAGGTAATGATGCCGTTGATCAAGCTAAAAAATTCCATGAAGCAGTTGGCATTGATGCCGTTGTTTTGACTAAGCTGGATGTAGATGCTAAGGGTGGTGCTGCACTAAGTATTACTTCTGCGATAGGCAAACCAATAGCGTTTGTAGGAATAGGTCAGGAATATGAAGATATCATGCCGTTTGATTCAGCATGGATTGTTGAACGTATTTTTGCTTAATTTCCCATTAGCATTGCGTACAAAGTAAATTGTGGAACCCAGTGAGCATATGCTCGTCTATCATCCTTCCAGACGGTATGTAGGTCTATCGAGGCTTGAACATGTTCATCGTAAGCATCTTTCCATTTCGAATCGGAAGTTGCCAAGTAGGCCGAATAGAATCCCCAGGCTCTTGATGCATTGATAGCAAGATGATGGTCAGTATTCAGATTTTCTACCACATCTAGATTGTAATCATCCTCCAACCATTTTGATAATTCATCAGCACCATGTGTAGTGTAAATCAGGTATGTTTGAAGCCCCCATAAAGAGAAAAATTCTCCCTTTCCTTCTCTATCTAAATCCATACTGACCTTTGGGTTCAGGAAATTTTCTTTGGTTTTCTGAACAACCCAATCTACAGTCTCAGAATCTTCGAAATGAGTGGCCCAGGTATGTAATTGTATCAATGCCCATGTCGGATTCTTGTATTCTGAGATTGAGGGATCTCGCATTGAATTCTCTATCCATTCACGTAGATCCAGTGCAATCTCCTGTACTAGGCATTTGTAGTCGCCAAATCCGGTCAATTGTTCCAGTCGCATCATAAGTCGGAGATACCAAGCACGACCGTAAGGCATCTCAAAATCAGGATGGTCTCTTAGGTACCGAATATCTTCTTCCATATCTTTACTTTGCAATCTTTCTGAGACCCATTCCAGATTTTCTTTATCGTCTACCAGATGTGAACTTTCCAGCAGTGCCCAGTGGCCATGAACAGAGGAATGCCAGTCCCAGCATCCATGGAATATCATGTGTTCCGTATCCTTCTGTGATAGTTCACTTCTGAAGGTTTTGATGAATTCCTGGATTATCTTCGTCATCCAGCGTCTATGGAGCGATAATTAATACAGATTCACGTTTAGGCCAATATGATAGTCTACGAGGTAAATTTGCAGGTCGATTCCATTGCAGCGGACGAATATGCAGAATGGCTGGAACCCCATATAGAACAGATACTGGAGATAGAGGGATTTCAGGGCGCGGAATGGTTTGTTTGTGATTCAGAGGATGACAAGGCCCATTGGTCGATCAGATATCATCTGGATAGTCGGGAGTCCTTGGAGAATTACCAAAAGAATCATGCACCTGCATTGATCCAGGAAGGACTAGATAGATTCGGAGAATATCTTACTTCGAATAGACGTATAATGGCTCTTAAGAACTAAAAAATCTCAGGAAATAAGGATGCCTGAAGAAGTTGAATATGGATCTAGTGATAGGTTTTCGCTTTCCTAAGCCACCTGGAGTCACGCCCAAGAATAGATCTGCAAAAATCTCACAAAGTTTATCATCATGTGAACCATAGTAAACCATTCTTTCAGGTAATTTTAGTGCGATAAGGGCGAAGAAAGACAAATCTCTCAATTCTTTACCAAATACATCATTCCAATCACGATGATATTGATCCAAATGTTTTTGTGAGAAATCTTCGGTTTCTAATGCGGCTTTGATTGTTTTAATTGCAAGCTTACCAGCATGCATTCCATAGTATATCCCTTCACCAGACAACGGCGAAACCATTCCTGCTGAATCGCCAACCAGTAGAGTATAGTCCATTGTTGTGGCTTTCATAGGTCCGCCTAGTGGTAGAGGCGCTCCTTTGACAGGTGGAGTCTTCTGATATTTAGGAAAATAGCCATCTTTCTTTAGCAAATTGATGTAGTCTTCCCAGATTTCTTTAACTTTGATAGATTTAATCGTTCGATTGTATCCGCCAAATCCAATATTCAATATTTCTTTCTTAGGGAATACCCATCCATACCCCTCGATACCACCAGGTTTGAAATGTACTAGCAAAGATTTTTTATCGCCATAATTTTCGTTTACAAATTCTTTTCCAACAACAGGTTCCCACATCAACGCAGTTCCCATTTGATTGTCGTTCCATGGCTTGATATTTCTTTTTTCTCGAACTATTGTAGCTAATTTGTCATTTGCCCCTGTAGCTCCTATAACCATTTTTGATTTGAAATCACCTTTTGATGTTTTCACAGTCACACCTCCATTGAATTCGAAATCACTTACTCGAGTCTCAGTCATTATCTCAGCACCCACATCGCCTGCAGCTTCCAAAACGGCGTTATCGAAAACTTCACGAGTTATATTCCATGGAGTCCCTTCCGGAAATTCAAAGTCAATCTTGTATTTCATTGATGGTGAATAGAGGTTCACATCATTTGAGGCACATTCAATAATCGGTTTGATGTAAGGTTCTAACTCAGGCAATTCATCAAAAAGCCTAGCAGTAAGCAAACCTCCACATGCTTTATCTCTTGGAAATTTGGATTTATCTATGACTAAGACTTTTAGACCAGCTTTAGCAGCGTAAAATGCGGTTGTAGCTCCACTAGGGCCACCACCACACACAATCACGTCATATTCAGTCATCTTTCTCTACCCATTTTCGATACGGTTCGTGTGAATCATCCCAAGGGATGGACACGATTGCAGGCATTGAATAGGGGTGGTTTTTAACGATATACTTTTCTAGATCTTCAAATTTTTCTTTACTTGTTTTTATGAATATAATGTGCTCAGTATCATTTTTCAATTTCCCTTCCCAAGAATATATGGTTCTTACAGGCCAAAAATTACAGCATGCTGCAAGTTCAGCTTCTACACACCCCTTGGCTATTCTTTCCGCAACCTCTTCGTCCGGTGCTGTGGTGTATACTGTAATGCCCATATTATCGTGTATTTCGAGTATGTTTAAATAGCCCCCCTTTCGTAGACGCGAACCCACGTGGGTAACCCGTGATTAATGAAGACATTCGTCTGAAAGAGGTAAAAAAATGGCAAATCCGTTATTCGTAACATACGAAGCTCCCAAAGAGCTATCTGAAAAAGCATACTTAGCGACCGAAACAGCACGTGACGGTGGTAAAGTAAGAAAAGGTTCCAATGAAGTAACCAAATTGATTGAACGTAGTCAAGCTAAGCTAGTAATTATGGCTTTAGATGTTGAACCACCAGAGATTCTTGCACATCTTCCTATGCTTTGTGAAGAAAAGCAAATTCCTTACACTTACGTACCATCAAAAGATGAGCTTGGAAATGCAGCAGGTTTGAAAGTAACAACTGCAGCAATCGCTATCACTGAAATTGGTAAGAAAAAAGGCGCTTTGGAAGAAGTCATCAAAGCTATTGAATTAGCTAAGAAATAAATATGGACGGAATCCCAGCACAAGTTGTTGAAGTTCTCGGGCGTACGGGAATGAGAGGTGAAGCCTCTTCTGTAAAGGTACGTGTTTTGGATGGAAATGATCGTGGCCGTATTATACGCAGAAATGTGGTAGGCCCTGTAGTTATTGGTGATCAATTATTGTTAATGGATTCTTCAAGAGAAGCTAAAGCACTAGATAGGAGATAAGATGGTAGAAACCAAAACATGTTCATTCACTGGAAAACAAATCCCTCCAGGAACTGGTATGATGTATGTTAAAAAAACAGGTCAAGTTCTTTACTTTATCAGTTCAAAAGCTAAAAAGAATTTTCTTTTAAATCGTGTACCAGCCCGTACTCGCTGGACTGATATAGCTCATTCTAAGAGAAATAAATGAGTACTGAAAGAACTTATGTGATGCTCAAGCCCGATGCCGTAAGGAGAGGCTTAGTCGGATCTATCGTTTCTCGGTTTGAAAATTCGGGTCTTAAAATGGAGGCAATGTGCCACATCAACGTATCTTCAGAGCAATCCGGAGAATTGTACAAAGAACATGATGGAAAACCATTTTATCAAAGTTTGATAAGTTATATTCACTCCGGACCTGTTGTTACTACCGTTTGGTCTGGTCCATCAGCAGTTTCTATAGCTAGAAAATTGATTGGTGCTACTAATCCAGCCGAAGCTGCACCAGGTACAATTCGTGGTGATTTTGGTTTAATTCTTGATGAAAATGTAATACATGGTTCAGATAGTGTAAAAAGCGCTGAACGCGAAATTCCTATATTCTTTCCAGATTTAGCATAGGTCATTGTTTTAATCCCATTTCCTATGACAAAAAGTAATGCTAGATCCATCAGAAATTCGTGTAGGAGTTATTCGAATTGAAGGTACTAATTGTGAAGATGAATCAGCTGCAGCTTTTTCCTCTTTAGGATGTAATGTTGAGAAGGTACATCTCAAGCAATTGCTTGGAGATGTAGAGAAATCTAATTGCAGAAATTTGATGGATTATGATGCATTGTATTTTCCAGGTGGATTCAGTTCTGGGGACTATATTAGGGCTGGCGCTATCTTTGCATCGCGTGTTAAATCCGGACTTAAATCTCAAGTCGACGAGTATATAAATGAGGGCAGGCCTGTATTAGGTGTTTGTAATGGTTTTCAGATACTGGTTGAAATGGGGGCTTTACCTGGCACAGATTCAGGTACTACAGTGGCTCCAAATGCAGTTCTTCATACAAACGATTCGAATCGTTTCGAGGCTAGACATGTTCATCTTCGTGTAGAGTCCAAATCACAGAGTTTTTTCACTAAAAATTATGATACTAATCAAGTGTTGTCAGTTCCTAATGCCCATGCTGAAGGGAAATTGATGATGGATAAATCTCAATTTGAAGAATTGGAGAAAAATAATCAGATTGCGTTTAGATATTGTGATAAAGATGGGCAATTGAACCCAGGTTATCCTTGGAATCCAAATGGTGTCGCACATGATATTGCTGGAATTACTAATCCTAAAGGTAATGTATTGGGAATGATGCCTCATCCTGAACGTGTTTTCCATGGTTGGCAACATACAGATTGGACATCTTCAGGTATGAATCCAGA
>LWDU01033490.1_pt1 | contig 31129 bp, 22 predicted proteins | sample 727161 | NCBI WGS metagenome assembly LWDU01 (sample SAMN04566230, study PRJNA314399) | hydrothermal vent metagenome | isolation source: deep sea hydrothermal plume seawater | place: Mexico: Gulf of California, Guaymas Basin | collected 2004-07-11
CTCCGGCGACGTGCAGCAGGGTTGAATAAAAAGAACCAACGGTGCGATGTCCCGGCTTGCCATAACCGGGGTAATTAATATATTGTCCGCCCAGTTTCAAGCGACCGCCTAGGTCGCCAACTAGCAACATGGGCCACTCCATTGCGGTGGAATGATGGGTGTCCGGTGCGTCGCTCATGTAAACGATAAGTGTATTATCCATCATCGTGCCGTTACCCTCAGGCATCGACTCCAATCGAGATACCATCTTGGCTATTTGCGTCATCACGAAGCCGCGGGATTTCTCATACAAGGGTATCCCGCGTGCATCACGTCGGTTTCCGCCCATATGGCCATACTGATGGTTGGATTCTTCAATTCCGATTCCCAAATAGGGCTGTGCGTTAATTTCTCCGGCAGCACTGGTGATCGTGGCAACATTACTCAAGCCACCAATAAGAGCACAGGATGCGATTTCAAACTGAGCCTCAAGCCGCTTGGTCGCGATGGTTGAAGTGAAACGGTCATCGGGACGGGGTGCGGATTGACGAAGTTGATCCTCGGCATCGAGTAACCTGTACTGCCGCCTGGCGAGTGAATCGTAGGCATCCAGATAAGCCTCCAGTTCAACACCACCAAGTGCGCCAAGTGCTTCTTGCGTGTGTTTTACATCGTCAACCATATAATCCAATAAATTGCGTTTCAGGTGAAAGCGTTTATTTAGATCGCCCGCCGCGGCAACGCTGAAAAACGCGTTATATGCTTTTTCCGGATTGAGTGCGATGGCAAGGGGTTTGTGTGGTCCGCGGGCTGAAAATGAAAGCGTTGAATTCCTTCCGGCATTAGCTGACATGCCCACCCCTATCCACGGCAGTATTCCGGGAACGGTCTGACCAAGCTGATAGTCAATCGTGATTCCGAGTGGGGCAGTTGTACTTGCCCCTGAAAGCCGAAACTGTCCTAAGGCGCCGCTTGAGGTCGAGTGTCCTCCCCCCGTACACTTGCCTGACAGTCCCTGCAAAACAGTAACACGTTTCTTATGTGCTTCCAGCGGCGCCAGTCCATCGGGCAGCTGATGTTCGGTGAGATCCGTTGACTCGAACAATTCTCGATTAGCGTACGGCTCAAATGGAATCGTTTCCGGACAAGCCTGAATAGCGTCGAAACCGTTACTCTGCAGGACGAAGACAAAACGTGGCGGTAGAGTCTTCCCATCGGCATTAGCCATAACGCGTTCCGTTAACGCTCCGAGCAGCAGCGAGCCTGCACCTAAGGTTAGACCCTTAAGTGACTGTCGTCGATTTAGGACTAACATCTGAAGTTCCCGTAGTTACTAAGCGGATCAAACCAAACTTGTCTTATTATAGTCATTCTTCGTATAAACATCAGCCTGAATATTGGAGGCGGCGTTTCAGTTACGGTCAAGGATCAATGTTCAACCACAAGTTTTTTCATAACAGGTTGGGCGTTGGGCACAGCTGGTGCGGGCTGTTTACGGCTATGTAGATTATAGAAATCAAATATCTTAGGCAACGTGTCCCAAGCAACCTCCAGATGACTTCCACCCACAACTTCTTGATAGGTAACCTGCAAGCCAACCGTTTTCGCGCTTTTCACCAGCCTTTGCGTCACCGCAGCGCGTACCAGACGATCCAACTCACCCTGCACAATAAACACTGGAGTCTGCGAGATCTTTTTCAACGTCGCCGCCGGTTTGTAATAGGCCGGCGCAGCGACGGCGATGGCGGCAAATTGATCTGGATATTTTGCCGCAAGATGTAGACTTCCACCACCGCCCATTGAGTGGCCGTAAAGATAAACCCGACGCTCGTCAATCTTTAATTCCGCCCGCGTGATTGCCAGGACGTTAAGTACATCCTTTTCGCTCAGTTCACCAAGGTTCTCTGGAATCGAACCCCCAACACGCCAGCCAAAACTTCCGTACCAACCACGATCGTTGTAACCCATTGGTGCCACAATAATATAGTTGTGTTTCTCGGCCAGCCGTTGCAAGTTGGGATATCGAATTATCTGTTGTGGATTGCTCCGCAAACCGTGCAGGGCCACAATCAACGGATATTTTTTGGTGTTATCATACGATTTGGGAATATATAACGTGTAATCCAGATCCTTACGAGCCAAGGTAAAGTTATAGCGTCGATTTAAAATCACGCCCGTTTTTAGTTCGATCGCCAGCGCATCGGTTGAAATCAGCGTGGCGATAAGAATGGCTAAGCCAAGTCGTTTCAAAATAGCAACCTCAAAAGATCGGAACTCATTGATCAAAATCCACTGATCAATGGTAACGGGCGAAGCATGCTGTGCAAAGTAAATTCGACCCCGTTTTTTGGTTTTGCGCATCGAATTTTTTGGGGGTGCGGGGGTTTCGCCCTTTGTTCATGATCCAATCCTCCTATTCGTGCTAAGATTAGGGTATAACCTTTATTCAGTAGACCATTAAACTCGCCACGACGAGGCCCTTAAAACCGACCCATTAAATTTATGCGCCTCCGTTGAGGCAGGACTAAGTCCCGTGAGTTTTCGCATTTTTTCACTTTTGTTTCTTCTATGTCTGTTGAGCACCAAGTGGCTGCCGGTGAAGCTTTCAGCTGAAGACTGGCCTCAGTTTCGTGGCACCAATTCCTCTGGCATCGCTGCCGGCAATTCCGCACCCATTCATTTCGGCCCAGACATGAACGTGCTTTGGAAACTGTCGCTGGACGCTGGACATAGTTCCCCCTGTATTGTTGGCGACGCCCTCTTCCTGACTACGTATCACAAATCGTCGAATTCGCTGTTCGTCCTTTGTATCGACCGCAGACGTGGTACTGTTCGCTGGCAGCGTAGGGTAGATGCAAAATCGATCGAACGCGGACATCCCTCGTTTAACCCAGCCAGCAGCACCCCCACGTCCGACGGCAAACGCGTGGTTGCCTACTTTGGTTCCTATGGGCTGATTTGTTTCGACATGCTCGGCACCAAACTTTGGGATGTTCAGATGCCCCTCACGAAATCTTACTCCGGTAACGCCACTTCCCCCGCCATTTTTGGAGACTTGGTCATTCTGTACCGAGGTAATTATGTCGACCATTTTTTATTGGCAGTTAACAAAACAACTGGGAAGGAAGTATGGCGCGTAAAGCAGGACGAACACATCACTGGCGAAATGGCATGTACAGCCTGCCCCATCGTTATGGACGGAAAACTGATCGTCCATACCGCTCGCGCCGTCCGAGCATTTCAGTTAAACACTGGTAAACACTTATGGACGGTTAAATGTGCGACGACTGCCACTAGCACGCCGGTCCTCGCTGGAGAAGAAATCATCGTTGCCGCTTGGAATAAGTTAGGCGAAGAAGCTCTACGTCCACCATTTCCAGATTTTGATGAACTCGTAAAGCAAAACGATAAAAACGATGATCAGCAGATTGGCCGCGACGAGTTCCCCACGTTTTGGATTTTCCATCGGCCCGAAGGTGCGGAAGCACCTCAGAACGGCGCCACAGTCCGATTTCAGCAGGTGGATAGCAATCGTGATGGACAAATTGTCTCGGCAGAGTGGAAAAAACAAATTGCGGGAATTGAGCGCTATCGTGCTCAAGCTTCGCAACACGGCATGCTAGCAATCAAACTCAATCAAGCCGGCCAAAATGACCCAACCAACGTTCGCATATTGGACACGGCGTCCATTCCTGAGGTTCCGTCACCGCTTAGTATTGACGGATATTTGTACTTCGTTAAAAACGGCGGAATCCTAACCTGTCTGGAAATCGCGACCGGAAAACGTATCTATCGCATGCGAACACCTGGCCGAGGAACTCACTATGCTTCGCCTTTTATTTCCGGGGGCAAACTATACACCATCTCCGGCGCTGGTGTCATTTCCGTCCTCACGCTCGGACCGAATCCCAAACTCCTCGCCACCAATGACATGCTTGACGAGGTTTACGCCAGCCCGGCTGTGGTCGATGGCACGATTTATGTCCGCACGCACGCAGCACTTTACGCTTTCCGGTATTCCGACAAACGTTAAACGCACCCTAGCAACACGAGGTTAGCTGCATCGGCGACTTATTCTATGTTCGTAACCCATTCAAAAGCCCCCTTTTAGCATTCAACTTCGTTCCTGTTGGGGTTGAGCTTTACTCACAATCAATGTAATTTTAAGAGGTACATTAACCTGACTTACGTCGGGACCCTTGGATAATAATAGGTTTCAGAGCGTGAACAGTAAATCCGTTCGTTGGTCCATCAAAATCGCACGCCGCAGTTGGGGAAGAGCGATAAACCTATGAAAACTCAAAAGATCGCCATACTACTGGTATTCATCAGTGCCGGCACAATTTTAACTGCCGACGATCCGGAAATCCCCATCACTTTGGATGCGGCGCGAGAAATGGGGCGGGTAAAATCCAGATTTCTAAGTGCCAACGACACGTCTACGAAAACCAAAGACGTTATTCCAAAAGCGAACCTTTCCCACTTTCGAAATTCGGTACGACCGCTTCTAACCAAGAGTTGTCTAGCCTGCCATGGCCCGGATAAATCCGAGGGCAGACTTCGTGTCGACCAACTGAATCCTAACCTGCTCTCCGGTTCTGACATTGGGCAATGGCGCGAGGTCTACAACGTCCTAAGCAACTCAGAAATGCCGCCAGAAGACGAGCCTGATTTCGCATTGACCAATGCGGATCGTGGCAATATTGTTGATTGGCTCAGTGGTGAATTAAATAAGGCGTCGCTTATCCGCCGCAATAGAAAAGATCATTCGTCTTTTCGGCGGCTCACCAAATACGAGTACAACTACGCACTGCAGGACTTGCTGGGCTTACCCTATGACCTCGCCAATAAACTACCGCCAGAAGCGACGACCGAGGACGGCTTTAAGAATAGCTCGGAACTGCTGCAAATGTCCGCAATACAATTTGAGACCTATCGTGAGATTGGTCTGAATGCGCTAAAGCGTGCCACAGTGACTGGCGAGCAGCCTGTAGCCGTCACATATATCATCTCGATGGGACAAGAGATGCATAAGGCAACGGGGGGCAATGACGACAAGACATTCGATAAAGGTGACGACAACTACAGCAAGAACAGGACTCGGCAACATCTGTTTAATCAAGAAACTGGCAAAGGTATTCACTTCTCCAACGGCAAGGCGACCCCAGCACCAGAGGCGGCCGCCGGGCAAACACCGGCGGCTTCTCCTGTCGTGCTGGTTCTCCCGCGTTCCAACGAACTAAAGATAGACCTAGGTCGCTTTTTACCCGACGAAGGAATTATGCGGGTTCGTATTCGAGCCCGACGTTCAACAATGGCGGCAGACGAATACGCAGCCTTGCGGTTAATTTTCAGTGCGCACACAAGCAATAACGCCAACTTTTCTCAGGTCATCAGTCAACGTGACCTCCCAGTTACCGCAGCGGTTGACAATCCCGAATTCATCCACTTCGATATCCCACTGGGGGACATCCAACGCAATCCGTTCCGCAAACTGACCACAACATTTCCGCGGCGTGACGAATTCCTACACATCCGCAATGAATCCAATGCCCACCACCGAGAAGAACCCCTCCACGTTCTTATTGATTACATAGAAATCAGTGCCCCTTTCTACGAACATTGGCCGCCCCAGACCCACACCGCGATTTTCATTGAAAGCGACAATCAAGCTGACGAAGATATATATGGGCGGGAAGTACTGAATCAATTTCTGAGGCGTATATGGCGGCGACCAGTCACCGCGCAGGAAGTAGATCAGTTTATGGCACTATTCGCGACATACCGTCCGGAATTTTCTACATTCGAAGATGCCATGCTGGAAGTGCTAGCGACCGCGCTGGCAACTCCCGAATTCCTCTACCTGACGCATCGAGTTAAGGATCATATTGCCAAAGGCCCACAGAAACTCAGTGATCTGGAGTTCGCTAGTCGACTGGCAATTTTCTTGTGGTCCAGCATTCCTGACGACGAACTCCTTAATCTCGCGGAACAAGGTAATCTCAGAGAACCCGACGTCTTGGAAACGCAAATCCGGCGTATGCTGGCAGATCCACGTTCAAGCCGCTTCTCTCGAAATTTTGTTCATCAATGGCTTGGTCTGGACGGCATGAATAGCGTGACTCATGTCACTGACGATTCTTTGCGAGCAGCAATGCAGGAAGAGCCTGTTGCTTTTTTTGATGTAGTTTTGAAAAACAACGGCAGCGCCATGGACTTTATTCATTCCAATTACGCCGTCGTCAATGAACGCCTAGCGGCGCATTACAGGATTCCCGACGTACGGGGACCCCACTTCCGAAAAGTGCCGACTGGAACTCAAACGATGCGCGGCGGTCTCTTGACTGGCGCCGCAATCCTAACGATGAACTCAGACGGCATCGATTCTCATCCTCTTAAACGAGGCGTCTGGATGTTGGAACGTTTCCTACACGATCCACCACCACCACCACCACCGAATGTTCCCGAAGTCGACTTGACTGATCCAGAAATTCTGAAGATGACCCTAAAAGAACGTATTGCTGATCATCGAGATAAACCGGCTTGCATATCGTGTCACTCACGAATCGACCCTTGGGGCATCGCATTTGAAAATTACGACGCCTTGGGAATTTTTCGAACACGAATTAAGGACATTCCCGTCGATGCAACTTCAGAACTTTTTAACAAACAGAGGCTAGCGGGAATGGATGGCTTGAAGCGATTTTTGCTGACAGATCGACAAGATCAATTCGCACGGGCAATGGTGCATAAAATGACTGCGTATGCTCTGGGGCGACCGTTGTCCTTTGGAGACCGCGCCGACATTGACACTTTAACCGCACAATTCAGGACACGGAATGATCGGCTTGGCGATTTGGTCCATCTAATCATTGGCAGTGAATCTTTTAACTCGAACTAAGGGGCGTAAGCTTCCATTAAGAAGAAGGAACAAACGATGGATGACAAATCAATGTTGCTAAGTCGTAAAACATTTCTGCGCGGTACCGGTGTAGCGTTGGCTTTGCCCTGGTTGGAAACTTTTGCCCAAGGCAATCCAGTCGCCGAGACGCCAAACCGTTTTGTCAGCATTTACCACCCCGATGGTGTTGGCCTTCCGCTTAAATCAGATCCTGCTTGGGAAGATTGGAGTTGGTTTCCTCGCGGCGGCGAGGAAGATTTTAAATTATCCAAAGTTCTCGATGTGCTGGAACCGTTGCGCAGCGACATTACTATCTACTCGGGACTTTCCCATCCTGCCGTCAGGCGAGTACATGGTCATTCAAATGCCGACCAATATTTGACGGGCGCGGCCACCGGTGGTCACGGTGCGTACAAGAACTCGATTTCACTCGATCAGGTATATGCAGCGCAGGCCGGTGAATTTACTCGGCACTCTTCGTTGGTCATGTCGACCAATGGCGGGGTTGGTGGCCCGCGCGGCGCACAAACTCAATCCTTCAATCGTCAAGGTCGTCCTATCCCAGCCATGAATAAGCCCAAGCAGATTTTCGACATGCTGTTCGTCACCAGCAGTAAAGACGCGGCCCTAAGATTGGCAAGAAGCAAGAGTGCTCTGGATCTCCTGATCACTAACGCTCGTTCCTTGGGACGACAACTTTCCCGCCGTGATCAAGAGACGTTCATGCAATATCTTGACGCCGTACGTGACACGGAAGTCAAACTAGCTAAGGCTCAGAAGTGGGTTGATACGCCAGTCCCCGAAGTGGACACCCAAAACTTACATTTAGATGCCGAACCCAAAGAAGCCAGGCTTTATTTTCAAACCATGTATCAGCTGATATATCTCGCCTTCCTGAGTGATTCCACTCGTGTAGCGACATTCCAACTAGGGAGAGAAAACGGTGAAGGTCCGCACGACTTATTGTCCCGGGCAGTCGGACTTGGCGGTGCGCACGGTCTGACGCATTCCGTCAAAAATCCCAACGGCTGGAAAAACCTAGGTACTTACAATCGTTACCAAGCCGAGGAATTCGGTCGTTTTGTGCAAAAACTCAAGGATACACCAGAACCCACCGGAAACGGCAATATGCTTGATAACACCTTTGCCATGCATGGTTCGGCTTCGAGCAGCTTCCACCTGTCGCGAAACTATCCGATTATTTCAGCCGGAGGAAAGAACCTCGGTTTTACCAATGGTCGGTATCTCAAATTCGGTGCCGGAAATGATGACAATCAGGCCGGCGCGGGAATTTTGAGTGATGCTGGATGGAGAGGCAAAATAGAAAATGAGGAACTTCCCCTCGCTCAGCTATTTGTCACGATTCTTCAGAGGCTCGGCGTCGAGACGGAATCCTTCGCTGGGTATAACGGGCCGTTAAGCAGAGTTTAGGTCTTCAACCGCGGGTGAAGATGCGAAACCATTTTCGACAATCGAGCGCGTCACCTAGCTGTTATGTTCTAACTCAATAGATCCGTAATCACGCGACCAGGTGTCAAGGAATACGGCCGACCGCTGCGGTCAACGATATGAATATCGGTAGGTATCCCTAGCAAATGATACATGGTCGCCGAGAGATCCCAGGGACCGACTGGATCAGTCATTGGGAAGGCCGCGTGTTGATCGCTGGCACCCACAATCGCTCCACGTTTTACACCGCCTCCTGCTACTAGGATTGAATACACATCCGGCCAATGGTCCCGTCCGGCATCTTTATTGATCCGCGGTGTTCGCCCAAACTCCCCCAACGCAATGACCATCGTAGAATCCAGTAACCCGCGATCGTCTAAATCTGAGATAAAAGCCGACAATCCTCGGTCAAAGGGTGGAAGCAACTTATCTTTCATCGTTGGATAGTTCTTCGCGTGTGTGTCCCATTCCTCGCGATTGGACCTTGCCCAGTTCACTGTAATTAACGGAACCTCTGCTTCAACCAGTCGACGGGCGAGCAGCAGCGTCTGTCCGAATTTATGACGACCATAGGTATCTCTGAGCACTGGGGCTTCGCGATTCAGATCAAATGCTTGGCGACTTCGACCGGACCCAATCAAACCAAATGCGCGGCGTTTCAAATCACTCATCCCCTGAATTTCGCCATTGCCGTCAACTGCGGGCAGTCGCCTCTCCAAACGGCCCAGTAGATCATAGCGGGATTCAAATCGTCCACCATTGATCTCACTTGGTAATGCTAACTCGTTCACAGCGAAATCCTGAGCATTTGGATCTTTGTCAACACGGAACGGTTCGAATGCCTGCACGAGGAATCCAGCATTCTGACCCGCCATAGGAGGACGATTTCCTTGGTGCATTACTGGCCCGAGGACCGCCGCGCTTGGCACAGGTCGTTCAGTCGGTTTCAATCGTGCAACGACCGCCCCATAAGTAGGGAAATCTTCTTTTCTGGCTGGTGTGTTCGTTCCAGGCAAAGGATGTGGGTGGCCAGTGAGCGCCGTATAGGATGCGGAGCCATGTTCGAAATCAGCATGAGACATACTGCGAATGATGGTGACTTTATCCATTATTTTAGCCATGCTGGGCAAATGTTCGCAGATTTGCGTGCCCACGACATTGGTGGAGATAGGTGAAAATTCCCCGCGGATTTCGCTGGGCGCATCGGGTTTTAAGTCGTACGTATCCTGCTGCCCCTGTCCACCAAATAGAAAGACGATCACACAGGATTTTGCTGTTCCAAAACGAGCTAGTCCGTCCGCGGCTTGAGTAACCGACAGAGACTGACCAATAGCGCCGCTCGCAAGAAAACTCAGGGTTCCTGCGGAAATCCAATCGCGGCGGTTGATCAAAACACTCATTGTACAATCTCGATGGTTGTAAATAACTATCTAGGATTATTGTCGTAAAAATCGACAATCTCCGCAAAGGGTGACTTTCGTAAAAAATATCTATTTTCTTATACGAGTGTGCGGCAAAAGCCCTTGCAATCGTTCAACACCCTCTGGGGTGATGCGGGTGTATTGGATCCCTAGATATTTCAGTTCTTTCAATTTTCCAAGCTCAGCAACACTACTCGCGGATATTTTGGCGCCGACAAGGCTTAAATGCTTTAAATCCTTGAAACTTGAAATTGTCGTCGTGCAATCGTCGGTTAAAAGTGGACCAGAAAAACCCGTGTTATATAACAGGGATAAGTTCCGCAATTTCGTTAGGGGTGCCAGCGCATGGACGCCTTTATCAGTGATTCCAACTAAGCTCAGATCAAGAAACTGTAACTCCGTGAGCTTGGCCAAATCCGACATGCCCGCATCCGTTATCCTGTTGCCATAAAGGATCAACAACTCAAGGTGCTCAAGAGAACTTAGATCCGATAGTGCCTTATCGGTGATCTTCAACTTCTCAAAGGCCGTTTTTTTCAGATTCAGACATCGAAGTCGGCTGAAACCCGCGATGATTGCCATTGAATCGTCCGAGATATTTTCGCAAACCTCAAGATCCAGCGACCGCAGGTCTGTCAGATGAGACAGGCCGTTGATCGTGCTGTCGGATATGCTCGTGCTTCCGAGTCGGAGACACCGCAAAGACGTCAATTTCCCGAGCGCCTCGACGACCGTCTCATCCATGCCAGTACATAATTGCATATCGAGTCCAACAAGCAGTGGCATCCCTTTGAGTTGCTCAAGTTGCTTTGCGTGTATTTCATTTCCTGACAAATCAATTACAAACTTGCATTTTGCCGTTTTGATGAGGGAAATGACCGCGGGATCGAAGAAACCCTCTGCGTTGGGAGTGAGCCGCACAAATGGCGTTGAAAATACGGTTTCGGGTTCGGGTGCGTTATACAGCTGGCTATAGAAGACTATGGAGTTGATGTTATCCTCATCACCACTGGTTCCCAAACTGTTATTCTCAGTTTGCTGGGCGTTCAAAGCTGCTTGTATTTTGCTTGAAAAGGCGTTCCCTAGCGGCTTGGGGGTCGCGACGCTTGTCGCATCCGTACGTTTAATGTCATGGGCATAAATCACACTTTGTTCCCGAAGAAACAAACAGCCATTAGCTACAACCGGATGCGACCAACTGTCGCCACCGGCATCGGGTATCTGTAGTTTTCCCTCAATTATAAAACCCGACTCATCAGCCTTAAGCAACGCAACAACGCCATTTTGGTAACGAAAGATGAATCTATTATTCACATAAATCACTGCGGCGGAGCCAACCCCTGGCCCCCGACGTTTCCAAAGTATTTCGCCGGTCGCTAGGTTTAGACAGGTCGGCAGACCATTGTTGCTCCCGTGACCACCAAATACATACTCCCCCAACGCGACGACTCCTCCGTGATGGTTTTGAAATTCATTTCCCTGCAAACGATATAATTCCGTAGCAGAAGTGCCATCGTCCCCATCCGATGTAAGTTTTAATAGGACACTTCCGGCGTTATAACCATTGGCGGAGAAAATAAGGTTATTCCTAACAATGGGCGTCGGGATATTGGCGACATCTGCGCTGATGTCATTGTATCCCCAGAGGAATCGGCCATTATCGCAAGCAACCCCAATAAGACCTCGTCCAACAAGCTGAACATATTGCTCAATTTTCCCCACCCGAGTTTTTACGATCGACGAAAACGAGGCTCCGTCCCCACCTTTATCCCCAAGTACTGGTGCGGACGTTTTCCAGACAAGATGCCCCGTGGTTTTATCTAAAGCCACCAACATGGCGTCATCACCACCAGGAGTGCAAATCAAATGTTTACCATCAATCAGTGGGGATTCACCGTAACCTCGGCCTGATTGTAGTTTTCCCTGAAACTCCGAAAAAAGATCTAGGTGCCAGCGGACTTCACCCGACCTTGCATTGAGACAGGACAATTCACCGTCCGGATCGAGCGCATATAGATATTCTCCGTCGACCGTCGGCGTGGACAACGCATGGCGTCCGGACTGGCCTATCTTCGTTTTCCACTGTATTTTGCCCGTCTGTTCGTCCAATCCATAAGCAAAGATAATACCACCTTCGCTACCAATCGTGTGCAGCAAGCCGTTACTCACAACGACGCTCGCATAGCCTTCCCCAAGGTGCTCTGTTTTCCATTTTAGTTGAGGTCCCGTTGCCGGCCACGATTCGAGCAGGCCCGTTTCCTGTGAGACGGCGTCTCGATTTGGGCCTCTCCATTGCGGCCAGTCATCAATAGCCGTCACTAGAAACAATCGTTTAATAGGTAGCATTGAACTTTGAGACATTGGGGGCTAGCGCCTTTCGATCGATTGCAACGTCCGACTGCACGAGTGTTTACCGCGGTCTTACGTAATTATCGTTACCAACCTTTATCCTAACGGGTAGCACGGTGTATAGACAAGTTGAGATACCATAGACAGGTCGTGTCTATATTATTCCGTCGATTCAGCACACCATGACTTGCACACCCCTACACCGATAGCGAAGATAGAAATAAGTACTTTATGCCAACCTATATGCTCCGAGAAAACTGTAATGAAAAACGTGTTATCGGGCCTACTTCTGTTATTATTTTTCACATCAGTTAGCCTTCACGCTCAAGACGCTGCTCAGGACGAGTTTAAGCGACCTCTGGCTAAACATCGGACCAGTATGCCTGTACCCAACCCATGGTTAGGATACGGGAATGATAATTCACCGGAAATTCAAGGGGCGATGTATCTCAAGGGCCCCGAGCAGATTCGCCAGTTCTTTCTACAACAGACAAAGGAAAAACCACCCGCGCCCTTAAGTTTCCCCAAATCCAGTGGACTGCGGATCGTGGCCACCGGTCATAGTTGGATGCGGCCCGGTTTTGGCACACTGCCAACAATTTCCCGGATGGCGGGCTTTGAACAACAACTGCGTATCAACAGCAGGGGTGGTGAGCGCGGTGCTGTACGCATGATGTGGGAATTGGAAAACGGAATCCTCTCATCACAAGGTAAACCCCAACCGGTATGTATGGCTGCCATCACGACCGGACAGTGGGATGCGATGATGTGGGGTAGCTACACCAACGACCGCCCGGAATATTACCTCGCTTGGATCGATTATTGTCTGAAATATAATCCCAAAATGGAATTTTATGTTTTCAATGCCTGGCCCCAATATGCCGATGGTTTCGCAAAGCAGGACAGAAAACCACAGTTTGCAAACTACCGCGCCCGAGCCGACAAAATTGACACAGAAATAACCAAACGAATCGCCGTACTTGATAAACACTATCCGGATAAGGTCCACGTACTGCCGACTTGTGAGGCGATGATCGGGGCATTGGAACTTTATTTTAAGGGGACCCTGCCGGGCATCAAGGGACTTAATCGCCAGGTAAACGGCGCAACCCCTGCGATCTGGCGCGACGGTGGGCACCTCGGCGCCGGCATGGAGTGGCTCGAGGGATACGTTTTTTACGCAACCCTGTACAAAAAATCGCCCGAACTAATTCCAACGCAGCCACCCTTTAATAACGATGCGCTGGATAAAGTCTTTCGCAAGATTGCTTGGCAGGCCGTTATCAACAATCCACTATCAGATGTAACTGATGAAAATGGGAACGGAATTGGGGACGAAATCGAGTAGCTGATTCATCAGATGCTATCACCGGAACGGGAACAAGTCACGCATGACGCGATATCCAACCGGCACAAAACAACACTATCGCCATCACGACGATCACCACCCGACCAAACGCCACCCAACCATCAAAGTTCTTTTCCAACACATTGGCTGCCGAATTCCAACCTATCCATCTGAGGACTCTAATCCTGAACCGCACAGCATGGGGCACCAACGGCATCAAGGCTACCACGAGAATCGCGAGAGCAAATAGTACGTAATGCATGACTCCTCCAAGCAAGCAACAAGCGGACGGTTCACGGTAATCTCCGTCTACAGCCTAATAGGCACGACACGCCCCCCACTTTACTGCACTATTTTTGGATATATCAGGTTTCGTTCTAGGATTGTAATTCGCTGCTTAGCCTACCGCTGGTTAACAATCTGTAGCCACCATGGTTTCCGGCCAGTCTGAATTGTATCGATGCGTTGCAGGGTTCCGCTGTTTACATTGCGGCAAAACAAAGCGATCTGGTTAGTGTCCTGGCCTCCGGCGTAGAGCCACTTACCGCAGTCAGTCATGACGAAGCTCCGCGGATTCGCTGACGTTGGGAAGTACCCTATGCTGGTTAGCTTTCCTGTGAATCGATTAATCCTAAATCCGGCGATGCTGTTATGCCCTCGGTTCGCCGCGTATACAAAACGGCCGTCGGGCGATAATGTCAGTCGAGCCGTGGCGCCTTCTCCAGCGGGCCAGTCATTGGGAACGCTGGAAATCACCTGTTTTCGGACAAGTTTCCCGGCGTTGATCCTGTAGAATGCTACCTTGTTACCCTGTTCATAATCTACATATGCCCATGGTTTCCGCGGATGAATGTCGATATGTCGAGGTCCAGTCTGGTCCTCGGACGTGAGTAACTCCAGCGTCCCCTTTTCCACATCGAGCGTAAACTGGAAGATTTTATTCGGACCCGTATGGGGAACAAACACATGTCGATTGTCAGGTGCGGCCATAATACAATGGGCTTTTAGTTCTGTTTTAATCCACTGGGTGGACTCTGCAAGAATACGACCATCATTTCCCAGCGAATGCATAGAAACACGCCCCGTATGGTAATAAGCGGAAAGCAAATAGCTAGCGGTATAATCCTGCCAGTGATAGGCCGGATCCTGATCGGCGCCGACTGTCGTCAGATGGGTCAGTTCAGCGGTTTCTGGATCGATTGAGAACGACGCTAGTTTGCCCGCATTGCGTAGCGACAAATAAAGCGTTTTGCCGTCATGCGAAACTGACATGGGTCCCGGATCTGCGGACAGCGCGTGATCGCGCACATGACGCAACAACCCTGACGCCAGATCGATTTGATAAACCGCAATTTGTTGCTCATCCGGAAGCGAGACAAGCAGAAATGGGTTGGCAAAGAGTTTGAAACTTACCAGTAAGTAAACAATCAACGACGTCGTAAACAAACGGAACATGAACACAAGTACCTTCAATACGATAACCTGAAGAGGAAAGCAAATGCGACAGCAACGACTCTAGGTCTCCTTGCGATCTGCTCCCATTTTTTCCCGAGCCTGCTTAATCTCTTGCAGGGCCTTATTCAGATGCTCTAGCGTCTCCTTAGCAGATTCCGCATCGTCGCCGTCCGCCTGCAGTTGTTTTTGTATCGATTGAATCATCCGTTCCATCTGTCTCAGCTGAAGATCAGCAACACGCCGCTGCATGTTTGCTGGAATCTGTTGCGGGACTCCAGGAATCTTAAACTGTGGAATTTGATTCGGTGGAAACACGTTTCCCTGAATTTGAATATTCCCCAACTGAATGTTTCCAGCTCGACCCTTGGAATATTTTTCATACAGCTTGTGTGCCTCAGGACTTTTCTTTTTGAGCTCATCGGCGTTCTTAGCCTTAAATGCACGAGTGACCAATTTACCTTCTTTGGTTTCGATAATCTCAACCTTGATTCCCTGATTCGGGTCATCATGAATCTTCACTTTTCGCCCGTTCTCGGTGACTTCGATGTCCTTGATGCCATTAACATTGCGCATCTTAATTCCCTGAGCACCGCCCTGAACCTTCAACTGAATCTGCGGAACAATTCGAATTCCTGGGGCAACCTGTCTGGGAACCGGTTGCGGACGCGGTTTTGGGGGAGCCAAGGCTTCACGAGCCAGTCGTGGCCCAACACCCTGTTCGACGTTCGACAATTTTCCTAGCGCGGCTTTGGCCGCGGCCTGCAATTTCGTGTCAGCTGATTTTAAGTGGCCCCTGAGAATGTCAACGGATCGCGTCACCGCTTCGCGGTTATCGCCCAATGCTGTGGCGGTTAGTTTGGGGATCGCCTGTTGCCCCAAAGTGGCGAGTTTCTGCGAAGCCGCCTGCCGCTCTGCGAAATTGGGTGATGCAAGCTGTTTGATCAGCATGACAATCGGTTGTTCATCGACCTCGGCTTGCTGCTGTTGAGCAAACAAGCCCATGCTTACCGCCATAAGTAATGCGGAGAACAGGAACAAAGACTTGGGGAACATTTTCATAATAGAATCCTCTTGTGGTTCTAACGCAATGCGAGCTGACAATTGCACAATGGCTACATAACTAAACGTGAGTTTAACTTCTCTTTGAAACTCTTTCCAGTTTATTATTGTAGCAAATATCGTTTTTGTTAAATTTGATCCAGCAATCATAATTTTATCTAAATATCCTTCCATATCCGAAATACGGTATTTTGTAGTAACTTAATTGCAAAACCACTTCGCCTTTGATACACCCTATAGATTGCTCCAATGTTTGTTAATTTGTCAGGATATAGCATGATTTTTAACTTCGAAGTACTCTCCGGCAACTACGCGGTCTGTCGTACCGTACCCAACAATCCAATCCCCGAATGGGCAAATGGCGAATTCGTTTCTCTAACGCGAACGGGGGATGAGCTATCCATTGTTTGCCCAAGCCAGAATGTTCCTGACGATATTCAGCGCGAATCAGGATGGCGATGTCTAAGAGTTGCTGGCAAGCTGGACTTTTCACTGGTCGGAGTGATCGCTCAAATTACAACAATTCTTGCCGATGCCGACGTTAGCACCTTCGTTGTCTCGACCTTTGATACGGACTATCTATTTGTGCGGGAAGTCGATTTAGATGGTGCCACCGCGGCCTTGGTGGAAGCAGGGCATTCAATTTCAAAAACAAACGGTCGCGAAACACTTTAGAGTCCGTGACTACCCCTCTTTGCGGTTATACTATGACCGAATATTTTCCGACAAAACATTTTTGCTCATGTTCTTGCTGACGCAACAATCGATTAAATTATGGGGGGCTACAATTTTTTCCTTAATCATCCACTGCTACCATGAAACACTGCTCAACTTTTTTGTTATTGATTATCGGCATGATTCTTTCGTCCGCTGCGACGACCGCCTCCGATAAGCCAAACATTCTTTTCATTTTTGCTGACGACTGGGGTTGGGGAGACCTGAGTTGCCACGGTCATCCCTATGTCAAAACACCGAACATTGACCGTCTGGCCCGGGAAGGTACAGACTTTCATCGTTTTACCGTAGCCAGTGGGGTGTGTTCACCCAGTCGAACCGCCGTCATGACCGGACATTTCCCCGCCCGGTATAATATCAATGGGCATTTCGCCTGGGTACCCAGCAACGCCAAGCGCAACATGCCTGATTGGCTAAGTCCGACAGCACCCCTATTGCCGCGACTCCTCCAGCAAGGCGGTTATGCCACAGCCCACTTCGGAAAATGGCATTTGGCAAACAACATGATTCCGGATTCGCCTCTGCCTAGCGAGTATGGTTACGACACTTACGGCGCATTTAACTGCGCGGGGGAGCAGATGCCAGTACACGAAGATTCGCGTCACGCAATCGCATTTATTGAAAAGAGCAGTCGTCAAGGCAACCCATTTTTTGTCAACCTGTGGCTTCACGAACCACACACTCCCTTTCATACCGTCCCAAAATACCGCTGGCGATTTAGAGATTTAGAGGAGCCAGATAATATCTATGCGTCCGTACTTTCCCATGCCGACGACCGCATTGGAGAGGTGCTGGATGCATTAGATCGGCTAAAATTGGCGGACAACACGCTAGTTATCTTCAGCTCCGACAATGGACCCGCCAGAGCGTCGCGGTCTACTGCACTGGAACTCATGCATGACACAGCAACCGGTGCGGGTTACGGTATCGGGGCGGCCCGCGGAATCACAGCTGGTCGCAAGGGCTATAAAAGTGCACTTTTTGAAGGTGGAATTGGTGTGCCGTTCATCGCCCGTTGGCCGGGAACCATTGACGCAGGCAAGGTCGACAAAACATCGATGATCTCCGCGGTTGATCTCCTACCCACATTCTGTGAGATAGCGGGTGTCACGTTGCCTGAATCCTACAAGCCGGATGGCGTTAGTCAGATTGCAACCCTCACCGGCAAAGCAACGGTTGGACGTACTAAACCTCTGTTCTGGAAGATGAATTCGGCGTGGCCCATTCAAAAATCCAGACCGCATCACTGGGTTTCCTATGCCATCGTAGACCAGCAGTGGAAACTTGTTTCGAATAAGGATGCCAGTTATGTCGAACTGTACGACCTTGGCAAGGACCCCTACGAAAAACACGATCTGAAAGAAACGCATGCCGTGATTGTTGACCGGTTGCTAGAAAAGCTGGAACAATGGAAGGCTTCGCTTCCAGCCAAACCGACCGGAGACGTGTTTTCGGCGGAGCGTTCCCAATGAAGTTCCTGAAATTCTCAAGTAATTCTCCGGCTCAATTGGTTGAACGTTTCCTAATATTCGAACATCTAAATCTGGGAGGGTGTCGCACCGAAATCTCATGCAAGAAAGAAAACGCGGGTACTATCGGCAGATCGCGCAACTAGCCATTATCGGTGGTTGTATGTTCTGTATTGCGGCAGTCATTATTTTCCTCATGACACTGGATAATGGCAATTCTGTTCCACCAAAACTCATATTTTTGATGGTGGCTGCGAGTACCTTTCCAAGCTTAATTGGTGGATTCTTGCTTATCATGGCAGGCCTCATATTGAATGCAGTGGTCGGTCCTCCGAGTGAATAGCGGATCGTGCATTAGGCAGAATCCTTGACAACGCTGATTGGTTTGTCAAACGTCTTGCGAACGGGTATATTCAGGTTTGATTTGCTTCATTCAGATAGAGAGATATATCTATGATTCGTTATTGCCTGTGCTTCAGCATTCTACTTTCAGTGGCGACCTTGACCGCGCAAACTGAAGAGAAACCCAAACCCGCCGCGGCCGGTGTGCGGTTTGATCCGGTCAAAAACAACATCGAAGGCTGGACGGTATATGTTCAACCGGCAATGCTCAAAGGCGAACGGGCGAAGGCTGGGGCCCAGCAATTATCGATGCTTGCCAATCACCTGCAGCGAATAAAGATCTTGCTGCCCGAGAAACAACTCAAAGTCATGCAGACGCTGGAAATATGGATTGAACAGGACCACCCGACGCTGGGGAACATGCAATATCATCCCGGGAAGCGGTGGCTGAGCGATCATGGACATGATCTTCGACTCCATCAGAAGGTTCATATACCGCGTGCCGCCGCCTTACTGTCGCGCCAACAAATTCTAAAGCATCCGGCCGTCATCTTGCACGAACTTGCGCATTCCTATCATGATCAGATACTTGGATTTGATCATCCCAAAGTAAAAAACGCGTACGACCGAGCTATGGCAGCGGGCAAGTATAAACAAGTCCTGCTGTATACAGGTCGGACGGTAAGGCATTATGGAACCACAAACGAAAAGGAATTTTTCGCCGAAGGTACCGAGGCCTATTTTTACCGCAACGACTTTTTCCCGTTCGTTGCTGCAGAACTGGAAATTTACGACCCGTTCTTTTTCGCAGTGCTCGAGGAAATTTGGGGCAAACTCTAGGTCACAGGTTCTTCAAACCAACAACCTATACTCTAGTACTTAACCGACAGGGATCCTTTATGTCAAACCAGCGAATATCAGTGCTCGCCCCATTTCTAGTTTGTTTCTTTATCTTAGAGATCGCTTCCGCGGCACCGCCGACTCGAAAATTTGATGCGGCTGGGGCACCAACCTTCATCCGCCTCGATGGAAAAACGGCGGTCAATCCCGCAACAGATGTGGACGGCAATTTCCTTATCGGCCCCGAATACACACCGGCACCTGAGGGCAAGATTATTGAAGGGGTGCCACAGGGCAAAGTCCAACAATTCACGATGAACTCAAAGGACGGCAAACTTTTCAATCCGGGTATCGCGCGAGAAGTCTTTGGAAAAGTGGATCCTGACAATCCTAAGACTCTAATTGTTGAAACCCATGAGATCGACTACACGCGGCAAATCACTGTGTACATTCCAGCTCAATATGTTGCGGGCACAGAAGCACCCTTTATGGTCTGCCACGACGGTCCCAAAGGCCGTCCCAACATGACACTGCCACGCATCCTCGACAACCTTATCGCCCAGAAACGAGCCCCAGCAATGATTGCGATCATGATCGCTAACGGCGGAGGCGATGCTCAAGGGCATGAACGAGGGAAAGAATATGACACGATGTCGGGCCTGTTTGCCCAATACATTGAGACCGAAGTCTTGCCGCAAGTGGAGAAACATTGCCAGGTCAAACTCACTCATGATCCCGATGGACGGGCTACGATGGGTAGCAGTTCCGGCGGTTCCGCCGCACTTATCATGGCTTGGTACCGCACGGACCTCTACCATCGCGTGTTGACGACCTCGGGGACTTTTGTAAATCAACAATGGCCCTTTAATCCAAAAACCCCCGACGGGGCTTGGGGCTTTCACAACAAGCTCATTTCGGAAACCCCGAAAAAACCTATTCGTATATTTATGGCCATTGGCGATCGTGACAACTACAACCCTAATGTGATGCGCGACGACATGCACGATTGGGTTGAGGCGAATCATCGGATGGCAAAAGTACTCAAAGCCAAAGGCTACCACTACCAATACCTGTTCTGTCAGAATTCAGGACACGGTGTTCGCAATGCAAAAGCACAATTCCTCCCACATGCCATCGAATGGGTGTGGAACGGGTATTCCCCGAAATAAAGCAACAGTTGCTAGCGAAGACAAATGCACTGTGGCGATCTTATCAAAGACTGCCCGCGATTGTCCGCTGCTGGAGATAATTGGCCAGCGTCACACCGAGGTCATTGCTGGTATCACAAGTAATGAATTCACAACGATTCGCTTCGCAAATTTCTGTAAACTCACTGTTGAATTTTTGCAGTGCATCAAGATATCCATCCCGAATGTCTTGCGGCCTTGTTAAAAACTGATCTGGATCTTCAAGTCCGATAAACCGGATCATGCCTTCCAGCGGAAAATAGATCTCGTCATGGTGCATGATCTGCATCAAAACGACCTCGTGTTTATCATAGCGGAGTCGCTGCAGCGTTTGATCTAGGCCTTCTAGATCAACCAAAAAGTCGCTCACGACAATGACAATGCTACGGCGAGCGATGCCAGCGGCGAATTCATTTAACACGTCGGTCACATTCGTCTTATCCGTAGCATTCACCGAATCAAGCGACTCGGTCATCTTGAGAATTTGCCGCACATTATTGGATAGGGGCAGTGAACCGCGAATCTTGCTGTCAAAGGTCGTTAGTGAAACACGGTCGGATTTTTCCACAATGAGATAAGCGAGCGTCGTGGCAAGACGCGAGGCATAGAGCAGTTTTTGCTGATCATCATCTCCATAACGCATCGACGCTGAAATATCCAACAGCAGGTGACAGTTAAGATTCGTTTCCATTTCATACTGTTTGATCACGTGCTTTTCGTGTCGAAAATACACCTTCCAGTCCAGATGGCGTAAGTCATCACCGGGTACGTATTCTCGGTGACTCGCGAATTCAACAGCAAACCCATGAAAGGGACTTTTGTGCGCACCAGCAAGCGTACCTTCTACTAGTTGCCGAGGATCTAAATTAAACCGGCTTAACTGTTTTAGCACTTGAGGCCGTATATATTTACTGAGGGTTGCCTGAGTCATAAGTTAGCTTCGTTGATCGCGAATTCTGTTCATACGCCGACGGCAGTTTCCTGGAATGACTGGTCAGCTGGAATCTCTTCACTTAACATATCAATTATTTTTTCACTGTCGAGGCCGGCAGCCATCCCCGCATAATTGGTCGCAATTCGGTGACGTAAGGCCGGCTTAATCACAGCGACCACATCATCCGTACTGGCGTGATAGCGACCGTGCAGCAGTGCTCGAGCCTTGGCACAGGATATAAGTGACAGGACGCCTCGAGGTCCAGCCCCCCATTCAACCCACTTATTAACCATATCAGGGGCTTCTGACTGCCCTGGCCGAGTTGCACGCACGAAAGCATGTGCGAATCCCAGTACCTGATCGCATACGGGCATCCGCTCTGTCAATGATTGAGCTTCTAGAATATCTTCAGCTGACATAATCGCTTGAATATCGCCCATTTCACCCGCGGAAACCTTGCGGGCAATTTCCCACTCTTCCTCAGCTGACGGATAGCCAACCTTGATATAAAGTAAAAACCTATCCAATTGCGCTTCCGGCAGCGGATAAGTTCCTTCTTGTTCCAGCGGGTTTTGCGTGGCGAGCACGAAAAACGGAGCCGGTAATATGTGTGTTTTCCCACCAGCAGAAACAACTCGCTCCTGCATCGCCTCAAGCATAGCCGCTTGCGTCTTGGGGGGCGTTCGATTGATTTCATCCGCGAGGACCATATTCGCAAATATCGGACCCCGTACGAATTCATAATTACGTTCCCGAGTCACCGGATCCTCTTGCAGCACGTCCGTGCCGGTAATATCCGAGGGCATCAGGTCTGGTGTGAACTGGATGCGATGAAAGGAGAGAGTTAGCGCTTCGGCAATCGACGACACCATCAGTGTTTTTGCCAAACCAGGTACGCCCTCCAATAGAGCATGACCACGGGCGAGCACAGCAATAAGTATTTGCTCAATAACCTCGTCCTGGCCAACAATGACCTTGCACAACTCTTCGCGTAGTTCGTTACATTTGCCAGCCCAATTAGTAACCGCTGCTACATCGTCTTGATTGTCGGTTTGGTTTTCTTCCGCCATATTGTCGTTTCCTGATAAATGGAGTCGCAGGTTAAACCCGCTGTAACTAGTTATTTAATACTATTAAAATACCTTTTTAATCGATCTTCGTAGCCCCGTGGCAAGGTGCGTTTATTACCTGATTTAATGGCTTGTTGAACCGATTTCGGCAACGTGGTTAGCCACGGACTTTGTTGAGTCCCAAGCACTGGCACGTCCGCATCTTTACCTCGGCCACCGGGAACTCGAGAATCCCCGTCGGTTTTGGCTTCAACGACCTCAACTGGACCCTCCTCGGGACCTTCGTTCTCTGACGCACCAACTTTTCCTTTGCTTTCTTCGCCGCCTACCGCAACAGATGCTGCCGGCATCGGCGTGTCCGCTAACTCACCGCTCGCAGGGTCCGCTTGACCCGGCATTGGTGACGATCCGGGCATCGGTGGGGAACCGGGCATCGGTGTCGTACCCGGCATAGGACTCCCGGGGTCACCGGCGAGCCCGTCAAAAGGTAACTCCTCTGAGCCTAGTGCCTCCGGTGTAAGTTCCAATTCCGCACCTGCCATCATTGCAGCCGTTTCCAGCGGATTCGTCGGGACAAAACCATCATTGGGGGGAAGCGGAGGTGCGGGCTGTGCTGCTGGTCCGGCCGCATCACCTGCAGGCGTTTCGCCCGGTTCACCAGCAGGATTTTCGCCCGGATCACCTGCAGGCGTTTCGCCCGGTTCACCAGCAGGAGTTTCGCCCGGTTCACCAGCAGGAGTTTCGCCCGGTTCACCAGCAGGAGTTTCGCCCGGTTCACCAGCAGGGGTGTCGCCCGGCACCGGTTGTTCACCGGTTGGGGAGTTAGCAGGAAGGTCGTTTGACGCGAGCTGTGTTTCATCGGGTTGAGTTAATTCACGCGACAATTCCGAGGCGTCAAGAATAGGTTCGTTGGCAATATTCTGTTGTTCAGCAATTTCGCTCGCTAACTGACCAACGCCAGCGAGAGATTCGGCTTGAGCCAAAATCGCCTCTAACAAATCGGAAGGGTCCGCGGCATCCGAATCCCCGGATTGCTCGGCCTGATTGCGTAGATCTGCGAGATCCGCCGCGGATTCCTCACCCTGCTCTGCGAGTAGCGCGAGTTTCTCAGCCTTTAACAAGTCTTCCAATAATTTTTCTTCTTTTATATCAGCGATGACCTCCGCCTGAAGGACCTGGCGATCACGCGTCGTCTCGGCGTCGCCCGGTTCACCAGCAGGTGCTTCGCCCGGTTCGCCAGCAGGTGCTTCGCCCGGTTCACCAGCAGGTGCTTCGCCCGGTTCGCCAGCAGGTGCTTCGCCCGGTTCGCCAGCAGGTTCTTCGCCCGGTTCACCAGCAGGTTCTTCGCCCGGTTCACCAGCAGGTGCTTCGCCCGGTTCGCCAGCAGGTTCTTCGCCCGGTTCACCAGCAGGTGCTTCGCCCGTAGCGTCTTCGTTGGCCGACTCAATATCCTCAGAAGCTTCTGCGGCATTTTGCAGCGCCTTGCCCGCATCCGGCAATTTCTGAAGCGTCTTGTCGCTAAGTTGCTCGAGTTGTTCCGTCGTGGGCGGGGCATCATTCATAGCGAGTTGATTTAAGTCTTCTTGTATTTCATTAACCGAAGCGATCTGTTCTTTCAATTCATTAACAAGTTCTTCTGCGGTATCCACGACGTCTTTACGAATCTGATCTGCTGCATTTTCCAATTCTGCGGCAATGTCATCTGCGCTCTGTGAATCAGATTCACGCGAATCGCTATCAGCATCATTCTCGCTGAGTTTATTGGCAAGCTCTTTAGCTTGTTCCGCTGCATTATTTAGGTTTTCGACAGCCTCCGGGGAGATGTTCTCAATACCCTCCGCCACATTTTCCGCTAATTCACTTGTAGTATTGAAATCTTGTTCAACGTCGGCTGTTTCCTGCGGCGTCGGTGGATTATCGTCCCCAATCACATCCGCATTTTCTCTGGCTTTAGCGGCCGCCCGTTCCAGTGCATCGACAGCTCTATTAAGTTCACCAAGTTTCGTTGCCAACGCATTTCTACGTGCTTCATCTTCCGCTTCTTGTGCCCGCCCGATGGCTTCCTTGATTTCATCGCCCGCATCCGCGATCGCTTCCTCTGCAGTTGCCTGAGCGGGGTCATCGGATTCTTTGCCTTGTGAATCCTTGAGAGCTTCGCCGGCCTCCTCCGTTGCCACAGCCGCATCTAGAATCGCGTTTTTAACCGCGTCGATAACGTTTTCTTCGGCAGCGGCCTCATCAACCGTCTCGTTCGCTTCGAGTTCCGCAGCAGTGGCTGCGGCGTTATCTTCCGAATCGAGTTGTTCAGCTGCATCATCGTTAAGCTGATCGGCCTGCACCAATTTTTCACCGACTTCGGCCAGTGCATCCGCAATTTGTTCATATTCTTCGGACGTGAGATCCGGGTCCAGCAGATTGGTGGGCGATTCCAGCTCATCCTGCAATTCTGCTAGGGCACCGATTATCTCTTCCTGTTTCTCAACGGCATCTTCGATTTGCCCGTCAAAGATTTCCTGCCGCGCCTCTGAGGCTGCCTCTTCGGCACGTTGTAGCAGATCACTAGCCTCCGGGTTTCCGGCAACCAAAGATTCCAGACGTTGAAGTTTTTCCCGGATAACCGTTTGTTCCTGCACCAACGCGTCAACCTGTTGACTATCTTCTGGGTCACTGTCCTCTACTTTAGTTTTCAGTTCTTCTTGCGCCGAAATAATTTTATCCGCTGCCTCCGCTGCATCCGAATCAATCCAAGCGGGATCTTCAAAACGGCGGATTTGCAACAAGATACTTTCCAGAACCGTAATAATTTCTTTCTCAGTTGCAACCGCTTTCGTGAATTCGGTCGAATTAAGTTGTGATTCGGCTTGGACCAACAAAAGATCAATTTTATTAGCCGTAAGAACATCGGAACATGTTCTTGCCAGAGCGCCTAGTTCGCCGGGCCAATCGGAAACGAGATTCAACGTTTCATGGAATGTGGCAACGAGCACAGAAACATTTTTCTGAGCATCTATGGTAGTAAGGACGAGTTGTTCCTGCGCAGTTGTCAGTGTAAGAGACGACTGTAAGGTGCTCCGTTGTTTAAGAACAATTTCACCTATTCGTTCGATCAATTCCGCTTGCTGTCGTCGCAGGCGAAGCCGTTCACGTTCTCTGAGTAAATCACGAAGGACTTGTCGCATACGAAGATGGATGGTATTCATGATTGCTTTGCGGTCTTTTGGGTCTGCTGCATCTGCCTGAACAAGCAGTTCAATCACGTCCGGCATTTTACTGCGTGCTAGTTCTTGCATACGGCCCCGCATAGTTTTCAAATCTTCATATAAGGGGAGATCCGTGAGGCGGTTATCTTCTAACTGCAGCATCTGCGTATCCACCAGAATGGCGAGCAGGTCCGAGGTAAGATCCCTTGCACGCTGCTGGTTAACTCGATAGCGATCGATTAATTGGCGATCCGTTTTAACTTGTTTCTTCTGTGGTGCAACAGCGGTCGCCTGCTGGGAAAATGCAGTTTGACTGAATCCCAAAAACACGACTAACCAAATTGCTTGATTCCGGAATAAACTCATTGTCGATCTCCAATACCTAGTTGGGCCTTAATAATTCTATCCAATTTTTCATCAGTTTGGGAATCAACTTCCCGCATGGCGGCGAGGAATTCGGCGCGGCTCGTTACCATTAATTCAATAACTTCCGCTTCGGCGACAACGCCATCGAGTGACCCCCGATAGTCCGTGGTAGTCAGGATCACTTGAACTGCGTCACCGATTTTCAATTTAAAATCCTCGAGTTCAATTGCAACGGTATCAGCCACCGTTTTTAACGGCGGCGTAAAACGATGCAGTATTATTTTACTCTGATCTACTTCATTTACACCAGATCGAATAATCGTGATCGATGCAGCGACCTGACCCAAGCCAAAGTCGTCAACAGCCCTAAATTTGATCCGCGGTGCTGCATTACTTAAAACTAAGTTTATCACAGTAGCCGCAACAATCCTCGGTTTTTGATCCGGCCGCACCTGTAATATCCCAGTTATTCTCCGAGTCGGACTAATACCATCTTTATCGACAACATCGACCTGATATCTTGTAGTTGACTGAATATTCATTAACGGATGATTCTGCGTCGGCATTTTCCATTTACCACCCTCATCAATCAGTGAATAGTTTTCTTCACCAATTGTCAGCGTTGCACTCTTTAGCGGTTTATCAGATTCCACATAGGGTATGACATCGGATCCCTGTAAGACCCGACGATTGCGACTCCCGGTACGTTGATTGTCAAAAGCGTCCCCCGCGTATGGCGGCGTAATTACGTTCATATGCACAACAGGATGGGGCACTTGCAAGACCGATATATGCTGCGGGGGGGATCGGTCATCGCCCAGATAAGCAACCGCCTCAAAATCCTCAATCGCACGCTCCAACGTAACGGTATACTCTCCGGCTTTCTCCCCAGGCAACAAATCCAAAACAGAAACACTACCGGACTCGTTAGTGATTTCCAGAGTTCCTGTGGTTGGTACCACTTTCGTAAGATCCACGGTTACAACGAATTCCACGGGCCTACCGTGAACAACAGAATTCCCTGTTATGCGAACGCGTAGAATTTCCGTGGTCGTCGGATACCGAGCATCTTGCAGAAGCAACCGATTGAGAAATGTTTGAAAGTGCGTCGGACTGGTAATTGCAGGAATCACGACCAACGTTAACGATATCAGTGCAACTGCAAAACTCTTCCACAACTCCGGTCGTGAAAACCCCGCGAGGTAATCCAGTTTTTCTGATATCAAAGAGCTATTCTCGACTACCAGACCACGCAGATTTTCGGAACCGTACTGATTTCGTTGAGTATCGGCGAACTGTAGTGAGGCAACCAAATCCGACGCAATGTCATGATGTCGTTGAATTTTCGTCGCAACGAGAATCAGATCCTCACGGTCAACCACAGCGGGTAGGACCACTTTCCAAGCTTGCCACCCAAGAATGCCAGCAGCAGCGGCAAGCAGCACAAACCGTTCTAGGTTACCCATTTCTGTAAGGATATCGATCGCAAAAAGAATCAAAAAGCTCCACGCGAAAAAACTAAACCACCAGGCGCAGGCCCGACCAACGCGCGCGACGCTGCGATAGCGCTGTACTTTTTTAAGTCCACGTCGAAGGAATGTTAGTTGTTGCATTATTTTACCGCAGGTTCGATAGTTTTCTTACAAGCCATTCTGTGTGCATCATTGTTAATACCAAAATCAGCATGAGCCAGGTATTCCACAATGGCAACTGCCGATGACTGTATTGTTCAAGGGGTTTAGCTTCAAGTCCGTCGAGCAATTCAGGTAGCTCAAACAACTCACAAGCCTGCCCGCCGGTAATATCGGCGAGTTGTTGCTGTAGCGGTGTATTACGTACGACATCCAGTCGTTCGCGGGACACGGTCGTCACATCAAAACCGATTTCGAATTCAGTGTCGGTTTCNNNCTGTACGCCTCAACCGTCACGGTAACTCGTTCGCCCGTTTGATAGCTTGTTAGATCGGTAGACGGCGAAAACCGCTTTTGCTGACCTAACGCACGACCAAGCCCCAGACGGTAAATCATCTGGCCCCAAAACTGCCGGTAAAACCGCTCGCCATATTTCTTACGCAGCCTCCAAGTTTCATTAAAACCAATGTACACGACCTCACCTTTACCATATCTGCGTGTGGCAATTAACGGTTGTAATTGTTGGCGATCAACTGTTTTATCCGTGGGATGCGTAGCCAAGACTGTTGCCAGCGGATGCGGACGGAGGACGGGCTGATACCATGGAAGTTCGCCCATGTTTGACCACGCCAGCAGATTTTCCTCGGGGGTATCCCCGAGATTCACAAAGGGATTACCCGCCGCTGCGGGTGTCAGTACAAGTTGAAATTGCGACGGTTTTGGTTGCAACGACCGGTCGACGACTACCGGTAGCATATCGGCAAGCCGCGTTCCCTGCAGGGAACTGATTCCGAAACGAGGTCCGGCAATGATAACCAAACCTCCGCCAAACCGTTCCACGTATTCGGCAAGTTGATCCTGAAACGCTTGGGTTAGCATATCACCGGGAACGTCACTGATCAGGACAACATCGTTGGCAAAGAATTCGTCGCGTGGGCGGACTAACTGATCAACAAACAGATCGTTCGACTGGCGAACTTTGAAGTCAGCGGATCGCAGAAATGTTCGAAACCCCTCTTCTCCAATTAACGGATCCCGCTGAAAAACTTCCTTTACAAATCGCCACTCCCAAGTCGGTTCGTATTCCACAAAGTACAGATTTAGGGATTCATCTCGAATAATAACCTCACGGGCTGACCGGTTGTTACGAACACTTGCTTCACCTGTCAATTCAGCAACCGCAGCGACCAATTCGAAACGTCCCGACTCCGTAGGTAGATAAGGTAGGTCGACGGTAATTTGTGATTCCGTCAACACGACGGATACTGGCGAACCAACGGCAACTTCATTGGAAACTTCTTGTTGATCAACGCCCGTTCCTAAAAGACGTTGGTACAGTTGAACGTCAATTGTGTCACCCACAACTCCCTGCTGGCGGATGATGGCCGTAACTGATGTTCGTTCATCCTGTTTCAATACCAGTGGTGTCTGTAATTGTATGGCGACATCAATGACTTCACGGGGTCCAATACCCGTCGTATACAGCGGAACTCCCAGTTGTTCAGCTGCGGAAACAGCTGGGCTGCCGGCGTTTTGAGAAAAGTCGCTTGCGATCACAACACCGGCCAAATGGCGTGTTCCGTGTCGCCGGTGAAGTTCATCAAGTGAACTACCGATCGCGGTCGTTTGCAAATCCGCTGTCAGTGGTTCTAGTACCACAACACCATCCTCCAGTTCAGAGGAAATCTCGCGAATTGTGTGGCCCTGTTGTGTAGCATAAAACCGCATATCAAACTGTTCATATTTTTCCGACAAGGAATCCTTAAGTTCACCTTGGGCGAACGCCATCTGCATAAGTTCCAAGCGGGTAGCCGCCGCCACCTTGGGTTGCCCTCCTAGCATCTGCGAGATCTCGTCAACCTCATCAGAGGTGTGTTCGTCATCAAGATTCATACTGTCGGAAGTATCCAACAGAAACAGCAACAATGGCCGTGGATGTTCCGTCAGTGCGACGGAAATTACGGGTTCAGCCAAAATAAAACCGATTAGTGCTAGGATAAAACCACGCGTACAGGCGAGAAACAGCTTTCGCCGCGGTCGTTTATCAATGGCACGATCTTGCTGAAATCGACCATAGAACACACACCCGATCGCTGCCAATATCAGGCAAAGTAAAATGACCAGAACAGGTCGACCTTCGGCCCAGAATGAGACAAACTGGAGGCTTACGTCATGCAGAGTATCCCCTTCTTCAATTCCTAAAAGGCGGGCAATCGTATTCATAAGGAACCCCCCGATGTTTTCGGTTGGGATTGCCGTCCGGAGACGGGAATTACGGCCTGCTCATCGTCATCAACCTGACGTTTCTTGCCAAGCAAAATCATTTCAATTAATAAGACTAGTAACAGCAAATACATCAACCATTTCCATGTACCACTGCCGAGATACGTCGTTCCCTGTAATGTGATTGACTGGCCAGACTCGACCCAGCGGATCTTGTCGCTGGTCAATGCACTCTGCAATTCTTCCACATCAAGCAACTCAATATTACTCTCGCTGCTAGGCCCGTTGAAACCAAGGAGCATTACTGCTGTTTGATCACTTTCGACTTCGTTCTCACGGAACAACTCGTAAAACCCTCGATGGGATGCTCCTCGCATAACAACCCCATATTTCTGACTTCCGAGAACCTCAACCGCAGTTGGCTTGTTGGCATCTTCATCAGGCCACTGAAGTTCATGACTAGCGTGCTGGTGACGAGGAGAAACGGGAATCACCATTTCATTACGAGTTTCCAGCGTCCGCTCCGGTAAAGAACGCACCAACAGGTGTCGTAAGATTCGGTCCATGATAAGCACGCCCGAATCCAAAGCAATATTGTTCCACTCCGGAAACACTCCCGAAGTCAACAACATAATATGCCCCTGCCCCATCCGGCGTTGGACAAGAAACGGCTCACCACTTTGATAACGCCCCAAAGACTGGGGTCGGTTACGGGCAACGAGTTGTTTCACCGAAAATTCGCTGTAATGTCGGGCAAGCGGGTTTGTCCAGTTAAGCCAACGAATCTGCTCGCCGTCTCGCGCCAAACGATCTTCAATTCGCACAGATTCCTTTTCATCCCAGTCAATCAGACTATCTTCGTCGGCTTTTATCGCCTTGTAGAATGACGGGGTTAGGACGAGGTCCGACAGTTCGTCATTTGAAAGTTCAAATCGATAGAGAGGATCGTCAAATGTCTTGGGATCGAGTTTAAACTGTGGCCAGTCGTCTGCACTAATCGGCGGCAAACTGCCAATGGGATCGGACATAATTGCCATCGGCAGAATTCCGTTTCCTTGCATCCAGGCCGCCTCCGTCCAGGAATTCGTATCAAACAATCCCCCGGCAGTGATGAGTAACTGCCCTCCCTGCTCGGCGTATTCACGTAACAAGTCGACCGTTACCTGATGCG
>LWDU01035516.1_pt1 | contig 31121 bp, 28 predicted proteins | sample 727161 | NCBI WGS metagenome assembly LWDU01 (sample SAMN04566230, study PRJNA314399) | hydrothermal vent metagenome | isolation source: deep sea hydrothermal plume seawater | place: Mexico: Gulf of California, Guaymas Basin | collected 2004-07-11
CTGGCCTGCCTGGATAAAATAGCAAGGCAGCAGTTAAGCAAAATGGAACGGCTGCGCTTCTATCTGGCATACAAGGGGAAAAGTCGATTAAATGTAAAAGACAAGAAGGAGATTTATCGCGTACTTCGATTCTTTGAGGCGCGCGAATAAGGGATATGAACAACTTTGATGCAGATATACTGATTCGGTCTGATTGGGGCCTTCAAGAACCGTTTGTTCTTTCGCTCATTGGCTCTGACGGCGAAGAAACAGAGATGACAGTGCAGAAAATTCTTCGTCTGTTACCGCGGAAGAGAATCGTTGCGGTCGCAGAAGTTGATGGCAAGCAGTATCTGGTCAAGGTTTTTATTGGTCGCTATTCCGGGCGATACGCGAAACGGGAAGTTGCGGGGGCGGCCGCAATTGAAGATGCTGGTGTGTTGACAGCGTCGCTTGAATGGCAGGCTTTGAAGAAGTCGGCCAGGGGGCACGTGCTTGGCTTTGAATATATTTCTGACGCAAGAAACCTGCTTGATGTATGGAAAGAATCTGAAAATGATGAGCAGCGGCTTCGGTTGATTGGCAAGGTGGTTCCAGCACTCGCTGCGCTGCACGAAGGCGGTGTGGTGCAAAATGATATCCACCCTGAAAACTTCCTGTTTCGTTCCGGCCTGATCTATACGATAGATGGCGGTGATGTCACCCGGCATGGGAGAGGTTCCCTGGGAGCGCACAAAAGCCTGGATAACATCGCACTTTTCTTTGCACAATTTCATGCACGCTTTGATCATCTCGTCTCTGAATGGCTTGAGCAGTACCGACAGTTGCGTGCGTGGCCTGTGGATGAAGGCAGGTACCTGCGGCTGATCAATCTCATTGATTCGAAAAGGTCCAGGCGTAAAAAAGAGTACATTGGCAAAGCGTTTCGTGAATGTACGCGATTCATCTGTGAGCATTCCTTCAACCGGTTCTTAGTCTGTGGGCGTGGATACGATTCACCAGCGATGAGAGAACTATTAAGCCGAATTGATGAACGAATGGAATCCGGCAAACTGTTAAAAGCCGGGAACTCTGCGACGGTCGCCCTGGTTGATGGACCGTCTGGCCCGTTGGTGGTGAAACGTTACAACATCAAGGGCTTAGGCCATGGCATCAGCCGTGCTTTTCGCAAGAGCAGGGCCTGGATTTCCTGGGCTAATGCCAATCGGCTGGATTTCCTTGGTATCAGCACAGTGAAGCCGGTGGCGTTGGTTGAGGAGCGTTTTGGACCCCTAAGACGAAGAGCTTATTTCGTCACTGAGTACATCGATGGACCTGATGCGACGGTATTGCCAGAGAAAGAAAACCCAATGGCAGAGATGGCATCCATCGTCGATATTCTAAAAGAACTGGCGGCCGCTGGCGTTTCTCATGGTGACCTGAAGGCGAGTAATTTTCTTCTCGGTAGCGATGGCCCGGTGATCATTGATCTGGATTCCATGAAAGAACACACGAATCCGGTTGATAGAGACCGCGCAGAGAAGAAAGATATCGCCCGCTTTATGAGGAACTGGGAATCTATTCCCCAGGTTAAGCAAAGATTCACTGACCTTCTCGGCTAAAGCCCGACCTTTTCTGTCGATAGTTAACCGGACTTTTACCCGGACTTTCCCTAGAATAGGCGACCTACGTCATATTGAGCATTCACTTTGTCCCTAGTTGTTCTTGGTCTGTCTGGTGCGCTGACCCATGATCCCTCTGCTGCCATCTATGTTGATGGTGAGCTTATTGCCGCCGCTGAAGAAGAGCGATTTACCCGGCAAAAACATGCAAAAAACGCCATGCCACTGCACGCGGCACGTTATGTTCTGCGGGAAGCTAAACTCAAGGCCAGGGACGTGGATGTCGTCGCGTTCCCTTTCGGGAAGATCAGCCTTTTCGGTAAAGCCAGATGGCACTACGCGAAACGGCACTGGTATGCACCGGAGAGGGCGTTGGATGCGATATTTAACGGTAACAGGCATTACCGAAGAAACGTCAAGAAGGTTCGTGAACTGCTGGTAGCGCTAGGTATCAACTGGGCTGATATTGAATTCGATGCCGTAGAACATCATATAGCGCATGCCAGCAGTTCGTATCACCTGTCAGGTTTTGAAGGAAAGACTGCGATCCTGGGCATCGACGGTAAGGGGGAGTACGCGACAACCTTTTTCGGATATGGAGAGAACGGGCACATTCATAAGATCAAGGAATTCTACGACCCGGATTCCCTTGGACAGTTGTACGCATCTTTTACCGAATACCTTGGATTCGAAATGTTGGATGGGGAGTACAAGGTGATGGGTATGGCGCCTTATGGCAATGCCGATTTGTATGACTTGTCACGGCTAGTCCATTTTGATGGCAAAGAAATCACCGTCAATACTGAACTCGTGAACACCATTGGGCTTCGAAGATACAAGGAAGGCCGCAAGGGATATTATTTTAGCCAGAAGCTGATTGACTGGCTCGGGCCAAGAAGACAGGGTGATATTGCTGACGATCCTTATGTCCACTATGCAGCGGCGATGCAGAAAATGTATGAGGATATTTCGCTGCAACTGATAGATACCTATCTTGGTGATATTTTGCGCGAAACAGGACGTCTTGTTTTTGCGGGAGGTGGTGCGCTAAACGTGAAACTCAACCAGAAGATTCTGGGTCTGCCCTATGTCAAAGAGTTTTTCGTGCAACCCGCGGCGAGTGATGCGGGTACCGCCGTTGGTGCCGCCTCTTTTGCATCCTGGAGACGGGGAGTCACTCCGGCAAAGATGGAACATGTTTTTCTCGGTCCGAGGTATTCAACGGATGAGTGCATCGACGCCTGTGAATCACATCCAGGGCACCCGGTGTATGAAAAACCCGGCAACATTGTCGAGCGAGCAGCAGAGTTGCTTAACCAGGGCAATCCGGTAGCCTGGTGCCAGGGGCGTATGGAGTTCGGGCCCAGAGCGTTGGGTGGGCGGAGTATTCTGGGGAGCCCAAGTTACGGGGGAATTGCCAACAAGATCAACGAACAGATTAAATTTCGAGAGAGATGGCGACCTTTTTGCCCAAGTGTTCTGGATACTGTCGCAAAGGACATGATACAGACTGACCATCCAGCTCCTTACATGACAATTACATTTGAAGTTTCAGAAGAGTGGAAATCTCGAATCCCGGAAGTTGTGCACGAAGATGGCACATCTCGCGTCCAGATCGTCGAAGAATCAACCAATCCAAGATATCATGCTTTGCTAAAGGAGATGGAGCGGCTTAATGGTAACGGAGCAGTACTCAATACCTCGATGAATCGACGCGGCGAACCGATGGTGTGTTCACCAACAGATGCCCTCAATATGTTTTTTGGTTCTGATCTTGAGTATTTGGTGCTTGAAGATTTGCTGGTTACCAAACGCAAATAATAGATGGCCGAGAAACAGCCAGACGAAAAACCCAGAATCCTACAGATCTGTCATGACTACAAAGGACCGTTTCGAACGGTCGCACGGCAGTATGCAGGAAGTTTCTCTGACTGTGAGGTCAAGACCGTTTTCTTGCGCGGCTCGCCATCTTCAGAGCTGGCGTCCACCATCCATGGTGATGTCGAATTCCTCACTTTGCCACCTGGATCTCTTCGCGGCCTTAAACTTGAACCGTACCGACGGGTAAAGGAAATTATTGCCGATGAGCTACCGGACGTTATCCTGGCGCACCGATACAAACCCTTCTTTATAGCCCTGTTGCTGAACTACAAGCTAAAGATCGGTGCCGTCATTGGGGTCATGCATGAGTTTGGTTTTCTTGGCCGGGTATTGCGGTCTTTCTTTTCGAGGTTCTGGAAAGAAAACGTTCAGCTAATCGGCGTCTCCCAGCCAGTTTGCCAGGCACTCCTTGAACAGGCGCCGCACCTGCAGAGTCGAGTTCACCTGTTGCCCCATGCTATCGAAGCGGCGACGCTTCGCGATCCTGTGTCCGCGAGACATGAGTTGGGTATTCCGCTCGGTTCATATTGCTACGGCACCGTGGGCCGACTAGTTCGGAAAAAGGATCACAGATTGCTGATCGAAGCGTTTGCTGGTGTGCATGACGATTCCGTGCTGGCGTTCGTAGGAGACGGTGAGCTAATGCCTGAGCTTAAGATGCTGGCAAAGAAGCTTGGTGTACAGGACCGGGTGGTATTTTGTGGCGCAAAGGATGAAGCGCGAAGGTTGATGAAAGCATTTGATGCTTTCGTGCTTCCATCAACGAGTGAGGAAGCGTTCGGGCTAGTGTTGCTCGAGGCCATGGCAGCTCAGGTACCGATAGTTTGTTCAGATGCACCTGGCCCGGCCAGCGTCATTGGTGATACCGGGCTACTGTTCGAGTGTGGGAATGCCCGTGACCTGACCTGGCAACTGGAAGCTGTTCGTGCACTCACAAAACCCAATTCCGATGAGATGACGCAAAGAGCACTTGACCGGCTTGGCGCCAAATTTTCTGTTTCCTCTATGGCCCAGAAAATCCGAAGCCTTCCGCAGATCGAGCAATATGCGCCTGTTACTGACTAATCCTGTCTCACGGTGGAGCGGTAATGACGGTTGCTTCGAAAAGCCGCATTATCAACTGTCGAGTGCTTAGCAAGGTCGGGCCACCCCTGGCGGGCGTGTTGAATCAATCGATTGTGATAGAATCGCGCGAAATACGCTCTCGATAACAGCATGAAAATTCCAAGGTTTGATAACGCACATATCCTGACCATTGGTGATGCGATGTTGGATAGATACTGGCATGGTGACACCCATCGGGTGTCGGCTGAAGCACCGATTCCGGTGATTGATGTTAGCAGTATCGAAGACCGGCCCGGTGGTGCAGCTAACGTCGCACTGAATGTTGCGACGCTTGGCGCCGCATCTTCCCTGATTGCGGCAACCGGCCAGGATGAAATGTCCGATATTCTGGAATCCAAACTCCGCTCCTCGGGCATCGACTGCCATTTGATCAAGGTTGAGGGGATGTCCACCATTACCAAGGTACGTCTGGTCAGTCGAAGTCAGCAAATGCTTCGCGCTGATTTTGAAGCACTGTTTGATATTGATGCCGACCAGGTATTGAAAGGAATGGATTTAGTCCCTGAGTACGACAGCGTGGTTCTTGCTGACTACGACAAGGGCCTCTTTAGTGACTCTTCGAGCATCATTGAAAATGCGAGAAAGAAAGGTAGGCCGGTGCTGGTTGACCCGAAGTTCAAGCCTTTCTCGGCTTATCAGGGGGCGACTGTCATTAAACCGAATACACTTGAGCTCAAGAATGCCGTCGGCGATTGGAACAGTGAGGCCGAGATGTTGAAAAAATGCCGGGGCCTGATGGCGGGCATTGGTTGTGAAGCTATGTTGGTAACACGAGCATCCGAGGGTATGACGCTCATTGAACGACATGAAGAAAGTCATTTCCCCGCCCGGACGAGGGAGGTTTATGACACGTCAGGTGCAGGGGACACCGTTATTGCCGTGCTCGCAGCCTCGCTGGCATCAGGGCAAACACTGAAGGATTCGGTTGCCCTTGCCAATGTTGCGGCAGGGATTGTGGTCAGCCATTTCGGTGTAACCAGCGTCTCTGGCCCCGAGTTGCGCGCAGAGGTTGACCTTGCTGAGCCGGCTGGCAAAGGAAAGATGTCTGCAGAACAACTGGTTGCCGCGGTTCAGGTTTCAAGGGGGCGTGGCGAAAGAGTGGTCTTTACTAACGGCTGCTTTGACATTCTTCATGCAGGCCATGTCAATTACCTGGGTGATGCAAAACGCGAAGGTGATCGACTGATTGTCGCGATCAATTCTGATGAATCGGTTCATCGACTTAAAGGTGAAGGAAGACCCATCAACCCGCTGGACCGGCGGATGACCATGCTGGCGGGCCTTGCGTCGGTCGACTGGGTCGTTTCGTTTGACAGTGACACGCCGGAAGCGCTATTGCATATGCTGAAACCAGATGTGCTCGTGAAGGGTGGCGATTACGGTATTGACCAGGTGGTCGGCGCGGATATTGTCCGTTCTGCCGGTGGTGAAGTGAAAGTGCTCAGCCTGGTGGAAGATTGTTCAACCAGCGCTTTGGTTGAGAAAATCAGGGATCTTTAGGGCCTAAACGCTGTCTGCGAAATAAACATTTTCTTTAAGGTGCCCTGAATCTATGGTGCCGACAACGGCAGAATGAACACCTCTTTGCCCCAGAGCAAACGCCAGGCTTTCCTCTGCTGTTTGATGACCGCTTGCAAAAACTTTTTTCAATAGGATACCCGTACCCCTTTTTTCAGCTGCCCTTATGACATTAATGTTGGATTGATCTTCCAGGTTTAAAGTGAGCATGAGCACATCACTGACATCGAGTGCGGCGATGCTCCCCTCTACTGACTTGGTGGACATTCCAATGTACCTGATATCCCCCTTCTCCTTGAGCCGTTCCAGGGTGGCGAACGCATCCGTTTGATGAAGAATACCAAGATCATCACCGTTGGAATGAATCAAGACAATGTCCAGGTAATCTGTTCTGAGGTGCTTCAGGCTTTGCGCTACACTGGCGGTCACCGCCTGCCTGGAAAAGTCATAGCTGGACTTGCCGGCGGCATACTGTTCGCCGGTTTTTGTGCAGAGGATCCAGTCCTCCCTGCGCCCGGGTAATAACTGACCAATTCGATGCTCGCTGTTACCGTAGGCTGGTGCAGTATCAAGTAACCTAAAAGGTTCACAATCAACTTGTCTTCGGGAAGTTCAAATTTCGCAGGGTACTTAACGTCAGTATTGCGGCCAAACTTGACGGTGCCTAGCGAGATTCTGCCTGTTTCAAGATTGCATCGTCCCAGCTTCACTCCCATGAAGATCTTCCGATTGAGGCTCGGGGGAGATTGGGAGGCGCGGCTAGGCCCGCTTTCGGCTCTGCCATGAGTTTCATGAACATGTCCCCCATCATGGGCGCCAGGGTAAGTTTGGTGGGCCAGCATACAACTACGTTTCCATGCCTGCGTACGTAAGGCGTGTCCGGGCGTAACAGGGTTTCGCCGCCGGCCTCCGCCCGGTCTATTCGGAAAGTTGAGAACTCGCAGCCAGAGTAGTCCATCCAGGGCATGATGGCAGCCAGTTCTGTCTTCGCGAATTCAATCTGTTCTGCTTCATTTCGAGCGACACCGGATTCAGCGAGTTGACCCCCGAGGTACCAGGCTTTGGTGTCAGCCGTGGTGTGGGTGGTGAAGGTAATGCGTGGCTTATCCGCAGACCTTAAAGTCACGGCATGTGCAAACAGATCAGGCAACGTCTTCCCTTTAACAACAACCTGGTGAAGTGGCCGAAGCTGCATTGGCACTTCCAGCCCGAGACCCTCGATTAGTTCTCCGTTTCCCTTGCCTGCTGCAAGGACATAGGTATCTGCACTGACGGTGAGCCCATCATCTAGTTGGAGATGCGTAACAATATGTAGTCTTTAAGCTGATGGTGTAAATGGGTAATCAGGGAGCGGGTATCCAGGACGAGGTCATTGAGTTTATAGAGCAATCCTCTAAATGACGGTGACTGAAAAACCTTTGGGTAGTTAGCTGCAGGAACTGATGCAACCCGTCCTTCGAGTGTCTTACTGCCAAAGAACGCGGTCAGTTTTGAGCTGAGGCGAGCATCGGAAAACATATAGTATGCATCGCTCAATACAGTGACCCCCTTCAGGTTAACGCTATCAGTGCCTGCAAGGCACGAACGCCAGCGCAAGGGCATATCTGCAATAGATTCAGATGCGCCGGTCATTGCGCCTGCGAGCGAATATTTGATTCCACCGTGAATCATTCCCTGGGATGCAAAAGTCTGCCCTGATCCCAAGCCTTCTTTCTCGAGCAGGATCGCTTCAAAACCGTGCTTGCGAAGCAGGCTAAGTAACCATAGCCCGGCGATACCGCCACCGAGAATGATGGTGTCGAACTGATGCGTCGTGTTGGTCATAAAAAAATGAATGAATCCCGGGCCCTGGAGAACCGGAATTATACACGCTTGTGTTTGTATCCGGTTTTACTGACTCTGTAGCATCGTGTCCGGTACACAGTTATTCTTCGATATCATTTCTCCAGGTTTTCAATCTCACTTTGGCTAGATTGTTCTATAGCGCTATTTTTTACCTTTTGATCCCGTTTGTGCTGCTGCGGTTGTTAAAGCGTTCCCTGAAGGAGCCTGGCTACCGCATGGCTATCTCAGAGCGTTTTGGATTCTATCGGTCGAAGCAGCCGGGGAAGGTTGTTTGGATACATGCGGTATCCGCAGGTGAAACGATTGCCGCGGTGCCCCTGGTTCGCAGCCTCCTCGGCCGAGGTTATGTTTGCCTGGTATCCAATATGACGCCAACTGGCCGTGAGCGTGTACAAGCCCTGCTGGCCGATGAGGTGGAAAACTGTTATGTCCCATACGATCTGCCGGGTTCGATAGACCGATTCCTCCGAAACAACAAACCCCGGATGTTGATTACTATCGACACAGAATTATGGCCGAACATGATTGAAGGTTGTGCGCGGAGTGGAGTTCCCACCCTGTTGGTCAATGGCCGGTTATCGTCTCGGTCAGCAAAAGGCTACAGGCGAATTGCGCCGCTGATTTTGCCCATGTTGCGATCACTGAGCCTGTTGGCGGTTCAGACTCGGCACCATAAAGACAGGTTTGTTTCGCTTGGAGCGGACGCATCGAAAGTTCATGTGACCGGCAGCATCAAGTTTGATGCAGTGATGGCGCGAGGGTACGTCGATAGGTTGAACCGTTCCCGCCGGCTGGTTGCAGGCAGACACATTCTGCTGGGGGCCAGCACACATAACGGAGAAGAAGCAGCGTTATTGTCACTGCTTCCGGCCTTACAGGAACTGATACCCGATTTCCTTCTGGTTTTGGCGCCGCGCCATACTCATAGATGCGACCAGGTGAGGCGTGCGTTGGAATCCTCGGGGCATTCCGTGGTGAGTTTTAGTGATGGCAGGGCGGTGGCGCTGCACGATGAGGTGTTTCTGGTTGATGTGATGGGTGAGCTTGATGCGCTTTTTGAGCTGGCATCGGTGGCCTTCGTAGGAGGGAGTCTGGTGCCGATTGGCGGTCACAATCTGCTTGAGGCAATTCGTGCGGGTACACCTACCGTCATGGGGAGCCATCTGGACAATATAGAGGATATTGCACAACAGTTTATCGACAGCCAGGCGATCATGATTGTGAGAGATGGTCAGGAGTTGCAGCAAGTTGTCATAAACCTGATGGAAAATGTCGATGAATCCAATCGTCTTGTGAGTGCTGCGAACAAAGTGATGGAGTCGAATCAGGGAGCCCTGGGTAGGGTAGAAAAGTTGATTGTCGAAGTCATGAATCATGAATAGTCAGTCGAAGGATGAAACCTATCAGGGGTTCCCGCTTACCCTCGATGAAATCTGTGCAGTGATGGGTGAGTTTCTGGGCTCTTTTGCAACAAATTCGAGAACAATTTTAGCGAAAATTCAAGAGCAGATCACGACTTTCTTCTAACAAGATTGTGGTAACCTTTTTATACCTTTTAGGGGAGTTAGCACTTTTGCCCTCCACAATGAAACAGTGAAATGACCAACCGATATATCTACATTCCTGATTTGGCCGCCGATATGGCGGAGTGTGATGCTAATTACATCCGCCTGCGCCAGCTGTTCCCTGGCATGGATTCAGAGAATGATATCGAGTTCGGGATACGAACCCGAACGGAAGAGGGCGCGACAGTTGTGATCAACATTAAGGAACGCTGCCCGTTCACAACAATGGTGGCCGTCACTGTAAGCTCAGAGAACGAGAAACCACTCATAAAGTGGCCCAGCCTTGAGCTTAGGATTTATCACGACGTTAATTCTGCTGAAGTCGTTCGATTCGAGCGGCATCGGAATTTTCGGTTCCGATACCCGACTCCCAATGAGCACATGTTCCAGCCGGATGAGAAGTCCCAGATCAACAAGTATCTTGGTGAGCTCTTAACTTATTGTATTGAGCATGGCTATTCCCTGGAGCCATTGGAATTTTCCTGATCTTTTTTCGAGAAATCCGTGTCTAAATCCTTATAATTTGCCGAGCGACATTCCCTGATTTCCTGTCAGGTTGAATCACCGGGCGAACATCATAGATAGCCGCGACTTTTCGCCTCATAATAATTTGGTCACAAATGTCATCCAGTTATAAAGCAGACTCCATCGAGGTCCTTGAAGGGCTTGAGCCGGTCAAGAAACGACCGGGAATGTACACCGATACAACCAGACCCAATCATCTTGCGCAGGAAGTTATCGATAATAGTGTCGATGAAGCCCTCGAGGGCCACGCGACAGAAATCAGGGTGACGCTTCGTAAAGATGGCTCAATGTCCGTAAGCGACAATGGCCGTGGCATGCCGGTTGATATACACAAGAAAGAAAAGTTGTCTGGCGTAGAGCTCATTCTCACCCGGCTTCATTCTGGCGCCAAATTCAATAGTGACCATTACAAGTTCTCCGGTGGCCTCCATGGTGTTGGCGTGTCGGTGGTCAATGCCCTGTCGGAAACCTTTGAAGTGTTCATCAAGCGTGATGGGAAACTGCATCACATGTCTTTCAAGGGTGGTGAAAAGCAGGGAAAGCTAACCGTCAAGGATAAGGTAGGTAAGCGGAACACCGGTACGATGATCCACTTCAAACCTGACGCATCCTATTTCGATTCACCAAAATTCTCTGTTTCCAGGCTCAAGCACCTGCTTCGGGCCAAGGCAGTACTGTGCCCGGGATTGAAGGTTGTATTTCAGGATGAAACTGCCAGCAAAGAGGAAGAAAAGCTCTTTGAATGGTTCTTTGAGTATGGGCTTGAGGATTACCTCGGAGCGGAACTTGAGGGTCTCGAACTCCTTCCCGAAATACCTTTTACCGGCTCAATGTCAGGCAGAGACGAAGCAGTAGACTGGGCGGTGCAATGGCAGGGGGAAAGCGGAGAGTTAATCACCGAAAGTTACGTGAACCTGATTCCAACGACCCAGGGTGGTACTCATGTCAATGGATTGCGTGCTGGACTGCTGGAAGCACTCAGGGAGTTCTGTGAATTCCGCAACCTTGTACCCAGAGGTATCAAGATTACCGCCGAAGACATATGGGACAAGTGTAACTATGTCCTCTCGGCCAAGATGATCGACCCGCAGTTCGCTGGTCAGGCTAAAGAACGCCTGAATTCGAGACAGGCGGTATCCTTTATTTCAGGCGTTGTAAAAGATAGTTTTTCACTATGGCTGAATCAGCATGTTACAGAAGGTGAGGCGATCGCTGAACTAGCGATCACGAGTGCCCAGGCTCGGCTGCGCGCGGGGAAAAAGGTCGCAAGAAAGAAGTTGACCAGTGGCCCCGCGCTACCCGGGAAATTGGCCGATTGCTCCTGTAGTGACGCCATGATGGGTGAGCTCTTTCTGGTAGAAGGAGACTCGGCAGGCGGTTCAGCCAAACAGGCAAGGAATCGTGAGACCCAGGCGATCATGCCGCTGCGGGGTAAAATCCTGAACACCTGGGAGGTTGATTCGTCTGAGATTCTAGCCTCCCAGGAAGTCCATGATATTTCAGTTGCCCTGGGAATTGACCCGGGCTCAGATTCTTGCGGACGCGGATTCGGATGGCCTGCACATTGCGAGCTTGTTGATTGCTTTGTTTGTGCGACATTTTCGAGCCCTGGTTGAAGAGGGTCATGTATTTGTGGCGATGCCCCCACTGTATCGCGTGGACGCTGGCAAGGAAGTCTTCTACGCGCTTGATGAAGGTGAGCGCCAGGGCATCCTGGACAGAATCGCGGCAGAGAAGATTCCGGGAAAAGTGGTCGTGCAACGTTTTAAGGGATTGGGTGAGATGAATCCGCTCCAGCTTCGTGAGACCGCAATGGCGCCGGATACACGGCGGCTCGTACAACTGACTCCAGGGAAAGCAACATCGGTTGACGAAATGCTGGATATGCTGCTCTCGAAAAAGAGGGCGCCGGATCGAAAGATCTGGCTCGAGAAGAAAGGTGACATAGCTGCACTTAGCTAACGTCCCCGAGAAGAACATACAAGAACATACAAGAACATAGAGCCGATCAAGAGACACCAGAACTCTTGTCGAAAGAGAAAGCACAATGACTGAAAATATGATTGATGACGATTTTGAAAAGGTTTCGCTTGCTGACTACACAGAGAGCGCATACCTGAACTATGCGATGTATGTCATCAATGACAGGGCGCTGCCACACATTGGTGACGGGCTAAAACCGGTGCAGAGGCGAATTGTTTATGCGATGAGCGAGCTGCGGCTTAGCGCAGATGCAAAGTATGTCAAGTCCGCGCGGACCATTGGCGACGTCCTCGGTAAGTTTCACCCTCACGGTGATTCCGCATGTTACGAGGCGATGGTGCTGATGGCGCAATCGTTCAGCTATCGCTATCCGCTGGTCGATGGGCAGGGTAACTGGGGATCCCCGGATGACCCCAAGTCCTACGCTGCCATGCGTTACACAGAATCCAAACTGGCCGCCTATTCTGAAGTTCTGTTAGGTGAACTAAAACAGGGAACGGTTGACTGGACACCCAACTTTGACGGAACCCTTGCCGAACCGCTTAATCTTCCTGCGCGCGTGCCTAATATCCTGCTGAATGGTGGAAGTGGAATAGCCGTGGGAATGGCAACGGATATCCCGCCACACAACCTTAATGAAGTTGTTAGTGCCTGCATTCGACTACTCGACAACCCCAAATCCACGTTGAAGGACATCATGGAGCATGTTCGGGGTCCTGATTTCCCAACGGGTGCTGAGATAATATCCAGTAGTGAAGACATCAGACAGCTTTATGAAACAGGCCGTGGTGCTGTTCGAGCGCGAGCGGTTTATTCGCGGGAGGACGGTGATATCGTAATAACTGCGCTACCGTTCCAGGTTTCCGGAACCAAAATTCTTGAGCAGATCGCCGGACAAATGCAGGCTAAGAAACTGCCGATGGTAGTAGACCTGCGCGATGAGTCCGATCACGAATGCCCTACCCGAATTGTAGTTGTACCAAAGTCCAATCGGGTGGATGCCGACCAGCTTATGGCGCATCTTTTCGCTACGACCGATCTTGAGAGAACCCACCGGGTGAACTTCAACATGATCGGTATCGACGGCAAGCCGAGGGTGCGGCCGCTCCTTGAGTTGCTGAATGAATGGTTGAAGTTCAGAAAAGATACAGTGCTCAGACGGCTGCAATTTCGTTTGGACAAGATCCTTGGTCGATTGCATATCCTTGAAGGCCTGATGATCGCTTACCTGAATATTGATGAGGTGATCAAAGTCATCCGGGCCGAGGAGAAGCCCAAGCAGGCGTTGATTAGGACGTTCAAATTGTCAGATCTGCAGGCTGACGCGATTCTTGACCTGCGCTTACGACAACTCGCCAGGCTTGAAGAAACCCGTATCTCGGGCGAACAAGATGAACTCAATGCAGAAAGAGCCGACCTGGAGAAAACGATTAAATCGAAGGTCAGGCTGAAAACGCTCATTAAGAAAGAGCTGATGGAAGATGCCGAAACCTACGGTGATGACCGCGTTTGCGAGATCGTTGTGCGTGGCGATGCGCAGGCTTTTGCAGAAAAGGATCTAGTATCTACAGAATCGGTTACGGTTGTGCTCTCGCAGAAAGGCTGGGTCCGGGCGGCAAAAGGTCATGAGGTAAATCCGGAAGACCTGAGCTATCGGTCTGGCGATGGCTTTCTACAGGCACTTCCCGGCCGCTCGAACCAGGATGCCATATTTTTCGATTCAACAGGGCGTGCCTATACCGGGGCTATGCACACCTTGCCATCAGCAAGGGGGCAGGGGGAGCCTTTAACTGGACGGTTCAACCCGCCAGATGGAGCATTCTACACCGGTGTGGTTTTGGGTGAGAAGGACACCCGGTTTGTTCTCTCCAGTGACGCTGGTTATGGTTTCATTGGTAGGCTCGAAGATATGGTGACCAAGAACAAGGCAGGGAAATCGGTACTGTCGGTGCCAAAAGGCGGGATTGTTAACCAGCCAGCGCTGCTTGGTGATGAAAAACATGACTATATCGCTGCGTTCAGCAACGAGGGTCGATTGCTGATCTTCCCAGTGGCTGATCTCCCTAGCCTGGGGCGTGGTAAAGGGGTGAAGATCATGAACATTCCCAAGGCAAGAGTGGAATCCCGCGAGGAATTTATGGCGCATGTTCGGGTCTTTTCAGAGGTAGACACGCTTGTTGTCCAATCCGGTAAACGAACGCTGAATCTTAAGATAGATGATCTTGAGCATTATCGAGGGGAAAGGGCTCGCCGTGGCCTGAAATTACCACGCGGTTTCCAGAAGGTTGATGGCGTACTGGTAGAGAAGGGCGACTAGCCAGGAGTCGCAAGCTGGCTCGCCTGATTATTGAGCAGTTCAGGATTGATTAGTCCCGCGATTCTTAACAGGCCCTTTGAGTCCACCAGCGCATGGTGAAAGGATTGTAATTCAACCCGGTCCGACAAGGGTGAATAGCCATGAGCAGCGATCAGGTTGCCCTCTGCAATTGACGCAAGATAGCTTGCAGCTTTGCGAATTTTTTCTGGTTCTTCGTTCAGCAGGTCCAGGGTACCGCCAAACGCGATCTTGCCGTTCACTTTAGCTGCTATCTTCTGGATTAACAGGCCAGAGCAGGTCGCCATGTACATGGCATCCGAGCTGTCAAAATGAATGACCAGTTCTTCGGGCGTGGTTTGCTCAACGATACCCCCGTATAGGTTTGCCGCCTTGAAAAACTTGTCGAAGTGTTGCTTCAGGTGTCTTGCAGGCCGGATTCTAACGACGAGTATGCATTCTTCAGTAGGGCCGTGATCAGTTTGCGGTGGCGTTTCAAGTACCTGGTTGGCCACCGGTTCGGATTGAGTCCCGTGGTTAACCCAGCTGGTTATTGATGTTGCAAATCGCCAGACCAGAAAGCTGTACCCCGCGGCAAGCATCAATAGAATCCAACCTAGCAACTGCTTGTCTGTTTCGGCGTGTGAAACTGTCATTCGAACCCGGCCGACCAGGGAATCCTGAAAAGTCACTTCTGCGGTATAGGATGTGTTTGTTCGTTCTTCCTTGCCGCTCTGGACGATCAGCTGGTTACTTTCATCGTAGATGGCGACGAACTGAAGGGGTTCATTGCGGGTGAGTTGTGCGACGATGACGTTAAGTGAAAGTAGGTTGTCTTCTACTACGTAGCTTGCCACCTGTGCGGCCAACTGCCGTGCTGATGACTGGCCAAATCGGGATTGCTCCAATTCGACTACTCTCGCCTGATATTGGGTAATAGTGAAGAATACGAGCCCGCCAGCGAGAAGTGGAAGTACAACGAGGAGGGCTGTGAGCCGACGCTTCCTGGGGCGTTTCCCGTCAGTCATGGATCTCGCGGTAGGTAATAAAATCGTTGCAGAGTATAGCCGATAACGAACCCCGCAACATTGCTACTGCTAACGTTTGCCGCATAATACGGACTCTCAAAGGAGCCTCCATGAACGAGCTGGTGTTGATCAGTGTGTCGGGTGAAGACAAACCAGGTATCACCGCAACGATTTCAAAATTGTTAGGTAGTCTTGACGTCGATATTCTCGACGTCGGCCAGTCGGTTATCCACAATCACCTGTCTCTAGGGATTCTGGTCAATGTGCCGGGCATTCTTGAAGACGTTCTTGAAGCATTGCGTGAGCAATCTGAGCGATTGGGCGTCCTGGTCAGGTTCACCCCTGTTTCTGAAGAAAGTTATGAGCAATGGGTCGGACTACAGGGTGCATCCCGTTATATTCTGACGCTGCTGGCACGGCGTATCAAAGCTTCACATATAGCGATAGTGTGTGAAATCATCGCAGCAAGTGGCCTCAATATTGACAACATTATTCGGCTCTCTGGCCGGGTGCCGTTACATGAATCAGGAGAGATATCAAAAGCCTGCGTAGAGTTTTCCTTACGCGGGGAACCCGATGAACCCTTCCGGGAGCAACTGTTGGCAGTTTGCGCGGATCTGGATATCGATGTGGCAGTCCAGGAAGATGGGATCTATAGAAGGAACCGAAGGCTCATAGCTTTTGATATGGATTCGACGCTTATCAAGACAGAAGTTATCGACGAGCTGGCGGTTGAAGCTGGAGTGGGTGCCGAGGTTGCTGATATCACATCAAGGGCAATGGCCGGGGAGTTGGATTTTTCGATGAGCCTTGCAAAACGCGTGGAGCTTCTCAGGGGACTTCCCGTTAGCGCCCTTGCGAAAGTCGCAGATCGATTACCGTTGATGGAAGGTGCCGAGCACCTTTTCAAGACGCTGAATCACCTTGGATACAAAACAGCGATATTATCCGGCGGATTCAGCTACTTTGGCAAGTTGTTACAGGAAAAACTCGGCGTTGATTATGTCTATGCTAACGAGTTGGAAATAGCAGACGGGGTTCTCACCGGGCGTGTTCTCAGCCCCATCGTGGATGCAGACCGTAAAGCAGACCTTTTGAAGCAATTAGCTGATAAGGAAGGAATATCGCTTCAACAAACGATTGCGGTTGGTGATGGCGCAAACGATCTAGCGATGCTGGACATTGCAGGGCTTGGAATTGCCTTTCATGCCAAACCCCTTGTCAGGGAAAGTGCAGGTCACGCTATCTCTACACTAGGCCTGGATAGTCTTCTTTACCTGATGGGAATCAGGGACAAGGAATTGCATCATATCTAGAGGAGACCGTTATGGCTTTCTAGAGACCTTCCGAAGAAAAATCGTAGTCTATGTCATCAAGTGGCTCAGAAATGTAGTTGCCCTGAATGTAATTAATACCCGTCATAAACAGCGTCGGCAGGGTCGAAGGGTCTTCCACGCCGGAGATCGCAGTCAGAACGCCGGACGCCTGAAGGGACCGAACTATTTTGATGAGTTCTTCCCGCTTTTCTTCGTTTTTTTCAATCTCGTTTGCGAAAGAACCATCCAGTTTTACAATATCCGGGGTCAGGTGTTTGAGCAGATTGAACGGGTTAAGAGAACAACCGAAATGGTTGATGGAAGATTTGATATGCAGTTCCTGTAAACCCTTCGTGAACTTGGCTGCCTGCTTGATAACTGGAAGACGATGCTATCGCTTGCAAGCCTGGAAGCCTTCAGGGAGACACTCATCCAAGGCAGGAATTCTTCATCGGCCAGTGTTTTGTGACTGACATTAATGAACAGACGCGCCTTCCCGCCGGCTTCTCTCTGTTTTGCCAGTTGTTTGATAGCATGAAAAACGACCCACCTGTCAATCTTTTGAAGTAATCCTGCATCCTCTGCCGACCCCATAAACTGGGCTGGTCTAAGAGCGTTACCCTCTGCATCCGGCAGCCTGAGTAACACTTCGAACTGTTCTTCATCTTCCCCGTGTAGTGAAATAATAGGCTGGAAATTGAGTTTGAACTGGTCCTCGTCAAGTGCATGGCTTACAAGAGCCTTCAGTGTATCTGCAGATATGGACTGGCCGCCTTCTCCGACAGTAGGATTTTTCGGCTCATAGAAAGCAATGGCATTCCCCTCCTCGATTGAGTCAGATGCCTGGTATGCCCGGGATATTGCTTGTTCAACAGTAGAGGTGTTCTCGGCAATCATTGAAAGTCCGATACTGAGTGTCACCTGGTAATTTTTACCGGATGCCTCGAACATATGCTCCTCAGCCGTGGTCCGAATGGTTTCGGCCAACTCTTCGGCCGCAGCTTTATCGTTGCCCTCAATCAGTAACGTAAAAACATCATCCCCGAAACGGGCTATCAAGTGATCATCCGGGACTTTACCGCGTATCACAGAGGCCAGATCCCCCAATACGAGATCGGCGTTTGAAATGCCCGCATCAGAACGAATGCGAGGGAAATGGTCTATAACCATGTAGAAGATAATGGAAGATTGTTTTCCCTGGTTTGCGTTATCAACAGCCTGGTCGAGTACTTCAATGAAGTACTGCCTGTTGAACAGGCCGGTCAAAAGATCCTGGCTGGATATTTCCTTAATCCTGTCCTCGAGTTCGGACGAATCTACAAGTGGTTTAAAGATGGCCTGCGTGCAGGGCTCGCTATCGTAGGTGGCGGGTGACATGGTGAGTTTCGTCAAAATGGTTGCCCCCTCGTTATCGACGCAACCAAATTCTGCTTCCTGGGTTTCATCCCTATCAAGGGATTTTAGGAAAGTTTTAAACTTTCCCTGATCCTCTTTGGCGATCAGGTCAATGATGGGAATGCCGGCATACTCATCCGGGTCCTCATATCCAAACAGGTCCGCATAGGCCTGGTTGGTGTAGATATGCATGCCTTCATGAACATAGGCGATCGCAGTTGTGGATGAATCGAGGAGCAGGTTGTTTCTTCTGTCTGTTTCTTTCAGCTCGACCTCGGCCCTTCGTTTCTGGCGCCTGGTCTCAAGATTCTTCAGCTCGCGCTGGATTAGCAGTAGCAGTCGTTCATCGTCATCGTCGAGTGCCACATCGATGGCACCCATTTTCAGGCCTTGGGTGATTGATCCAGGATCGCGGTTATCGGCGAGCATGATAACGGGTATATCTTTATCCAGCATTTGCAGCTGGGAAATCACCGACTGTATCGTAAATCCGTTGGCCTCGTTGGCCGCCAGGATCAAGTCCCAAGGCTGTTCGGAAATTTTTGCTAAGAAATCTGCATCGGATCCGATCTGGTGGGCGCGAGTTGCGCGTCCTGCCGATCTTAGCAAGACAATAAGCTCCTCTGCGCGATTTAGGGATTGTTCCAGAATCAGCAATCGAATGGGTTCTTTGTCGCTCATTTACGTCCCTTGGATCAAGCGTAAACTATACCATATGGGATGTCCGCGAAAGGTGAGTCCTTCGCAAATCATTGCCCAGCGATAACCTGTTTAGCGTCAGCGCCAGATATTTCTCTTGCAAGCCTGGGGACAAGGTATCCTGGCAACTGGCCGGATATTTGTCGTATTAGGTTGACTCCCTCGACTTCCGGAACATCGAAATGCTGCGCGCCTGCTACGGGGTCAAGAAGATGCAGATAATAAGGCAGCACACCCGCGTCAAACAATTGTCTCGACAGCTTCACGAGTACCTCTGGCGAGTTATTGACGTCGCGCAGCAAAACACTCTGGTTGAGTAAGGTAGCTCCAGCATCTCGAAGTGCGCTAACTGCATCAACGACGTGGTCATCGATTTCGTTGGGGTGGTTAGTGTGCAACACAAAGACAACTTTTTTGTGACATCGATTTACCCAATCAAGCAACTCCGGACAAATTCGCTGGGGGATCACTACCGGTAGCCGGGTATGCAGTCGGATTGTATCGATGGTCTCGATGGAATCGAGTTTTGTGATGATGTCGCTTAACTGGCGATCACCAAGGATTAATGGATCCCCGCCACTCAGGATCACCTCCGAGAGTGATGTGTCGCTGGCGAGGTGCTGATAGATTCCAGTCCAGTTAGAGCTCGAGGGATTGTTCTCGCCATAGGGGAAATGGCGGCGGAAACAGTAGCGACAATTAATAGCACAAGCGCCGGTGGTGATCACAAGCGCACGGCCATTGTATTTTTGAATCAGCCCGCGGGTCCGGGTGATCAAATTTCCTTCCTGCAGAGGATCCCTGAAATACTGTGGTCCGGATTCGTTTTCCTGTGACCTTGGAAGTATCTGTAGCAGGAGTGGATCAGAGGCATCGCCGTTCACGATGCGATCCAGATAGGGCCTCGGTGCCAGCAAGGGGAAATCCTGGTCTATATCATCCAGTTGGACACCCAGGTGAGATGCCAACGCAGGAATACTCCTGATCGCATGTTGCAAGTGCCATTGCCAAGGCTGGTCGTGGGAACCGGCTTCGCTTAGGGTTATCATTGTCATATGCAAATCTAGGGAAGAGGATTAATGGCAAGTTATTCTACCAACGAATTCAAGTCGGGTCTTAAGGTCATGCTGGAAGGAGATCCGTGCAACATTGTTGAAAATGAATTCTCGCGTCAGGCTTAAAAACCTGAAAACAGGACGGGTCTGGGAAAGGACATTCAAGTCCGGGGAATCGCTTGAAGGTGCCGATGTGATGGAGCATGACATGGAGTATCTCTATGCGGACGGCCAGTACTGGCATTTTATGAAAACTGATGGCAGCTATGAGCAGCTCGCCGCCGATCAAGCGGCAGTTGAAGACAGCATTCGATGGTTGAAAGAGACGGATAAGGTTACCGTGACTCTTTGGGACGAGGTTCCCATTGCGGTGGCACCGGCTAATTTTGTGGAACTGGAAGTCGCAGAAACTGACCCTGGTTTAAAAGGTGATACGGCTCAGGGTGGCACTAAGCCGGCGACATTAAGTACGGGTGCAGTCGTAAAAGTGCCGCTCTTTATTAATATCGGGGAAGTGGTTCGAGTCGATACCCGTACAGCTGAATACCAGAACCGGGTAAAACAGTAATCAGCCAGGGCGATGAACAGAGAGGTCGATCTCGCCTCGAGTTCAGAAGCAGGCTACTGCGCTCAATCAGGGATTACTTTTATTCTAAAGAAGTCCTTGAGGTGACAACCGCCACGCTCAGGTTAACTGGATCAAGCGAAACCCACCTGGAGAATATTCAGGTGGGGCGGCAGGGGTATCTCCAGACCTCGCCCGAATATGCAATGAAGTGCCTTCTTGCCGAGCATCGACTCAGCATTTTCCAAATTTGTCCCGCTTATCGGGGTGGAGAAATCGGTCGACGTCATCGTGTGGAATTCCAAATGCTGGAATGGTATCGATGCGATCACTCCCTGGCTGAACTGATGGATGACCTTCAGGCTATGCTGAAGTATGTCGGCAAGCAGATGGAGAAGTACAGCATTCAACCAATTAGCCGGATCAATGATCGCTATTCATACCGCGAGTTGTTCGAAAAACATCTCAAGGTAAACCCCCACCCGTTAGGGGTTGAGGGGCTGGCTGGGCTTGTCGCTCCGGGAATCACAGCGCACCTGGATGAGCGCTCTACGCTGGGTGACTATCTGGACGCGGTGTTTTCGTATGCTATCGAACCACAGCTATTGGCGCCGACGATCGTTTATGACTTTCCTGCGTGTCAGGCAGCGCTCGCGGAAACAAAACAACTGTCGACGGGTGATCTGGTTAGCGATCGTTTTGAACTCTATGTGGGTGGTGTTGAAATCGCTAATGCCTACCAGGAACTGTGTGATGGGCAAGAGCTAACTCGACGATTTGCAGAGAACAACAAGCAACGGCGATTAACCGGCAAGCCGATAATCGAAGATGACATGGAGTTGCTCGCCGTCATTGATGATCTCCCGAGATGTGCAGGTGTGGCGCTGGGCATTGATCGGTTAACGATGGCGTTAAGAGGCCTTGAAGATATCGCTGGCGTGTAATATCTGACTAAGAAACGATCGATTGGCCGTATTTCACCTGCTCGCCTTCTTTCACAGAGAAAGCCATTCGTTCCTTGAAGACCAGAATTACTGTGGAACCCATTTCAAATTGACCGAGTTCATCGCCTTGGTGAAAGACACGTTTCATTTCGGTGGTGATCTGTAACCTTGGCTTGTAGGCCTCGTCAAGCCAGGCAGGTTTGATAGCCGCAACCAGCATGGCGCCTACCAACACAGCAGCTGTGGGGCCAGTGTCGGTCCGGAACCTGCAGACTAATCGCTCATTTCTCGCGAAAAGGTCAGGCAGGTGCAAAGCTGTTGATTGGTTGACCGAAAAAAGGTCTCCGGGGACATAGGTCGCGTGGTGAAGTTCTCCTGCCCATGGCACATGCACCCGGTGGTAGTTGTGAGGGGCAAGGTAGATCGTGATGAAGGAGCCGGCTGCAAAATCGTCAATGTCGTTGCTGGCGAGGAGTTTTGCCAGTGAGTAAGAATGATTCTTTGACTGGATGAGGGTATCACCATCAATATTACCCAGTGCTGCGACGGTCCCGTCTGCGGGGCTGCTGACGGTGCCCTGGATAGTTCGCCTTCCGGGCTTCAGGGATCTGGTAAAAAAGTCGCTGAAGGATCGGTAATCGGATGCTTTTTCTCGCTGTGCTTCACCCAGGTCAATCCTGTAGAGCATACAGAATATGTTAATGAACAAACCTTTGATCAAAGGCAGCTCGCTTTTGGCAACAGATCCTACGACCCTGCTAAGGAAATGTTTGGGGATGAGTCGTTGAAGAAAAGCAAACACGGGGTCAGGCTGCCGGGTTATCTATTGGCGTATCTGAATCGTTTCCCCATTCTGCCCAGGATCCATGATAAGCCTTAATATTGAGATCAAGAACCTTTCCGACCAGGTAGGTGAGCCCTGATCGATGATGTGTCTGACAATGGGTAATAATTTTACTTGAGGACTCAAATCCTTTTGCGCTGACTAAATTGGCGATGTCTTGCCGAAGTCGTAGCCCTTTTTGCCTGTCCATCAGCTCCAACCAGTCAAAATTAATCGCACCTGGGATGTGTCCACCGCGCGCGGCAAAGACTTTTTCCCCCATGTACTCTTCAGGTGATCTAGCGTCCCAGATTTGGGTGTTGGCGTCATTAAGCGAGGCCAATACCTCTTCTTTCTCGGCGATAAATTCAGGGTGAATAGTCAGGGAGACGCTTGTTTCTTTGGTTTCCGTTGCGCTTGCTGTCAATGGAAGCTGGTCGTCAGCCCAAGCAATAAGTCCCCCGTTCAGGTAGGAGCTGTTTTTATGTCCGACAACATCCAGGGTCCATATAAAACGGCCTGCCCAACCGCCGCCTTCGTCGTCGTAGGCGATGATGTGTTTTCCCGGATCGTAACCGATACGCGAGAAAAGGTTTTCCAGTCTGTCTAAAGGAGGGAGTTTGCCGACCGCAGGCTGTTCGCCCGAGACCAGTTCGGACGGTGAGATGTGGACTGCGCCAGGTATGTGGTGGCGCTGGTAGTTCTCGTCCCGACAGAGGTCAACGACGAGGTATTCGGTGCCTTCAGGCTCATCGTCAAGCAATTCCGCAAGCGCGTTTGGTTCTATTACAAGAGGTATCATGGGACGTTCCGATTCTGGCCGCCGCTTATTCTACACTGACTTACAAATCTTCTTGGAGAAGAAAGGTGTTTTTCAGGTACCATACTGCCTTTGGCTGTCCTGGCCGCGACTCTTTTCGGAAAGAACATGACTAATAGCACGAACCAGAACCTCGTGTGGATGGATCTGGAGATGACCGGGCTGGATCCGGAAGCGGAACGTATATTGGAGCTCGCCACTCTTGTAACAGACTCAGAGCTCAATCTTATTGCCCAGGGGCCTGTGATTTATGTCCGGCAAAGTGAAGATCTGATTGCCGGGATGGACGAGTGGAACACCAAGCATCACAATGAGTCCGGGTTGATTGATCTGGTTCGTGAGAAAGGGATCAGTGAGCGTGAGGCGGAGCACTCAACGCTTGCGTTCCTGAAGGAACACACCACAGCGGGGGTATCGCCCTTGTGTGGAAACAGCATCGGTCAGGATCGAAGATTCCTGGTGAAGTACATGCCCGAGTTAGAGAATTTCCTGCATTACCGTAATCTGGATGTCAGCACCGTGAAGGAGCTGGCTGTGCGATGGCGACCCGATATTGCGGCCAGTCATCAAAAAAAAGGTGCTCACCGGGCGCTGGATGACATCCTGGAATCGATTGAAGAGTTAAAGCATTATCGAGCGCATTTCTTCAAGATGAGCTGATAACGCGCTGATGCTGGCAGATTGCCCATTCAATGTGATGATCTACCAGTGTTGAGTACCCAATGCGGCTCTCCAGTGCTGCTACCACAGCCTCGCTGGACGCAGTCTCTGCAGTAGCGCTTGCTTTAAAATCAATATTTCCCAGACCAATCGCAAGGTTTCGAAGCCATCCTTCATAGCCCGTACGCCGTATGGCAGAGCCTTCCGTATTCTTTAGAAACTCCTCCTCGTTCCAGCTAAAGAGATTAAGAAGGTCAGTTGCTTCAAGCCCGTGTCTCGGCTCGAAGTCTGGTTCCAAGGACTGCTTCGCGTATCGATTCCATGGGCATGTCAGCTGGCAATCATCGCAACCAAAGACCCTGTTACCCATTGGTTTTCGAAGCTCCAGGGGTATAACGCCCCTGTGTTCAATTGTTAGGTAAGAAATACATCGTCTTGCGTCCAGTGTGTAAGGCGCGACGATTGCTTTTGTGGGGCATATATCAATACAGGCGGTACATGAACCACAGCGATTGGTCTGCGCGCTGGGGCTTTGGGTAAGTGGGAGGTTGGTGAGGATCTCGCCCAGGAAAAACCAGGATCCCTCCTTTTCGTTGATCAGTAAAGTATGTTTTCCGATCCACCCCAGTCCTGACTTCTCTGCAAGCGCCTTTTCAAGGATCGGTGCACTGTCGGTAAAAACGCGTGAATCAAAGTCATGGAACCCCAGGTTCTCGCAATGATCACTGATCTTTTTGACCAGGCGTTTTAGTTTGTTGCGGATTACTTTGTGGTAATCCCTCCCAAGTGCATACCTCGAGATGTATGCCTTGTCTGCCTGCGCCAGAATTTCTTCAGGTGCTGGCTGCTTTTGCAGATAATCGATTTTAACGGTAATGATCGAATGAGTGCCCGGATGTAGAAGTTTGGGTTGCCATCGCATGCTCCCGTGCCGGGCCATGTACTCCATCTCGCCGTGGTATTCATCAGCCAGCCAGCCCTGCAGTCGGTTCCGGTGGTCTTCGAGATTGATATCTGCAACGCCGACTCCAGAGAAGCCGAGTTCCCGTCCCCAACCAGGCAGCAGGCCTTTGAGTTCTTCCCATTCAACTTTGTGGTGGTGATTCAGTGTCATTTTTCGAGGAATCTCAGGGCTAATCTCAGATAAAGGCGGGCATTGTCCTATAATCAGGGTTTGAATGTAGGTGAACAAGACCGTGACTTCAATCTATCTGGCGCAGCAGGTTCGTGAACTCGATCGGATAACCATCGAGGAAAAGGGTATCCCAGGCATCAAATTGATGCGTAGCGCGGCGCAAGCCTGTGTAGATGTTCTGCTGGGGCAGGCACCCTCTCCTGGGAAAGTCAGTGTTTTGTGTGGTTCAGGTAACAATGCCGGGGATGGTTTCATCATCGCCGGATTGCTCGCGAACAGGGGAATTGAAGTGACCGTCGGCCTGGTTGGCAAGGTCCCTTCGGCGGAAACAGATGCGGGCAAAGCGTACGGATACTGCCGCGAGGCGGGTGTCGAAATACTTACCGCTGAACTTTCGCTGCAAGATTCAGCATTCGTCGTGGATGCATTACTGGGCACTGGATTAATCGGTCCTGTGAGACCTGAGTATCAACAGGTCATTTCAGCGGTTAACTTGCACGACTGTCCCGTGCTTGCGGTAGACATTCCTTCTGGGTTGTGCGCCGATACGGGCAACATTCTGGGCGCGTGTATTAAGGCCGACATGACAGTCACTTTCATTGGGCGGAAGCTCGGGTTGCTCACCAATGAAGGCCCGGAGGTGGTGGGGGAGCTTAATTTCGCTGATCTTTCGGTACCGGGTAGTGTCTTTGATGCAATCGAACCCAGTGTGCGGATGTTGAGTTATGAAGACCAGATCCGAAAACTGCCTGTCAGAAACAGGAACGCGCACAAAATGAACCATGGCCATGTGCTGGTTGTCGGTGGCGACCAGGGTATGGCAGGTGCGGTCGCTATGGCTGCCGAGGCCGCTATGTATTCCGGTGCAGGTCTTGTTTCTGTGGCAACACATCCAACAAGCGTCAACTCGCTGGTGGCAAGGCGACCGGAGGTGATGACCAAAAGTGTGACGACACCTGATGAACTGAAAGTGCTGATTAACCGGGCAACGGTTGTTGTCGTGGGGCCCGGTCTTGGTAATGACAGCCTTGGTAATGACAGCCTTGGTAATGACAGCCTTGGTAATGACAGCCTTGGTAATGACAGCCTTGGTGGTGATAGTCCCTGGGGTTCTGAATTGTTTGATATTGTGCTCGAGTCTGAACTTCCCATGATTATTGATGCGGATGGCTTGAATCGATTGAGCCGCTTGCCACAACAGTCTACAAGAAGAGATAACTGGATTTTGACACCGCACCCCGGAGAAGCCCGTAACCTCCTGGGAAAGAACGTTCAGGTGAACCGATTAGCCTCAGTTAAACAATTGCAGGAAAAGTACGGCGGGGTTTGCCTGCTCAAAGGCGCGGGCACGTTAATAGCCAGTCGCCATGATGTATGGCTTTGTCCCTATGGGAATCCAGGTATGTCGGTTGCCGGGATGGGGGATGTCCTGTCCGGGATTATTGGCGGCCTGGTTGCCCAAGGGCTGGATATGAATGACGCAGCCTGTCTTGGCGTTATTGTGCATTCGCTCGCAGCAGACAACATTACTGCAAGGCAAGGTGAGCGTGGTTTGCTCGCTACCCAGCTGTTGCCTGAAATAAGAAAGCTCCTTAATGGCATGCCGGGTTAAATAGACCAGATGATAAAATTTGAACTCACGAGTGAAAAAGAGATGCTTGGGCTGGGCGCAAGGCTGGCGCGCCTGTTGCATGGCGAAGGCGTGGTTCATCTCAGCGGGGGCCTTGGTGCGGGGAAAACGACTTTATGCAGGGGCATACTGCGAGCCATGGGTCATTCAGGAGCAGTTAAAAGTCCAACGTTCACCCTCGTTGAGCCTTACCAGATTTCAGACTCAGAGGTTTATCACTTTGACCTCTACCGCCTGGCCGATCCCGGGGAGCTGGAATATATCGGTATTGATGAATACTTCGGCAACAACAAACTATGTCTGATTGAATGGCCTGAGAAAGCCATAGGCTATCTGCCGCAGCATGATCTGGAGATTACCATTGATGTATTGGGCGAAAAGCGGATCATAGGCGTCAGGTCGAACTCACAGAGCGGCGAGAAAATTTGTACCCAGCTAATCGAGGTAGACGAATCAGCCTAGGACGGCTGCTGCGGGCAGCGGCAATGGCCATGCTGGTTTGTCCTTCAGGAGCTTCAGCCGCGCAAACAGGAGCCTCAGCGGCGCAAACAGGAGCTTCAGCCGCGCAAACAGGAGCCTCAGCGGCGCAAACAGGAGCTTCAGCCGCACAGACCGACATCGATGGTCTCCGTATTCATCCATCACCGGGGAAAACTCGAATTGTGTTTGACCTCGGTCAACCCGTTGAGTACAAAATGTTTCGTCTGCGAGACCCTCTTCGGCTTGTGATCGACATTTCCTCCGCGCGGTTCAGTTCGGATGTGAGTAATCTTGTTCTGGAGCAGACCGCCATCCGTCAAGTCCGGACCGCAAGCAGAAACAACGGCGAAGATATCAGGGTTGTCCTGGACCTGAATGAGGAAGTCCAACCAAACTCCTTTGTGTTGCAACCAGTCATGCAGTACGGCCATCGCCTGGTGATTGATCTCCATGGAAAGGATCAGCCGAGTCTGACAGTCGCCCTGAAATCTCAGCGGACCTTGACGCAAATGAGGGATGTGATTATTGCTATCGATGCGGGCCATGGCGGTGATGATCCCGGTGCACTAGGACCTGGCAAACTATACGAGAAGGATGTTGTGCTTGGAATCGCCAAGAAGCTTCATGTCCTGTTTGAGCAGGAGCCTGGGTTCAGGTCGAAACTGATTCGTGAGGGCGATTACTATGTTGCGCTGCGTAAACGAACAGAGATAGCTCGTAGCAGTCAGGCAGACGTCTTTTTATCGATTCACGCCGATGCCTTCAAGACATCAAAGGTGAGTGGTGCTTCGGTTTATGCCATTTCCCAGAAAGGTGCTACCAGCGAAACCGCGAGATGGCTGGCGGAGAAAGAGAACATGGCTGACCTGATCGGTGGCGTGGGGAGCGTATCCTTGGGTGATAGAGAGGATGAGGTGGCGGAGATACTGCTGGATCTGGCACAGACACACAGTCTGTCGTTCAGCCTGGAAATAGGCGATTCGGTGCTCGGTAACCTGAAAAAAGTGAATAAACTGCACAAGAAAACGGTTGAGCAGGCAGCCTTTGCTGTCCTTAAATCACCAGAAATACCATCACTGCTCATAGAGACGGGGTATATATCAAACCCGGCGGAAGCGAGAAAGCTGGCCACCCGAAGTCACCAGGCCAGGCTGGCGAACGCCATATTCAAGGGCGTAAAGAACTCCATGCAATCGAGACCACCCGATGGTTCTTACCTTGCGTGGGTTAAACAAGGTAAGAGTGACGAGGCGAAAACCCACGTCATTGAAAGGGGCGATACGCTGTCCGAAATCGCCGAACGTTATCGGGTACCCTTTAGGAAATTGAAGGACTTTAATGGTCTGCGCAATGATACTATTCGTCTTGGTCAGACACTGAAGATTCCCCCGGGATAACTTCGTGAAAGAGGGGTTAATGCATCAAAGAATCACACAGCTCGATAAGCGTCTTTCCAACCAGATTGCTGCGGGTGAGGTCGTGGAACGGCCGGCTTCCGTCGTCAAGGAGATGCTTGAGAATTCACTGGATGCCGGTGCGACCAGGATAGAGGTCGATGTTGAGGCCGGGGGTGTGAAACTCATTCGTGTTCGCGATGATGGCAGGGGAATTCACAAAGACGACCTGAATCTCGCGCTGGCGCGGCATGCCACCAGCAAGATTAGGGATCAGGGTGACCTTGAAGCCATTGAGACGCTCGGTTTCCGTGGTGAGGCGCTGGCCAGCGTGGCGTCAATATCCCGGCTGAAACTAACGGCTAACACGCAGGAAGACGCTTCATTTGGCTGGAGTGTTCAGGCGTCCGGCGCAGACATGCGGATTGAAATTTCACCGGCACCTCATCCCCGCGGAACGACTGTTGAGATACGAGAGCTGTTCTTCAACACCCCCGCGAGAAGGAAATTCCTTAGAACCGAGCGAACTGAGTTCCTGAAAGTGGAAGAGGTTGTTCGTAAAGTCAGTCTTAGCCATCCTGGGGTCAGTTTTGTCCTGAGTCACAATGGAAAAACAACGAAGCAATATATTGGTGACGATGAGGCGCACCGCGTTGCCAGCGTGTTTGGTAGTGCATTTCTCGAGAGTTCAGTCTTCTTCTCTCAGGAAAGGGGGGGTATGGAGCTCCGGGGCTGGATTGGGTTGCCAACCTACTCACGCAGTCAGGCGGATCAACAGTTCTTTTTTGTTAACGGGCGCATCATTAGGGACAGGGTGGTTACCCACGCGGTTAAGCAGGGCTATGCAGATGTCCTGTACCACGGTCGAAACCCTGTTTATTGCCTGTTTCTCTCGATTAACCCCCGGCTGGTTGATGTGAACGTGCATCCAACCAAATGTGAGGTTCGGTTCCGTGAAACCCGTGATGTCCATGATTTTATCTTCCGGACAATTCACCATGTTCTGGCAGATGTACGCCCGGAAGAACCGGTTGCGGCTGAAGCGGATCCGCATCTCGCAGGAGCCCCGGGAGGCGCGGTCCCCTTGCAGGCGCCGATATCCTTCGGGGGGCGATCGGGGTCGCAAGGGGTCCGGGACCCACAAATGTCTGTATACCGTGAAATGTTCGCAAAAGATCCCGTTGCGGGATTTCCTGAATCCGATGACATCACGATGCCACCGCTTGGCTATGCCGTTGCACAGCTTCACGGCATCTATATTCTTTCGGAAAATAGGGCCGGACTTATTCTTGTTGATATGCATGCGGCGCACGAGCGAATTACGTACGAACACATGAAGACTGCATGCGATGCTGAAGGAATCCGTAGTCAACCAATGTTGGTGCCCCTTTCGATTGTTGTAAGTGAAAAAGAAGCTGATCTGGTTGATGAGCACGGCTCCGAGTTTTCTGCGTTGGGCCTTGAACTCGAGCGGGCGAGTGAGGAATCCATCATTGTGCGCGCGGTGCCAACACTGCTCGCGAAGAGCAATGTAGAACAATTAGTACGTGATGTCCTTTCTGATCTCTCTGAATATGGCCAGAGCGCGCGGATTGAGCAACACCGGGACGAAATCCTTTCAACGATGGCCTGCCATGGTTCCGTTCGAGCAAACAGGCGATTGACCCTTCCGGAAATGAATGCCTTGCTGCGCGACATGGAAGAAACCGAACGATCCGGCCAATGCAATCATGGACGACCGACCTGGTGCGAAATGAGTCTGGCAGAGCTTGATAGCTTATTCCTGAGAGGCCGGTAAGTTTGAAGGGTGTACTCGTGATCACTGGTCCAACTGCCAGTGGGAAATCACAACTTACCCTGGGACTGGCCAGGCATCTCGGAGCAGAGATCATCAGTGCAGATTCTGCACAGGTTTACAGGGGCATGGATATCGGTTCTGCCAAGCCTGACGTTGCTACTCTGGCAGAGGTAAAGCATCACCTGATCGATATCCGCGACCCGGATGATCCGTATTCTGCTGCTGAATTTCGCAAAGACTGTATTGCCCTGGTCTCCCGGATACAAAGCGAAGGAAAGTTGGCGATCATTTCGGGTGGCACCATGCTGTACCTCAAGGGACTAAAAGAAGGCCTGGCGGAACTTCCCGCGGCCGACCCCGACATTAGAGCTGAAATATTACGGCAGGCGGAAGAACATGGTTGGGCGCATGTGCATCAAGAGTTGGCCAGGATTGACCTTGAATCGTCGAAACGAATCAGGCCGACAGATCCCCAGAGGCTTCAGCGTGCAATAGAGGTCTTTCGGCTGACTGGTGTCCCATTATCAAGGCTGCATCGTCAGTCGGTTGAAGCATGCCCCTTTCCACTACTTGAAATGGCTATCATTCCCGGTGACCGTTTGGCGCTACATCAGGCTATAGAGGCCCGTTTCAGGGAAATGTTGAAAGCTGGATTTGTAGGGGAAGTTCAGATGCTGCGCGAAAAACCTGGCATTCATGCCCACCTTCCGGCGATAAAATCGGTGGGGTATCGCCAGATCTGGTCGTTTCTTGAGGGTGAAATAGATGAGCAAACTATGATCAAGTCTGCTTTGGCGGCGACCCGGCAACTAGCGAAGCGGCAGCATACCTGGTTAAGGAGTTGGAAAAACCTCAATCTTCTGGCGGAGCCAAATACCCAGCAGGCCTTGAAAATCGTGATTAACAGCTCCATATTAGGATAGTCGCCCGTGAAGCGAGTGTTGACCCTGAACCCGGTTGATCCAAACAGCTACGGACGTTTGCTTAGCATTATTTATTTAACGATTCCTCCATCTCGATTGCGGCTGGAATACAGGAATCCC
>LWDU01032252.1_pt2 | contig 31086 bp, 22 predicted proteins | sample 727161 | NCBI WGS metagenome assembly LWDU01 (sample SAMN04566230, study PRJNA314399) | hydrothermal vent metagenome | isolation source: deep sea hydrothermal plume seawater | place: Mexico: Gulf of California, Guaymas Basin | collected 2004-07-11
CAGAGCCGCAACCATGTTGGAGAAGGCTTTGGTACTGGCAACCGATTGTTCTGGCCCACTATGGATGTAAACACCTTGGCCACATAATCGTGCTATCGTTGACCCGACCACGTTTATTAGACCGTGAACTTCTCCACCTTTTATCTGAATTTCTTTTACTGCTGAGATGGTGTCAGCGGTCTCGCCGGATTGAGACAAAACCAAATGAAAAGCATCCGAATTTATTATTGAATCATTGTAGCGAAATTCACTAGCCACATGGGCAACGCTTGGAATCCGAGCCAGATGTTCTATTGCAAGTTGGCCAATTTGGCAAGCGTGTAAAGAAGTACCACAGCCGATCAACCGAACATGAGGTGCCTTCATCATTTGTTTTGGCGTGGCCCTTAATCCAGCAAGTTTTGCTGTTCCATTAGTAGAGTCTAACCTTCCGCTGATGCAACGTCGAATCGATTCTGGTTGGTCATGAATTTCCTTCAACATATAGTGTGGGAATTCACCCAATTCTGCTTCATCCCATTCCTCTTCTAAACTAGTCATCTCAGTTTTTGAACTCTTGCCATCCAATCTTGAAATTTTAATTCCATCTCGATCCAAAACCGCCATGTCTCCATCTTCTAAAAAATAGAAGTTCTGAGTATGAGGTGTGAGAGCGTGGGGGTCGGAAGAAACAAAATATTCATTTTCACCTTGACCTAAAATTAAGGGGGAGCCATTTCTAGCACATACTATCAAGTCATGTTCTTTGAACAGAACACATAAGCCCCAAGTACCACTAATTCGATTCAAGGTTTGACGAACTGCTTCCAAAGGAGTTTGACCAGAAGCCAATCCTATCGAAATCATATGAACTAAAACCTCTGAATCGGTGTCAGAAACCAAATCAAATCCTTTCTTTTGCAACATTGTTCTTAAGCCACGGAAATTATTGATAATTCCATTATGAACGATAGCGATTTCGGCCGATTTATTCAGGTGAGGATGAGCGTTCAAGTCTGTAACTCCGCCATGGGTTGCCCACCTTGTGTGAGCAATACCAATATTACCAGAAATTTTCTTTGGCAAAATTGTCTTCAAATCAGCAACTTTGCCGATTTTTTTGTGAACTTGAAGAATGCCATTTCGAACCACAATGCCGGTTGAATCATAACCCCTATATTCCAATCTTCTCAATCCCTCTACCAGTATAGGAGCCGCTTGTTTAGACCCGATATATCCAAAAATTCCACACATTTTTATTCACCATCACATATCGATATTTGCCGAGCAAATAGGACAATCCATTTTTCTCAATGTCATATCTTTAACCGTAATTGTCGCATCACATTCAGTACACATGACGTTGCGACTAGGGGCGGGTAATGTTGGTAATTCTGGCAATTGCATGCCTAACTCATCTGGACTGGGCGGTGGTGGCATTGGCAATATTCCTAGTTGGCCCGGTGGCGGTAATTGTGAGATCAATTCATCAAATTTCTCTTTGACTTCTCTCTCTTCTTTACGTTTCATCCTGCGTTCAAGACGAGGAGATGCTTCACCAGCCTCTATCTTTGCTTCCAATTCTTGAGATAAATCTCTAGTATCAGAATCAAGAACAGCCTCAGATTTATCGAGATTGACTTCCAGATCATCCATACCATCATCATCGATTGCGATCAACACCTTGTCATCCGCTTCGGGCTGAATTAAAATTTCAATTTCAGAATCTTCTTCATCGAATTCTTCTTCTTCATGACTTTTCTTCAAAACTACTACAACGGTGATGAAGAGTAGAAATAATACCGCTCCAATCACTCCGAGAACCATCAATTTTTGTTCTCTGGTATCTCCCGGCAATGGTGCTAACAATGAGTCTAAAAGACCGTCGTCATTATTGTCGACCACGGCAGGGAATAGGTATGCAATTTTTCTCGCACTAACTTGACCTGATGGCGAAACCATGACTACTATCCCATCTTCACCAATACTGCCTCCACCAATAATATGGCCTTCCCCAATCAAATTTGAGAGGCTAATTTTTTCGTCACCTGCATTATACATTCCGTATCTTGCAGCAGGGCCATGGACTCCGATTTCATCGTGGAATATCTTGATTGAACCGTCTTTGAATGACATCATTGTTACTTTGGTAATTCCTGGTGCACTCACATTTTGAACTTGTTCGTTCGACCAAATCACATCGTTCACCACAGTAATCAATTCTGAGGTCCTGCCTTGGCCTTCTATCCAAGCTGCGACCAAAACATCCTCATCATCGATTGTTAGAGCGATCATTTCAGGCATAGATGCATCGTCACCAGCTGGTGCTTGGAAAGTGAAGGGAGTATTGGATAATTCTCCGTGAGCATAAAACAAACCAACCCTTTCTTCGCCGGTAACATCATCTCGGATTTCTTGGTAAAGCAAATGGATATATTTCTCACCGATAGATACTGCTAAGGGGTCGCCATCTTGTGGTTTGATGTCGATATCGGATATTACGTTCATACTGCTAACCCAGCCTGTGGTTTTGCTTCCATCTTCATTTTGGAGCAGAAATACATTTGTGATGTCGTTCCACGAACCCGAGGTCGAAATGTCACGGTGGTAACCCGCTAGAATTACTTGGCCGGACCTTTCGGTTAAGTCAAAGCCCCAATAATTTCCTTCGGATTGTTTTAATGGGTTAAGATATGAAGATTCGCCACCAATATCGCCTTGGATTCCGATTGAAGCCATCGAAATGTCTGTCATTGTATAACCAAAATCATCATTGAACCTTTTTGACCAAGCAAGGTGGGCACGCCCATCTGACCTTGGTGTGAATGCAAATTCACCAGCCCAATTAGTTTCGATAGTTGTATCGCCAGGCATACCAAATTTAGGAGTTACCGTTCTCGCATGAAGTTCGCCATCTTTGGTTGTGAATAGGAGTCCGCCATCTGGTAAACCTACAAATCCAAGGGCTACTTCACCATCTGACAAGGTAAGTCGAGTGGCTGAGCCGGTCTCGTATTCATCGACGATGATTGCGAAATTATAGGAACTATATTTTGCTTCAACCCCATCACCGGTTAGTTCAACCTTATATTCCAATAATTCAACCGAATTATGACTATGGGTAAATTGGACCGAAGCATGACCACTATCACTGGTTGAACCCGGGATAACATCGATTGTGCGAGAATCTATTTCGTTCCAGAAACCATCGTCTTTCCAATGTAATGTCATCGTTATATCCGTTGCATCGTTTTGGCCTAGGTTATCAACTCTAACATTGATGCTAAAGCCTACTGGTACCGTTGCTGTCGACGGTGAAGGAATGGATGGTGAAGTTGTGATAGCGCTCGTTAAAAACCGTAATGTTGGTTCGACTGGCCTCGGTTCGATAGTAAAATCAAAGGTGTAATTATTATCGCTAACATCGGCTTCGGATTGAACTCCATTAGGGTCGATCAATAAAGAAACCTGATGATCTCCTGGTTCGGTTGCCAACCACCAAAGTATGATGCTAGTGGTTTCCCCAGAATCCAGTCTTGGAATTTTGCCTTCATTAGGATAGGTACTAGATTCAGACCCAGGTGCGTTTAAGACAAGGTGAAGATCGGTTGCAACTGCATCACCAGTATTGACCACGCTGAAATGAACTTCAAGAATTGTTCCAGCGACTGCGGTTGTAGCCGGCAGGTCTTGGTCAAGAATTTCGACAACTCCTTGGAATCGAAGGGCAGGCGCAGCTGGCATATTATCCACAGTAAATGTTCGCCTGGTAATTTCTGATTCCACTCCGCTGATGTTTACCAATTTGACCGTTACGCGATGAGATCCATCGCTGACCTCGGTAGAATCCCATGTGAATGACCAATTTTGAACATCATTATCATTTGAATTAAAATTGTGCGCATCGATCCAATCGCCTGCATTAATTTTATACTTTAATTTCGAGGGCTCAATCCCTTGAGCAATCCCGCTGAATGAGACGGTATCTGTGAGGGTTGAACCACTTGAAGGTGATCCGAATGAAACCATCATTCGACCTATTTGACCCCATCTAGCATCGAGTGAGGAATTCTCACCAGAGCCGGTTGCTCGGGCTTCGATTATAATGTGTGTCTCATCATCATTAACCCAGTCTTCCTTGATCAATACATCCAGGTACCATGAATTTACATCCCCACCAGAAGTAGTCCAATTTATGAGAGTTATCTCTTCAAATGTCGAAAGAAATTGGGTAATTTTGATGTCGATTTGCGACCAAGGACCTGTATTGTTAACAACCGAACCTTGAATGCGAACCATATCATCAACGATGAACCATGTTCCATTTGTTGGTGAAGTGATGGTCACTCCAGCATCTGTGCCATTGCCAGGAGGGGGGGTGATGATGATGTCACCACCTTGACTGAGTGGAGTGCATGGTCGCTCCAACACCATATCGATTGCACAAGATGCATCAACCAAGCCAAATCCCCAATCGGAGTTCCACCGATCTGAAACATCAGTTTCACTTGCTGTGCCCCAAACCTCTGAAGAATTTCTCAAAATATCTTTGACCTCTTCGGGAGTTAATGAGGGGTCTGCTTGAAGCATTAAAGCTACAACACCTGAGACCAAAGGTGTAGACATCGAAGTCCCGTCTTTGGATTCATAGTCATTATTGGCCATCGGTCTGGGTGACCCTGGAAATGAAGTGCCAGTCGCGGCAGATGCTGACATTATTCCGCTTCCAAAAGAACTGACATCTGGCTTTAATTCATCCCAATCATCGTCGTCGTTATCGCTATCTCTCGGTCCTGAATTGGAATAGTCAGCGATAAAATCATCTGTGCGGTTTATGGTGTCGGCATCATCTGTACTCGCAACAGTGATCGCACCATCTGCACTTCCTGGAGAAGCGATTCTTCGCTTGCCGTCATTGCCGGCGGCGATTACACACACAATTCCATTCTCGGTTGCATTGTTGACCAACCTCGCTTCTGCACTAGTACCATTATCACCTGTATCATTGGGGTCGATCGGACTTCCAATCGAGCCAAAGGACATCTGCCCAATTTGAATACCATTAGCGCCATTACCCCAATTGGTATCCCTATTTTCAATCATCCATTGAATTCCATTTATAGAATTTTGAGAATTGGTCCCACCAGAATCTGTCAGAACCTTGACATCGACCAAATAAGCACCGGGCGCCGCTCCCATGTGAATTGCGGTTGAATCTCCTGTTCCAAGTGCGATACCTGCGACGTGAGTTCCGTGGCCTTGCCCGTCGTCAGGGTCTTGTGAACCATCTCGATTTGCTGCTTGAGATGTAGCATCGAATCCAGCGACCCACTTTTGGTCGTCATATGAATTAGGATCGAGATCTGGAGCATCATCTTCATCATCAAAATCATTGAGCGAGCGATGTTCGTTATCGACTCCACTATCAAGGACTGCAATGACAATTCCTTCGCCATCATAACCCCTATCGTAAACAGTTCCTGAATATACTTCTGAAGGGCGGATTCTTGTGGCAGGATTTGCGTTTGCCATCGTTGGAATCATAACATTTTGCATTTCGATAATTACTACTGAATCCAATGAGTGAATGGCCATCAAGGCGTCGATCGGGACGTGGTCGACCACTATTGCATCGAGAGAGTCCAAAACTTGGAACCAAGCATCATTTGAATCCCAACCGTATCGCTGCAGAATTTGTGTGATAGAATCGATTTCTTCTTGGCCGGGGTGCCATGCGAAATCTATGATGATAGCAACTGTTTTATCGCCATTTGAATCTAAAATTGCCGTAGTAGAAACCGATTCTTGACCGGCCATAACTCGCTCTAAGCGGTCATCTAATCCATCGAAATTAGCATCGGGTCCATAAGTGAACCACCAACCATATTCCTCTGTAGAATATTTATCACCCCGGAAAGGCAATCTCTCATCTACCTCTTCCCCTAATTGAGTTGCAGTAGCCATTGCAGAAATATCTGCGATGAGGAAAATGATAACCAAAAGGAAGGCTTTGGTGTCACGCATAGAGTTCATCCCACTCTAGGGGGCGGTTGGACGCACCAATGAACCTTGTTGCGTTGCGAGCCCCGTAGGGGCTCAAGGCCAGTGTAAATGAGATTTCGAAACCGCACATTTTATTCGAAGATTTTCGAATTCCAGATTTCCTTCACAGATGGGACAATTTGCTCGGATTGAGATTTCTTCCATCCAGGCTTGGCGAGTTTCTTTTTCATCGCCTTCATCCATTAATTTTTTGACCAATTCATCAACGCCTTCAAACGGGTGTTCAATCGGTAATTCCACCATCTCGGTTTCAGGGGTCCAAGAACTTCCTTTTCTGACCAAAGGTAAAGTGATGTAAGCAAGAATAAATCCCCCTAGATGAGCTAGGTGGGCGACATCTGACACCTCTTCGAATTTGTAGACTTGCATGGCCTTATACACTTCGATACCAAAGTAAACCAATGCGATGAATTGAACTGGCCATGGCCGAATAATGATGAATGGGAAATATACCTCGTCTTTTGGCCAACCGGCCAAATATGTGCCCAAAATCCCGAATGCAGCACCCGATGCGCCCAAAGCCGGAGTGTAAGATCCCGGGTTGGCCAGAGTCCAAGCGATTGAACCACCCAAAAGGCCAATAAAATATGAAATCAACCATCTGCCTCTGCCCAAGCGTTTTTCCAATGGAATGCCTACTAATGCTATGATTACTATATTTCCAAGCACATGGAGCGGATCTCCTGGTGAATGTGCAAATCCTGCTGATATCAAGGTGAATAATCTGCCTTGTTCAACCCATGCAGGGACCATAAATACATGAATGACCAAGTAATCATAACCGGTCCAATGCCAAATTAGTTGAACGATATAACCGAATAATAACGAAAGGGTCATCGCCATTGCAATCGAGGCTTTTTCCCGCCAAGCCCAGACCAAAGGAGCGAGAATCGCCAGCCCCCAAAGTGCGAGTAAAAACATCTCCATGTTTACCCCCGAGGAGGCGGCGCCTTGAAGGCAATGCGGTCATTGGGAAGGTTTGATGGCGGTTTTGATAAAACTCGAAGACCTCACCGTGCGCCGTGGGCGCAAGGAGGTTTTGAACGGGTGGAACCTAAATATTGACAGCGCCGAAGTAGTCGTTTTATCGGGTGAGAATGGCTGCGGAAAATCAACTGTTATCGAAGCCGCAGCAGGTCTGTTAAATTTGGAAAATGGTAGTTCCAAAATACAAAACCAAACCATTCGAGATAGCGAGGGCCGAAGGGGCCGGACAAACTTCGGTTTATGCTTACAAAATGATTGCGTGATGGGAGATGAATTGGTCGGGGAAAAATTACTCGATGCTGCCCAAGCAAATTTTGATGTAAAATCGCTCTTGGATGAATGGAAATTGGGCCACCGAATCAACGATAAAATCGCATTTTTATCGGGTGGACAACGGCGTAAAATCGCGGTTTTATCCGCCTTAGTTCCTGCGATGATATCAGCACAACCGATAGCCGTCTTGCTCGATGAACCAGATAGTGGATTGGATGATGATAGCATTGAGATACTGGTTCAACTTTTGAGAGATCTCGCCGCAGGCGGCCATGCGATTTTAGTGACAAGCCATAACCAAAAAATCATAAACGCTGCCAACAGAGTGATTTCATTTCCTTTTTCTGAAAAAAAACAATCACCAATTATTGGAACATTCAATAAACTTGAGAGCAAAAAATCAACTACAAAAAATATAGGCTTGAGGCTTAATATCCGGACGATGTCTGGATTTGCAAATAACGGCATTGCTGGATTATTGGTTTTAGGATCAATGTTAGCTTTTGTCACTCCCAATCAACTCGGTTCAGAGATGCTATTCGCCTTCATTCTTGCACCGGCATTGGCAGCGGGATTGAATGGTGATCCTATCTTCAAACTTTTACAAGAAAACCGTGCTCATGCCTGGTGGTACGTCAGAAAGGCAACTCCACCAAACGCATTTGCTCATGTCTTTTTAGGCTGTGGATTACTCACAATTCTCTCAAGTGCAATCGCAAATCATTGGGATGCAATAGTAATTTTATCGGGTGCAACCTTAGGATTATTCACCGCAATTGTCGTCACAATTCTGTCTCACGCAACCCTCAGATTAGCCCGACCAAATGCTGTAATGCTGAGATTGTTGACCCCAATTTTAATTCTACCATGGGCGATATTGGTAAGTCGTCTGTCTTAGTCAAGGTTCAAACAGTAGGCCCTACGGGCCTATAGTGATGAAGCGACTTGGTGAAGTCCTAACCCTGGCCGGCTTGACTGGCGCTGGTCTAACCCTATGGCTCGGATTTACTTGGGCTCCTTCGGTCACCATCGAGGCTTTTGAATCACCTGAAGCACAGAAAATTTTCTATTGGCACGTCCCGAGTGCTTGGGCCGCAATGTTGTCTTTTTCCTTGCTTTTTATCGGTTCGACAATGTGGTTTTTCAAGCGAAATCAATGGGCTTGGAGATTACATGTAGCAAGTAGTGAAGCCGGCCTTGCTACTGGCTTGATGTGCGTTGTATCTGGGACCATTTGGGGAGCTGCTGAATGGGGTATTCCTTGGGATTGGACCGATATTAGGCTCAATACATTTGCAATGTTGACTCTACTCTCGCTATTTTTGGTTTTAGGTCGTCGTTCTCAACCGGATGGAATCGAGACAAGGGATACTTTTTCCACCTTTGGAATGTATGGTTTTCTCTTGGTTCCGCTCACATATTTTGCGACAAGAATTTGGCAGATTCGCCATCCCGGCCCAGTGGTCGGTACCAGCGAAGGATCTCTCAATTCCGATATGGGACTAGTCTTATTGATTGGAGCAATTTCATTTACTATTCTAATCATTGGGCACATTATCTCAGGCATGCGTTTGGCCCATTTAGAACTTCGATTCGAAGATTTAACAAGCAAATATGAGGAGTTGATTTAATGTCTGGACAAATTTATCTCGCTATAGCATATCTTGCTATGATTTCTGGCCTCGCCATTTGGACATGGACTGTCCTAAGCCGATCAAATTCACTTGAAGGCAGGATTGAAGCTTTAGAGCAGTCAATTCGACATGGAGAGGAATAGTATGGATTTGGGTGGAGAGTTTTGTTTGGTCTGTGGTGGTGAGCCACCATTATTTGTAGGTAAAATGTGCGAAAAATGCTCACGCGCAAGGGTGAATTTAGCAGAAGTGCCCAAAAACGTGCCATGGATTCGTTGTGCCCGTTGTTTCAAAATCGATTTTAAAAGCCGATGGTCAGAGGTTGCCGATGAAGATCTCTGGTACGAATTGGTTCAACGCAATGTCAAGTTCCACCCAGATGTAGAGGATTTAGAATTGGCGGTAGAATCTCAAGAAGTTGACGGCCGGCATACATTGATCCACCTGCAAATAAGTGGCTCCATCGATGGCTTACAATATGAAGATTCGATGACTATGCGAGCGAGGATGTCTAACGGAGTTTGTGTAACCTGTGCTCGAAGAGCGGGGAATTATTTCGAAGCCACAGTACAGTTACGCTCGAGTGCAAGAAGGCTAAGCGACGAGGAATTCAAAACTTTGAGAGCGACCCTCGACTATGTAATGGAAGAATTAACCGATGATCCAATGTTTTTCGTTACCTCGGAAGGGCCGGTCACGGGGGGATATGACGTGGTTTTGGGCTCGAAAGGCTTAGCAAAAGCATGGGGGCGTCACCTTGTGTCTCACCACGGTGGCCATATTACCTCAACAAATTCAACCGTCGGACGCAAAGATGGAGCTGACATTACTAGACTAACATTACTCTATCGAAAACCTGGTTATGAATTGGGTGATATCATTCGCTGGCGCGATGAATTGTGGCGTCCAGGTTCTTGGTCAGGCGACGGTGCGATTTTGGAAAAAGTCGAACGACGGGAACGTACGGGTGCAACTTGGCGAGACCTTGAAAATAGCAATGTCGTAGCACGGAAAAGCGATTTTGTTTTGGTCGAACAAATTTCAGAAGATTCTAGCGTTGCCGAATTTTTAGATCCTAATACTTGGAAAATGGAAGCGGTTCGCTTAGCCTACGAACATGAAGTCGGACGGAAATTACTAATGGCGAGGATTGATAGCGAATGGATATGCCTACCTTACATGGGTAAAGATGGTGAATGAGATGGTTGAAGATATGATTCAATTGGCTACAGTTCTCGATAAACAAGGGATGATTGGATTTACTCGTTCATTCGTTGAAGATATTAGAAAGGGTCAAGAGGCAACTCGAAGCGAACTTTTACCATGGTTAACACAAATAAGTCACCGCTGGGATGGAATTCTATTCCTTGGAATGGGTGGCTCTGGCGCTGGAGGAGATTATATCTCAATGTTAGCCGATAAAGAAGGTACTATGCCCGTTCGGGTCTCTAAGGGATACGATTTACCAAATTGGTGGAATAATAATTGGTTGGTTGTGGCGACATCATATTCTGGAAATACTGAAGAAACGATTTCTGCAACCGAACAGGCTTTGAAAGAGAATGGAACAATCATTGTAATATCTAGTGGAGGAATTCTTGCGGGAATGTGTGAATTAAGCCAAACCATGCATTTGATCTCTTGCCCGAGTGGACAGCCACCTCGGACAGCATTTGGCCATTTATTTTCCCGCCAATTAGCATTGTTGGTAGAATTAAAAATATTGCCAAATTTATTGGATGAAAATGCTTTGATGAGATTATCATCGGCATGCGAAGAAAATGATATTCTTCTCAATCCGGAGGGTGATGTGGCATCTTTAGCACTTAATTTGACCAATTCGCCAATTGCAATCCTTGGTCCAAGCGAATTAGCACCATCGATTACAAGATTCAAAAATCAACTCAATGAAAATTCATCAAGATTCGCTCGAATTGGTATATTGCCTGAAATGAATCATAACGAGATTGTGGCATGGGGAGGCGTGGGTGAAGACCAAGACCCCGAAGCAAAAAATCAGGCATTATTGATGATTTCTTGGGACGGGATGCACCCCCGGGTTAAACAAAGAATGGATTGGTTCGTCGCGAATTGCCCAACCGACAACGCTTGGAAAGTTCACGGTGAAGGTGCATCGTTATGCGAGGTCTTGATGCATCAATGTATTATGATGGATTGGCTATCGATCGCACTTGCACTCTTACATGGTAAGGACCCGGCTTCAATAGATACAATCATCTCGTTGAAAAACCACCTCGAGCAAATCTCTCAGTAGATTGGCCCTAAGACCATTCGAGGATCTGGGTAGGTTTTCAAAGCCCATTCCCGATCGCTTCGAGCAACAACCCCCGGCATATCGTAGCCTTCTGGCTCTTGCCAAGACAATTGTAAATGAACGTGTGGATTCCAACCACCGTTAACAGACTTATCACCAAGTGTGCCAAGTCTTTGACCCTCTTTTACTTTCATTCCAACAAAAATCCCGTCTAAACTTTCAAGCGATAAATGACCGTATAACGCCCACAAATCGTTCTTTTCATAGAGATATTTTACGATTATTGTCGGCCCATATGAACCATCTTCACCGTTGATACCAAAGGAGTAAATTTCACCTTCCATGAAGGAATGTACCGGTTCACCAATCGGTGCCCCAATATCTATTCCAATGTGGAGATCTCTATCCCCTTCGAAAATTTCAGCAAGGTACATTCCCGGCCGATATTCATCGTATCGGCCAATTTGGTAAGCGAATGGGCACTCGAATTCCGGGTCTGGGCCTTTGGTGAAATCAAAGACCCAATAATCCTCTGGAAGATGGATGACCGGGTGCATAATATATGGCAGATAGCCATTTGACTTGACTGTTTGCGCCATAGGTTGAAGACCAATGTGATGGCGAACGGTAATCGATGTCTTGGTTGGTACTGGCGGTTTCGCTCTTACCGGGATTGGCATTGACCAGAATCTTAGATGGTAGTGCTGACCGTTTGCGGAAGGTATTGCTAGCACCTGCTCTTGGGTTATTGCTAATTTTTGGGCTTGCTGGAACGAGTGGTTTAATCGGCTTAGAATTACGATATTTATCATTTTTAATCATTGCACTAAATCTCTATTCAATCAAAGAATTAAGGCCTAAAAAAGTCAAAGAACATATCAGCCCATGGCATAGATTAGAATTGGCTATGGGCGGTGAAATAGAGGTGGGTGATAATCTTGAAGGCGAGGTCGCGGCCCAAAAGTTCTTTCAAGAAAATCGCGATAAATCCTTGATTCCGACAATTGTGATTTCACTGGTTATTGCATTGATTCCACTATTGCTATTCTCAAAACCAATGGGGGTCGATTGGATCGGTTTCTCAGTATTGACCGAATCGATTCTAGTAAATGGCAACCTCAACCTACCCGCTCCATCGGTTGGTTGGTGGACTTATCCTCCAGCATTCCCAACATTAGCGGCTTGGAATAGCAATTTGACTGGCGCGAACAGCGCTGAATCTATCATGTCTTTAGGTCAAATCTCTTTTGCAGCACTCCTTCTTGGAATTGCTGGAGCGGCCGACCGGCACGGTGCCGCTGCGAAAACATTGCTCGCTATCGGTTTAGGTGCAGCGCTCTTTGCCAAGGTTTACGATTCAGGTTATCCAACAATTGCGAGCCAACTTGGTTTGGTAGTTGGCTTATTGGTATTCTTAAGACCAAACTCAACTGAACATCCTCATCATACGATCGGCTTCATTATCGCAGCTTTATGTGTAGCATTGATTCATCCTACTGGGGCAATTTACCTTTGTACTTTGATGGCCGCCAATTTAATGATTGGAAGAACGATAGATGGTGGAGAAAGATGGAATCGGATTTTGAATGCAAGTGCGATTATCCTCGCGATATCTGCAGCGATTTCATTGATTTTCATCGCTCCGAGGCTTGCAAAATATGCGGTTCTTTCAGAATATGGTTGGCAAGGTGGTGCTCCATTATTGATGTATGCTGGTTGGCTAATACCACTTGGGATTTGGGCATTATTCAGTTTGAGAAAAACCGTCGAAGGAAAAATCATTACCACCTGGATCGGTTTGAATTGGATTTTGACTTTTGTCCATTTGGTTGAAGGCTTACAACACATTCCTTTGATGACCTTATTGTCATATTCACTATATTCGATGGCGATGCACGCGTTCCATATTCCTTTAGCAATATCGATCGGACTTTGGTGGTCAAAATCAACATCGCTGACCCCAATCGAAGGAGAAAGTGGAGATTTTCTCATGGTTGGAAGAGATCCTCATCCATTCAGGAAAGTAGGCTTTGCAATTTTTGCAATCATTATTTTACAAATTGGTTCCGCTCTGGTCGTTATGTTTGAATTATCCAATCATGATGAATTATACGCAATTACTGAAGGAGATGAAAAAATTCAATCGATGCTTACCGAACTTCCGGCAGGTTCGTTAATTTATAACGAAAATGCTCACTGGGGTCACATTTGGAATATGGACGAAAATATAGGTCTTACCGCAATTCCAAGCCTTGGTTTATTGCATCAAACAAAATCTATTCAAAACTTGGCAACAAATGCAATTATTTTGAACGATATCGAATCTCTGAAAGCCGAAGGCATCACTCATGCTATCTCTTCGCCGATGGGTGTGATGGGATGGTATCTCGCAACCTCTCCTTGGTGGGAATTACTCGAGGATGAAGAGGGTTCACGTCTATGGGCTCTAAGAGAAAATTTAGAGGTGTTTAGTGAATCTACTTTCATAAAAATCGAAGGGGAAGATATGCGACCTGACCCGTGGCAAGAACACAAATTCAGAGATCCATTCGGATTTGGGGTGAATCGATTCCACCTCTATGAAGGTTCGAAGAAAATCATCATCGATTCAAATCCAGGCCAAATGGTATGCCTTGTCGCTGAAAAAATTGGAAAAACAAAAGCCACATTCAATGGCGCAGAAATCTTGGGAACCGGTTGGACTGAAACCTGTGTCCAAGGCGGACCGATCGAATTTGAAATAAAAATAGAATCCGATAGTAATTATTGGCTCAACCCTTTGGGTTTGTCAGGTCGAGGTGATCGGATTCTAGATCAAACCGGTTTGCGAATACATTGGATAGAATTGAGTGTTCAAGTCTAATCGTCGGCGCAAACTTAGACAACCAGAACAACACCCAAGCACCCATGCGAGGGTTGTTCATCATGCTTCCAACCCTCGATGAAGAAGAGGCCTTACCTCAAGTTCACGGCCGGATTCCATTCGGTGAATTAGAGGGTTTAGGCTGGAAACCCAGAGTTTTTGTCGTCGATGGCGGCTCTTGTGATCTCACCGAAATAGAAGCGAATAAACTAGGCTGTGATTTTCATTGTCAGTGGGGAGAAGGTAAAGGAGCAGGAATGCGCCAGGCATTCGAAGAATTTCTAGCAAGCGATGAAGAAGTATTGGTAATGCTCGATTCAGATGGAACATATTCCCCCGAGGAGATACCCCTGATGATCGAGAGTTTACCCGATGGAGGAGTGGCCATCGGCGATCGACTAAGAGGAGATTTGAAACCTGATGCGATGAGCCCATTCAATTGGATTGGCAATCATTTGTTAACGTGGATGGCGGTTTCATTACATGGTCAACCAATCAACGATCTCTGCTCCGGCTATTGGGCATTCACCAGAGAAGCGATTGAAAAAATGCAATTGAATTCGATTCGATTTGAAATCGAAGCCGAGATGTATACCTGCTGTGTTAATCGAGATATTCCGATGAACTTCGTCCCTATAAGTTATTCAAAACGAACTGGATTTGCCAAACTTGGTAGTTTGAAAGATGGTTCATCGATAGCGAGAAAACTCATCATTAGGAAACTCTTCCCCTTGCCCATAGAGGCTAAGAAATGACCTTCGACGTGGCGATTTTAGGTGCGACTGGCCTTGTTGGGCAAAGATTGCAACAATTACTTCAAAACCATCCATTATTTTCTGTAAAGGAAATTACCGGCTCATCGGAAAATATTGGAAAACACTATACTGAAATCGAATGGAGATTAGACACACAAAAACCAAATTATGATTTAATCATCAGCGATGTCGATGAGTTAACAAATGTTGACCTCGCATTTTCGGCACTTCCTTCTTCTATCGCAACACAAGTTGAACTAGATTTGGTCGAAAAAGGTGTAAAAGTATTTTCTAACTCTTCCGCCCATCGGCTCGTTCCTGGAATCCCTCTGGTAATTCCTGAAATTAACCCAGATGATTTCAAGAATTTCAACGGTCATACTTGTGCGACCAATTGTACGGTAGTCCCGGTTGCTATGGGACTGGCTGGCCTCAAGAAATTCGGAATCGAAAATATTGAAATTTCAACCGAACAAGCATTATCGGGTGGTGGTTGGAGACTATTATTCAACAGACGAGCTCTTGCAGGAGAAGTCGATCCATTCATCGAAGGTGAGGAAGAAAAACTCTGTGCCGAATTAAAGCATCTATTAGGTATGGATGTCCCGGTAAAAGCATCATGTAAAAGAGTCGCTGAAAAAGATGGTCACTTGGTTTTTGTGAAAGCCAAACTCAAACAAAATATTTCGGTAAATGAATTGAAAACCGCAATCCAATCAACATCGCATGAGACTATTCAAATTATTGAAAATACACCAGCTAGAAAACAGCATCTGTGGGCAGGTGGCGGAATGACGACCACAATCGGAGATATATCCCTCACCGGAAAGGTAGTTCACTTCACCGCTCTATCGAATAATACGGTGAGAGGAGCGGCTGGTGGTTTGATTTTATTGGCTGAATTTGCAGCCCAAAAAGCCTACATCACCAAATAGTGGAGCCTATTGTGCAGGGTTGGTGGTCGTATGGGTGTCACAGCATTGATTCCGGACATGACATTCAAACAATTATACGATGAAGCCAAAAATCGTTGGGGAGAAATTTGGGATCCAAATGCTTCCAGGCTTCAAATCATGCTATTATTGCCGCGAAAACAGCGCAAATTACTCGAATTACATGGTGATATGATCGATCACGGCCAACCGGTTATGGCTATTTTTAACCGACCTCGCGCTCAGATTGATCTCTTGGAAAAACAAGGTTTCGATCATCGAAAAGCATCCTTTCAATTCGTCGATTTAGCTAGTGCTGACCTTGGCCCTTGGATGCAACAATTGGTGACTCAAGAAGGGTGGTTACGTAATACAATAGAAATTGCACCGGTTCCGTTCTCAATGGATGTACCAAATCAACGAGCCTTTGAAAAACACTCTATTTTGTGCTTTAGGCACCCAGATTTACCTTCTTTGGATACATACCATCTACCATATCCGGTCACGGCTGTGAATGGAAAGGCATTCGTTTCCTTACCAAGGCGCCAAGCGGCGGAATTAGCGCGCCAACAGGCTGAAATTCTTGGAGTCGGTCTTGCAAAGCCCGAGCCAGAAGTAGTTGCTGTGCCAATAGTAGGATCAAAGCCAATCATCGAGCCACCTATGAAAATGGAAGAGGATTTCGTTTCATCGATGGTACCAGAAATGCCTGTGCCATTCCCGAATCAACCAGAGATCATCGAAAAAGCCGAGAGCATTCCATTACCTGAAGCAGCACCCGAAGTAGATGATGCACCACCGATTGAAAAAGAATTCAAAGCCATCGTTCAAGAATTATTGGACGAAGGTGTCGACCCATCGGATATGATGTCGGATGAAAGATTAGCAGATGTTCAAGAGAGAGCACTCGCTGTTGGTTTTGAGACCTGGCCGGTATTCATGCAGATGGTCACTTAATCGGAAAAGGTTCAATAGAGGAGAATAGGTGGTTATCGTCATGGCATTCTGTGTACATTGTGGTCAGATGCAAGGCGATGGCATCAGATTCTGCCGATTTTGTGGTGGTCAACAACCCGGAGACCAACTTATTGCAAGGCTCCGAATTGAAGCCGAAGCGGTTCGATATCAAGTTCAACAAATGCAAGCACAGCAGATCCAATACCAGCAGCAGCAACAGCAGCAACAGCAGCAACGCGGTTGGTGAAAAATATGAGGTTGCGCCACTTGGCGATGGCTCTTAGCAAATTACCTCGGCACCCTTGTAATTCGGTTGAGTTGGAACAATATCAAACCGAAGGCGAACTTGCGGCAAAATGGTTGATGCTTATCGACAAGTTAGATGGTTTTGAAGGGAAAACCGTCTTGGATTTAGGTGCAGGCAATGGAATTTTGGGTTATGGCGCTCAACTTCTTGGTGCCGAGGTAATTTTTGTCGAATGTGATGAAGATGCTGCTTTACTTTGTCGAGACTTAGGTCAAACCATCGTTGGAATGGTCGGTCAAGTTCATTTGCCCTCAGTTGATTTAGTGATTACCAACCCCCCGTGGGGTGTTCAAACAAAAGGTGCGGATAGGATATTTTTTGAAACCGCATTAGAACTAGCACCCGTCCTCCACATAATGCATAATGCAAATGCTAAGCATTTACCCGCAGGTGAAAAAATCTTGGAAGCCGAGTTCAGAATGCCTGCTACTTATGGCCATCATACCTCCAGAACCGGCACGACATCCATCGCTTGTTGGCGCATCGAAAGATGAGCGGGGTTCAATAGTGATGAGCCGCCGGCCTCAAATATCCCTTTCCCGTTACCACCACGGTAACACCCCCCCCCAAAACCCGAGCGTGAAATATATGACGACAATCGTCACTCCAGGCAATGTAATAGGTGCTGTAGACAAAAATGAAGCCGGCGACGGCGTAATGCAACAAAACGATGACTTGATCGCATTGGTCACCGGAACTCTAGTCGACACCGATGGTAAACTATCAATCGAAACCTATACTGATTTTCTCGAGATAGAAGTCGGCGATTACGTGATTGGAGAAGTTGTAAAACTTTACGAGAAATCCGGAGAAATTAAAGTTCTAAGCGTTGAAGGTAAAGCAAATCGTTCGATTGAAGCAAGCAAATTATTTGCTCAATTACATGTTACCAAAATCACCGATAGATTCCTTCACAACTCCGCTGATGCCCTAAGGCGCCGAGATATTGTCCGGGCCAAAGTTATCGATGCTGGCAATGTTTTGCGAGTAGATATGAGAGAAGAGGAAAAATGCGGTGTACTTTGGGCTCTTTGTCCACCATGCGGCGATTTATTCATTGCCGACCAAGATGGCGATTGGAACGTAAATTGCCCAACTTGTGATAATCGCTCCTTCCGGGCACTCGCTGACGATTTCGGCGGTGAAAGCGGAAATGCTGCTCTCAACGGCACCGGCAAACGCTGGGGAGGCGCCGCAGAAGCATTATTCGCAAAAGGTAGTGCGGGACGTGCAACATTTATCGCAGAGGATATCCGTGAGGATGGGCGAGAACGTGAATATTTCCAATTCGAAGGCGAAGGTGGCCGAGGCGGAGGCGGAGGCCGAGAACGTCGCCAAAAGGCTGCACCTGGATGCAGATTATTCATTGGCGGAATCAGTCGAGATCTCGAAGATGACGAATTGAAAGCAAAGTTCAATGACCATGGTAAAATTACTGATTTCGCCTTAATGAAAGACGAAAACGGCAATAGCCGTGGATTCGGTTTCATCACATTTGCAAAGAAGGAAATGGCTGATGCTGCCGTCGCTGCCTTAGATGGTCAGAGGATCAAAGGACGCAGACTAGGTGTTAGGGATGCCGACGCACCAAAAGAGGAAAGTCCTCGCCAAAAGAGACCTGATGGCGCTAGAATCTATGTCGGAAATTTGCCATTCAAGGCGAGCGAGGATGAACTTGCGGCTCTATTCAGGGATGATTGTGAAAGCGTTCACGCACAGTGGGCAACCGACCGACAAGGTCGAAAGAAAGCCTTCGCTTTCGTCACAGTAAAACCAGAATCAGCAGCTAAAGCGGTCGCTGAAAAATTAAACGGTTACGAAATGATGGGCCGAACCCTCAAAGTCGAAGTTTCAAAGCCGCGTGACCGTGATCAAAATCAGAGGGACCGAAAGCCGGAGCAAAAGAGTGAGAAATCATCGAGAGAAATCAGAGCTTTGGCCGAAGAAGAGGCTGATGCAAAGAAGAAGCCTCGAAGCCACAAAAAGAATTGAGGTCGTTATCGATGGTTGAGTCAGGAGAACCCTCCTGGCTGGTAATCGACGGTTATGAAGATGAGCCTGCTGCTTTTGGTGTACCACCTTATGTTGGTTTTCACATCCGATATATCTGTGGTGTTTTAGAAAAAAAAAATATCGAATACTCTTACCAAACCATCGATGATTTTCGTTTGAATCCCCAGAGTTTGGAAAATAGACTCGGCATCGTGATTTTGGCTGGTGCAATCGTTCCAGGAAAATATCTCAGAGGAGCACCAATCTCATTCAATGAAACAAAGAAAATCATCGCCGCAGCCGCAGGCGATATCCCAATATTATGTGGCGGTTGGGCCATCAGAGGTTGGCGTCAACAAGGATGGAATCCTCTAAAGAAAAACCTCTTTTTAGCCGTCCAAGATACCGATGCTACCCTTGCTCATTTCTTGGAAAATAATTCATGGCAGCATCGGCGCAGAAATGCTGAACAATGGACTGCGTGGGCCCATTCTGGTGCGGAGTCATTAGCGGTAAAACACAATCCTGATCTCGGTGGCCCACTCACTTACGAAGTTGAGGTTTACCAGGGATGTGTTCGATTCAAACGCGGATGTAAATTCTGTATCGAACCAAAAAAAGGAATACCAATTTGGCGTTCACCTGAAGACATAATCGAGGAGATAAAAATAGCCCATGATAACGGGGTTGAACATATTAGATTGGGCGGGATGACCGACACCTATACCTACATGGCTGAAGGTCTGGAAGAGATGGAATATCCGCGTCCAAATCCAGAACCCATCGCGAAATTACTCCATGGATTAAGAGAGGATGATCGTTTGAAAATCCTCCATACCGATAATGGAAACCCTTCCATTATCGCCGAACATATCGAGGAATCAGAGCAGATTACCAAAACCCTTGTCGAGACATTATCCGATGGTGCGGTCTTATCGTTTGGCCTAGAGAGTGCCGATCCTACCGTCCATACTGAAAATTGGTTGAATTGTAATTCTAAACAATTGAAATCCGCTATCGCTTTGATCAATAAATACGGTCGAGAGCGAGGGTCACGCGGATTACCAAAACTATTGCCTGGTCTCAATTTCATCGCCGGATTAAATGGTGAAACCTCGCAAAGTTACCAATTGAATCTCGATTTATTGAGGGAAATAAAATCCGAAAATATGTTGATTCGCAGAGTCAATATTCGCCAAGTTGAAGGCGAAGGATTCCAAAAAATCGATGATTCTGATTTCCGTAAATTCAAGCATTCGGTTCGCGAAGAATTCGATGGACCATTACTCAAAGAAATGTTGCCTACCGGCACTATTCTCAAGGACGTTTGGTGGGAGTCTCACGATGGGCGAACCCGTTTACCACGCCACCTAGAACCATCGGCTCGAAATCCAGATATCCATGGTAAAGCCGGCATAACCTTTGGCCGCCAAATCGGTGCCTATCCAATATTGATCGGCATGAATTATCTTGCACCATTGGAATCCGAATCCAATGTTGTCATCACCGGACACGGTGCTCGTTCGATCACCGGCGTCGAGCTCGGGCTCGATATCGAAACCGTTACCGAGAAACAATTAGCAGCGATTCCTGGGATCAGCGCAAAAGGCGCATGGAAATTAATTTCAGCCCGAGCAAAATATCGCTCCAAGGGCAAAACTCTCGAAAATATCGATGAGTGGTTCAGTTCGATCAATTCTACAACACCTGAGTTCATAGAACTATATCCAATTTTTAATTGAGCGGTCGCTTTTTCATCAGCGAACTCACCAACCATCTCCATGGGAGTTATCGAAGCGGCGAAAAACCTCTCGAATAGATGCGATGAAATCGCACCAAAACTCATCGCTCAAACCCCGGTCGAATTCGTCACCAACCCTTTGAATTATGCTTGGCAATATCATGAATCATACCTTAGCCAATACTCCGGACTGGGTGCTAAAACCCTCATGCTGGGCATGAATCCGGGACCATATGGAATGGCTCAATGCGGTGTGCCATTCGGTGCAACAGAAATCGCCAGAGATTTCCTCTCGATTTCAGGGGAAATTTCAGATCCGGCCGGCCGTCACCCAAAACGGCCGATAGAAGGATTGGATTTTGCAAGACAAGAGGTTAGTGGAACAAGGTTGTGGGGTTTGCTCAAACAAATTTGGAAAACCCCGGCAAAAATTCATGAAAATGTATTCTTGGCCAATCATTGTCCTCTTCTCATGCTTGGTAAAACTGGGAAGAATCTCACCCCGGATAATATATCGGGCTCTGCGAAGCAAGAATTATTGGATATTTGCGACCAACATTTGGTCGAAATAGTGGATATTTTAGGAATCGAGCGGATTATCGGCATCGGTAAATATGCCGAAAAAAGAGCAAAAATCGCTTTACCAACTCACAATATCGATATTACTACATGTTGGCACCCATCACCGGCATCGCCCCTGGCAAATCGCAACGATGGAGCAGATTGGAGAAGACAAGTAAAATCGGTGCTGCTGGGCGAGCATTGATAATCAGAAGTGACTCTCACTTCTACTATGGCACAACAGCAGATGGCATGGCCGCGCCAAGATGAAGCGAGACAATGGAAGGAACCTGAAGGTGATGACCCGCGCACTCTGTATCAAATGTTGATGGTAAGCGTCGACCAATTTGCTGATATGGATTGCTTTGGATTTATCCCAGCCCCAGGCATGCCAAGAATTCATATGACTTACAGAGAATTCGGTGAATTGACTACCTCTGTCGCTAAAGGATTAAGGGATATTGGAATCGAAAAGGGCGACCGTATAGCATTGATTGTTGATAACTCGGTCGAATGGGCAGCAACCGCATTTGGAGCAAATGCGCTCGGTGCTGGTTACACGGCAATGTATACCCACCAACATGCGAAAGATTGGGCATTTATTTTGGAAGACTCAACTCCAAAAGCAGTACTGGTCGCCAATACTGAAGTTCTCGACAAAATGGTCGCAGAACTCAATGATGATGCTTGGCCATCATCTGGAGTCATTCTTCTTGGTGATGATGAGCCAAATGAACTTCCACCTGAAGGGGTAAAGGTCCACCGCTGGAAAGAATTTGTTGCAGCAGGCCGAAATGCAGACGATTTGGCTGAAATCGCCGATGACCATAGCGCTCTTTCAACCTTAATCTACACATCTGGTACTACTGGAAACCCAAAAGGGGTTATTCTATCAAATTGGAATACCATTTCCAATGTTCTCTGTGTCCAAGGGGTTTTCGAATTATATCCTGGTGATAAGAATGCAGCCTTCTTACCTTGGGCCCATTCATTCGGGTCTACTTTCGATCTACACTGGATGATCAGAATGGGAGTACACATCAATCTGATTTCCGATTTAACCAAAATTGCAGACGAATGTATTGAGATAAAACCATCCGCCCTCTTGGCGGTACCTAGAGTATGGTCGAAATTTTACGACCGGGTCAATAGCCAATTTCAAGCCTCGCCTGTAAAAAGACTTCTTTCGAAGAAAGCAAAAAAGCACGCAGCAAAAAGAATTGCAAAAGCAGGTGTTGAATGTGACTCTGTTCCGCCAAATGGCTTCTTCGATAAATTTTACGACAAAATTCTATGGTCTAAAGTCAGAGCTCGATTCGGTGGAAATATCAGATTCTGTATGTCAGGTGCAGCAGCACTCTCTCCCGAGGTAGCAGGATTCGTCCAGATGGTCGGATTCAGTTGTTACGAGGGTTACGGCTTAACCGAAACCTCACCCTTGGTCTCAGCAAATGGCTGGATGGGCAAAGGCGGTTCACGTCTAAACAGCGTCGGTAAACCTGTTAACGGTGTTACTATAACTATCGACAAGGATGCTTGGGACGACCCTGAAGCACCGGACGAAGGCGAGGTTATCGTCTATGGTCCAAATGTCATGGGCGGTTATTGGAATCTGCCTGAGGCAACCGCCAAAGTTATGACCGATGATGGTGGCTTCAGAACTGGAGATCTTGGAAAGATGGTCGATGGCTATCTATCGATTACCGGTCGGGTCAAAAGCCAATTTAAATTGGAAAACGGCAAATATGTATCACCAGCACCTTTGGAAGAGAATCTAAAATTGAGTCCTTTGGTTGAACAAGCGGTACTCGATGGTCGGAATTCGGCCAATACCTACTTGATCGTACATCCAAATCTCAGGGGATTGCGAACCGAGTTAGGTAAAGCAGGTATTAACGCTCCAAATTCAGATGATGATTTGTGTAATGACTCAGCGGTCAAACAATGGCTTTTGGCTCACCTTGCTAAGAATAACATGATTGCACCAAAGTGGAAGAGGTACGAAGTCGCTCGAAACATCATTCTCGACCCGGTCGAATGGTCGGTCGATAACGATATGATGACACCTTCATTGAAAGTAAAACTACGAAACTTACTCGCTCACCACGAAGGGGCAATCAAAGAGATTTGATCACTCTAAAGTAGTAAAGGCACTAGCGGCTCGAGCTCTGTTATTAATTGTCGATTTGCGATTTAAATAAGCGAGTTTTCTAGCACGCAGTGTGCTTTTCATTGCCGGACAGGCAAAGAGACAAACCAGCACACCTAAAACTGCGCCTGAGAGAATGGATTGCCACAGAGGAATGCCAAGGACGACGCTATTTCCAGCGCCTGCAACAATCCCTATCGTAAGACCGAGTCCAATTGGTTTCTCGGAAACTTCCAATAAAGAAGTCGCACCCCTAGTAGCATCCATCTGTGGCTCTGTCATTTGCAAACGAGTTCACATGGAGGTAAATAATGCCTTCCCCGGCGCGATTCACAGTCAATATCGGTTTGATACCTTCCTGATTCCGGCAATTTGACTATTGATGACATCAATAAGGTTAATGTCGTCACTACTGTTGATGTCGTCAATAGCCGCGTTCGGGACAATGGTTATATTACAGTTTATTTTACAAACAATCATGAACGCAATAAGAGCCTTCAATGTAATAACCCTCAGCCTAATATTGGTACTAGTCGGATGTTTCGGTGCTAGCGATGGAACTGTTTCTGCAGAAGAGAACGATGAATTAAATTCAGCCCCTGTATTAGATGCAACTTCTTTATTCCAGGAAGTTGTATGCACGAATACCTCTTGTTCGATCGATGTATATCATGCAGCTGTCGATCCAGATGGAGATTCTTTTGATCTCGGTTGGGACTTAGACCTTGATGGTGTTATCGATACACAATTAAATACAAATAGAGGAATCGAAACAATTCAAATTCCAACTGGGTATTTTGTCTCGGCAATAACCGACCAATACGTAGAATCCAGCCAAGGTGTTTGTGAAAATAGTCTTGCTATTGTCACAGAAACAACTTATACGGTCGCAAGCCAAATTACAACTATTGCCTTGTTGGCAGAAGATAGCAATGGTGCAACATCTGGATATTTACACACCGTAGCCGGTGAAGAGACAATGACAAATACTTCACTTTCAATTATTGTTTCTTGTCAAAGCCTAGATCTTTTCACTTGGAACAGCAATGACGCTAGTGGCAACATGGGCGACAGCACCAACGATGCACTGATTGAAGTCACAATGGCTTCTGGCTCCGCTCTTGACTGGTCGCGTGTCGCGATTAGTATCTCTGTTGACGGTGGCACACCACAAGCTTGCAGCGATGATGCCGCTGCATCTTGTACTTACACTACATTCGAGAGTGGAAATGACCAGGCTTGGGAAGCTGGAGAAGGTATTACCATTATGGAAAACGGACAAGACCTATGTGACGGAGAAGATGGCGGTTGCGCTATCAAAGTAACCATCACAATGAAGGGTATTGGTAACGCAGCAGACAAGGGTATCGGAATTGTTAACACATACGCAGACGCTCTACAATAATGATATTGTTTCTCCTTCCTAACCGGTTGATTCATCAATGGCGGTCAAGCGCACCCACGATATGTCACGTGAACTAATCAAGGTCGAGGCGGTCGACCGGGCCTTTGGTGCGGTCGATGTTTTACAAGACATCAACCTGATTGTAAACGAGGGCGACCGCATTGGAATCGTTGGACATAACGGGGCTGGAAAGACTACATTGCTCAATACGATTTCGCAAAAAAAGCAAGACACCGGCGATATTGACTTTGCATCAGGGATTCGAATCGCTTATTTGACTCAGATCAGAGACATCGAGGATAACTCGACTATCGAAGAAGAATTGAGCCGGAAAGGGCGTCAATTCCAAGAGTTGGAAGATGAAATTGCTGGGATTGAAGCGCGCATGACCGACCCGGTGTTCTACGATGGAAATTGGCAACCGGTAATGGAGAGATATTCTGAATTACAACAAATGCTCGGGGAAGCTGGCGGTTCAAATGTGGCTGGAATCGCTAAAGCGATTCTTGAAAAACTCGGACTCGATAAACATCCAATGGATATGAATGTCAACAAATTAAGCGGTGGAGAGCGAGCCAAACTCGCGCTTGCACGTCAGTTGGTCGGCCTGGCTGGCGTTGATGTCATTTTCCTCGACGAGCCGACAAACCATCTGGACATTCGAACGACTGAATGGTTAGAGACGTTCATAACCGAATTCAAGGGTGCTCAATTAATCGTATCTCACGATAGATATTTCTTGGACCAAGTTTGTAATCGAATCGTTGAAATCGATAATTTGCGAAATTGGAATTACAAGGGTAATTATACCGATTTCATTCAACAAAAGAATAATTTTCTTGCAGCACTCGATGACCGAATCAAAAATACCGAAAAGAAAATTGCTCATACTCAATCTGCTCTGCGGTCGATGAAGAGTGCTAACAAATTCGACAAATCCATATCTGCAAAACACAAGATGATAGAGCGAATGCAACAGGAGTTGAAAATCCTTCGAATACGCAAACCAAAGCAGCGCAAGGGATTGCGTTTCAGCCTCAAAGCCGCGGATAAATCCAGCAATGATATCATTCAATTCCTCAATGCAAACAAGAGTTTTGAAGGCTTGAGTAGGCCGCTCCTAAACAATCAAGATTTGGAGATCCAGAAAGGTGATCGAATCGGAATTGTCGGGGGTAATGGCCAAGGCAAAACCACGCTTCTCAAGTTGATTACCGGAGATGAGAAAATCGATTCTGGTAGTCGTGATCTAGCACCTGGCTGTATCATTGGTTATTACCACCAAGATCACCGAACTTTAGACTTTAAATTAAATGCGGTCGAGCAAGTGGAAATACTACGGCCGGATTTCAGTTATGGAGACATTCGGGCTGCATTGGGCAGATTCCAATTTGCAAAAGAAAATGTAACAACGCCACTAGGCAAATTATCCGGTGGGGAAAGAGCAAGGGTCGCTCTGTTGAAATTACTTCTTGAAGAAAATAATTTGTTATTATTGGATGAGCCGACCAATCACTTGGATATGAATGCTAAAGAAACCCTTGAAGATGCATTAGCAGAATATGATGGTGGCATCGTTGCGGTGAGCCACGACCGTTGGTTTTTAGACCAAGTAGTGAATCAAATTTGGGAATTACAGGATGGCATCGTCACCAAATATTTCGGAAATTATACCGATTATATCCGCAAAAAGAAAGGATTACCTGCACTTGTTGATGGTGAAGAGCCAATAATGTGAAATTAATTCATCAATGCTTTTGAGAGGAATGGCGGAATATCTTCTGCCACCATGCCTGGACCCAATTCTTCACCGGCTAATCCCCCGGCTTTCCTCATCAGATAAACGGCTAACCTTGAGGCTGCCCAAGGTGAAAGACCGAGTGCTAAGAGCCCACCTATTGAGCCTGCTAACAAGTCTCCAGTTCCACCCATCGCCATGCGCGGATTTCCGCCTTTAGTGATTCCACCGCGCCCGGCCGCACCGATGATGAGATCTTCAGGCCCTGTGCGGATTACCACCCTTGATTCTCCAGCCCCAATCATCAATTCTGGAATTGAGTCAAGGTCGCCGACCCAACTTTCTAATTCCTTTTGATGTGGGGTGACAACTCCTATCAACTGGTCAGGCCAGCCATCCAATGCTTTGATCGCATCCGCATCGATAACTTTTGGAATGCCCGGGGTTGATTCGATAATCATCTTGACCGCCTCAATCGTTTGTGGGTCAGTACCCAACCCCGGCCCTATCACCAAAGCTTGGACCCCTCTGCCAGTCATACATCGCTTGACTATATTGGTCGGATCTACGAGGATATCTTTGTCTTCAAGAATTTCCGGAATCAACTCATTAGGCCATTTTATTCTTGATGATGCATTCTTTGGTACCGCAACATGAACAAGGTCGACACCCATTCTCGCTGCTGCCATCCCTGCAAGGATTGGAGCGCCATGATATGGGCCACCACCGACGACTAGAACTCTGCCTCGATCGCCTTTGAATTGTCCTTCTATTGCCTGGGGATAGCGCAATAAGTCACCTGGGCCGGGATCCAAGGTTTCTTCTGGCCAACCCAATGGTGCGATGAATAAATCTCCAACCTCGGGTAATAATTTCCCATCTTTATCGACCATTATAGATTTTGGAGATTCAAAAGTTACAGTTCTGAATGCATTGAATGCCACACCTGAACCACATCCGGTCGGCAAATCACATGCTAATACCATCGGGCGGCCGGGAATTTTTTCCATCAGAGAAAGTATTTTTCCTCTAGGTAGGCCTTTGGAACTAGCGCCAAGTAAACAATCAACGATTACTGAAGGCATTTGAGTTGGAAGATTTGTTTCATTGCAAATTTCGCGAGTGCAATCATCTCTTGCTCGTTGGGATAATTCGGTTTTTTGAATCTCATGAGTGGCGATGACATGACAATTGTCAAGCATCATTGCCAATCTGAATCCGTCACCGCCATTATTGCCAGGACCACAAAGAATCCAAATCGGTCCAGGCGCACCATCCAACGCATCTTTGAGATGAGATGCGGCGGTTTTCATCAACTCGTCCATGTCGACTCCGAGGGCTTGAGCATTTGCATCGAGAACCGCAACTTCGCTTGGTGCTAGAATCCAGCGCGGCCTCATGGGCTCAACCAAATCGACAAGGTTGATGATTGTCGCTATTGAATTACATTGGTCAAGTGCCAAAGGCAAGGGTGATGAAGACAACCATACTCGGTATCGGTATGGCGGACGAGGCTCCTGTGTTCAACACAACTGCTGGGCCGGTTCGAGTCATTACAGCAGCCAGCCTTTTCGATGGCCACGACGCTGCAATAAATGTCATGCGTCGGCTAATTCAATCATCTGGAGCTGAGGTTATTCATCTCGGTCATGACCGCTCTGCAAAAGAGGTTGTAGATTGTGCGGTTCAAGAGGATGCACATGCGATTGCAATCACTAGTTATCAGGGCGGCCATATGGAATATTTCACCTATATTAGAGAATTATTAGATGAGGCCGGTTGTAGCCATGTCAAAATTTTCGGTGGTGGTGGTGGAACGATTACACCGCCTGAAATCAGAGATTTAGAAAAGAGTGGAATTACCAAAATTTACTCACCCGACGATGGCAGAGCCATGGGGTTGATGGGTATGATCCATCATTTGATGGGATTAGCAAGCAAGGTCAATCTGATTGATGAGCAAAGACTTTCACAGTTGAGTGGGCCGATTACTACTGGGGAAATGGCCAAGGTTGGGCTGTTGTTAACATTGTCTGAATCCGCGACCGAAGATGATTTTAAAGCCACTCTCGATAATGTGCGCTCAAATAATTCCGAGGTTCCAGTAATTGGATTCACCGGCACCGGGGGCGCAGGGAAAAGCAGCCTATTGGATGAATTAATGCTGAGGATTTTACGAGATAATCCCGATAAGAAAATCTGTTTGCTCTGTGTTGACCCAACTCGGAAGCGCACCGGGGGTGCGCTTTTGGGAGACCGGATTCGAATGAACTCCTTATCGAATAATAATCTCTTCATGCGTTCTCTCGCCAGTCGAGGCAGCGGATCTGAAATCAGTACAAACCTCGACCGCGCAATCGCAGCCGCCAAGGCTGTCGGCTTCGACCTCATCTTTTGTGAGACTAGTGGAATAGGCCAAGGTAGCGATGCTATCACCACGGTTGCAGACCATTCCCTCTATGTGATGACCGCTGAATTCGGCGCCCATACTCAGTTGGAAAAAATAGAAATGCTCGATGTTGCCGATTTGGTAGTGCTCAACAAATACGAAAAACGCGGTAGTGAAGATGCGCTTAGGGCGATTCGAAAACAGGTCCGACGTAATCGTAATTTATTCGAATGTGATGATCTACAACTTCCAGTCGTCGCAACTATCGCAAGTCAATTTGCCGACCCTGGTATCGATATATTATGGCAAAAACTCGCAAAAATCGTAGGGTTTGACTCGAGCGAGCCGATGGGGATAATTGGTGAGGCCAAAGGTGTCATTCCACCAGAGCGGGTCAATTATTTGGCTGAAATTTCGGCTTGCATTCGTTCTTATCATCAAGCAAATGACGAGATGGCACAAAAATTACGTTTGGTTCAACATTTGCAAACTGCAGCAGCGCAGGTTCCCTCAATCGCTGGTGATTTGGAAGAGCAAATTTCTGCTTTGTCGAAACAGGTAGAAAGTTCTCTTGAAACAGTTGCACAATTAAGAGAATTAAAACACCAATATGATAGTGGTGAATTCACCTACTATGTTAGAGGAAAGCCGTTCGTGGTTGCAACCAAGACTGAATCGCTTTCACATCAGATGATTCCGAGGGTTGCATTACCAAAAATGAGCGATGATGGCGACCTTTTCAATTGGATTTGTAAAGAAAATGCACCTGGGCATTTCCCATATAGTGCAGGTGTTTTTCCATTCAAGCGCACCGATGAATTGAGCGCACGAATGTTTGCTGGAGAAGGGGAAGGGGAGCGAACCAATCGCAGATTCCACCTTTTATCTCTTGGCCAAGATTACGTTCGACTTTCAACCGCATTCGACAGCGTCACCCTTTACGGTAGAGATCCTGACCGCCGCCCCGATATTTGGGGTAAAGTCGGAAATTCTGGAGTGTCCATAGCTACTATCGATGATGCTAAGCGCCTGTATTCAGGGTTCGATTTGTGCGATGCCAATACATCTGTTTCTATGACTATCAACGGTCCAGCACCGATTATTTTGGCGTATTTCCTCAATGTAGCAATCGACCAGCAGGTCGAAAAACACCTTCAAATGAAAACTGATTCAAGTGGTTATCGAGGTGAACTACCCAAAGGGCATAATGGTTTTGGTTTAGCAACAATTGGAATGAGCGGAGACAAATTAGTTGACACAAAAACCTATGAGAAGATCAAACAAATGACGCTACAATCGGTTCGTGGTACCGTTCAGGCGGACATTCTCAAAGAGGATCAAGCCCAAAATACCTGTATTTTCTCGACACCGTTCGCATTGAAATTGATGGGCGATGTTCAACAATATTACATCGATAATGAGGTCAGGAACCATTACTCGGTTTCTATTAGCGGATATCATATCGCTGAAGCCGGCGCAAATCCAATCACCCAATTGGCCTTGACCTTGGCCAACGGATTCACATACGTCGAATATTATCGCAGTCGTGGCATGGACGTCAACGAATTCGCCCCCAATCTCTCCTTCTTCTTTTCCAATGGGCTCGACCCCGAATATACGGTCATCGGACGGGTCGCTCGCAGAATCTGGGCGGTTACTATGCGGGACCTCTACGGTGCAGGCCCAAGATCTCAAAAATTGAAATATCATATTCAAACCTGTGGCCTTAGCCTTCACGCTCAAGAGATCGATTTCAATGATATTCGAACCACACTTCAGGCTTTGCTTGCAATCCAAGATAATGCCAACAGCCTCCACACCAATGCTTACGATGAAGCGATTACCACGCCAACCGAAGAATCGGTTCGTCGTGCTCTCGCTATCCAACTGATTGTAAACAAAGAATCGGGCTGGACCAAAACCGAAAATCCAATGCAAGGTTCGTTCATCGTCGAAGAGTTGACCGATTTGGTAGAAGCCGCGGTATTGGACGAATTCGAAGCGCTTTCTCGCCGTGGCGGAGTCTTAGGTGCGATGGAAACCATGTATCAACGTGGAAAAATCCAAGATGAATCGATGTATTATG
>LWDU01041340.1_pt2 | contig 31073 bp, 31 predicted proteins | sample 727161 | NCBI WGS metagenome assembly LWDU01 (sample SAMN04566230, study PRJNA314399) | hydrothermal vent metagenome | isolation source: deep sea hydrothermal plume seawater | place: Mexico: Gulf of California, Guaymas Basin | collected 2004-07-11
AGGCAGAAGAATCGCCAGAAGAAGACGAAGCTGCTGAGCCTGAGGCAGAAGAATCGCCAGAAGAAGACGAAGCTGCTGAGCCTGAGGCAGAGATTGCCGAGGACTAGCGATGGGGTGTTTGCAGCAACAGAGGTGTAGGGTCTTGTTCCCGCTTTCTGCTGCGTTCGTATGACTGGGGGATTTTGGTTACAGAAGATTCTGATTACGTCGATCGGGCTAGCTCTCACTATCGTAATCTCCAGTGGTTGCCATCTGGTGGGCACCCCGGGTGGGCTTTCGGTGAATCTTCCTGCTGAAGATCAGGCTATTTCCGGTGGGAACGAAGTAGGAAGGTCTGAGCGTTTGGGAGAAATGCGGAAGCAAGATATCCCATCTAAAGACTCCATGGTCGCAGAGGAAGCACTGCAAGATACTTCTCAGGATGAGCTGATAATCCTTGAGCTTGCGATGCTACTTCCATTTGGGGGACCACCAGGACTCGCTGAATTTGCTCAACTGATAGCCGAAGGGGTTGAAGTCGCAGCAGTGGAAATGAGTGAAGCCCTATTAGACGTGCGAATCACCTCAGTAGATGACCAGGGTGACCCGGAACTCACTCGGGTCTTAGTTAGGGAACTTGAGGATTCAAGTATTCGAGGAGTGGTAGGATTTCTAGAAGATACTTCTCTTGAGATTGCTGGGAGTGCGCGTCAGATTGGGCTCCCACTTGTTTCACCCACTGCCCGAAGTGCCTCCCGTGCAGGAGAGGGGGTTTATTCTCTGGAGGGTCCAGATCCGGTAGCTGCTGCGGAAATGGCCAGGTACGCCTCTGAATATGGGTACATGCGGATTGCAGTATTGCACTCGCAAAGCTCGGAATCTGTTCAAGAGGCCGATGCATTCGTAGAGATGTCGCGAAGCCTAGGCCTGCCGATTGTTGGCCGTTACGCATATCAGGTAGGAGCAACTTTCTTTGGTGAAGAAATTATAGAGGCCCAGAATGCTTTGAGGGCTGCGGAGATTGCAGCACTCGGTCTCGAGGAAGACGATACTCTGCATGTAGAGATGCTTGAGCCTGTCGCACTTTTCTTACCTATCCCCACAGAGGATGTGGAGTTCATCGCACCCCAGATAGTTCACTACGGATTAGATACATTAGCCATAGATATACTCGGGACATCTGGATGGACTGACCCTCGGGTACTGGAGACAGTAGATCTTCGTCACACCACAGGAGTAGTTGCTACTTCCTCTGTAGGTCGTACGGAAAATACAAATACGTCTATACAATTCCGGAAAGCATACGAGAGGCATTTTCAGAGAAGTCTCATCAGTAGAGTTCCTGCTCTCGGTTATGATACTGCACTTCTACTTATCGAAGGTCTGAAGGGGGGCGCTGAATCTCCAGAAGAAATTAGAATAGCAATCGAAGGGTTACGTGAAATTGAGGGTGCGGCTGGTATTTATTCACTTGTGGATGGACGAATTATCCGGCGTACCGAGGTAGTTTATATCGATGAAGGCATTCTTCTACCTGTCGGCTGAAGCCTAAGGGTCTGATGTCAATACATGAAAAACTTGAAAGGCTCGAGGAACTGCGACGCAGATCCGAAGAAGGGGGTGGAGAAGAACGTCTCACTGCCCAACATGGAAAAGGTAAACTCTCCGCGCGTGAACGTCTGAATCTTCTACTAGATGAAGATTCGTTTATAGAATTAGATCGGTTTGTAACTCATCGATCTGTAGAATTCGGACTTGATCAGAAGAAGATCCTTGGGGATGGAGTCGTGACCGGTTACGGTACAATCCACGGGCGATTGGTATATGTGTTCAGCCAGGATTTTACAGTTTTTGGTGGCTCACTGTCTGAAGCTCATGCTGAGAAGATCGTGAAGATTCAGGACCTGGCTTTGCAGAACGGTGCCCCACTCATCGGATTAAATGATTCCGGAGGTGCACGTATACAAGAAGGTGTTGTAAGCCTCGGGGGATATGCTGACATCTTTCTAAGGAATACACTCGCCTCGGGGGTGATTCCCCAAATTAGTGTCGTCCTTGGCCCGTGCGCAGGTGGGGCGGTGTATTCACCTGCAATCACTGATTTCGTCTACATGGTTAAGGGGACCAGTTACATGTTTGTTACCGGTCCGAATGTCGTGAAGACCGTGATGCATGAGGATGTTGACATGGAAGGTTTGGGTGGGGCTGAAGTGCATGCTTCAGTATCTGGAGTTGCACACTTTGCATGTGAGAGTGAGCCTGAGTGCCTAGCATCGGTGCGTGAATTGATGGGTTATCTGCCTCAAAACAATACCGAGTTGCCACCGGTCCTAGAGTCTTCTGACTCCTTTAACCGCAGAGACGATAAGCTCTTAGCAATAGTACCTGACAACCCCAATCAACCCTACGATATGCGGGAAGTCATCAAGTGTGTGGTCGACGAGGGTGACTTATATGAAATCCATGCTCAATTCGCTCAGAATATCATTGTGGGCTTTGCGCGTCTGGGTGGAAGGACTGTAGGTATTGTAGCGAACCAGCCTGAATCTTCTGCAGGTGCACTTGATATTGATGCGTCGGACAAGGGTGCTCGATTCGTTCGGTTATGTGACGCCTTTAATATCCCCTTGGTCGTTTTCGAGGATGTCCCTGGTTTCCTGCCCGGAGTAGCCCAGGAACATGGAGGCATTATTCGTCATGGAGCCAAACTTCTATACGCCTTTGCAGAGGCAACCGTACCGAAACTGACGGTCATTACTCGCAAGGCCTACGGTGGGGCTTACGATGTGATGAATTCCAAACACATTCGTAGTGATATCAACCTAGCATGGCCTCAAGCTGAGATCGCCGTGATGGGGCCAAAGGGAGCGGTAGAGATTCTGTTCCGGCGAGAATTGGACGAGGCTGAGGATTCAGAAGCTGCTGAGATCGCACAAATTGAAGAGTATCGAGAAACATTTGCCAATCCTTATATAGCCGCTGCCAGAGGCTATGTAGATGATGTGATAGACCCTCGTGAAACACGTGAGCGGCTGATTAGCGCCCTGGACATGTTACAGAACAAGCGTGATCACAATCCACCTAAGAAACACGGGAATATCCCATTATAGCCTGCCAGAGTGCTGAAGCAGTTCGGAGTGAGATAGAGTAAGTCATAGCCCCGTCCTATTGAGCTCGCACCTGATGACACTTCACTTGCAAATTTTGGTTTAAATGGCGTAACACATTGAACTTCTATCTCTTTCCGATTCAACAAATTCCTTGATTCACTCTCTTTTAGTAGCTAACCGCGGTGAAATCGCCGTGCGTATAATCAGATCCGCTCAGGAACGTGGGATCCGCACTATAGCTGTGTACTCCGATCCTGATCGATTGGCACCACATGTCCTAGCCGCTGATGAGGCATACCACATTGGTCCAGCCCCCTCTTCAGAGAGTTATCTAAGGGCAGAGCGCCTCATTGAGGTAGCTAAGGTCGCCGGAGTAGATGCGATTCATCCTGGTTACGGGTTCCTTGCCGAGCGTTCTTCCTTTGCAAAAGCGGTGGAAGATGGGGGTTTGATATTCGTTGGGCCTTCGTCTGAGGTCATTGAGGTGATGGGTGATAAGATCCAGGCAAGGCGCTACATGCAGGATGCCGGTATTCCTATAATTCCGGGGATTACTAAACCCCTATCGACTGTTGAAGCGGCCTTAGGCATCGCACAGGAAATAGGGTTTCCCGTGCTGGTTAAAGCTGCTGCTGGAGGTGGGGGGAAGGGGATGAGAACAGTTGAAAGGGCGGACCAATTTAATGCGGCCTTCGAGGCAGCCCAAAGAGAAGCATTTTCGGCTTTTGGAGACCGTACACTCTATCTAGAACGCGCGCTTAAGCGACCTCGCCATATCGAAGTTCAAATACTCGGAGATATGCAGGGCTCAGTTGTTCACCTGGGAGAACGCGAATGTTCGATCCAGCGTCGACATCAGAAACTTGTTGAAGAAGCACCAGCTATCGCCCTCTCCTCAGCGGAGCGAGAGTCCATAGGGCAAACTGCAGTGCAAGCGGCAACAGCTATCGGATATACCGGTGCAGGGACCGTCGAGTTTCTATATGAAGACGGGAACTATTACTTCCTCGAAATGAATACTCGAATCCAAGTAGAACATCCGGTAACTGAGCTAGTAACTGGTCTGGACCTTGTGGACTGGCAAATTCGTATTGCTTCCGGAGAAGCACTCAACTTCACCCAGGAGGACGTGCGGATATCAGGGCATGCAATCGAGTGTAGAATCACTGCAGAGGACCCGCAAATGGGACTTCTTCCTTCTACCGGAACCGTGACCCGCCTCGAGGTACCGACCGGAACCGGAGTTCGTTGGGATGGTGGGATAAGAGAAGGCTCTTACATCTCCGAACACTATGACCCCTTGCTTGGGAAGCTGATAGTGCACGCGAGCACGCGAGCTGCTGCGATACAACGCATGGCCAGAGCTCTTGATGAATTCTTATTACTTGGGGTTGAAAATTGTGCATCATTTCAACGAAGAGTTATGGATGAACCAGATTTTGTAGAGGGGCGTCTTTCAATTCGATACCTAGAAGAACATCCGGAGTTGCTCAATGACGCCCCAGTAGATCCAGAAGTAATTCGCTTGATCGCGATTGCTGGAGCGCTCCTTGAAGCAAAGGAAGACCAACGGACCCGTTTATCTAGAACCACACCTAAGATGTCACGTTGGCAGTCAGAAGGGATATTACGGGAGCCCCCTAGAGAATGACACTTAACGTCCCTGCTAGTGGACTCACAGACGTCACGATCCGAAGTCTAGCCTCGAATGGATCAGGAGTAGGCGAGCTACCTGACGGACGTATCATCTTCATACCGCGTACACACTAAAACGTCGATGGGCGAGAGGTCAGCTTGAGGAAATCCTGCACCCGACTGAGGAACGGAGCAATCCTCTTTGTTCACTTTATGACAAGTGTGGCGGATGCTCTCTCCAGCACATCCCGTACTCTGAACAATTGAAATGGAAGGGGAAGTTTGTGGTAGAAGCCCTGTCGAGGATTGGAGGGCTAGAAGTGGACAAGGTCCCGGTCACAGCCTCACCAGATCTATCACAGTACCGTAATAGGATGACGTTTACCCTCAGAAGACTTCGCGCTGGGAGAGTTGTGGCCGGCTTCCATGGGCTCGATCGACCTAGCCATGTCGTTGATGTGAAGGGTGAGTGCATCCTAGCTGAGCCAGAGATAACCTCTGCCTGGACATCTCTTAGAGACAACTGGGGAACCGGCGCCAGACGACTACCATTCGGAGGACATCTACGGCTAACCCTCCGAAACTCAAAATCAGGCATAGATCTACTCATTGAGGGTGGAACGAGTGCCTGGAGTCCTGAAGCTTTGATGAAACATTTACCGTTGGTATCCACTGTTTGGCATGAACCCTCAGATACAGGTGCTATAGAATTGGTCTATGGCAGAGTTCATGAAGACATATGGGTTGAGGAAGGACTCCTCTTAGTAGGCGATGTCTTCCTCCAGGTTAATCGAGCAGCTGCCCAGCTATTACAGGAACACGTGATAGCAACAGCTGGGTCACCAGATAGCGCAGTCGACGCATATTGTGGGGTCGGCTACTACGGCCGACAGCTCGCTAGTTCAGGTGCCACAGTTGTGGGGATTGATGTGAATGAAGCCGCCCTAACGTCTTACTGTGAGAAGAGGAGCGGTAATTACCGTACAGTTCAGGGCGCAGTTGAAGAACACTTATCAAACTTTCTGCCTGTAGACTTGTTGATTCTCAATCCTCCACGTAGCGGGCTAGAGAGCACAATTCCGCTTCAAATTCTAGATGCTCCCCCAGAAACGATAATCTACGTTAGCTGTGATCCAGCTACCCTTGCTCGTGACCTCAATCGACTGGGACCTGCCTATGCATTAATAGAGTATCAAGCATTTGACCTTTTCCCTCAGACTGCGCACATCGAAACCGTCGTGGTTCTGAGACGATCCGAGAATCAATGATTTACGAAGTCAAGGTGGAAGACTCGACTTTTGAAATCGAGATCACTAGTGACCTAGTGAGGATTAATGGAGAATCGGTTCTTGTGGATTTGGCCACACTTGAGAAGACAAACGATTACAGCCTAATCCTGGATGGAGTTTCCCAGTCTATCCACGCGATCAAACGGGGTAGGGGGGTCTGGGACATCCTATGCAACAAACGCAGGTTCTATGTGAATGTGCTTGACCGACTGGGTAGGGCTATCAAGGCAGTGGAACTGCAAGAAAGTGAGGTCCAACATCCTGAAGCAGTCATTGCACCCATGCCGGGTACGATCATCAGTGTAGAAGTTGAGGAGGGAGAGTCAGTTGAGGCAGGACAGGGGCTCGTAATCGTAGAAGCAATGAAGATGGAGAACGAGGTGAGGGCGCAGGCAGGCGGGTATGTTCAGATAATCCATGTGGCGAGTGGAGATGCAGTAGAAAAGGGCAAAATCTTGGTAGAGCTTGTGCCACTTGAAGAGGGGACGATCTGAGTAATGAACGGAAAGAGGAAAGATCAGCCAGTTTGCACCGACAGTGGTATTGAAGTAGAAACTGTTTACAATACAGCAAACACTGAAGAAACCCCTCCCCCTGGAACTTTTCCTTTCACCAGAGGGATCCATCCAGATATGTATAGGGAGCGTCTATGGACGATGCGGCAGTACGCGGGCTTCGGCACTCCTCAGCAAACGAATGAAAGATTCCACTACCTCCTAGAACGGGGGCAAACTGGACTCTCAGTCGCATTCGACCTGCCGACCCAGATGGGACATGATTCCGATGCTAAGATAGCAATAGGTGAGGTTGGACGGGTTGGGGTAGCCATAGATTCCCTTGAAGACATGAAAACCCTGTTTGAAGGGATACCTCTAGGTAAAGTATCCACTTCAATGACCATCAACTCTACTGCTGCGGTCTTGTTAGCCCTTTACGTTGCAGTTGCGGATGAGCAGGGTGTTGCCCGCGATCTACTTGGTGGCACACTACAAAATGATATTCTTAAGGAATACGTAGCGCGTGGAACATATATCTACCCAGTAGAGAATAGCCTCCGCCTAGTCACAGATATTATTGCCTTCTGCAAAGATGAACTTCCGAATTGGAACCCGATATCCATCTCGGGATACCATATTCGCGAAGCGGGTGCTACTGCTCCTCAAGAACTTGCGTTCACATTCGCTAATGGTCTGGAATACACAGCGCGTGCAGTCGAGGCCGGCCTTGATATCGAGGCTTTTGCTCCTCGTCTCTCGTTCTTTTTTGCAGCTCATAATGACCTTCTCGAGGAAGTAGCGAAGTTTCGGGCCGCCCGTCGCCTTTGGGCCTCACTTTTGAGGCGACATTACGAAGCGTCCGACAATTCGTGTCGCCTCCGATTCCATACTCAGACGGGTGGTTCCACGTTAAGTGCTCAGCAACCTCTCAATAATGTTGTTCGCGTAACGATACAAGCTCTTGCGGCTACACTCGGTGGTAGCCAGTCCCTTCACACAAACGGCTACGATGAGGCTCTTACTTTACCGACAAAGGAAGCGGCTAAACTGGCCCTTAGGACGCAACAGATCATTGCCTCTGAATCCGGTATAACAAGAACGGCTGATCCGCTTGGGGGTTCATATTACGTTGAAGCTTTGACTAACGAAATTGAACGTTTAGCCCTCAACTACCTGGAAACAATTGAAGAATTAGGGGGCGCGTCCAAAGCTATCGCGTACATGGTGGAAGAAATCCAAACTGCAGCATATAAAGTTCAGCTAGATGTAGAATCTGGGCGTAGAACAATCGTAGGAGTAAACGTACATACCGAAGAGGATGAGGTTCGACATATAGAGAAGCCCGACTACGAGATATTGGAGCAGGAACAGATCACTCGTCTCCGGTCACATAAGGAGCGAAGAAGAGATGTCGAGATCAGGGCTCAACTTGAAGATGTACGTTCAGCCGCCCGTGGAGATGAGAATCTTATGCCCCGACTCATTTCATCCGTGAAAGCTGGTGTAACGTTAGGCGAACTAAGTGATGCCTTCCGTTCAGAATGGGGTGCCTACCACGGGTAGGCACCCATGCCCCCCATAGTTAGCTTGATTGCCCATGCCAACCTACGATTACCGCTGCCCAAACGGGCATCAGTTTGAGGTTTTTCAAAGGATCTCCGCAGCCCCCGGAGCCAAGTGTCCAGATTGCGGTGAAGATTCAGAACGAATGATTTCAGGGGGGGCAGGCCTCATTTTTAAGGGAGAAGGCTTTTACATCACTGATTACCGATCTGAGGACTACAAAAAGAAGGCTTCCTCAGAGAGTGGTGGAGAGATCAATAAGTCAGATTCGGATTCGGGAGTGGAGAAGACATCTTCCTCAGATCTTAATAAGGAGGCCTCGAAGAAGAGGTCTAAATCTGAAACTGAAAGCTCTGGATCAAGATCATCTGGCTCCAAATCCGATAGCTGAACAGTGCTTCATGAACCCATAGGAATCGCTCTTAATGCGGCGATCAAAGAAATGGGATTGGATGAAGTCGAGATCAATCTTGAACGCCCACGCGACCCTAGCCACGGTGATGTTACGTGCAACATTGCCCTAACCCTATCCGGAAGACTTGATAAGCCTTCTCGCGATATTGCGGAAGAAATCGCTGCTCGGGTAAAGAAGGACAGAGCAGGGATTACATCAATTGAGGTTGCCGGCCCAGGATTTTTGAATTTCAGGCTATCTGCGGTTATGGCTACATCGCTCTTAGACGAGATCGTGGCCAGGAACGAAGCTTTCGGGAGAGAGAACACCCGCGAAGGCTCGCAAGTTATGGTCGAGTTCGTATCCGCCAATCCCACTGGGCCACTCCACCTTGGTCATGGCCGACAAGCTGCCCTGGGAGATGCGATCGCCTCTTTGCTGGAGTGGACAGGATGGCAGGTGCATCGAGAGTTCTATTACAACGATGCTGGAACACAAATAGACAAGCTCGTGGAGAGTGTAAGGGTCCGATATCTAGCTCTATTCGGTGGGCAGGGGGAGATACCAGAAGGAGGGTACCATGGTCAATACATCAATGAACTTGCTGAGTCACTAGCCGAGGAATTCGGGGATCAGTTTGTGATTGATGAATCGGAGAAAGCTACAGAGCAGATCCGTAATTTCTCAGTCCGATCCATTCGGGAGGAACAAGACCGTGATCTGAATGATTTTGGAGTCCATTTCGACGAGCACTATCTCGAATCTTCCTTACATCACACCGGCCGTGTGAAGTCAACGCTGGAAGCTCTAAGGGAAACAGGCTTAGTGTATGAACGCGCAGGCGCCACTTGGCTCAAAACGACAGAATTTGATGATCAAAAGGATCGCGTAATGGTCAGGAAAAATGGCCTCCCGACATACTTCCTTCCCGATATTGCATACCATATGCATAAGTGGACACGAGGGTACGAACGCGTGATCAATGTCCAGGGGTCGGACCACCATGGTACTGTTGATCGAGTAAGAAGCGGGCTACAGGCCCTAGGGCTGCCACAGGGGTACCCAGAATACGTACTGCACCAAATGGTTCGGGTCGTGAGAGAAGGAAGTGAAGTGAAATTCTCGAAACGAGCTGGCACCACCACCACCCTTCGGGAACTCTATACAGAAGTTGGCACTGATGTGACTAGGTACTTCTTCCAAATGAGGAAACCGGATGCTCAGATGGTCTTTGATTTAGATGCAGCACTCGACTACTCTGATAAGAATCCGATGTACAAAATCCAGTACGCCCATGCTCGGATGCACTCAATCTTCTCCAAGGCACAAATTATGCCTGAGGAGATTGAAGCAGGATCAGCTGATTTATCTCTGCTTACGGACAATCATGAGCGTCTGCTTATTAACCAACTCAGAGATTTCCCTAGTGTACTAGCCCGTGCAGCGGAGAATCGCACCCCACATATCGTGTGTGAGTACCTTGAACAGACCGCCGGCGTAGCAAATACCTGGTACCATGCCGGTAATCCAAGCCGGAATCCAAATCTCGCAGTACTCGTAGATGATTCCAAGATTCGGGGTGCGCGGCTTATCCTCGCTCGATCCTTGCAGATTGTGTTGCGTAATGGGCTTGCCATCCTAGGGATCACTGCACCTAAAAGAATGATGCAGGAGATAGCGAACGATGGCACGTGAAAGCTTTTCGCTTAACCGGATTATCTCGATATGTCGATCCTTGCAGTAGGTAGTGTTGCTCTAGACTCAGTAGATACTCCATTCGGTCATGCCGAACGAGTGATCGGTGGATCTGCGGTCTTCTTTTCAGCTTCCGCCTCACTCCTGAGCGATGTTAGCGTCGTGGGTGTGGTAGGAGATGATTATCCACTCGATCAGCTTGCATTTCTCAAGAATCGAGGTGTAGACCTCTCAGGAATTCAGAGAGAGCGTGGAGAAAGCTTCTCTTGGGTAGGAAAGTATCATTCAGACTTAAGTAACCGTGATACGATAGAGACACGCCTTGGAGTGTTCGAAGGATTCAACCCAAGAATCCCCGAAGAACTTCAGCAGTCAGAATATGTCTTCTTAGGAAACATAGACCCAACTCTACAGCACCAGGTATTAGACCAAGTCAATTCACCTACCTTGGTAGCTTGTGACACCATGAATTACTGGATTGAGGGCAAACGTGAATCCCTCATCGACCTCCTGGCCAGGGTGGACATCCTTATGCTGAACGATGAAGAGGCCCGTCAGCTCTCCGAGAAAACAAACCTGCTTCAAGCATCCCGATGGATCCAAGAAAGGGGACCTCAGGTGGTTGTAGTAAAAAAGGGCGAACACGGGGCTGCACTCTTCGCTGACGACTGGGTCTTCTTTGTACCAGGATTCCCTCTGGAACAGGTATTTGATCCGACCGGTGCGGGTGATGCTTTTGCAGGAGGACTTCTGGGATACATATCGCAAAAAAATTCCACCTCAGTTGCCAACCTTCGGCGAGCTATGGTATATGGGTCTGTGCTCGGTTCATTCGCGGTGGAGAAGTTCAGTATTGATGGCCTTAGGGACCTGACTGAATCAGACATTTTCGAGCGTGTGAGAAAACTTAGTGCTATGACAACTTTCGAGATTGATGAGGGAACAGAGCCTTTTGCCTGAGAGTGATATGAAGTATCGCGAAGCAGGAGTTGACTTGGATGCTGCTGAGCGTTCTGTGCAAAGCCTGGGAAAACTAGTTCAATCTACCGCGGACGAGTGGACGCTTTCAGAAATTGGGAGTTTTGGCGGGCTCTATCGGGTCCCCGGAGATGTGGTAGACCCCATCCTAGTATCAAGCGCCGATGGGGTAGGTACTAAAATTAAATTGGCTTTTATGACTGGGGTTCATGATACGATTGGCCGTGATATCGTGAACCACTGTGTGAACGACATACTCGTCCAAGGGGCACGGCCACTCTTCTTTCTTGACTATTTGGGACTAGGAAAACTTGAGGAAGCAGTAGTCTCAGAAGTGGTCCGAGGCGTAGCTGAAGCATGTAAGGAGAACAGTTGTGCTCTGCTTGGAGGCGAAACAGCAGAACTCCCTGATCTCTATTCGCCAGGTGAATATGATTTGGCGGGATTTATCGTAGGGATTGTGGGTAAGGACTCTCTCTTGGATGGATCTAGAATTAAGGAAGGCCACATCCTTGTCGGTTATGCTTCCTCCGGCTTGCACACGAATGGATACACCCTAGCAAGGCATATCATATTCGAAGTAATGGGCCTGTCGCATAGCAGTGAACTCCCCGGTTTAGGGAAAACTGTCGCGGAAGAATTGATGACAGTTCATCAAAGTTACCTACCGCTTCTTATCGAACCTCTGTCCCATAACTCAATCGAAGGGCTTGCTCATATCACTGGTGGTGGGATCCCTGGAAACCTTCAAAGAGTGCTACCTCAGGGGTTAGGAGCAGTAATTGATAGATCTTCCTGGGAGATACCTTCGGCCTTTCGCATCCTCCAAGAGGGTGGTGGTGTTTCAATCGAAGAGATGGATCGTGTTTTCAATATGGGCATCGGAATGATTGCCGTGGTAGACGAGACGCATACCTCATCACTGATTTCATCAGCTCGTGAGAAGGGGAGCGACGCTTGGGTGATTGGAGAAATCATAGAGGGGGGAGGAATCAAATACAGGTGAGCACTCGGGCGCTGGCATTGCTCATCTTGCTAGTCTTATCCTCACCATCGGCTGGCTCGTCACAACAAGTGCAACCTTTGGTCTCCGGATGTGTTGATGGCGCACCACAAATGCCACACGCATGTGTTGATGGCACCCTAGCTGCCCGTGGACTCCTCACAGACACAGGACTCCTGCTCGGTTTGGGTTCTGCTACACCTGGGAGCTGGGGGCCACTTAGGAGGAACACCCCGAGATTCGATGTGTCGTTCCGGGTAGCCGGATTAAGAGCCCATATTCCAGTCATCACCCACGAGCCTGTGACCGGACTGGCCAAAACGGAGTTTGTACTTGGGACAATCCAGGGGAATCTCATCGCAGGATTGTTTGAAGGTTTTCAAGTGAAACCTACTGTAGGTGGGCTCTTCTCTTTAGACCTGATGGCGCAAGGAAATTTGCTTTTCTTCCCAAAGGAAATAGGGCTTGATAGTAGAATGGGGGCATTCTCTTTGGGTATGCGCCTTGGACTAGTGCGTGAGACATTCACCCTTCCCGGAATTGCTCTCAGTATGTCCCGCAGGTTTATGGGTCCCCTGACCCTTGATTGGGAATCTGGCCACTACTCAACTAGTCTTGTGATAGAACCATCGATCTCTTCAGTACGCCTAACTATCGGCAAGAGTATGTCTTCGCTAGGGTTGATGGCCGGAGCTGGCTTAGATTTTCATAACTCTGAAGTCAAACTCAGCGTATTACCAAAGGGTAGCGACCCTACAGAGTTTAACGCCCCATTAGTTATTCACCGTCCGGTTCTATTCAGTGGTGTTTCTTTGAATCTACTAATCGTACAGCTGTCGACTGAAGTCGGTTGGGCGTTCGGACCTCCGATGCTAGAGGGGTACGCCCTAGGGCCTATTGATCCCACCCAGGGATCTGGCTTCTTAAGCCTAGCTGCCCGGCTGAGTGTCCGATGATTAATGTCAAGCGATGAATGAAGTACAGATTTCTGATCAAGCAGACCTCTCTCGAGAAGATCTGGCCTATCTTGACTGGGCACGTAAGATCGCCCGACGGGGGTGGGGTCGCGTACACCCCAATCCACTCGTTGGCTGTGTTCTTGTGCTGAATAATCAGGTTGTCGGCGAGGGATATCATAGGGAGTTCGGAGGACCCCACGCCGAGATTGTTGCCCTAGAAGCTGCTAGGAGTAAAGCAGAGGGGGCAACAGCTTATGTAAGCCTCGAGCCATGTAATCATGAAGGTAAAACGCCGCCATGTTCTCAGGCATTGCTCCAGGCTGGCGTATCTCGTGTCGTTTACGGTGCGGCTGAGCCAGGGATAGACGAGGGCGGTGGGAGGTATACATTGACCGGAGGGGGGATAGAAGTAATAGGCCCGGTATGGGACTCGATCATCGGACGAACAGAAAATCCGTCATTTTTCTATGCCGCGACTCATGAAACTCCCTACATAGCCCTAAAGCTAGCTTTAAGCATGGATGGCTATATCGGAACATCTGGTGCGATCCGCACCCAAATAACCTGCCCGGAAGCGGAACGAGAAGTCCATCGCTTGAGAACAGGCTTCGACGCAATTCTTATTGGAAATGGAACCCTTAAAGTGGACAACCCGCGAAGCCAGGTCCGAAGGCTCGTTCTAGATGCCCGTGCCGAACTTCCCAGTGATGCTGTGATATTCGACGACCTAGAACTCAACCCTCTTCATATATTCACCCACGAGGATGCTCCTGAAAGAGAAATCACAAGGCTCGAATCGCTCGGAGGTCATGTCCATTCAGTCCCAAAATCCAATCAGGGTCTCGATCTTGAATCGATTTTAGGAGTTGTTCAGGAATTAGGAGTTCAATCAATCTTGTGTGAGGGTGGGGCCAAGCTAGCGAATAGCCTAATTCGAAAAGATTTAGTTCAACGCCTATACTTGTTTGTTGCCCCTAAAACACTTGGCTCAGAGGGTATTCCGGCATTCGGCGATAGCGGAGAAACATTGAAATGGGACGACTTCCTCCCAGCAATGCCTCCACAATTACACGGTAGGGATACTCTTATCGTGCTTGACCGGAAATCTGACTGATGTTCAATGGGATAGTAGAAGAAACGGGACAGATCACTGGAATCGAGGACCATCAAGAGATCCGACGTTTTTCTATAGAGGCCCCCGTACTCGCAAGCCAACTGCAACCGGGCGCGTCAGTGGCGGTAGACGGGACCTGTCTAACAGTAACTTCTGTGACATCCGAATACCTTGCCTTCGATGTTATTGGCCCGACACTTGAGCGAACGATCGCAGGAGCGTATGAGGTGGGGAAAAGGGTTAATCTAGAAAGAGCTGTTCAGGTAGGGGGGCGGATAGATGGTCATATTGTTCAAGGACATGTCGATAGTACGGGATACCTCGTTCAATCTGTTAAGGAAGGGGAATATCGGATGATGGAATTTTCCATCCATAAGGACGTCTATGCACTCACAATCTCGCAGGGATCGATCGCTATCAATGGCGTGAGCTTAACTATAGGCAAGCTACGGCAAGACTGCGTTTGTCAGATTGGTGTGATACCCTTCACCTTTCAGCATACAAACCTCGGTGATCTTGAACGTGGGGATCAAGTGAATGTCGAGGGAGATCTTATTGGGAAATACGTCAGCAAGATTCTCTCAAAACGAGGTGAGTGAGAGAGAGACAATGGACTTCGAAACAGTAGAGAAGGCTATAGCGGATATCCGAGAGGGACGGATGGTCATCGTAGCTGACGATGAAGACCGCGAGAATGAAGGAGATTTGGTGATGGCTGCGGCTAAAGTCACACCTGATCATGTGAACTTCATGACCAAACACGGCCGAGGGCTAATCTGCGTAGCATTAACCGATGAGAGAGCGGATGACCTTGATCTTCCGCTTATGACCCAACGCAACACTGATCCGCAAGAAACAGCCTTTACGATCTCAGTAGATGCTCACCGTCGTTTTGGTGTGACGACAGGAATCAGTGCTCAAGATAGAGCCAAGACAATCGAAATCCTTACAAGCCCAAACTCTGACCCTAGTGACCTGAGGCGTCCCGGCCACATCTTTCCACTCCGAGCAAAATCTGGAGGGGTTCTCCGGAGAGTTGGGCAAACAGAAGCTTCGGTGGACCTCGCTCGAATGGCAGAATTGCCTCCTGTTGGAGTAATCTGTGAGATCCTGAACGAAGATGGGACGATGGCGCGCCGGCTCGAGCTAGAAAAGTTCGCCATTGAACACGGACTCAGATTCATAACCGTGGCTCAGATGGTCGCATACCGGCTGACAAAAACGCGGATCATACAACGTATTGCTGAGGCCAAACTTCCAACGAAGTATGGAGAGTTCCACGTCATAGCATACGAAAGCATGCTTGATGGTCGTGAACACCTCGCAATTACAAGGGGGGATCCGAGCGGCAAGCCGGGTGTTTTGGTTCGAATGCACTCTGAATGTATGACGGGCGATGTGTTCGGCTCTATGAGATGTGACTGCGGTGAACAACTGATTGCTGCTATGCGACAGATCGATGCTGAAGGCCAGGGGGCAATCATCTATCTTAGACAGGAGGGCCGCGGGATTGGGCTGGGGAATAAGGTGAGGGCTTATGAGCTTCAGGATGAAGGGTTAGATACGGTCGAAGCTAATGAAAAGCTGGGCTTCAAACCCGACCTCAGGGATTATGGCATTGGGGCGCAAATCCTTCTGGACCTGAAGCTCCACTCGATTCGCCTCCTCACAAACAATCCACGGAAGATAGTAGGTTTGGATGGCTATGATATCGAGATCGCTGGTACTGAGGCATTGCAGGTAGAACCTAACCAACACAATGAACGATATCTCGAAACCAAACGCTCTAAGTTAGGTCACACCTTATGAGTAGTGATGGGGCACCAATCACTGTTTTCCCAAGCACATTTGACCCTACCAGCATCTCCATTGCGGTCATAGCTAGTCAATTCAATACGGACGTCACTGATCGCTTGGTCGCAGGAGCAATGGAGTGCTTTACAGGATACGGACTGAAGACGGAATCCATTGAGATCATACGTGTCCCAGGAGCATGGGAGTTACCACAGGCAGCATCGCTAGTGCTTGGGCTTGATCGTCATGATGCAATCGTAACCTTGGGGTGTGTGATTCGAGGTGAAACTCCTCATTTTGAGTACGTATGCTCCGCAGCAAATGACGGAGTCGCCGCTGTTGCCCGGGAAGCGTCAATCCCGATTCTGTTTGGCGTACTTACCACGGACAACCGGGAACAAGCGCTGGCGAGGGCCGGGAAGGGGTTAGGGAACAAGGGATATGAGGCGGCGGTAGCAGCTCTTCAGATGGTAAACCTCTATGCAAGGCTGGCTGGTAATTGAGTGAGAATGACAGGCCGACGTATGCTCGCCGAATCCGGATCGATCGAACACGAGCGCGAGCCTGGGTCCTCCAAATTCATTACAGGTGGGAGAGCTCAGGATGCGCTGGCAGCTTGATAGACGCTCTCAGTGACACAACTGCAACACGTCTTATTTCACAGACAAGAATGCCGTACATAAGAACGCTAGTAACGCTGATCGATAATCATCTTGAGGAGATAGATACTCATATTCGTTCGGCATTGGACAACTGGCATCTCGACCGTGTTTCGAGCATTGACAGGGGAGTCCTCCGGATTGCGGCGGTAGAGATTTCTTATCTGGACGAAGTTCCACCTAAAGTGTCTATCCAAGAGGCCATTCTCTTAGCGGAAGCCTACGACCCCGCTTTGTGAATGGCGTTCTCGATGCAGTCTTCAAGGACCAATCGAAAAACCAAACAATCCCACAAGACCTGACGGGCTAGCCAATGCGCATTCTGGTCGTGAATTGGCTCGACCGGGAAAACCCCTTAGCCGGGGGCGCTGAGGTCCATCTCCATGAAACCTTTAGCCGCATGGTCCAGCTAGGACATGAGGTGACGCTCCTAACATCGGGCTGGAGTGGGTGTGCTGCACGAGTAGATCTTGGTGGGATTAATGTTCACCGAACCGGTGCCCGTTATACCTTCTTGTTTGCCGCAGCTGCATACTACCTACGTCACCTCTCTCATGAGTCATTTGACGTGGTAGTGGAGGACCTCAACAAGGTGCCCCTCTTCACACCTTGCTGGACTCGGTCAAACATTGTCTTACTTGTACATCACCTGTTTGGCTTGACTGCCTTTGAGGAAGCCGGGATCCCAATCGCATCAGCGACCTGGCTGCTAGAACGACCGATACCTTGGATCTTCTCTAACACTCCTACAATCGCTGTCTCTGAAAGTACCAAGGAGGATTTGGTGAAAAGAGGATTCCATTCTGAACAGATTAAGGTGATCCCAAACGGAATTGACCTCGACTGGTACAGCCCTCACCCCGACCATGCTCGTTCAGTAGATCCAACCGTCCTCTACTTAGGTCGACTCAAGAAGTACAAGCGTGTCGACCTACTTCTTCACGCAGTCGATAAGCTGGCACAGCAGGGTGTAGAAGTAACCCTCAAGATAGCAGGAATAGGTGATGACCGTAGGCGACTTGAATCTCTCTGTATCAAGCTAGGCATCACCAATCAGATAGACTTCATGGGATATGTTAGTGAAAAGAGGAAATTAGAACTCTTACGGACATGCTGGCTTCACGCTCTCACATCATCCAAAGAGGGTTGGGGTATTTCCTGTCTCGAAGCGAGCGCTTGTGGGACTCCAACCGTGGCCAGCGATTCACCAGGACTACGAGAATCTGTCGTATCTGGTGAGACTGGCCTACTGGTTCCGCATGGTGACCACCAAAGACTCACCCTGGCCATTGGTTCTCTGCTGTCAGACCATCAGGCCCGTGAGGAAATGGGGCGGCGTGCCCGGCGATTCGCGGAAAGATATTCCTGGGATAACTCTGCACGTGCGATGGAGGACTTCTTGACGAGGCTAGTTGCCCAATGAGTGCCTGGCTAGGTTTGCGCCAAGTGTCTGTGGCGAAATGGCATCGAATTCTTTGGGTGATTTTTTACTCTTAGGATTGGATATCACAGCCCTTTCAATGGCCTGGCCTTCACTGCCGGAAATCCGAGAGTTGATTCGCGGGATCAGAATGGAAGATGCTAGAGCTGCAGCTAAACAAGCTCTGTCAGCAGGGAATAGCGATGAGGTCATTCAATGCCTCGTGGATAAGATCGGTAACGCAGCGGACCTAAGGGGATTTCAGGGACGCCGGAACTTGTCCATCTCGTAATGATTAGGTAGGGTCTCCTTCGGTTAATCTCAGGACAATACAACTCATATCCAAAGGTTAAACACCCAGTTGGCACGCTCTCTATTTACTTCTGAATCAGTAACTGAAGGACATCCTGACAAAGTCGCGGATCAGATTTCTGACTCGGTGCTCGACCATCTCTTAGCATCAGATCCAAAATCACGTGTCGCTTGTGAGACACTCGTGACTACGGGGCTCGCACTGGTAGCGGGTGAAGTATCGACACAGTCGAAAATACACATTCCTGACGTCGTACGAGGTGCTCTATCTCGGATAGGCTATACCAATGCAGATTACGGGATCGATGCTCTTACCTGTTCCGTACTCACCAGTATTGATCAACAATCCAGCGACATTGCAATGGGTGTTGATACGGGTGGAGCAGGAGACCAGGGGATGATGTTTGGATACGCAACGAATGAAACACCGGAGCTAATGCCGGCACCAATCCAATACGCACACGCGATCACTAGACAGCTTGCCTATGTTCGAAAAACGGGAGAGATACCTTGGCTGAGACCCGATGGAAAATCTCAAGTAACTGTTGAGTATGAAGATGGACGACCACTGCGGATACACACAGTCGTAGTCTCAGCCCACCACAGTGAAGACGTCGGACATTCAGAAATCACGAACACTCTTATAGAGAGAGTCATTACGCCTGTCTTACCTGAGACTCTCGTTGATGATGACTGCATCTTCCACATTAACCCCACTGGCCGTTTTGTCACCGGAGGACCCCATGGTGATGCGGGTCTAACGGGGCGGAAGATCATCGTGGATACGTATGGTGGCTCAGGACGTCATGGGGGGGGAGCATTCTCGGGTAAGGATCCTACGAAAGTGGACCGATCAGCTGCCTACGCAGCTCGATGGGTCGCCAAGAATATCGTCGCAGCGGGTTTATCTACTCAATGTGAAATTCAATTGGCCTACGCGATCGGTGTAGCAGAACCCATTTCTATTCTCGTGACAGGTCTCCGGGATGCTCAAGTTTCTGAATACGAATTAGCCCGTGCAGTATCAGAGGTGTTTGATTTTACTCCGTCAGGGATTATCGACCGCCTCGGACTCAGGGCACCTATCTATACGTCGACTGCAGCATACGGTCACTTCGGTCGCACACCAGAAATAAGGGTTCCAGAAGCCGGTGGCAGCGAGACCCAATTCTTCCCTTGGGAGCTAACTGACCGAGTGGATGACTTGAAGAGCGCTTTGGGGGGGTAACACAAATGAGGTACCGACTAGGAACATTGGACTCAGGGGGGTCAGGAAGTCCTATTCTTTCGGATCTCTGAAGAACCCACGAACCACTTTGGAGTATTTGTGGGAGGCCAGTCGGTGTGTTATACGCTGTACAGATCTATTTGTGGGAGGAACTTCGATTGCTGGTTGAAGTTAAAGTTCAGAGCCTGTGGGTCGATGGGACTACAAATACTCCAGTTGTGATGCTCAAAGAACTTTCAGGCGAGCGAGTGCTCCCAATCTGGATCGGACCAGGGGAGGCTAGTGCTATCGCAACGGAACTCACAGCAATGGAGTTTGCACGCCCACTGACCCATGACCTCCTTTGTGCCGTGATGAAACAACTCGGCGGAACCCTGCAAAAAGTTGTGATCAGTCGGGTTGAAGACAGTACATACTATGCTGAACTCTTGGTTCTTAAGGATGGTGAGCTTATCTCGTTAGACGCGCGCCCCTCTGACTCGATAGCAATCGCGCTGCGATCTGATACGCAAATTCTTGCTCACGAAGAGCTTCTTGGGATCGCTGGAGATCTTAGTACTGGAGATTGGAAATCAACTGAAACAAAACCCTTCTCGTCGTCGCCCCCCTTTATGGGCCCCGACGAACTTGAGGAGCATCTTCGGAGGCTTAACCCTGAGGATTTTGGGCGCTTTACTCCTTGATCACTGGCGGTATGCGGGCCGGTTCGCTCTAGCAAGCCTCCTTACCACAACAGGCCTTTTCACGAGCACAAGCGTTGCTCTCGCTCAAGGCGAGGAAGGCACCCTTCTTCAAGGTCAAGCCCTCCTTGGGAATGAGGTACTAAGAAGTGGAACAGTAGTCCTTCATCATCTCATTGATGGAACCCAGGGGGAGCTGGATTCTGTTCCTTTAGGAAAGGACGGAACCTTCAACTTGACTCTACCCAATCCACCTGATCCGGCCGTAAGAGATATCTATCTTGCTTCTATCAGGCATGATGGGGTTCTCTATTTCGGGGCTCCTTTAACTGAACCAGAACATCTAGATTCGATTTACAGCATCCAGACTTATGACACGGCTTTCGCTCCTTCTGGTGGAGCTGATCTTCCGATCGAAATTCGAAATATGTTTTTTGAATTCGATGGAGACAGGTGGCACATCACTGACCTTATCGAGGTGTATAATGAAACCGGTAGGACCTTGGTTTCAGAGGATCTAGGATTCGTCTGGGGCTACCCACTAATCCCTGGGGCCACTGATTTTGCATTAGGACAAGCGGAGATGTCTCCGGAAAACATAACCCTAGAAGCGGGCGAACTTCGTATTAGAACACCCCTGCCTCCAGGAGAGAGACTCTTTGTCGTAACGTACATGATCGATGAGCCCTTCGTATCAATTCCAATGCCGGGCCTAACTGCAGTCATGGAACTGCTGGTGCGGGAACCGGCACCTCCAATGACCGTGGAAGGCCTCGATTCTTTCCCGCGAATCGAGCTCGAACCTGGGACCACCTATCGTAGATATTCGGGGGACAATCTAGCAGACTTGAGTATCAATTTATCTGAAACTCAAATCCCATTTGAACTTCCAGTCGCTTGGATGAGTGTGATACTAGGACTAGTACTTGGGGGAGCCGGACTCTTCGTCTTGAAACGTGATGCCATCATAGGGAATACGCAAAAATCCATAATCGATCTGGGCGATCGGGAATCAACACTTCACCGGATTGCGCTTCTAGACGAAACCTTTAAGAGTCAAGAGGAACTGAGCGAGAGAGAGCATGAGGAATACTTCAGAGAGCGGGCGAAACTCGTACAGCGCATCATAGGAACTGACTAGGTGGCTTTCGTCACTACCGCGGCAGTGCTCCTACGATCACACGACTACGGCGATACGAGTAAAATCCTGAGGTTTTATACCAAAGATCACGGCCTGGTAAGTGCTATGGCGAAGGGTGTGCGTGGCCGAAGTGGGCGGGGGCATACGGCAATTGGGACATTCGCCACAGGTACTGTGAGTTTATACCTAAAAGACCATCGGGACCTCCAGACGATGAAGGACTTCTCCTGTACACGGATTCGAGAGGGGCTCGCCGCGGATGTCCTTCGCTTCTCAGGGGCTTCAGCTGTCGCTGAGCTCGTCCTTATGCATGCTGACCAAGGGTGTCGTCCAGACCTTTTTGAAGCAATTGAGTCTGGGCTAGACACCTTGGAATCTGCTGGCTCCGCACAAGGACCGACGGCCGCCCTATCTGGTGTCTGGCGGATTACCCGAGTACTCGGGTTTGAACCTCAACTAGAGACCTGTATTCGATGTGAGCTTCAGTTTACGGGAGATGAAGTTGGGCGATTTGATTTTCCAGCTGGAGGGATAGCTTGCCTTGAGTGCAGCCAAAACGTGGATGGACCTCAAATTGGTCCAGGAGCCCGACTCCAAATTACGCAATTAGTTCAGGGCCGGCTCGGCGATACAATTGACCATCCCAAGAAACATCTGGCAGTACTCTCTCAGTTTCTGAGCTATCATGTCGTATCGAGGCCGTTGAAATCTCTGGAGTTCATACAGCGGCTCCTACCTGAAGATATTGAACAACAGTGAACCAATTGATCCTAGGTACTGCTGGACATATCGATCATGGGAAGACTGCCTTAGTACATGCCCTTACTGGAACCGATACGGACCGTCTGAAGGAAGAAAAGAACCGTGGTATTACAATCGAATTAGGATTCGCTGAATTATCTCTGGGTACCCAGCACTTGGGAGTCGTGGATGTACCCGGGCATGAGGCGTTCATCCGCTCGATGGTAGCGGGAGCTACAGGGATGGACCTGGTCCTCTTGATTATTGCGGCAGATGAAGGGGTTATGCCTCAAACTAGAGAGCATCTGAATATCCTCGAACTTCTTGGTGTTCAGGAATTGGTTGTCACACTCACAAAATCTGACCTGGTGGATGAGGATTGGCGTGAACTTGTTCGAAGTGATGTGGATGAGCTATTAGCAGATACCCCGTATGCTGGATCCCCTATGGTCTTCACATCCGCAATCAATGGAGAGGGGTTAGGTGCCCTCATGGAGAAACTTTCTGAAACAGTCCAACGCATCGGACAACGAGACAATGATGATCTTGCTCGCCTCCCCTTAGATCGAGTCTTCACAATTCAAGGCACCGGAACTGTCGTCACCGGAACACTATGGACTGGCACCCTGAAAAAGGGTGCTCATGTCCGAATTCTTCCGAACGAATTCGAGTCGCGGATACGTAAACTCCAAGTTCATGGGAATGACGTTGAAACAGCCAATGCTGGCAATCGGATCGCAGTGGCACTTAGTGGAGCGAGTTCAAGTAGGCAAACGGTCGCCCGAGGAACCACTCTAGTTTCAGATGCTAACTGGAAGAGTTCTTGGATGCTAACCGCGCATGTTCGGCTCATCCCAGGAACCAAATGGGCCCTTAAGCACAATCAGAGGGTTCGTGTCCATATCGGCACCTCAGAAGTGATGGCTCGTTGCTCCCTGCTGACGAAACAGGAGATTTCTTCAGGAACTCAAGGTTGGATACAACTCCGTCTTGAAGAGCCCGTAGTCGCCCGTGCCCGTGATAGAATCATCCTCCGAGCCTATTCACCAATGATTACAATCGGAGGGGGAGTCGTAGCGGAACCAAGGCCGGTTAAACGAAGAATTCTCGACAAATCCGTCCAGGCCGCACTTGAAAAGGTCCTTGAGGGTGAATCGCTCGTGGCTGTAGAAGCTCTACTCTCAATAGCGTCCTGGTACGGTATAGACACCAACGCTCTCCCAATCACTTCTGGACTACCACCTGGAGTTACTCGGGACGCGATTACCCAAGTGCTGGCGGGAGGGGGATTACAGACATCCGATCGGCTCTTCTCCAGAGAGATTGCTTTTGAAGCTGAAGGATTAATCCTATGCGCAGTTCATGATGGACATATCGAAAACCCACTCCGTAGTACGATCCCGCTACCTGTTCTCAGGTCTAGCCTACCTACCTGGGCTGCTCCTGAAATTGCAGATGTGGTTATCGGTAAGCTTACCAAAGAGGGGAGGATTGAAAGGCAAGGGAGTGGGGTTAGAAATCAGGGATACCAGCCACATCTATCACCACCACAGGAGCAGTTGGTCGCAGAACTCCGTGACATCTATACTACGATGGGGTTAGCAGCTCCTCTCGTAGGAGACTTACCTCCGCATCTAGCCGATTATCCAGATATCTGGGGATTGTTGAAATTCCTTGAAGAAAAAGAAGAGTTAGTTGTTATAGCGGATGGATATTACGTATTAAAGAATGAGTTTGAGGCCGCGGTCCAGCGTGTATGTAATCTCCTCGGGGGTCAAGCAAAATTGGGCCCCTCAGCATTCCGTGAAGCCCTACCGCTTAGCCGCAAACAACTAATTCCTATGCTTAACTGCCTTGATGGACTTGGCGTTACGATAAGGCACGATGGTGGAAGAGAAGTGCCACTTCCACAGACCTAACCTATCTCATGCCTAGTGATTTTCTAGAACTCTTTACCGGAGAGTTCACTCCTCTTTACCTAGCTCCACAGGCAGGTGTGAGTGAATCGCCATTCCGCAGACTGTGCCGTTCCTACGGAGCGGATGTTGTAGTAAGTGAATTTGTGAGTGCGACTGGGATAGTTATGGGATCTCCTCGCTCTCGCGAATACCTCCGCTTCGATTCTGAAGAACATCCGATTGGCATCCAGATTTTTGGAGCTGATCCGGGCATGATGGCAGACGCTGCTGCGTTCGTTGCAGAAACCTATGGACCGGATTTCATTGACATCAACTTTGGATGTCCAGTGAAGAAGGTGGTAAAACGTAATGGGGGATCAGGTTGCCTCCGTGACTTAGACCTAGTGGCTTCCATCATCCGAGCAGTGGACAGAGCAACTCCGCTCCCGATAACAGTGAAAATCAGGAGCGGCTTTAATGAAGAGTCTCGTGATCCAGTTGGCATAGCTCTTAAATGCCAAGATGCCGGAGCACGGGTGCTCTGTATTCACCCTCGAAGCCGAGCAGACATGTATAAGGGGAAAGCGCGATGGAGTGAGATTCGGGCGGTAGTTGAGGCACTAGATATCCCTGTCCTCGGAAATGGAGATATCTCTTGTGCCCAGGATGCTTATCGCATGAGGGACAAGACGGGATGCGCAGGAATTATGATTGCCCGTGGGTCCCATGGGGATCCGTGGATCTTTAGAGAAGCAAGGGCAGTGCTCGACGGAAAACCGGGTCCGCCGCCACCCGATCTAGCAGAACGCTTGAATATCTGTTTGGAGCACGCTGGAAATGCAATTGCTTTTGGGGGTGACCCCCAAAGAGCAATAATAGATTTCCGGAAGCATCTCGGCTGGTACACAAAGGGCCTTCCAGATGGCCGTGAACTCCGTACGAAGCTATTTCGAACGACAAGCCTCTCTGACGTTAAGACTCTCCTAGAGGACTATCTCCAAACTTATACGGGGGTGCATTCATAGGGTCCCTGTAGGGAGGTGGGTAGACTAATGGGTTTAATCGGGACTAAACTTCCCTGAGTAGATTTTTCATAGACCCATCCATAATTCAATAGGGGGCGTCACGGTTTCGACGTGTTTGGTGAACGTGGAGTTGCGTGCTGAGGTCTCGATCCTCATGAATCTTCGAGAACATTTTTAGCTGCCAACGATAATCTGGCGCTGGCTGCGTAAGCTTACTTACGTGCCCGTCTCTGTAACTGCCTGCCCGAGACAGGTTCAGAGGCGACGATAAGTCGGGCTGGTTCCCAGGCTCCGCCGTCGAGTCAGGGGATGAGACATTAGACGGCTGGCTAAGGGTTTGGTTGATCGCTGACCGCCCGAAGTGAGATTACGCAGCGATCTACGCACGTAGAAGCTTTGCCGGAGCCATATGCGGACGGGGGTTCGACTCCCCCCGCCTCCATTCTCAGACCGGGTTAAAGAAATCTCCAGTATTTCATCAGTTACGGGAGGCTAGGCAACGTGCGCTTAAAGCTAGTAATCTTTGCCCTCACATTTTCTCCAATTATCATCCTGGACCTAGTCACAAAACGCTGGGCCCTCGAAGCGCTCTCATACAGTAGTAGTCAGCTATTCGGAGGACTGATCCCTCTTACTCTGGCTTTCAACAAAGGGGCCGCTTTCGGAATCAGTATAGGAGACGACTCACGCTGGTTTTTTGTGCCAGTGACAATAGTTGCTCTAGCTCTACTGGGTGGGCTACTCAAGCAAGCGAGTAAGAGTGACTTTCTCAAGATCTTCTCTATTTCACTAGTTATTTCAGGCGCCCTAGGTAACCTGTACGATCGGGTACGCTGGAGCAGGGGAGTAGTAGATTTCATTGGACCCATTGACCTCGGAAGATGGGATTTCCCGATTTTCAACGTTGCAGATATGGCGATTAGCTGTGGAGCGATCCTCCTAGCCATATCTTTTTGGATGGAAGAACAAGCTCAATCCAGGTCAAGAGCTTCAGAAGTAGTTGGACAACTGGACGAACTAGAGAGGGAGAGAAAGATCCTGTTCGTCAGCCGGCAAGAACAGGAGATACTCAATGCGTCGGCCTCGGACTTTCGTAACCTGGAGAATGCCCCCATCTACTTTGACAGTGTCACCCATCAAAGGAAGGCGATTAAGGCGTCCAAACACTAAGCCTCCAATCGTATCGTAACCCTCTTCCTCATCGGGCATCAGAGTAAAATCGAGTCTCGCGATGGCATCTCGCAATGACACCCCACCCCATACCCGAAGGGAACCATCTCCTGTTCTCTGAAAGGGAATGGGTTCGTCACTCTCATGTTCGTCCTGTATCTCTCCCACGATCTCTTCGATCAGATCTTCGAGGGTCACGAGTCCGGCTGTTCCTCCGAATTCGTCGACTACGATAGCCATCTTAACTCGCTCGGCCCTCATTTCTGGGATTAGATCCTCCACTGGCTTGGAAGCGGGGGCGAAGGGAACATTCCGGATCAGTTGATTTAGATCCTGGATACCAGAATGTGAGGCTCGCCAGACATCTCTAGCCACGAGAATTCCAATGATATTATCGACCGTCTCTTGGTAGACTGGAATCCTTAAGTGACCAGTTTCCAGCATGATATCCTGTACTTCTTTTATCGTGGCATTTAAGGGGATTGCAGTCATATCCATCCTCGGTGTCATCACCTCGCCCACCGAAACCTCATCTAGCCGGATAATCCGATTCATGACCTGCCATTCTTCTTCGTCAAGCGTCCCCTCACGTCGACCTATTTCTGTGAGAACCGCAAGTTCATCTCGACTAACTGTTGATTGTTCACCCTTAGGGGTGAGACTGCGCGAGATCCATCCTAAGGGCCACAGGACAGGCTTCATGACAAAGACCATTACCCGCAAAATGTGGGCAGCCGGCTTCGCCAGTCGCCTCCAGTGCCGTGCCCCGAAAGTCTTCGGAATAATTTCTGAAACAATAAGTACAGCTAACGTAAGCCCTATAGAGAAAACTGTAAGAAAGGGATCTCCGAACAACTCCTGAACCAAAGCCCCTGAAAGTGTCGCTCCTACCGTATGGGCAATAGTGTTTAACGTGAGAATTGCAGCGATAGGCTCGTCGACGTGTTCCCGAGCCTCTTCAAGCCATTTCCCGGCCCATTCCCCTTGCTCCTTAAGGAGGGCTATATAGGACTGACTCACAGAGAGGAACACAGCCTCAAGGATCGAGCATGCGAAAGAAGTCCCGAGGCTTAGCCCAAGGATCCAGGCGAGGGCTCCCATGATAACGATGATTATCGTGGCTAGTGGGTAGAGTGCACAAGCCTTTTGAATACGTGACCGCAGCGTCTTAGTCTATTACTGTGCCCAGCTAGAGACTCTTATCAATCCGTCAATTCATTCAACAAGGAGACAAGGGAATGGCAACATATACCTGCGAGGAGTGTGATATGAGCGTGAACATTACCTGCGCGGAGTGTGGACAAGAGTTGGCCCATGATGCGATCACTACAGGTGACGGGAGAGAAGTTGATGTATCGAGGTGCCCCGACGGTCACGGTATGATCAAATCGCCAATGTGTTGCGCCGAAGATATGACATGTGAGCTAGCCTGAAGCGGGTCAGATGAAACATTTCGGCTTGAATAATCCAGGCTAAATACTAAGCATGTTTTGTGGAGCTTTGCGATGATGAATATGTGGAAAGCCATGGTAGTGTTGACTATCACAGGATGTGCAGGGAGAAGCGGCGCCCCGCTAACTCCAGCTCTCGAAGGAACCGGAGCAGATGCTGTTTATTACATCTACGTCGGTGCAGAATCTGCAGACCTTCTCCACCGCATCCGATTTGGTCCAACCGGAATGGATCTTGACCAAACCACTCCAGTTGGTGAGATGGCGGTTGAGACGGAGGGACCTCATGGCCTGAACGTATCACCTGATGGGGAGCACCTGTACATGACAACTGCGCACGGTGTTCCCGATGGAAAATTATGGAAATTCCATGCGGGTCCGGATACCCTTGTGGCGCCTCCGATCTTGCTCGGCAACTTTCCAGCGACGCTAGACCTAACCCCAGATGGGCTCTACGCATTCATCGTAAACTTCAACCTCCACGGTGAGCATGTGCCGTCTACCGTATCAGTAGTTTACACGCCAGATCTTGTTGAGGTTGACCAGATACCAACGTGCACCATGCCACACGGTCTGCGGATGGCCAAGGATGGTCTGTTCGTCTACTCGAACTGCATGATGGATGATCAATTAGTCGAAATTGATACACGTACGTTTGAAGTGTCACGACGGTTCTCGGTAACTACAGGCTCAGAAGCAGCACTACTGGATTACCAAGTCGGGGAGATTGTGACTGGTGCAAACGGTATCACCAGGACACTGGAATCCTTTTCGGACAGGAAGGCTATGGAGCCCACGTGTTCACCGACTTGGGCCCAGCCAACCCCGGATGGGCACTCTATCTTCGTAGCATGCAACAAGAGTAACGAGATCCTAGTTATCGATCGAGATAACTGGACTCTTGAACGCAGAATTTCTGTGCCAGGAGGGCCTTATAATCTGGCAATTTCTGAAGATGGGAAAATTCTCATTGCATCCTTAAAGGGTGCTGGGAAAGTTCAGTTTTTTGAGGCTTCAACCGGGAAGAGCCTTGGACTCGTGACTTCTACTACAACTCTAACTCATGGAGTAGCAGTCACACCTGACTCTCGTTACGCGTTTGTGAGTATGGAAGGGAAAGGTGCAGATCCTGGCAAGGTAGACGCCTATGACCTCCAGGAATTCCAATTGGTGGCGTCCATAGAGGTTGGGCAACAGGCTGGGGGAATCATCTTCTGGAAGATGGAACCTATAAACTGAGCAGCGGATCCTAGATTGATTCCGAGATCTATATGCTACTTGTGATCGACAATTACGATTCATTCACATTCAACTTGGTCCAGTTCCTGGGTGACCTTGGCGCAGAGCCAACTGTGATCAGGAATGATGCAAAGAGTATTGAAGCTCTAATCAAGTTGAACCCCGAACGAGTGGTCGTTTCACCGGGCCCTCGAACACCTGCTGACGCGGGTATCTCCGTGGATGCTTTCAGAATCCTAGGGGCTGCAGGAATTCCTATGCTTGGTGTTTGTCTTGGGCACCAAGCTTTGGGTGAAGCTTTTGGGGGTAAAACCATCCAAGCTCAGAGAATCATGCACGGTAAGACGGGACAAGTACGGCACGAAGGTTATGGTATTTTTGAGGGGCTACCCTCACCCATGGAAGTAGCACGCTATCATTCCTTAGTGACCGATACCACCAAATTGCCGACTGAATTAGTACCGGTAGCCTGGAGCATGGAACCCGAAGAGGAAAGCGAGATACAGGCCATGCATCACCGGGACTTACCGCTCTGGGGTGTTCAGTTCCACCCGGAATCATTATTCAGTGAACACGGGAAATGCATGTTAAAGAACTTTCTCTCCCTTTAGCCCTTAGGCCAAGGAGTTACCGATGCCGACCTCCGGTATTACGGCCCTGTGCTTCTTCACAGCCCTTATGGTGACCGCTGTAGATATTTCGGGGCAAGCTGTCGGCGGTGTTGACGGTGCGCGACCTGTGCAAGGTGATCCTGGAATTTCATCAATGCTTGTACTAGAGGATACGGCATTTAGAGTTCTCCGGGATTACGCGGAACCTGGAGCGACCCGACGCTTGCATGCCCATACAACTGCGGCCTACCAAGTCTTCATGCTTGTAACTGGCAAAATCAGATTGACAGTAGAAGGCCAGGAGGCAGTCGATATACTCCCAGGTGAAGTGGTCTCACTTCTAGGAGGCGCGAGCCACACCTTCACGAATACCGGAGAAGTAACTGCCACCATAGTGGAGGTCTTCGGGAAAGTTCCCCCAAGATGAAACTCACCCGGCGTTCCTTTGAAAACTGAGTATGAGGGTCCGAGTGTGTACCTGAATCCTGAATTGGCAGGATACTTTGATTCCATGAGAATTAGAGCCAATCACACTAGTTGACCCTCAGCCCCTAATTCAGGTAGGTTTCAAGGCGTGATTTTTGTCGTAAATTCGCGCCGTTTCGGCTTGGCAAGGGTGTCTTGAGCACCAAAGTCCTGGGAATCGTCCCAGCTCGACTCGCATCCGCTCGTCTACCCAACAAACCTCTTTACCCCATTCTTGGAAGACCATTGATCGAATGGGTCTGGCGCCGCATCGAAGCAATGACCGTGCTGGATCATGCAGTAGTAGCGACAGACTCCACTGAAGTCGCCAACCTCTGTAAGTCTTTAGGGGCGCCGGTGGAGATGACCTCACCAGACCATCCTTCAGGAACGGACCGTGTAGCAGAGGTAGCGGATCGATCTGAATATCGTGGGTATGACGTTATTGCTAATGTCCAAGGAGATGAACCACTGCTCAAGGAAGCACACGTTCGCGCGACCATTGACCTAGTACGAGATGGCACTTGGGAGGTCGGTACCTGTGCGACACCGTTGAACTCTGATGATGCCCGTACTGACCCTACCGTCGTAAAGATTGCTAGGGCCGCTAATGGGCGGGCACTCTATTTTTCCAGAGCCCCAATTCCGTACAAGCGCGATGAGCGACCCGACGCTTGCATGCCCATACAACTGCGGCCTACCAAGTCTTCATGCTTGACTGGGTTGCGCTCGCACCATCTCAGTTGGAGCGCTTGGAATTTCTAGAGCAACTTCGCCCACTGGAAGCTGGGCTAAAAATTGGGGTGACCATCGTAGGTGCCGCTGATCCGGGTGTAGACACTATGGCAGACGTTCTGCGCATGGAAGAAAAACTGAGCGCTCAAGGAGTCCCTAGTTTCGTATGATCAAATCAAGAAACAATACAGACCTCGATAACACGAAGTACATTTTTGTAACTGGAGGTGTGGTATCCGCGCTCGGGAAAGGAATCGTAGCTGCCTCAATTGGGAGGCTCCTTAAAGA
>LWDU01000069.1_pt4 | contig 31028 bp, 47 predicted proteins | sample 727161 | NCBI WGS metagenome assembly LWDU01 (sample SAMN04566230, study PRJNA314399) | hydrothermal vent metagenome | isolation source: deep sea hydrothermal plume seawater | place: Mexico: Gulf of California, Guaymas Basin | collected 2004-07-11
ACCAGAAGAAGGCATCTCCTTCATACTCACCACCCCAGAAGTTGATGGTCTCGGGGGCATCTTCTTCATCGTCGCCATCTCCGGCGCCACCAGAAGGGAGGTCCAGGGGTCTGCGAGCTTCTTCATTCGACTGTGACAAAACCACAGGCAATATAGTAAAAGATACATATAACAACATAGTAATAGCAATTAAAATCTTACTCATTAGTATACTTTCTAGTAATCGACCTGACGGAAGGTTCCGCCATTCATGGCAGAAAGATTAATGTAGAACTGTTCTTCACCAGTATAGAAAGAACTAGTGAAGTAAATGGTATGTATCGGCAGGTTCTCAAAGTTAGCTGCCGTGATCGACTCCATGCAGATATCTGCGTAGTTTCCACCGCCAGCACCCTCACAGTACGGCTCACGAGCTCCGCAGAGTATCACCTGCTTATGGGCACCGGAAGCTTGCTGGGCTAAGCCCAGGCCGGTAAGAGCAGCGTCTAAGAGACAGTGGTTCTCAATCGGAGCGAGCGTACCCATCCATGCCTGAGCCGATGCCTTATGACCGGGTGAGGCGTGGCAGCAATCAGGACGCCAGATGTAGGTGGTCGAGTTGTACGCCACGATGGCGAAGTCGACCGCTGCCGAGAGCTGGTTGAGAGTGGTCGACACTTCCTGACGAATCATGTCGAAGATGTCAGTCTCACCGCAGAAGCCATAGGCCGGCACGATGAAGACGAAAGTATCTCCTTCGAATTCAGATCCGTAGAAGCGAATCGCTTCCGGAGCGTCTTCTTCTTCATTGTCTCCTCCTCCTCCTCCGGAGGGGAGGTCTAACGGACGTTCATCTCCAGCATAGGAGTAACCACTAGTTAAAGTTCCTAACGAGAAATACACTTGATTCACAGCTAGAATGCTCACAATAGAGAGCATTAACAAAAATCGCATAATTTACCTCAATCTAAGAAGTTACTCTTTTCAAACCCTAAATCTTTTAAGTAATCATGTAAATATATCTTATCGCTATCTTCGTTTTCCCTATAAAAAATACGAGCTAGCCATCTACCATATTTACCTGTCTTGCTTGTTTCTACGAAAAATGGTCGATCTGTATCGTTAAACCACATTTTTACGGCTTCTTTTGCTGCTAATCCAAATGGCTTTTGGTCTCCTCTAACTTCAGGAGTATCAATATCTAATAATCTTACTCTAATATTATGTATTATTCTAAATCCCAAATCGATTGATAAATCCATTGTATCACCATCTACTACTCTTATCAGCTTCATTTTATATATATACATGGCTAATCATTGTCTTCGTTAGAGATAGACCGTATAGCTGCTTTCAACTCTTTTACTTCAGATCGTAATTCATTGATTTGGTGAAAAATACCATTTATGACAGTAAGGTTATTATTCAATCCATGCTTTATCTTGCTAACTTGGTCTTCAATTCTGGATATCGTTCTTATACATTCTGAGTTTATATCTGGTTTATGCCCATTTCCATTCCTAGTCTTTAGAAAAGCAAAAACTTCTCTAATGATGAGGATAGCGACTAGCGCGCCTACACCTAATTGAGTTAATGTATCTTCCATTTAATCACCGTTTATGGTTGTGGATGTAGTATTACTTGCCAGTCATTTACCAATAAATGTCCATTACCAAGATGGGCGCTAGCCGCACCTGTCGCAGGCATAACTACTGCAATAGTGTTTGTATTAGGAGTGACTAAAGAGTCTCCAATATTAAAGTCCATAGTTGCCGTTTGGTCTAGTAGTACATTGGGTACCGTTTTGAAAGTTATGCGTAAGATTTCTACCGATTCAGTCGGTGGTAGATACCACCAATCAACAGGCCAACTAACATTGGCAATACATCCCATATTGACTTCATTGTAGTCAAGATACAAACCACCAATCATCAGGTCAGGTCCGAGGCCGCCATTTAGAGACATAATGTAGTCAGACCAAACAGCCTCTGTGGCTACCGCAAAGTCCTCTTCGAGGGACCATTGCACGGAAATGCCCCATCCACCAATTTGGCTTGGTGTTCCTGGAATCCCGTCCTCTTCAACATATATTGGCACATCGAATTCGGTCTCGATACCCTCCGTATATGCGATGGTCTCGTTGCTTCCAAATAAGCTGAAGTATTGCATTTCTTCTGGCCCAGGAGGAAACGGAGACGGGGGTGGAGGTGGAGGCCCCGTTACTTCTATATACTCATAAATCATCTCTGAAGAGCCGAAATCATTAATCACTATTAAAACAATGCTATACAGTCCTGGGATTTGGAAAGTGTGAACTGGGTTTATATCATTCGAGATAGCCCCATCAGAAAACATCCAGTTCATAGTTGCAGTTATTGGTTCTGTCAAATTTACACAAGTGACAGTAAGAGGAGCGGGCCCAATAACAGGCGAGACCGTGAATTCTGCCGTAGGTGGTGGGGGCGTTGATGGCGGAATCGTCGGTGCCGTAGAGTTGCTACACCCCATCAATATCATTGTAGAAAATAATAGTATTAATACGGTTCTTCCCATCTTATTCCTCTATTCATTACTTTCAGTGACTTCCATTATATCATAGTTTTGCTTATCTTTGATAATATCAACCATAGGGCCTAATTCACGATTACCCCAGAAATGGACTCCAGGGACCACAGAATAGTCCCTCCAGTCAGTAATTGACTCAAATTTAATGATATGATTTGATTGCATGCATGCTATATTATCATAATAGCAAACAAGAGAATAGGGGCGCTAATCCAGCCTTAACTTCTATGACCTCGAATTCGACTAGGAACCCGGTCTTCGCTTGAAGTTAAGTAAACTTGATTATCTGATATTAATCCATTTTTTTCATCGAAAAAGCAAAGTCTTTGACAGGGGAATCCGGCAGCAGACATATTCTGCTGAGCAAATTCATTGTCACTCTCGATAGTACCATTCGCAAGGAATATACGGTGGTTCAAGGTAGCACTCGCATAAGTATGGAAATGACCAAACCACAAATAATCCCAGGGAACTGGGATGCTATCAATCCAACCCCAAGCCTTCTTTGCCACACCATACCAAGGTAATCCAGCAAAACCACCTCGTATCTCATGGCCATGCACCATGAGATTGCCCCACTCGTATACTCTATCTACTATATAAAACTCTTCACTAATTTCCATAGTGATTCTGTTCTTTGTTTCTTTTCTATTCCCATTAGATCCAAGCAGATAAATCTTCAATACCTCGTAGCATACATTATCCCAATTAGTTCTTGGGTGACTTCTGCCGCCCTTAGGACCATTTCTTCCGTGATTACCAGGAACAGTGCATATATGAATTTTAGGAAATGCTTCTGACAAAGCAAGTATACATTTAGCTATGATAGCAGGACCATTTTTTACTGCTTGATCAAATAAGCTTTGATCAATTAAATGAGCCTGAGTTGCAAAAATATCCTCCCCTTCAATCATATCTCCACCTAGATAAATTCGCAATTCATCAATTTTTGAAGATGAACGTCTCACTTCAGTAATATGATTAACTTTTTTAGCTAAAAGCATCAATCGTTCTTCAGCCATAGCGGTATCATAGGATGAAGTTAACTTACCTATATGGAGATCAGACAAATGAAGAACAGCAATCTCTTCATTTTTTCGTTTCCTACTATCCTTTTTACTCTTAGGAATATAAAGATCTGGAGGATCTTCATATGCTTGTGCAACAGCTTCTGTGATTAATTTATCACCTGAAGCAAGACCTTCTATCTTTCGCTTAAGATCTTTCACTGTCTTTTTTAGTAGGCGAATAGAATAGCTTTCTTCTACGACTTCTTTTTCTTTGATTTTAGTCTTAGTCTTAGATTTAGACTTAGGCTTTTTTCTAGAACGTTTCTTAGGATCAATATCTATCGATATAAAACGTCCGTTACGATCTCTATGTAATTCCATGTATTAGATCCTCCATAATCCAAGGTACATGGGAATATAGCGCTGTCAAGTACCTATATTGCTTACTTTGAACTCTTTTTTAATATCTTGATAAACTTATCAGTACATTTTCCAGTATGAGTTCTTATCCATGTACGAAGCTTATCCTTTTTGATTATGATTTCTTTTCCTTTATGTAAGGTTTCCTTGCATATTTGGCAATAGCCTAAGAAACCACTCCGTACTGAATCAAAATCTTTGATTCGGCCTATCTTCTTCCAGATCTCTTCATTCATATATCACCATATACCTATTCAAGATCATCAAAATCACTCTCTAGGATGTCCTTCATCCACACTATTCTATTAGTTTTTCCACAATTGCTACATTTTATTATAGTTGTGCCAAAATGTGGACTCTCACACTCATCGATATCCTGAGATTTACAATCAGGACATTCCGGATCATAGATTGCCATAGGCGCCTATTCTAGTTATACAAGTATTCTATTTGCAATAACATGCACACTCTCGTTTCCTTCAATATCTTTAGTCGCAATTTCTCCAAAGACAGTGATCCACAATTTATTAAGTTTTAACTTTTTGCTAGATGGGCTATATACATTAGCATATCTATAACTTTTCTCGGTCGCCTTAGGATTTCTGTAATAAGTTCTCATTTGTATCCAGTCTCCATTATGCCTCATGCATTGTCCATGTAATATAGCGGATGTAAACCCCGATTTTTCAGAAGGTTCACTAACTGAATAGAGATTAGTCTTTATGAAATATTCATGATTACCATCCTTCTCTCTGCTGGCGATCGTTCCACCACGAACAGACAGGGATCCTTTATCTTCCATTAGACTTCGTATCTTAGAGATATAGCCCTTTTCCATATCTTCTTTCTTATATGAACAATTGACAAAGATGGACTGGTTTTGTAGACTACCTGCCCCATTTATATCTATGTCTGGCAATTTAAGGCGGCATGCTAATGTCCCGCCCCATTGCTTGGGCTCCCAATCTTTAAACCAAGTCACATCCCCTATGAGATAACAGAGATTCTGATCCATCTAGACACTTTCATTGCTATGATTAATAGCTTCTTTTAAATTGGATGCTTTCAAAGCTGGATTATCCGGATTTCTTGGATAAACAGGTACTTCATCTTTCATCTGTAAATGTAAAAGAACACTAGAAATCCATTGCTCCTTTTTCATGATTTCTTCATGAATCTTACGTTTCAGGATAGATTTTGCTTTGTCTGAATCATTACATTTATCAATCAATCCCCAAAGCTTAGTGAAATTCAATTGAGCAGACAAAAAGTATTGATTAGGAGAGTACTGTGCTTTACTCCTTGTTTCAGTCCTTGAAATAGTTACTTGAGGAATTTCCACCCCATCATCTATCAATTCCATGAATTCTTCTATGCTGATAGACTCAATTTCTTCAGGAAGTTCTATTCTAGTATCATTCAAAATAGATCCTCATCTTCATCATCATCATTGAGTATCTCTTGAAGTGGACTTTTGGTCTCTTCTTCAGTTATATCATTATCAACAGTAACTGAGTTATCTTCATCAGAAGAATATTCATAAACATCTTCAGTCTCAACAATCTCGTCATTAGTATTAGTCCTATCTGGATCACCTGGATTATTAGTTACTACATCGCCAAGATTCTCAGTAGCACCATTGTCGTCAAAATTTATGCCGATCATCTTCTTAGCATGAAAGATATAAAAATTTATATGTCCATTTAACTTAAGTTCATCTCGTGCATCAGACTTAACCCAGTTTTCAGCTGACTTATAATCTGAATGTCCGCTACTAACCACACGAAGAGATCCATTTTGCTGAAGTATCGAAACCTGAAATGGGGTCTTTACTACAACACGCTGTTTACGCTCTTTCTTATCCATTTTGCCTCCTAGGGCTATAACGTTTGCCATCTATTGCAAACGCAGAAATTGCTTTCCAATCATTCAACCAAGACGTCGCTAATTCTGCACTGCTCCTTCTCGCTATATACGAAGGGTGATAGATAGTATATGTATCTATCTTCGAATCAGGTGTTTTACTCCATCCCAAAACTTTTCCTAATGTGATCCTAGAGACCGTAAATCCCGGATCTGAGAATTGATCGTGTTCCATCCAAGTAGAATACGCCTCTTTCCCGACTAATACAATCACTTTTACTGTATTCTTGACTAACTCATATTCCAAAAGCAGACGTTCTCTGCAAGTCTCTATGCTAGCTATACTTGGGGGAAAATTGCTTCTGCTATGAGGAATCCAGGGTCTGCATATAACAGAATTAGTTATATAACAATCATTTTCTCGATCAATTCCAGCTTTCTTCATTGCAGCATTCAAATGCCAACTGACTTTACCTACAAATGGCTTACCTTCTTTGTCTTCAGTTTCTCCTGGTGACTGACCTATAATCAATATTTTAGGATCTGTCGAATTGCCTGACCCAAAGACCGTTTGAATCCTTGTTGAATGAAGAGGACACCTAAGACAATTTTCCCAATCTGAATGGATCTGATCAATGCTGGACTGCTTCTCTAAATGGTGATTCATTTTTAATTATCTCCAACATTATTTCTGCAGATTTTTTCCATGAGAACTCCTTTGCGGTTTTTACCCCTTCTTCCGATACACTCTTCAAATTACTTAAATTATTTATACAATAAGTCACTTGTTCTGCTATATGATTAACATCAACTGACATCCAAGATCCACCATTCCCACCAAAGAATATTCCGTCAAATGCAATTTCCTTATTCAAATTAGTTAATGGAATATGATTAGTTTTATTGAGATATTCAGTAGGAGCAGAATAATCAGTAGCTATGCAAGGAATTCCACAAGACATTGCTTCTAACAAAGGCAGGTTCCAACCTTCTGCGAAATAAGGAAATACTGCAAAATCTGATGACATATATATATTTCTAACAACAGTTGAATTAACATTATCGTTAAGAATAACATCTACTAAAAGATTAGCTTTTCTAGTGCTTTGAAATCTTAATACGGACAAATCAGGATAAGTACCCTTAACTGAACAAAGATATTCGTAACCGTGTATTCTTAATTTTTCTACTAAATGATTATTAAAATCTGGTATAAATGGATTATTCCATTTAGCTATTAGTCTGATCGCTTCATCTGAATCTACTATATGCAAAGCTTCTAGCAAATTAAAATGACCTTTTCTCTTTTCTAATTTTCCTACACTACATATAGTTATACCATTATTTTCCTTATAGTTTTTAAATTCATCGATTTCATTAAATATAGTTCTATCAACACCACCTGGTATAACTCTTACAATCTTATTAGGCGATTTACTTTTAATAATACTTTTTGCCCAATTAGAACAAACCCATAATTCGTCTGTATTCTTAATACTATTTATTTCTATAGCTGAAAATTCATCTAATTCAAAGATAGGAAATCCAACTCTATATCCGCCACACATATTATGTAAACCATGTAAATGATATAAGAATATAGTTGGACATTTAAAATTGAATATTCTTGAATCTATGAGTTTTCGTTCTAATGCATCGCTCACTTTAATAGTTTTGCTATTAGAGATTATACCTATATCTATATTTTCTTTATTACATAATTCTATCAAATTTTCTGCTAAATTTACAAAGAATACTCCATATCCTAGATTGTTTATAGGACCAGCAAAAACTAAGTTTTTCAATAGTACCACCTTAGGTTATCTTTTGAATTAAGTAATTCTAATTGATCCATTTGTAAACAATCATGTTCATGTATCTCGTAATATCCTCTATTTTTTGTCATACCTGCCATTTCATGAGTCATCCATCCTATAATTGATATACGAGAAATATCATATGCTACTAATATATAATAATCATTATCTTTAGCATATGCTTTTTCTGTCAATCGTGCATGCAACAATGGTCCTATGTTCCATTTCTCATTAACATTAGTAGGTACTATCTTTATCTTATATCCCGCGTATTCAAAATCATACTTTGCAGGATAGCGCTTAAATTCAAGATGATTATTTATAAAATATGATTTTATCTCTGGAATTGAATTACCATAATAATTTGCAAAAGCTATCAAAGACATTCTTCTGTATCTAGCCCATGTCTTATTTGCATCTTTGTCAAAATCAGTTAGCCAGCTGCAATATGCTTCTACGTCTATTAGCCATGGATGCTTAACGGGCATAGATATTATCTTATTTTGAAAGGATCTTAGTATATTCATACTACTCTTCTTTCAAAGAGTATAACTCTAGATATTCTACAGACATTCTATTTCTACTAGCAGTATCTATGTGAGGAGCGCTAGACATATTAGGTAGATCAATAGCATCATCATCTAATATAGAAGTAAACTGACTCATTCTTTTTTGCTTCTTTCTAATTGATTGCAATAATTGCCATCCGTAGTAATCCATTTGATCTCTATTCCCGATCGTGTCTAAACAACCGGATCTAATCAAACTTTCTAATGCCGACTTATTTATTCCTATACTAGATAATCTCGTGATACAATCTATAAAATCTTTATATAAACCATTCTTTTCCCGTTCTTCTATAATCTTTGAAGATATACTATCTACACCTCTTATCATAGTAAGATTACATTTAATACCATTATCATGCGGATATGCTTCCATTTTTGAACTATTTATGTCAGGAGCATATATCTTTATTCTATTTAATAAACAATCATTTACGTATTTACGTTTATCTATTCCATCCGACTTATTACTAGAAGCATTTAACAAAGAAGTCATATAATATATAGGATACTTAGATTTAAGCCATGCAGTCCTATAGGTAAGAACAGCGTAGGCAGCTGCATGCGACTTGTTGAAGCCATAACGTGCGAAGGTCTCTAGCTGGGCAAAGAGATTGTCTGCATCGTCTTGAGACATATCTCCGTGTCCTAGAGCACCCTTCATAAAGTTCTGCTTCTCTTTAGCTACTAGCTCAGGTATTTTCTTGCCAACTGCTTTTCTAAATCTATCTGCCTGGTTATATGTATACCCACATACTTTTCTACATATATCCATGATCTGTTCTTGATATATAATAACTCCATAAGTCTCTTCAAGAATGCTATTCATCTCTGTATGCAAAACTTCCCAGCTAAAATTATCATCAAGATTCTTATATGTTCTATTCTGTACATATTTTTCTAACATTGTCATTCCAGTTTCTTCGTCTATTGCGTCCATCGGACCAGGTCTATACAACGCTATCGCTGCTACTATATCACTAAATTTCTTTGGTTGAATTTGCATTAGCAAATTTCGTAGTCCAGGACTTTCGCACTGAAAAACACCTAATGAATTTCCTTTTCTCATTAAGTCATATGCCTCATCGCTTGTTAAGTCATTATAGCTAGTATCATCTATTACTGTAACTGACTTATCTAACAGTAAATCGATACAATCTTTGATAATAGTAAGAGTCTCAAGTGCCAAGAAATCCATCTTGATCAGACCTAGTTCTTCTAAATCGCCCATAGGGTACTGAGTGAACATCATACTTTCACTAACATCAATCGCAATTTCTTCGTCATCAGTCCCTTTAGCTTTTGTTTTACCACGCTTAGGCTTAACTGGACGCATCAATGGAATGTATTCAGTTAGATCAGTATCTCCTATGACAAAGCCGGCAGCATGCTTACTCACAGCCTTCTTAGCTCCTTCAAGTGCTATAGAATCTTTAGCAACAGTTTGCCATTTCTTACTATTCTTTATATAAGCGCTAAGAGTCTCATTCTCACTAATCTGATCTATCATCTTCGCTCTGAATTCACCAGCTCCTTCAGGGATACTTTTTGCAACTATATTAATCTCATCTTTTTCTATTCCATATGCCTTGCCTACATCTCTAATAAGAGATCTTGCCCACATGTTCGAAAAGGTAGCTATTCTTGCTACATTCTTCTCACCATACTTTTGTTGCGCATAGGAGTATACTTCTCCTACTCTCTTTTTACAAAAGTCTATATCTATATCTGGAAGTGATATTCTTTCTGAATTAAGAAATCTTTCAAATATAAGTCCATGTTCAAGTGGACATATCTGTGTAATACCTAAGCAATAACTAACAATAGATCCAGCAGCGCTTCCTCTACCTGGTCCTACAGGTATCTGGTTCTTTCTAGCATATGAAATAAAATCTGCGACCATTAAAAAGTATGAAACGAATCCCATCTTTTCAATTATATCTATTTCATATTTAACTCGCTGGACAGCTTCTGATCTGAACTTTGATCCAACTGCATAGTATACTTCGAATCCTTTGCGTACTTGGTTTCTCCAGTATTTCTCTAAGTTTTCACCATTAGTATCAAAAACAGGAATATGATTTTCACCTACTGAGATATTAAGATCACATTGCTCAGCAATTAATATAGTATTATTTATAGCTTCGGGGTAATCTCTAAATCTGTGAAGCATCTCTTCCTTAGACTTTAGATAGAACTGATCGGAATCTGTAGTGAGTTTTCTTTCAGGATCAAATTTACCAGATATCGTTCTTATTGCAAAAAGAGTATCTTTTGCATCCCAATCTGATTGATTGGTATAGTGGACATCATTACTTACTACAGTAGGTATACTCAATTCTTTTGATATCTTTAACGCCGTCTCAACAACTATCCTTTGCTTATCGACCATCCATTTCTGGCTTTCCATTCGGCATTCATTCAATCCCATATCATTATCTGTAGAATGATCTTGTATCTCTAAGTAGAAGCAGTCCTTTTCAAAGGAACTCTTGAGCAATGCTGCATGTTCTACTGCTCTTTTATAGCTAGGATCAGTATATTCATATAGCTTAGTAGATCTATTATAGAACTTTTCTCCTATTGCACACGAATTTATTCCACCACTCAAACAAGCAGATGTCCCGATCAATCCTTCTCTATGTTCATAGATCATTGCTGGATCTATCCTAGGGACATAACTAAATCCATTAATACTAGCTTTAGTAGTTAATTTAAGTAAATTCTTATATCCAGCTTCGTTTCTAGCTAATATAACTAAATGATCTGTAGGATTTGATTTATTCTTAGGTTCGTCTATCGTTCTTCTGGCGCAATAAAATTCGACTCCAACAATAGGCTTAATATCATTAGCCTTACAAGTCTTATAGAATTCAAAGCTTCCATGCATATTGCCATGGTCTGTTAAAGCTATAGCACAATACTTATTATTAACTGCTTCAGCGACTAAAGCATCTACGGAAGATATAGCATCAAGGATACTATAATTACTATGCACATGTAAATGCACAAAATCATTAGGATTCGTCACGCTCCTTCTTTCGTTGATCTATCTCTCGTGTCACTGCTGGATTAACTGTAACTGATTTAAAGTCTAAACCACCAGCTTTTTGCGACTCGCCAGAAAGTTGATTCCACTGCTCTGCTGTTGCACAATTCAAATGTCCAACTATATCTGCTATTCGATTCTCATCAATATCTAATTCCTCAAGTTCAAGACATATAAATTCCCCAGATCCTACAAGATGTGTATCTTCTGAATTAAGATAACTACTCATAAATTCTACAGCTGATTTTCTATTAGGATAATATCCTATTGGTTCTAAATTAAAGAACTCATCTGTGTATCTTTGCGTAGAAACTTTATATATTTTCATTGATTGCTACTTCCTTATTTATTATATTTATCTTTCTGTTTAAATTATCTAAATACTTAAATAGAATTTCAGCTGCCTCAGGGTGCTCCAAGCAGAATCCTTCTGCGTCTAGCATAGTTTTAACCATTAGTGCTAGTTCTTCAGCAGAATCTTTCATACTATCGTATTTCTTTCGTAAACTATCATTAAATTCTTGCACAATGCTACTACTTTCTGACAATTAAAAAAAGAACCTCCCGCCGTCCATAAAATGGAAAACAGGAGGCTCACACAGAAAAGGAACGGGGCAAAGTTATTGAGATCTGCTAGAACTCTTTACCTATACCAAGTAAAGTCATATCATTTCCTTCATCCCTACGAAACTCAACACTAAAATCTTTCATTAGAAGTTGAGTTCCATATTCAATTTTAACAGCATTATTGCTATCAGTATTCAAACTTGCTCCAGCAAAAATCGAGAAATTACCCTGTGTTCGATACGTAAGACCACCATGTAGGGTTACATCGTTATCTTCGTTAATTCCTATACCATAGTATTCGCCAATCGGAAGATCAAAATGACCTATTTCATCTACTGCGGTACTATTGCTTTTAGTAATTTGCATCGAATCACCGTTCATTGCAAAACTAGTCAATTCTATTTCTCCCTTTGGGGGTGCTAAATCTAGATCCATATCTAGCATTTCAAAACTGCTACATCCGGTCAAACAACACACAAAAAGTGTAAGAACTATCCTCATCTCAAATCCTTTCTCGGGGTCTCCCGGACCCTCAGTTATCTATTAAAACTAATCGACTTATCCAGAATGTCAACCAATTCAATAGTATTATTTAGATTTAAAAATACTTAAGACTTTTCTTCGAACACTATCTTCATATCTCTTTAGTATATCAGTACTTGAGTTAGATTTATAATCACCACCGATACCAAAATGATACTGTATTCCCTCTATATTATTCTCGGGGATATTCGATGGACCTCTATCTCCTCCATTTGCGAACAATATATCATGATTAATATATTGTTTTTTAACTTTATTTAATAAATCTACTGCAGTACCATCCCTGTCGTTGAAGGGCATTACTTCTAATACTCCTTTAATCGCACTCATTACGGCAATCCGTTCATTGAGATTCATAAAGAAAAATCCCTTTTTTCTGATTAACCAATCGTCAGAATTTAAACCAACGATAACGCTGTCATATTTTGATTTAGCTAAATTATTAGCTTCATTAATTAGATGGACATGACCTTCATGTATCGGATCAAATCCACCAGAAACTACAACAACAATTGGTCTGTCCATTTTCGTCAGTATATTATTAGACATTTATTTGTCCTCTATAATCAGGCTAATTATTGTGTTTAAAACTTCAGGACTATGTCCTCCTTCAATTCGCATCCTATTTAGAGTTCCAAGCAATCTTTTCTTAAAAGGAATAAACGAATGAATCTGTTTATATTTTTTAGGAGGCTCAGCTGCCAATCTACAATCAACTACCGATGAATTACTTTTTAATTCCATTGCTTGACATACATCGATAAGGTTCTGCCTATTAGTATCAAATGGCCATCTTACATCGAATTCTTCTTCTCGTTTTAAATCAACATCTTTCATTATCCCTTATTCTACTCCTTCTTGTTCCCGCACCCTCAGTTATAGTATAAAAAATTTCTACTAATTACTAGAACATTTTTCTACTAATCTATTCAATTTATCAATCTTATTATTCCTATTTAACAACATTTCTTTATAAAAGTCTAACTTATCTCTATCGTCATATTTACAATCTAATACTATGTCATTCACAAGATCAGAAGGATGAACTAAAGTATATCTTACTACAGTACCACGCTTTTTACCTCTGCCTTGTCTCTCATAGTACTTAATAACTTTCCAGCCAGTTCTTTCCGCTTCTTTAAGTAGATCTCTACGAGGCTTTAAAATATCTCCTCGAGTAGGAGCAGAGCTTTCCCATGGACCATTGCTTCTAACTCTTTCACAATGTTTTATAATTCTATGTAATTTATGAGGTTCATTTACATTTTCATGTATATTCTTACACAGTTCGTCAAATTCAGCTACTTCTTCATTAGAAATATACTCAGTATTATAAATAATACTTCCTTGTTTCGATGATTCGTACAGTCTATTAGTATTCAAAACTATTTCCCCTAAAAAAGAGGGACAACGAGAATAAAAAACCGGCCCGCCAAAATGGTTATTTATCTCGCGTCCCTCACTCTATTGAAAGGCTAAAAAAAAGGGGAGAAGACAATGCAATAAATGCAAAGCCTTCTCCCCAGGAGGAGGTGTGTCAAACTGAAATTCTAAAGATAGCCAAAGTGCGAGTTAACGCCTTGTCTTGCTCACAACAATCAAGACAAACGATTACGTGCTAATCTCGTAATCTGACGAAACATGTATAACCTGTGCATTAGCTTCGACTTCCAGCCCTAAGGCTGACACGGTCACATTCATATGGATTTACTATTTTAGCATAGAGGAACTCTAGCATTCTATGCGCCCCGACAGAGAGCAAGCTCCAACTGTCTTTCGTCTACCATACAATTTAGCACTACTTAAAGACTAGTATCAATAGCGCCTTAGCAATCCACGCCGTTTTGCGTCGATCAAGTCTCACACTTTGACTACGGGAAACTAAAAAGCTCGTACTCTGGATCTCATTAAACTAACGAAGAAATCCAGAGTACTCTTCGATATAGTCAGCAATTGAGCTACAACACGCAGCTACTGTGTTGCTCACAACGCCTTCGCTACTCGCTTACTTCGTTAGCTTAAGAGCTTATAGCGGCTATATCGAATAATTATTATTATTTTATTGAATCATTTTTTATTGATCTTAACAAGTTAAAGACATATGCTCTTCCATGAGATTTTTTACTCATAGCCTTAGATATATTCTTCAAATCTTTAAAATCAATATTCTCTCTATTCGCCATGTCTAACCTTTGTCCAGAAGCACGAGGTCCAGCAACTGGAATTTCATTAGTATTAAGATTTTGTTTACTATCTTTATAACTCAAAACCTCGTGTGCAATCTTATCATTTCTCATAAAGAACAACGGATTAACATAAGTTAAATTGGATAGTTTTGTATCTTTTATGTAGAGTTGAGTCATTTTACCATAGCCATTATTGACTAAAGTCTTAAATGAAAATGGTTCATTAAATGGAACAGATATTAGTTCTTCTTTGTTATCAATAGAATATTTATTAGCAGCCATTTCCCATAGCGTGACTACGGATTGCCTGTTATAAACACTCTGAATAGATAGACATACATCTATAGGAACAATAGATCCATTATCTTTTAAGTGAGGCATTTTATTGTCAGGCACAACTACTGCAACACCTTTAATTCCACCTCTAGTAGTGATCTTATCTCCAGGTCTAAGATTACATTCTTCTTTAATTTCAACTACAATCCTGATAGTTTCTCTACCATAACAAGAAGAGTTATACCGTTTAATACTAGAAACTATACCAATACCTTTTATATTCGTACAAACAATTGAATGTACTCTATCTTCTTGGTCAGATTCGTCAAGAATTGGAGTCAAAGAATTTACTTTTTGACCAACTGAAATCATAACTTGAGTGTCAAATACAGTATTAGATTTAATAGTATATTTTCTGATACACTTAAATCTAGCTGCAGCCGATTCACTAAATGCTATAGCATCTTCATACGTATTATGACTTAAATTCATAATAGCAGTATTAAAATGCATTCCTTGTAATTTACTATTCTTCGCTTTAATATAAGGAATTTCAGAATTTACAACATCTAAAGATTGCTCATATTGAGCTCTAAGTAAATGAACTCGCTTAGAATTATATTCGATTCCAATTGCATTATCTTGTATAGTACTACAAAATAAATTACCTTGGTCATTGAGAATTAATTCTCCTTTAGTATTTATCTTAGTTCCTTTAACTAGTCTATATGAATAATTAACATTATCATTTGCTCCAGTAGAAGCATAATCTACTAGACCAGCAAGTTGGTCAGGGAAATTACGTTTTTCTATTGCTTCTGGACTTAAACCCTTATCTATTGTTTCGTCAAAGTATATCATTTCAGGTATACTTTTTCTTGCAATATTACTATCAGGAATAAACTGACATAAACGATCAGATTTCAAAAAGTTATCTACGGAATTTTGGATTACATTTTCTGGCGGAATAGATCCAGTATGAAAGAAATTTTCTAATGAGTTACATATAACTTCATTTATCTTTAACATAAATATCTTACTTGGATTATCAATAATATATTTCTTACCTTTTAAGATATAGCTGTAATCAATTCTAGCTCTTCTAACAATTGCTCTAGATATACCATTAATCTCGTATACATTTCCTTTAAATAAAGGTAGTATCAATGAGATCGTACAACTTCTTATTCCTACACCAGTATGTCCAGAAATATCTATCTCAAATTTTTCGATATCATTTTCTATGATACTCGATTCTGTATCATTAGATTGACAATCTAAATTTTCAATCTTTCTAACATTAAAATTAAATCCTCTAGCTGATAATTTCTTTGTCAGAATATTATGCATACTCATTTAATCTCCAAGTATTTTGTATTCGTCAGAGCAAGATCCATATGGATCAATTTCATGACTAATTAAAACACGACTAGACAACTCATTTCGCTTATTCCTATTTCTTGTAGTATTAATTTTAGTAGCAAGCGAATATAGCGGAAAATGTTTCTCAACATAAGTTCTTAAATTTAGTTTATATATATTAAACAAATCAGTAAATTCAGAAATAGAACAATCTAAATCGTTTACAACAGATTTTCTTATAGATTTTGCGACATCCTTATAATTAGTTACATCAAAGTCAGTAAAATTCATATGGTATTCTATTAGAGTTAATGCCTTTCTTTTTGAGACAGTATCGACATGAGCTTTATCAGATAGTTCATTTACTGTATGCTTAATTGGTATAATCATATACATATGAGCAATGAATGGAAAAGCAAGTTTTACATTTAATTCATGTTCTACCAAACATTCTAAGATCTTATCAATATCTTTTCCTGTTTCACCAGTGCCATTAATAGCAGCTTTCATTACCATGAATTTCATATTATTAGGATTTCCAATTTCATGTTTAGAATTCATTAATGCCTGTTGAATAGCTTCAGAAATATACATTGCAGATCTGCGAACTTTATCGCTACCATTCTTTCCAACAAGTTTTATATCATTAGCAGTTTGACCAACAGGTCCTAAAAACATTTTCATTGTTAAATTTATCTTGTTGATATTAATGCTTCGATTATAGAATTCTTTTTTATTGATTCCTTTTGCGATACAAGCAGTATCTTCTTTATACTTCTTATCTAACAATGTATCTAAATCATGAGTTTCCATTAAAATCTCTTCAGGATTTATACTTAATCCGTCAGGAATTAAACGCCTTTTAACTTCTTTATTAAGTTTATCAAGATCGTCTATTGCATATGTGCTGCTAGCATGAGTGTTCATATTAAGTTCTTTAGGCCATTTACGAGAAGATTCATTCATAAAGAATTGTAAAACATTCTCGCTAGCCTCTTCAATACAATCTTTATCTTTGGGTATCCAAAATCCAGTTAATGCATCACCGTCATGATCTAAATTAAATTGCTCATGTAACAACGGATGAATCTCGATTGTATCGTTGCCAGAAGCACGAGCTCTCATTACTTCGATAGAACCGTCCCAAATTGCAGGAAAACGAGTGATAAGACAAAAGTCACCATGTTTTCTTTCGGAAGCACGCATAGCCTCCCTAGGAACACCTATCCAATCTACTCCATAATATGAATTCGGTAAGGCAACTGCTCTAAACGTATCTGAGCATCTATATGAAACACATATATTCCTGAATAAACCAGATTTACCCCAAACTGAATCAGATAATGCTCTATTAATATAGCTATTTATTGCTGAAGATACTCGACTATATTCAAATTCGTCATTCAAGTATCCTTCTTCTACTTTAAGAATTGTATTAAACATGATATGAATTATGTCTAGAATCCAGCAATCTTGTTCAATAATTGATTTAATTGGCGGAAGAGAAATCATATCTATTTTTCTTCCATAAGGATCTATTACTGGTTTCGACAACTCATGAATATATCCATTCTTTTGAATATCAGGGTCTAATACAGTTTTTTCTACACTGTCAAGTAACTCAAGTGGAATTAATTTGGAAATATCTTTAGTCTTTTTTACTCGTTCGTCATTAACAAATATCTCTAAGGGCTTCATTGCCATTCTTGTTCCTCCTCGTCATAACATTCAAAAGGTAATGAAGCAAATACGACAACAGTATCAGTGTCTTCTTTTTTACTATGTCTTACTGTATAACTAATGAAATCAAGATTTAAAATAAAATAACTTTTTGCATTAGATTTTGGTCGTAATTTACTTACTTTAGAACCACAAATATTTGTAGATTCTTCTTTAGAATGTGCAAAATGATACATTTCTTGAAAAGCACTAGTCATTTGCATACTAATACAAGGAAGATATCTAGTTTGTCCACGATTATCATTCGAGCAAAGTTGTGCTGTGAATGAACCGTTCCAGTATTTCAACAATATCGTAAATTGAGCTGAATCCACGCTTCCCCTCTTCTTCCCCTAATGTAAAATCGAAGTATCTAATCCCTCATTTAAACTTATCTCAGAAATAATAGTTTCGAATTTAATATCATTTAAACAATGAGTAGGATAGACACTAAATAAACTGCCTAACTTCTCTTTGTTTTTACTTACCTTTAAGAGAATATTAGCCATATTGTTATAATCGAAACAGTATAAAGGAATATGCACATGTAGTACTCTCTTTTCATTACATGTTTTACGAATCATAGTATGTCGATTAGAGATATATGTAGCAGACTTATCTTTAGTTGGCCAATTAGATTTGCTTTCTATTTCTAATCTTTGACAAACAAGATCAGGGTAATTCTCTTCTAAATCATTAATATTATTTGGATGAACAAATTCAATTCCCATAAAGATTAAAGTTCTATTCATTATAGGAACCTTTTCTATTAGAGCGGTTTCCCCAATATCCAAAGATATGTCGTCTACCACGGTGATCACTCGCTCTATGATAGAAATTTCTACAATAAGTATTAAGATAAACAAATGGAAGTACAGTCTTATGTGAATCTTTATCTTCAAAATTCTTTGCTGCAACAACTATTGGTGGATTAGCACAACATGTGCCAAAATCCTTATCCTTTTTATCACCTAAATGCTCTTGCCATTTATCTGAATTTTCTCGCATACATAATTTATCAAAAAATACACAATTTTTACATAAAGATCTGCACTCTTCAAATGTATTATCAAATTCTATATCAGTTGGTTTTACTCCATTTTGCTGAAAATATGTTTCTAGGTTATCTTGAAGTGTATCATCTGAAGTATGATGTCTATTAATAGGATTCTTAGTATACACTAAAGTATGATCATTATAAAAATTATCGTCTTTAGCATCTTCGAATCCTTCAGCATTTATTGAACTAGTTGAATCACTAAACTGCATTCTAAGTTGTCTCACCAAGATCTTCCTCTTTCCCCACTAAAATATTAGTTCTCTAAGACTACTTCTCCAGATTCACCATTAATTAAGATTAAACTTTCTGTCATTTCGTTGAATATAGCATTTCTTTGTTCTTCAATAGCTAATTCATATCCTCCTAATATAATAATTGCGATAAGTAACATAGTACCTGCTATCGTTCCAATGCTGTTACTTACCATTAATACAAATAAAGCATTTAATAATGAGCTAGTCTGTTTACTAACCCATTTAGTATAATGCCATAAACCTTGACCAATATTATTAAGACTTTTTCTCATGAAATCTCCTAAGCTAATGCTTCTGCAAAAGCTGCATCTCTTTTGTTAATTTTCTCGTTTTCATTTTCAATTGCAATATCTAAAAGAAAACTTGTTCCAAGACCAGCGATAGCTGCTGCTATCAATCCGATAACAGTCGCACCAAACATCCAATATGTTAAAAATGCTGCACTGATATCAAAGAATCCTGGGAACTTAATTGCAATATTTTTTAAGAAAGGTATTCTATTATATATAACTGCGAAACCAGCAAGAGTTAATAACCCAAGCAAGATTCCAGTAGTTACTAAATAGCTACCCCACATCATTAGAATTGCAAGAAGCGATCCTAATGCAAGATACCTAATGGTACGATCCGTAAGATATCTGTACAATTTTTTCATAAATATAACTTCCTAGTAAAAAACCCGAGCCACAGGATTGCTCCTGTGACCCGGATCTTCTTGAAAGGCTAGAAAAGACCTATAACTGTCCTACGGCTTGTCGTCAAAAGGTGTACTGTCCATTGATTCGGATGTTTCAACAGGAACGTTTACACCATTTTCTTTGCGATATGCTCGAAAATCCGTCTCAATCTGTTCAATAAAAGCATCAAACTTTGTATTGCTCAGATTGACTGGACCAATAGGAACCATTTTTCCATTGATATCTTCAACATTCAACCAACAAGAAACAGGAGGGTATCCTTGACCACGAGGTCTTGCGGCTACTCCTTCTTTGATCGAAGAAACTTCAGACATGGAAAGAACGGGATTCCCTTGTCCTCCAGGCTGATTTCTGAAGTTAAGGATATAACGATAGGTATTCATAGCAGTAGTAGCAAGTACTTTTACGGCGTTATTGACATTGTCTAATGCAATTTCCATATCTTTATTGATCTTGCTGGACTTTACTGAATTAATTGCTTGATCAAGAGCATTGATTTCAGTCTTAAGACCAGAACTATCGTTCAGAAGAGGAAAGCTCCAATCTGTACCTGTCTCTCCTGCAGTAGTAGAGAAACTCTCTGCTGCAGCTGTAACCGAATTGGAAAGATGATTAATCCTTGCCATAATAAAAACTCCTTCTAGCTAGACGGTGCTAGCTGTGTTTGTGTCACTTCTTCGGAAGACGAATATTTTTCAAGTAAATTCATCTTCGCTTTATCAAATATCGAGCTATCAAACCCTTGATAACTCAATGCACTTTTAGCTTGTTTATGTGCCTTTCTGAGATCTTTAGGATCCCACATAATACTCAAATCAGTACCAATACTAGGTGTAACTTCAATTAAACTTTTCTCAATATGATTAGCAACATACTTAATTTGTGCTGCTTCTAATCCAAGTTTGATTTGTTCTCTTTGTTTTTTAAATCTATTATCAAATAAAACCTGTCTTACTCTTTTGGCATTAACAATACCAACTCCACTGATATAACCAACACCATACAACGCTTTAGTAATCATCAGTATCCTCCGTTTCAACTGCTAAACAAAGATTGTTTATAATATCTTTGTCTGTTGTTTTTGTTTCAATATTGTTTGCAATGATTTCTATAATTTGCCTAAAAGTCTCGCCTTTAATATGGGCGTTACTTACTTTTTCAACTACCTCTCTATCAGTCAATGCTAATTGACAAACTCTAGCGTACTTTTTTACTTGATAACTATTCGTAAGATACTCTTCTGTATTAAGTTTTCTTACTAATGTTTCAAGTGAGAATAGCCTAGCAGAATTCTTTGCAATAATATCTGTTAGAATATTTAATTCATTTTCAAATTTTTCTTGGATATCACTAAGTGAGTTATTTTCATTTTCCCCCTTACCTATTTTCAAATTAGTTCCTTTCCATTTTGAATCTAACTTTGCAACAGGGATCTGAAAGCAAAGTTTGTAACATGATTGTCATATTCTTAGAAGCATTTGCAATTTGTCCAATATTAAATCTGCTTTTATCATATATATATGTTTCTATTATCAGATTTCTATTGCGACAAGATAATTTCTTTATACTGTCTAAAGCAACTGAACAATTTTTGTATTTCTTAGGTTCTTGTTCTTTTAACATTTGTATAAGTTTTGTATATAATTTAATACCATTATCTAATGAGTAATTCTCATTAAAATCTTGGTTCTTAAGTTCAGATATATCTAAAGAACTTTCAATACGCTTAGAGATTTCCTTACGATCTTCTTCAGTAAACTCTACAAGAGGTATTCTTTTCCAGATATCATATGTATAAGAACTTCCATTTTCATTTACTGTAACAGTATTCTGCTGTCTTCTATATCTAAGAAAGTAGCCCCAGCAAATCGTTTCCCATTCTTTTTGGTTAAACTCACCTACTGGAACACAATATGTATAACTTTCAAGTATAGAATCTATCGAATGGTCTCCTTTACTTTGTAGATTCTTAGTATGCTGAAACAATCTACGAAGACAATCATTACGATCTCTATCTAATACAAATCCAATATTATATTTGTATTTAGTGCTTATTGAAAGAATAGCTTCAACATCAATTGCTTTCATGTCTTTTAAGGGAACTTTGATATCGTTTTCTGCAGCAATCCTTTCATAATCTACTTTAGCTTCTTCAAGCTGCTGCTGAAATAACTCTTGTTCAATATCTTCTTTACTCTTACCAATGAGTAAAGGTTTCCATGTTTTAACTATAGTTGCAAACCTCTGAACATCGTCAACTACAACTATAATATTATAGCTATGTTTATTAGGGAGTATTCTAGCTCCCCTACCTATCATTTGCATGAATAGGGTTTCAGACATTGTAGGTCGTGCAACTAATATAGTATTGATACTAGGACAATCAAATCCTTCTGTAAATACTTGACAGTTAAAGACAATATCAATATTACCTTTATCAAAGTCTTTTACAGTTTGAAGTCTTATTGATTTGTCAGTTTCACCAGTAATAACTTTACATATAATGTTTCTATCTAATTTCTTAAATTCAGACATTAGAGTATTACAGTGATTAATTGAAACACAAAATACAAGTGTTTTACCGAAAGTATCTTTCTGTTTATACCATTCTGATGCAATTTTCTTATTTCGCTCTGAGTCATCAAGCGAACCTAATGACTTTTGAGTGAAATCTGCTTTAGAATTTTTTGATAATTGATAATACTTATCAGTTCGAATTTCGAAATAATCTGGCTTAGCTAGATAACCTTCTTTAACCATATCATAGAATGTAGTTGAATAGATTACCTTTTCAAAGTTAAGAGCCCTGCGATCTAGTCTAGTGGGTGTCGCTGTGAGACCAAGCAAATGCTTGTACTCAATTCGACCTATCAACTTTGAGTAACTGTTCTCATAGTCGTCTTCACTAGTAGCAAAATGATGTGCTTCGTCTACTATAATTAAATCAAAAGTCTTGCACTTTCGAGTAAGATTTCTAGCAGACTGAACCATACACACTGTTACGTCGGAGACTTCTTTAACAGTTGCAGTCCATTTTGCAGTATTACAACCAAAATATATAAATGTATCATATGCTTGATCACAAAGTTCTTGTCTATGTACTAACCATAAACAATTCTTGATCTTTCCATTTTTAATGGAATCAGCTACGAATTTTGCTGCAGTGATAGTCTTTCCACCACCAGTAGGAAGACAAATCATGCCACTTTGAAGTCCACAATTAAAGAATTCTTCTTCTGCCGAATTGATTGCTTTATTTTGATGAGGTCGAAGTTTAAGTTTACTCAATGATAAATCTCCTTTCGTTCTAAGATTAATCTATATTAGTATCTACAAATTCTTTAAAATTCATGCTAGTTAAAATCTTAAGCTTAGATTGAAGTTTTTCACTTAGTCTTTGTACCATTTTGTTTAATACAAAAACCATAAGTGTAGTTGTACCTATAATTGTTAAGAGGGATGAAACTATGGCGATGATAATTGTACTTATCATTTATCTGCCTTTCAGTCAAGATTATCAATATTCTCATAGATATATTCTTTAGGATTGTATTCCCAATCTTCATCAATCCAGATTTGGATATTCATCATTAATTCAACTGCGTCAACTTTTAAGAATTTAGCAATCTTTTTAACAGTAACTGGTCTGGGTCTATACACACCATGGTTCCAATTATGTATTGCATTAAGAACAAACTTGTTCTTTTTGCTTAAGTTTTTGCTATTCATATTCTTTCTGCACATGATTCTAAAAACTGGGTTATTTAGTCTATGCATCTTTCTTGCAATTATATAACTACTACTTTTCATAAGATAAATCTACTTTCCATATTTTCGTTCATTAAATATCGGTTTAATCTTTTCCCAGTACTTAACAGTACTATCCTTAGCAAATCCATTAGGTCCACCATTATGGGTTCTAGCGATTACTTCAGGATCGAAATACTCCATTGCATCAGGAACATATCGTTCCATGTATGCAATGATAATAAATTCGGAGTATTCCTTATCAAAACAATCATTATATTCAAAGATTGGAGAAGAAAGAGAAGAATCCCATTCTACTGCATCAAACCAATAGTTATACTGGATTTGATATGCTCCAATAGAAGCACCATTATCTCCTATAGAATCAGCTTTACAATTAGACTCTACTTGACAAATTGCGTCTAACAGACATTTCATTTCTAATGATGTACTAACTGATTCACTTAACAAAGTAGAAAGATCTTCAATTTGTTGAGAATCAATTACTTTAGTTTGGTCATTACTATGTTGAGTATAAGTATACCCATATATGCTACTAATACAAATAGCAATTACTATTAGCCAACTTTTAAACTTCATTACACTACTCACTTTCCTTAAAGTTTTTACCAAATATCTTCTTAAATACTTGGTCAGTTTCTTTTTTTGTAAATGTTTTTGGATTATCTGGACTAGATCCGGAATGATCTTCAAAACCATGTTTTTTTATTGCTTCATGTCGTGCTAACGCCCAAGGTTCTGGTTCGTTATTCTTATCGAAATGACCCCAGGTCTTATACTTATTCCAAGCCAATCTAGCGTCAGCAATACTATCACAATGATTAGGTGAACCTATAGATGTTCCTAATCCTGTATTTTCGGGAGCTGAGATCTTATTCCCAGTACAATCAATAAATTGAATATTTCTATCTTTAGTACTCATGAAAGGATCTGCTTCCCAACCACAAGTTTCACAAATGTCATAGTCTTCTTCAAATGCTTCAATTTTGCCACAGATTGGACAGTTCATTATATCTCCTAATTTTCTGCAATATATTTATTTATTTTCTGAAGATGTTCTTTTACATTTAAATTAAACACTTCGATATGATGATCGTAAGCGATACGAACAGCTTGACCTGTTCCTCCGTTAACAGACATTATCCTACCTTCATCGTCGTATCTTGATCCAGAGGCCCAACAAACGACGAAAATAGAAGGTTGTCGAAGATCTGGCCCAAGAACTTGAAAAGCATTCCTGGCCATGAGCTTCCTTGCATAAGCACTAAGCTTAGAAGGTTTTGGATGGTAACGGTCAACAGTGGCATACGCCTCTTCCCCTAATTCCCCAGTCAAACTATTAACAGTGAATATCTCCTTATTCCCAAAGGAAACACCTTTCTCGAATGCGCTGTCTGCTCCTGTTGCTCCTCCACTTCGTAAAGTCCAATCATGATCTTCTAACGTATTCGCTAATTTTGTCATTATATTTAATATGTGGTTAGGGGTACTTCTGGCACCCACTCCAGCATAACATCGATCATTACTCATTTTTGTTATTGCCTCAGGTGTAATTACAATCTTACGCTTACATAAATGAGCCAAACATAATACCATGTGCCAATTAGGAACAGGACCATGAAGACCACTACCCTTTTGTCCAGTTTGATGTATTAGATTACTCAAATGTCTTCGATTAATTTCTAATATATCGGCTATATTTTGCCGAGTACCTTCAGGATTTATCTTATGCCACTCTTCAACAAGTATTACAAAGGTTTTATGTAATGGTAATGATTGAAAGATACCTTTCTTTCTTTTGCGTTCCAATAGCCTAATTAATTTTGGAAGATGCTTATCAGGATAGCGTTGTATTTTTCTACTCATACTTTTATTCATTTGCTAAATGTTCCTCGATCATATCAGCATGCTTAGCTAAAATCTGAGCATGGCATAACTTGGGAGAGCACCAGCAACCTAGTACTTTCCCTTTTAACTCGATTAATGAATGAACTAAATCTTCATTTTCAATCAAATATTCTTCATATTTTCTAACAGATTCTTCTCTAGTATCAGTTTTATGAATCGCTTTTGTGTTATATCTATGAGAAAATGGATTACCCCATTTAGTAGGTCTTCCTACATAGATAAATCACTTCAGTTTCCATATATCTCCTCATTCCCCCTTTAAAAAAGGTAAAAGAATTAGCGGTAAGAACAGTTCTTACTTGTCAAGCATCAAAAGATGAGCCGCATCTAAATCTGACATGCTAATCCCCTTACCTATTTTTACATTTATTTTGTTTAATTTAATATTAATTGAACAAATCCGTTTACACCGATACTATCAATCCTAACCTGCCATACACCATGCTCTCCTACATAGGAGCTAAGCTTAACTTCTTGCCAGGAATTCATACCTTGGCCTACGAAAAATTCGTTAAACACTTCATATCCTAGGCCATCATATATTCTTATTCTGACAGTACCGTCAAAGTTTATGCCTAAAAAATACACAAAAGTGTAATTATAAGCCGTATACCAATCATATGTATCTGAGTTATTATAGTTACTAAAGTCGCCTTCATACATGAACTCATACATAGTACTAGATATGTACGGATTGTTATAGTCAACTTGATAACCATGATCATGATTATGGCAGCCGGCTATACCAACAGACATACTCAATAACAATATAAGAAAATATCTAATCATACTTAGTTCCTTTCTTAATTAATCAATCGTTAACGCCTTTATTGTCATATACATAATGAATAGGACAAAAGCGGCTATACTACTAATTGCAAATATAGTTGATAACTGTGATAACATTTTCATTTTTAACATTCCATGCCTCCTGATTTTAAGATAGCACCAAAAGAAGGTATCTCAACGACCCTCTAATGGTGCTAAAAATAGGTAGGCATATTAATCTTTCTGGTACCCGTCCTCGGATTCGAACCGAGACTGAACAGATTTTAAGTCTGATTCCTCTGCCATTGGGATAGACGGGCTTATCGTTTAAGTTCTTGCCAACGTATAGCTAGATCTTTATATCGTGCTATACCCTGCTCTGATTCTTTCCAAGGAGTACAACCTTGACCACCTTCTGCACACCAATTAGTTGACTTTGGACTGTCTTCAGGACTATCCATTGCTGCTCTAGGTGACAGATTACCTACTATCGAACCGATAATAGAGTGGTTAAGTTTTCATATAGGTCTTAAACAATTAAGACACCTATAAAACTTTTCATCAGGGAATCTAGCTTCATTAAGTAATCGACCTGTCTCCATTATAGAGACTTTTCAAAATGAGGTGCACTATAATGTTGCATGGTCTTATGAATCTGTTCGACCGATGCCTGGCATACAAGTGTGTTTATTCCTCTATTACTACGCTGAAGAGTCAATACTACATGCCCCCGAACAGTTTTCTCGAGCTTCTCTTCGTAATCTTTCTTGTCTTTATCAGTCTTTTCAGACTTATTGAAATTATCTTCAATCTTAGCGATCTTTTGATCATAGGTCTTATCATGACCTACTTGACAGATTGGGCAATATTGCTCTGGAGTGTACTTCTTAGTACTCTTTATTACTTGCTTCGCCATTAATCCTCTATTCTTGTAATGAACAAATTAAACTTCTAGTACCATAGATAATACCGGCACAACGATCTACATCTCCTGGAGAATAGACGTCTGCTCTAGGTGCGTGAACAGCTACCATATAAGAGACAACATATATCACAGGAATACCATCTTCTTCTGCAGGAGGCGGAAGATTAGTCACTCCCTTAACTTTCCTACGCTTCAAAGGTATAATACCGGTAATATCGTTATCTCCAGTAGTTATAGAACTTTTCATGTCTTCATATTCAAATATAACCCTTGCTGGATTACCACATCGATTAAAATAAACCCGCTGTTCTCTCAAATGACCATCTTTAAAAGATGTTCCACTACTGATAATGAAAGTAAATCCATGCGGACATAGATTATACAGTTTTACCTTATTTTGATCAAATGGTTCCGGAAGTGTTCCAGTAAATATAGCCATATATTCCTTTATTCTAATAAGAACAAGTGTGGCTCAAGCGTGCTTAAGATAGCAGCCGGACTACAAGTCCCATTCAAGAGATTTCTCTCACGACTATCCCCAAGTAGCCACACGCCCGAGCCACTCTTGCTCTCATATATTATTATGGGTCAACTTGGACTCGAACCAAGGACCGCCGGATTATGAGTCCGGTGCTCTAACCAACTGAGCTATTGACCCTTATTTCATTACTCGTTATACCTATTTAAAAAGTGAGGGAGGTAGGATTCGAACCTACAACCTTCCAGTTAAAAGCTGGATGCTCTACCTAATTCAGGTCCACATTACAGTGCTTCCCTTTTTCAGTCCCTGTGTCGTCTGTAAACGAACACAACGCCTGAATAATACATGCCTAAACGCATGCAGTATTCGTATATTGAGCTACTCCCCCATTGTGTACTAACTTATATTCCTAAACAGGAATCATAACACCATTTTTATACGAACCTATTGAATCCAATGGATCATCACAACAATCACATAAAGCATCTTTGCAGATAGGATGTACATGTCTAAAGACATTCATCCATGTTGTTATAAAAAGAGAGCTACATGTACCTTCTCCAAGTCGACTATTAAAATGAGGATCCTACTTTGTGAACGACCTGTCTCGTACCAGCCATTATGTGCTCCCAATAGGTAGATTATGGTACAGCTCGTGGAATCTATTGGATTACTATCCGATATCAACTCAAGAAACTGAGACTGCCTCAACAGGCCAGTAGGATCCTCCCCTACTGAATTATTATTTCTTTATCCAGAATGCTGGACCCAACTCGTTATAGATGTCTTGATGTTCATCAGCCATCCTCACATTAAATATAGCTTCAAGCTCGTTAAATATCTTACTCGAGTCATTGAGACCATATTGATATATATCTGTTACAAATCCAGCAGAATCTACTTCAAAATAAAGTACATTCTTACCGTCATAAAACAACTCTTTATCAGTATTCTCTTCTGGATCATAGTTCGGAAGACTTGACCGTAACTGAACACTAAATCCCTTACATTTCTCTTTGATTTCACTTAAAGCGATTGGTTTTAGTGGTCTAAAATATATAGACATTACTATACATCTCCGATTTCATGCTCTTCGAACTTACTTACATAGCTAGCAAATCTGCTAAAGTCAATAACACCTTCTCTATGAAGGTCCATTATGGCCATAGCTACAGCATGTTCTTTATCAAAGTTCAAACCTTCTGGATAGGTACATTCTGCCCTATGATCCAGAACTATATCTATTGCACCAGCAATAGTATGTTCAAGCAAATCTCTAGAATCAATCTGCTTAAACTCCATTCCTTTAGAGTTTCGGATATGATCAATCAATAGAAATCCATCTCCACCTCTACGGGAGATCATATTAGCTAGTTTACTCATGATACACACTCTCCTTCAAGAATACGAGAAACATTGTTAACAAAACCACAACCATCTGCTAGCGTGCTAATAATCCTGACAGTCTCAGGATCTTTCACACTCTCTAAAATAGAGGGATAGGAAATAGAACCAAACTCATTCTCTGAAGATTCAGAGTTATTAAAAGATTTATAGGATCTATTCTCAACTCCGCTAAATGCATCTTTGAGCAGATTGCCAAGATGCTTTCTTCCTGCTGTAAGTGTTCCTTTCTTGGTCTTCTTATACCAGAATTTCTTGGCCTTGTCATATACATATGATTCGTACCAAGCATTGAACTTATGTACAGCCGGCTTACGGGTCCATATCAACGCTGAAATACTCTTAGGTCTATTAAAGAAACAGCCTGAGGAAATAAACGAATGATGCGAATCATTGACATTAAATGCATCATGGAGCGAACGCTCCTTACACCATTCCAAATGCCTACCGATACTAAAACGTCGCTCAAGCGAGAAATAGAGATAATCTATTCCTCTCTTATCAGTACGGATCTCAGCATTTGTCTCACCGTAGCTATAATAGTCCATACCACTAAGCCAGTTGTAGGACTTTTTCAAGTCTTCTTCACTAAGAGGGACATAGCCCTCATGAACAAGTTGATACATTTGTTACTCCTCTCTGTTACTATTCAAAAAATACTTATATCACATAAGTTATTACTATTAAAGAAGATAGGTAAAAGGGATTCCTTTGTCCCCCTTACCTATTTTCGCATATTTAATAGTCTAAGTCTTTACTATAGAATGATTTAGGTATTTAGTTTGTAAATAACCTATCAGCACTATATGCTTTAGGAGCGTCATCTACTCCTGCCATATGCTTAACTTTACTAACAGTAGGGAAAGAACACTTCTGCCACCATTCAGAGCCATCGTATTCTCTCCTCTCTAACCAACTTTGATTATCAAATACGATAATCCCATATACCATTTGACCTCCGAATCCGGAGTCATATCTATTCCCCATATAATCTTCTAAAGCAGTCAAGGCATCCACGAATGCTTCACTGCTTTGGAAGAATCTGATGAAATCAGCTGATTGTAAATACCCATAAGCTACAATATCCGTATGTACCTTCTTGAGGGTATCAGCCTGGATTGATTGAATTGGATTAACCATAGAAATCGTCCTGACAGGTCTGGCACCACTGTATGATGCCATACTCTCTTTTACTGAGTTTATCAGTAAAGACAGTAGCATCTTTGCCACATTTCGCACAGATATCCTTAGCCTTAGCCTCACGGATAGGCACATGCGTATCAATGATCTTATCATTACCTTCATGATCCTGACATCTGTCAGGACTATCGTTTTCATGCATTATATATCTCTATTCCTCTAGAGGCCTTTTGTATAATTCCACAAACTTTACAGAAGTTTGCGGGTCTAATTCACCTTTGTTTAGCTTCTCCTGTAGTTCCTCAACTGTTTTACAGTTATGAGGAGGTGTGGCTTTTCCAGGATGTATCGTAAATACGATATCGCCACAACCTTCTTCTGGCCCAATGATTATTGTCATAATATTGGTCTTAGGAAGATCTCCTTCAGGGTAACATACAAAATCCATTACAAGTTCAGGTCCATGGTCACCCTGTTGAACAGAGATTACATCATATGGATCATAAATGATATCTGCCAAGGCCTGAATACCTAGACTGAACTGATGTTCACTCTCCTTCTCGTAGATACGAACAGGGCCTCCTTGGGCCAACTTCCAACCATCACCATTGATGTGGCCTAGCGTCAACTCAAATCCCCACTTAGAACCTGCAATACGCTCACCCCAAAGGGTGGCATAATGTTCAGGAAGGCACTTCCT
>LWDU01037125.1_pt1 | contig 31028 bp, 29 predicted proteins | sample 727161 | NCBI WGS metagenome assembly LWDU01 (sample SAMN04566230, study PRJNA314399) | hydrothermal vent metagenome | isolation source: deep sea hydrothermal plume seawater | place: Mexico: Gulf of California, Guaymas Basin | collected 2004-07-11
TGAAACCGTCTTCCCTTTTTTCTCATTGAACACCTCCTGAATGAACATAATCCACTCTAAGAAATGTGTCCACTAAACCCAGACCACCTCATTGCGATAAAACCGGATCGGAAGGATAAGGTCAGTGTTCCTTATCTCAGAATGTCATGGATAATGATTTCAACATGCCTGTATTAAGCTTCAGGGCAAGGCGCGAGGAGCACAGAACCGTAACGTATGTGTCCATACCTGAGGATTCGAGCACCATAGAAACGCCGCCATGGAGAAAAATAGGGGTGTGCTGGATCGTTATCATCAGGGTTTGCTTTCGGGGAAGAACTCATAGACCAGTTCCCCCTCTTTGACGAGACCGAGGCGGTCCCGAGCGAGACGTTCGATATAAAGAGGGTCATTCTTCAATCCCTCGATGCGCTGAGAGAGTTGAATGTTTTCTCTTTTCAGAGAACGAATATCTTCCTGGACGGCGGTGTGGTTCTTTCGCATATTTATCGCCTTAAAGAAGCCCATCCCGCCAAAAAAGAAAGAGTTGTATTTGATTCCAGTCATGGAAGAAGTGCGGAATCAAAGGTTTCGGTCGATACGCTAGAAACGAGAGGATTGCCGATTGATGGCGTGCACGCGGTCATTTCCAGAGGCTATAATATCTTGACGGGGGGCATTCTCGTTGAACTCAATGGCGGGAATTCCATTGGGCCAGGTGCCTTAACCTATGTCTGGTCTCATGACAATCCAATCGGGTCTGGCGTTGTCATCGGTAGTGATCTGAGTCAGCCTAATCTAACGATGACACTCCCGGTTTCATATGCCGGAGAGCTCGTGCTGAACTTTACACTCACGGTTACGGATGCCACCGACGTGATCTCCACATCGAATGCAGCCACCGTCCAGGTGGTCATTACGGAACCCGCTACGCTTCCTGTGGATAATTGTCCGATCGTTAGAGCCCTGTACGATTCTCATAAGGAAAAATGGGAGGTCGCCGGAAGCTGCAACCTGACAGACAACCAGGATATCAGGGTCTACCCGGGGACCGTTGCAGGTCCGGATTTGACAATCCTGATCGGTGAATTCTGGGTTGAGGCAGGCGGGCTATGGGATGTATCTCCAGGCAATGGAACAGCAGATATGGGCAGGATGATATCATTTGTTAGCCGATTGTGCGCCGTACCCTGGAGGGTAAGCCCTCAGGGTACGGCGCACAATAAAAAAGTCCGGATACATCTTGAAAAGAGGCTTGACCGGCCTTTTTTATTTTAGTTGACCTAGGCACCAGAGTCTAATACCCTTCCACAATCAGGAATATCCTGAAGAGCTGGATATGACTTGATTGTTTTATTTAGGAAAACCCGTAAAAACGGCGGAACATCCACAGGTTTTTGGTCTCACAATTTTACGTTGGATAGAATGAACAAACAATCACGCGAAACACATTTACGAAGCATCTTGAAAGGACTCAGTTGGCGGTTCGTTGCCACCGGGACGACGATCGTCATCGCCTATATCATTACGGGTGACCCCTCAATCGCTCTGGAGATCGGCGCCATCGAGGTCTTTGCCAAGCTCCTTTTTTACTACCTGCATGAACGCATCTGGCAGTTCCTCCCCAGAGGAACGATCCGACAGATCGAAACGAAGGTCATCCATGAGAAACGAAAGAAACCGCGTAAAGGACGCAAAGGACAAAACGACAAAAACATCGATATAGAATCAAACCCCTAACGCTACCCCTACCGATGATTGTTTCCCACACAGCCATAGGGGTATAATTTCTTATGGACACCATCATCTGGTCCCCCTCGGAATCACTGATCAAAACATCCAATATTTATCGCCTGATGCAACGCCATCACATTGTCTCCTACGCAGAACTCCTCGCCTGGTCCATTCCCGATATCGGTCGCTTTTGGGACGCCGTCATGGTCGATTTGGACATTCAGTGGGAAACGCCCTATGAGGCCGTGCTTGATGCCTCCGAAGGACTTCCCTGGACAAAATGGTTCATCGGAGGTCGGACGAATATCGTCACAAACTGTCTCGACCGGCATATTCCCTCCCGTGCGAACGCAATCGCACGGGAGGGAGAAGATCAGGCCGTTCGGACCGCAACCTATCTGGAGCTGAACCGGGAGGTCTGCCGTCTGGCCGGCGCCCTTCGAAGAGAGGGGATCCGCTTAGGGGATACCGTCGGGATCTACATGCCGATGACCATCGAGATGGTGGCTGTTTTTTATGCCTCCCTTAAGATTTGGTGCCATCTGCATTCCGATCTTCTCCGGTTTTGCCGCCGGTCCGCTGGCCAAACGACTGCGCCATGCCGATGCAAAGATTCTCTTTACGGCAGACGGCACCCTGCGCCGCGGAAAAGTCATCGAGATCAAACACTCGGCAGATGAGGCCGCAAACCACGTCCCCTCCTTACAGCGTGTTATCGTTCTCCCCCGACTGGGGAACAAGATCGCATGGAACGCAACTCGTGACTGCTGGTATCGTGGTTTTATTGAGCAAGGCTCTACTGAGAAGAGGGCGACTCTTCCTGTAGACGCCGAGGCCCCCGCCCTCATTCTCTATACCTCCGGAACGACCGGACCCCCCAAGGGATGTGTTCATTCTCATGGAGGCTGCATCGCCCAGATTGGGAAAGAGCTGGCCTATCACTTCGATGTCAAACCCTCAGACCGCTTCTTCTGGCTAACCGATATCGGCTGGATGATGGGACCCTGGATGTTGATAGGAGTTCACATGCAAGGCGGGACGGCCTTTCTTTATGAAGGGGCGCTCACCCATCTCGGGATCTCTCCGACCGCCATCCGGGTCCTGATGCGGGCTGGGGACGAGCCGGTCACCCGGCATGACCTCTCTTCCCTTCGCTTTCTGGGATCGACCGGTGAGCCCTGGGACGACGAAAGCTATCTCTGGTTCTTTGAGGAGGTCGGGAAAAAGCGGCTCCCCATCATCAACATATCCGGAGGGACGGAGATCATCGGTTGTTTCCTCGCCCCCTTGCCGATCACACCGCTCAAGCCATCGACCTTGCGCGGACCGGGACTCGGGATGGATATCGATGTCTTCGACGATGCAGGGAAGCCGGTCCGGGGAAAAACCGGCCACCTCGTTTGTAAACAAGCTGCACCCTCGATGACACGCGGCTTCTGGAAAGACCGGGAGCGCTACCTCTCCACCTACTGGTCGCGCTGGCCAAACATCTGGTTTCATGGCGATTAGGCCAGGATTGATCCGGACGGCTATTGGTTTCTGCACGGACGTTCGGACGATACGATGAATGTCGCGGGCCGGCGCGTCGGACCGGCCGAGATCGAGTCGGTCCTCATCGCACACCCCAGCGTTTCCGAAGCAGCCGTCATCGGCGTTCCCGATACCTTGAAAGGCACGGCCATCATCTGCTTTGTCGTACTCAAGCCGGACCATTCACCCAATGCAATCGGCCTGAGAATGGAGATCATCAAAGTCTTGGGGAAGACCTTCCGTCCAAAAGCAATTGAATTTGTTTCCCAACTCCCCAAGACAAGGTCTGCAAAGATCGTCCGGCGACTCATCCGGGCAAAATATCTCGGTGAAGTTCTTGGAGATCTCTCGTCAATAGAAAATCCCTCCGCTCTTGAAGAAATCCCACAACCTTCCAGGGCAAGATAAGGCAGGACGCCATCCCTAATTCCGAGATTACGGAATTAGAAACCGCCGATTCGCCTAAAATTACTGCGTTATCGGCCAACGGACGCCTCACCGTACGGATGAGTACGCTTCGGTCGTCCTTAATGGTCTCTGGCCTTGTCTTTCAGGCGACCTGACGGTTTGCCCCAAGATCAATCGCTGATCTTGGGGCCACCTGCCCGGTTGCGAAAAACACGCCAATCCTGTAAAAATGGGCTATACAGATATAGGGAAGGGCTTGGACAGAATAAAGGCATTTTTTAAAACATCTCTCATCGGTGGCCTGGTCGTCATTCTCCCTGTCGCCATTCTGCTGTTTGTCTTTAAGTCTATCTTCGGTTTTGTGACGGATATTATTCACCCCTTAACCAACCTCGTCATGGCACAATCCGAGGTGCAAAGGATCCTGGCAGATATCGTGGTCCTCGCTGTCATCCTGGCGGGCTGTTTTTTTGTCGGACTCTTTGTCCAAACCTCCCTCGGCACATGGCTTTATGACATCCTCGAAGAACGCCTCCTGAAAAAAGCCCCCGGCTACACCCTGGTGAAGGAAACCGTTATCCAGTTCATCGGGAAAAATAAGTCTCCCTTTTCCTCCGTCGCCCTGGTGCAGATTTTCGGCAATGAAACGCTTGTCTCGGCATTTATTACCGACACACATACGGATGGAAGCTATACCGTCTTTGTTCCCACAGGTCCCAATCCGACCTCCGGAAACATCTATCATCTGAAAGGAGAATATGTCCACCCCGTCGATGTGCCGGTCGAAGATGCCATGCGATCCATTATCAGTTGCGGTGCCGGATCTTCACGGCTGATCAATCAGTATAAAAAAAAACCGCTCTCATCTTAAACGGGTTGAAAATCATCTTTTCGCTTGACAGAAAGGCTTTTTTACAAAATAATGCTCCGATGGATTATTTTAGGTTGCGACCATTGAAACCAGCCTCTTCCGCCAGGGCCCTTTCCCTGATGGGCATCTTGCTGGTGCTTGCCCTCGTTGGCTGCAGCGACATCAGCAACCCGAAAATACAGGATATCACCGCCACAAAAGGGCTGGATGGAGATAAGGCCACGATCTTCGTCGCCAACACAGGCGACGGGAGCCTGATTGCCTTTGATCCTCAACAATTCAACCTGACCGGTACAGTCGCCGTTACAAATAATGACGTTGGAATCGTGGGGTTTGACACACGCTTCACGAACGAACTCGCCCCCGGAAATACATTCCAGGTTGGCGGACAGACGGTCCGCGTCTTAAATATTATAAACAACACCAATCTCACACTAACCGCTCCTTTTCCCGGAACAACGACTTCAGGACTCAGCCCCTCCTGGACGAACGTCCAGGGTAATGTTCTCCCTCTTGTTTCCGAAGGCAACATCGCTCCCAGCCGTCGCTTTCCAAAATCTATGGTCGGCCCCATGGGTCTCTTCCTGGATATTGATTCTACCAGCACCCCGCCCCGCAACACCCTTTATGTTGCAAACGCGAATGGAAATTCAATTGATATTTTTGAAGACGTGGATACTCAAAATTTCGATATCGGTTTGGCCATCCCCACACGAAGCATCTCCGGTCGAAGAACCCGACTCGATCACCCTTTTGCAGTTTCCTATGACGCCACAAACAACCGACTCTATGTCGCAAACCGAGACGGAAGTTCCATCCTTCGTTTCAACGATACCCCCATACCGTCTCTGAAAGGCGATATCACCCCAAGCGGCGTCCTGGCGGGTTTCGAAACAACCACGATCTTTTTTCCAAGGGGCATCGCCGTCGATACTGGAAGAGACATCCTTTATATCTCAAATGTGGGGAACGATTCGATATTGGTTTACGACAATGCGAGTAATGCCGGTGGCTTGCCGGCAGTATGTTTCTCAGTAAACCAAGACCCGCCACTCGACGTCAGCCTCTGTAAAAGACTGCCTGATCGCCAAATTGCCCCACATGACGATCTGGGTCCTGATCCAAGTGCACCCGACCCAAACAAGATTGCCGGACAGCTCGATATTCCCTTCGGGATTTTTATGGATGAAGGGAATAACCGGCTCTATGTCGCCAATACCGGATTCAATCAGCCCGGTATCCTCATCTATGAAAATGCAAGTACGCGAGACGGAACGGTCTTCCCGGAACGGGTTATTCTGACCAACAACGATCTGCTCCCGCTAGAATGTACTCCCACGGAGGCGATTCCTTTCCCGGAGGGATGCAATACTTCTCAATTCGGAGTGCCGACCGGAGTTGCTTTCGACACGGTGAACAACGTGCTGTATGTCGTCAACAACAACAATGCCAACAATATCAATCTCCCGGAGAGTGGCAATATCGACAGCACGGCGATCCTGGCCTTCAGTGATCCAATCGCATCGATCGATGATTTGACAAAGTGTCCGGCCACAACAGGACCTACGCCAACGAAAGTCTGTGCGCTCCCACCCGACCGAAGGCTCGGCGGGGATGTCACTTCGAATGAGAACTCCCTGACCAATCCTGTCAGCATCGCTATCGATCCGGATCATGGCGCGATTTATGTCTCCAATCCCGGGGCGGACAACATCTTGACCTTCGCCCTGGATGGGAACATCAACCCCTTTAAGATCAATTCCGGGAACATACTAATATTCGACAAAGAGAAGACTCACCTGGAATCACCCAGCGGGTTTTTTTATGATAAAGCCCTTGATCGCCTCTTTATCTCAAATTTCACAAGCAAAATCCAAACACCCAACCTTCAAATCACGGTATATGATGACATCAGCACAAAGAGTTTCTCCAGTACGGCCCCCAGTTGGAGCCTTCAGGGTTTAAATATCGCCTCTCCCAAGGGAGTCTATGTCGATAAAGGGCGCGAAAAGTTGCTCATTCTAAGCACATCAGGTCTCAAAACCGGGCTCGTGATTTATGATCTGGACACCATCACCGGGTTCCCGACCAATACCAATATCGGCCCGGCGGGAACGACGCTTCTCTTACCGACATCACCGCCACCAACCATCTTGTCTGCCGGACTCACCTCCGACGGCCCAACCGCAATGGCCGTCACCGGAGGAGATGTCTATATCGCCGATAAAGGGAACAACAGAATTATCATCTTTAACCTTGATGACCCTGCAAAAAACCGGACGATCAGCAGCAGCGTAATGGATCGACCTTCCGGACTCTTTATCGATACGATACGTGATATTCTTTACGTCACCAATGTCGGCAACAATAACGTCCTTGCCTTTGACATGGCCAGTTCTAAAAACAGCGGACCCGGCCCTACATTTGTAGATATCCTGCCCGACCGGACCCTCTCGATTGCAACGCTATCCGATCCCATCGCCCCAGTAATCAATATGAACTTGGATCGTCTCTTCTTAATAAGCCGTAGAAATAATTCAATCTTGGTCTTTGATGAGGCCAGTACTCTGGATGGGACCACAAATCCAAACAGAACAATATCAGGGGATAAAACACGCCTCGACTTTGCACACCTTGGTTTTTTTGACAATGGCACCGGAGCACTGCTCTTCCATGATCGGGGAAATGGAGAGACCCTCTTCGTTGGACAGCCTGTCGGCGTCCCAAACAACCCAATCTGCTCCACCCCATCCTTTGAATGTCCGAGAGGGGCATTCCTTGCCTTTGGGACCGAGGGAAAGCTTGCCCCAAGCCGTATTTTTTCAGGTGGCGACCCCGCATTGTCCACCCCTGCCTCGATTGCCCTCGATATTGTAAATGATATCCTTTTCGTTGCAGATCAAGGGGACAATGAGGCAGCGGGAGATGACAGCATCATGATTATCTCGGGTGCAAGTACCTTGGACAGCAACATCTCTTCTACCCCGCCCACCAATATCACAAAGTTTACCAATGCCAACCTTCTGAACAACCCTGCAGGACTCTTTATCGATGTCCCCAATAATCGACTTTATATTGCAAACAGCGGAGGCACGATTGCAATACCCGGCTTCCTATCGGTTCAAGTTGATTCCTCTGTTGTAACAGGAAGAGGGACCTCTTTCGAAACCGGGCCGGACCGACTGTTTCCAGGTGACATCATCACCATTAACAATAAATCTGTGACCGTCGCAAAGATCAAGGATGATTTAACCCTGAGCCTCGTTTCCCGATGGACGGCGCCGACACACCTGGACGATCCAACGGGCATACCAGGACCCATTGGCTATGTCAGCAAGTGCAGCGTGACGGCTCCGGCGACTCCCTGCAATATTCTGGTCTTTGATGATGCCGATCTCTTGGGACAAGGCACCCCTTCTCCCTCCTCTCTGAGCATTACAAACCCCGCATTGATCAGGCCGCACGGCCTGACCGTCGGGCCAACTGGAATAGTCTATGTGGCAAATACCGGAGGCGATTCTGTTCTGATTTTTGATAATATCGGGGCGCTAAAGACCACTCTGGCGGGTGATTTAACCCAGATCGGCCGACCAGTCAATGTCGCTTTTGATGCTACACATGACTTTTTATATGTCCTGAATCTCCTGGACCAGGAAATTCTTGTTTTTGCAGGGGTTTCCACGATGACCGGAGCGGTTAATATTTCACCCGCCCGTGTGATTTCACCGGTCAATAAAGGCATCATCGCTTCGATTGACCCAAACTCTGACACCCAATTCACCTTGACGGCCCCTTACACTGGGCGGACAGCAACCGGCATGACCTATGGACGTGAAGGGGACGTCTTTTCTGAGACCACTACCGATTTCTTTCTCTTCGGAAAGATCAATGTAACGAATGGTTCGACGACAGTTACAGGAAACGAAGATACCTTCCTTGACGGAATCTTAGTCAAAGGAACACTCTTCAGAACACAACTGAAGGTCGGGGATACCATTCAGGTGGGGACCTCTTTATTCACCAGACCGACCGGTCTCTTCCTCGACACGGCCAATGACCTTCTGTATGTCACCGACCAGGTAGCCAATGCCGTCCATATCTTCAATAATGCCAGCCTGGCGGAGGGCGATGCGGAACACCGGTCCATCATCGGCGACAACACGGGTCTCCGCCAACCAAGAGCCATCACGGTCAATCCAAAAACGCCATAATTTCGGCCGTCATAAATTCTCAGAAACAACTCGGATGCAAAAAAAGGGGGAGCGAGGGAAGAACTTCGCGGGCCTTACTTTGACTTAAGAACCATTTCTTCCTTGGGGCGAAGACGTTTTGATTTGAAGTAGGCGCTTAAACCGGCCTTTGCCAATTCAGGCGCCCTGATGTGCCATATCGGATCATTGACAATCATCGCCGCGAAGGCGATCTCTGGATTTTCCAGGGGAGCCATTCCGATAAACCAGCTATAACGGCCTTTTGGGTTCTTGCCCCGGAGCGAGCCGGTCTTCCCGCCGATCGAAACACCTCGAAGGTCCCGGGCCCGCCTTCGACGGCGAAAAGTCTTCCTGACCGTTCCACGCTCCACCGTCTTCGCCATCATCTCCTGGATGTAGGATGCGGTTCGGGAAGAAATCGAACCCGGTAATTCCTTCGGGATACATTCATAGATCTTTTCGCCTTCCGGTCCCAGAACAGAATCAATCATACAAGGGGCCATCATCACACCCTCATTGGCAATAGCGGCTCCAATCAGGGCCGCATGGAGAGGGGAAAGGCCGACCTTTCCAAATCCGGCCGCCGCCCGGGCCAGGCCCATCTCACTCTCTTCTATGATCATGGGGCTCACCTGCAAGGGCTGTTCAAAAGGAATCTGGCGGTTAAACCCGAGACGTTCCCCATAGTCCATTAACATCGGGACATTGAGCCATCGAAGAGCCACCTTGGCAAAAACCACGTTATTTGATTTCGCCAGAGCGCTGCTGAGGCTGCTCTTTAAAAGATCTCGTTTAGGATTATCAGTCCAGTACTTGGGCCGAAGCCGGTTCACATCCCGCCGATACGCGATCTCAGTCCCCGGAAGGGCTTTTTTTTCTTCGATCGCGGCGGCTGCGGTCACCAGCTTAAAGATAGAGGCCGCCGGATAGGTCGATCGGAGGGCAAGATCCTTCGCCTGAGGGTCTCTGGAAGAATGTTCCGCCATTGCCAGGACTTTTCCGGACCTTGGATCTATGGCCACAAATACGCCATAAGGAACCCGGTATTTACTTAAAAACTTTTCTGCAGCCTCTTGAATCACCGGGTCTATTGTATATACCGCAGTCACCCCATTCTCGAAACGGGTTGAATATTGCCCCTTTACAACTTGGGTGAACTCCGGCCTAAAGGATTTGAAGCGAATGGATCCCTCTTCTAGGACCAGAGGGACCTCATCAAAGGGACCCACACTCAACTCCCCCATCACCCAGGTCTCAAGAGCGAGGACGAGTGAAACCCCCAGAATGAGAAGGACCGTCATCCAGGCCCATTTCTTGTCTTCATGCCTTTCGCCCGATCTGTCACGAAAGTAATTCGCAGGGAGAGGGGGAGGAACCCCAGGGTGGCGTCTATTCAATGCGATGTGTTTCCTTCCAACTCTTGAACCCATTCTGACGGCACCTTCATTCTTGGGAACCTGCCAGAATATCGTTCTGTCCGTCCCTTTCCGCGGGTGAAAGGTCTCTGTTTGAAACCCTGATCACCTTCACCTTTGGAACAGCCTTGTTTCGTTTTCTCATACTTTGGTAATAGCCGCGGACAACATCACGGATATTTTCAATCACCTCGGCTTCAGACCGCCCAATGGTCCGGCACCCAGGCAGGGCGGGAACCTCGGCAGAGTAATACCGGGAAGTCTGTGTAACATAAACGTAGTAGCTCATTTCTCCCTCCATCTAGAAAAGTGAGTATTGACTACTGAGGACGCGGAACACTTATCAAGGAACCTCTGAATGAGTCATGAATTATTTTTCAGGGCAAGAATGTCCCGCTTCTGCGTTGCAAATCTTCCCAATAGCCGACTATTCTCTGCGATTTTCGCCTTGAATCGAAACATTTTTATCTCCTGAAAACTCAACTCAGACTTAATCAGAGGTTCCTCAAGTTACTCTTTGGTTCTTCTTCTCTGACCGTTTCTTCCTGTTTTTCGTTCTCCCAGGACAAGGTCCTCTCCAGGCTATGGATAAGAGCGCGGACATTCTCGATTAAGAACCCCTTTTGCCTTTGAATGTTGATCAACTCTCCCTGGAGGTGAGTGACATGCTTCAAGGCCTCGCCCGTAACCTCTTCAGCATGAAGCTCCGCCTGCCGGACAACGAATTCGCCTTCCTTTTGAGCCGCTCCCCGAATCCCATCAATCGCCTTTTGTGCAGTCAATAAGGTGTCGGTCAGTGCCCCCTCAGTCTTCTTTAATTCCAATATCTTTTCGTTCTGCTCCTCCATCTTTTCTTTGAGGGCAACATTTTCATGCAAAATCTCCTCGACTTCATCTGCCAGGCTTTCCAAAAAGGCGTCGACCTCAAAAGGGGGATACCCTCTGAATGATTTCTGAAATGTCATCTGACGAATTTCGAGTGGTGTTATCTTCATACCGCTTTCTCCTTTTACATATATATTTTGCCTGTTTCTGACCTTTAGCCCCTGAGCTCTTTTTCCTTACAAGGGAAAGGCGGATTGGCTCTCACTACCGAAGACGCATCGCCAGACCATAGAGAGAGGCGACCACAAAACTCTTCAAGAACATGATGGACAGAATGACAATCACCGGGGAAAGATCAAGTCCCCCACTGAATGATCCTGTTGCACGCCGGACCGGATAGAGAACCGGTTCCGTCACCTTGTACAAAAATTGAACAATAGAATTATATGGGTCCGGATTTACCCACGAAAGAAGTGCTCTGGCAATGATGAGCCACATATAGAACTGGAGGATCATGTCCATTATCTGTGCCAACGCTGATATAAAATTTCCTGCAACGAACATCCTTACTCTCCTTTTCCTAGTTCCCTGGACCGTCTCGCAGCCGCCTCGACCGCGGAGAGGAAGGCCGCGCGGACATTTGCCTCTTCCAGCTTCTGAAGACCTTCTATCGTCGTTCCTCCGGGGGAAGCGACAAAGTCCTTTAAGCGGGCCGGGTGGTCTCCGGTTTGAAGAAGCAACTGCGCCGCACCCCAGACCGTTTGCACTGCCAGGGAGAGAGCAATTTCTCTTGGAAGGCCGCTTTTGACGCCGCCGTCAGCCATGGCCTCAATCATTAGAAAAACAAACGCCGGCCCGCTCCCGGAAAGACCTGTCACCGCATCAAGATACCGTTCTTCCATGACCCAGGTCTTGCCGATCGATTCAAAGATACGCAAAGCCAATCCAAGGGATTTGTCTCCGACCCCTTTTCCGGGAGAGAGAACCGTCGCCCCGGATTGCACGAGCGCGGGTGCATTCGGCATCGCCCGAATTATTTTTGCTTCCCTCTCCAAACCAGATGCCAGTCTAGACAAGGGAACACCCGCCGCAACAGAGATCAGAACCTTCTTCCCCAACTCCGATTTGACCTCCGCCAATGCGGCATCTACGGCAAAAGGCTTCATTCCCAGGATAATAATATCCCCATCGCGAGCCGCCTCTCTGTTTGATCGAGTGGTACGGACAGCATATTTTTCACCCATCATTTTCAGTCGCTCATCGGAAATATCAGAAGCGATGAGCGCGGAAGGTTTAAACAGTCCCGCATCAAGGACCCCCTTGATGATTGCCTCTGCCATATTTCCAGAACCGAGAAATGCAAGGCGGACCGCCTTTTTTTTTGATTTCCCCTTCACCAATCTATCCCTCCCGTTGCCCGAACAGCGCGGTCCCGATTCTCACCCAGGTCGCCCCCTCTTCAATCGCCACCTCAAAGTCCGCCGACATTCCCATGGAAAAACGGCTTATATCCATTCCGTCACCCAGTTCGCGAAGCATCGAAAAATAGGGTCGCGACCTCTCCGGGTCTGAATGATAGGGCGGAATCGTCATCAAACCCAAGAGGGAAAGATGCGATTGACGTCGTACCATGTTGATCAAATCCGGCGCCTCCTTAACTGAAATCCCGTGCTTACTTTCTTCACCGCTGACATTGACCTGGACCAACACCGCTTGCCTTCGCGAACGCCTTCCCGCTTCCTGAGCAACCTTCTCGGCCAGATGCACCGAATCAATGGAGTGAATCAGGTCAAAAAAACCAACTGCCCTTTTCACCTTATTCGTTTGAAGCGGACCAATGAGATGAAGTGAATTGATCCGCTCCCTGAGTCCGGTTTCCTTAAATTTAGCCACTGCCTCCTGCACCCGGTTTTCACCAAAGATTCTGAGTCCGTTTTTCGCCGCCTCTTCTATTCGTTCTACGGGAATACGTTTTGAAGCCGCGACCAGCGTGATCTCATCGGAGATTCGTCCCGCCCGCTTCGCAGCCCCACGAATGGCCGTCTGAATTCGCTTGAGGGAAGGGGCAATCACCGTCATGGCTCCTGTCACGTCCCCGGGGTCAACATCAGCCCGCTCGTCATATTTCCGATCTTTTTCCCATCCCTGCGGAAGGAATAAAACAGGTTGGGCGCACAGGCGGTGCAAAGACCGGTGTCCTGAATCTTTTCAGAACGAAGACCGGCCTCTACAAGTTGCAGTCTGTTCAGTTGTGTCAAATTGACCCAGGCTTTTTCTTCCTTACCATGGGAAACAAGCTGTTTTCCATACGGAGTGTCTCGTTCGAGTTTCTCCCAAACGTCACGCCCCACCTCAAAACAACAAGGGCCGATCGATGGACCGATCCCGGCAAGAATATCCTCTGGCTTTGAATCATAGTTTGTTTGCATCGTAGCAACCGCCTTCGCAGAGATATTAAGATGCGACCCGCGCCAACCGGCATGAACGGCTGAGACCGCCCTCCGGACCGGGTCAAAGAGAAGGACGGGAACACAGTCTGCGGTAGAAACCGTAATCAGGAGGCCGCTTTGATTTGTTGTCAGGCCATCCCCGGTCGGGATCTCATCAGAGAATTCTCTTCCCGCGCCGTTCACCTCACAAATGGCATCTCCATGAACCTGGCGACATCGCGCAAAAAACTCCGCCCCCCCGAGCGCGGTTATTTTTTGAGAATGTTCGGCCTCCGTCTCAGAGCCTTTCGCGAGCAGCCGGGTTCCAAAAAAGTGGAAGAAGGATTGCCCATTGAATAATGGCAGTTGAATATATCCCTTTCCGTTATTTTGAATCCATTGGTACCCCTGGGCTCTTTCTTCCAGAAGCATCAGTCAGCCTGTTTTCTCAAAAAAGTAGGAACGTCCCATTCATCATCGTCAATCTTGGCACACTCCCTTCCATTCTCTTCCCGGAAGACCTTTCGCAAGTATCCTCCTTTCTCAAAGAGGTTTGGCTCCACTTTCTTTTCGGACCCATTGCTCCGACTTCCGGCCTCCTCACGGTCACGCCCATCCTCAAACCCCGTTGCAATAACGGTCACCTTGACCTCCTCTTTCATCTCTTCTCGGATCACAGACCCAAATATGATATTCGCATCCGAATCAACTTCTCCCTGAATAATCGAAGACGCCTCCGTCAGTTCGTGTAGGGAGAGATCCAGACCTCCGGTCACATTAATGAGAACCCCCTGCGCTCCTTCAATAGAGCTATCCTCCAGCAAAGGACTGGAAATGGCCTGCTGGGCCGCTTCGACAGCACGGTTTTCACCCTTCGCAACACCCATTCCCATGACCGACCGGCCCTTGTGGGACATTACCGTCCGGACATCGGCAAAATCGACATTCACCAATCCGGGCGTGGTGATAAGATCAGAAATCCCCTGGACCGCCTGACGGAGGATGTCATCCACAACAAGGAAAGATTCCTTCAAGGGGGTCCCTTTTTCGACCACATGCAAGAGCCGCTGGTTTGGAATCACGATGACCGTATGGCAACTCTTCTTGAGTTCCAGTACCCCCTCATCCGCCTGTCTTGTCCGCTTCGGCCCCTCAAACTGAAAGGGTTTGGTCACAACACCGACAGTCAACAACCCCATCTCTTTTGCAATATTGGCAATGACCGGTGCGGCACCTGTTCCGGTCCCACCTCCCATTCCGGCGGTCACAAAGACCATGTCCGCTCCGGAAAGGATTTCCTTGATCAGATCGACCGCTTCAAAAGCAGACTCTCTCCCGATCTGAGGCCGGGCACCCGCACCTAACCCTCGCGTGAGTTTTGCCCCCAACTGAACCTTCTGGGCCGCCCTCGATAAATCAAGCGCCTGGATGTCCGTGTTGGCCGAGATAAAATCTACACCCTTCACTCCGGAATGGATCATATTGTTCACCGCGTTACATCCACCCCCTCCAACGCCGACTACCTTAATCCGGGCGGATCCCCCATTCAGCTCTTCTTCATCAAAAAGAAACATTATATCCTCCTCTCATAGAGAATCCCATCCAGATTCTCATGATAAATAATTCATGGAACTAAAAAAATTCATGCGCCCATTGCCTCATTTTATTACCTATACGCGACCACAACCTTCCTTTTCCCACTCTCCGATGTTCTTCCTTGTCCTGATTTCCAAAAGCATACAAATTAAGCCCCACCCCAGTGGCATAGCCTGGACTGCTCACAATATCAATCAGCCCCCCAACACCAACGGGAAGTCCTTTTCTGACAGGAAGGCCGAGAGTCCGCTCGCCCACTTCCACCATGCCGTTAAAGCAGGATGTTCCGCCTGTAATGACAACACCGGAAGCAACCCGATCTTCATAGCCCATTTTTTCAATCTCCCGGGCGACTAAGGTGAAGACCTCTTCCGCGCGCGGCTCAATAATTTCCGAGAGGAGCTGACGGGAAAGGATACGCGGGGGCCTCCCCCCGACACTTGGGACCTCGATGGTCTCATTGTCCTTGACCATATCTGCAGAAGCGCATCCATACTTGATCTTGATTTTCTCGGCATCGGCAGGCGGGGTCCGGAGACCGATTGCGATATCATTGGTAAAATGGCTCCCGCCAATCGGCAGGACCGCAGTGTGGCGGATGCTTCCCTCGACAAAAACGGCGATATCGGTTGTGCCGCCTCCGAGATCAACGACGACCACGCCCAACTCCTTCTCTTCCGGGGTCAGGACCGCCTCGCTTGAGGCGAGCGGTTGAAGAATCATGTCCACCATCTCCAGCCCCGCCCGGTTAATGCTCTTCATGATGTTCTGCGCAGAGGTGACCGCCCCGGTAATAATATGAACCTCCACTTCAAGCCGAACGCCCGACATCCCAAGCGGGTCTTTAATCCCGTCCTGGCTGTCGACGATAAACTCTTGCGGCAAGACATGAAGGATCTCTCTGTCCAACGGAATCGCAACGGCCTTGGCAGCGTCCAGAACACGGTCGATATCAGCACGACTGACCTCTTGGTCCTTGACAGCAATGACCCCGCGGCTGTTAAAACCCTTGATGTGTCCTCCGGCAATGCCGGTATAGACCGAGTGGATGTCCACTCCGGCCATCAACTCGGCCTCTTCGACCGCGCGTTTGATCGACTCCACCGTACTCTCTATATTAACCACCATCCCTTTTCTGAGCCCCTTTGAAGGATGGGTCCCTATCCCGATAATATCGATCCGCTTATCATCTACAATTTCGCCAACAATAGCGCAGATCTTTGTCGTGCCAACATCCAGACCGACCAGAATGTTTTCATGTTTTGCCAAGACGTCCTCCGTTATTGGTAGTCATCTTCTCCCTGTGCCTCCGGGGCAACACCGACGGTCCCCTTGAACCTATTTTCTTCACCGAAAACCCCCTTCTCACAATCGCTTTATCCGAAAATCTCAGATCAACCTCCCAATGAGAAAACCCCCGATCCCGAAGGTCGTTTTCTATCTCCAGATACCGTACCCATCTTTCCTGATAATCTCTCTTTCCAAGGTGAAGGACTCCCTTTCGCACCCCGCTCTTCTCTCCCGTAAAGTGAACCAACAGATCATCCGGGTTTGATAGATCCATCAGAACGCCCGGGCGATTCGCCAGGCTTCGGGCCAGAATGGCGGCATTCGGAAAGCGCTCCCGGTCAAAACGAATGATCCGGGGGAGCGTCTCTGGATAGACCCCTCCCTCTTCCAGGATCACTCCTTCTTCATCCAGAAGGGCCGTTCTTCGCGATGAACCGACGGCGCCCTGAAAGTCAACACCGGCATATTCGACCAGGGCAGGCTTCCGCTCCACAATCATAATGGAAAGCCGGTCCGGGAACACCTTCTTCACCACCACCGACTTCACCCAGGGATCAGACAGCAATTCCTTCCTGGCGTCAGCAAGGTCCAGGTAAAACAGGTTCTCTCCGGTGAGCGCTGCAAGGCGATCCCTTATTCCCGATCCCTTCAAGTGGTGAAGGCCGGACCATCGTATCTCCTTTACGTTGAAGACCGATGATGACATCCCCTGCTTCAGCCCAAGGTAGAGGACAAACAGACCCATACCCAGGAGGACAGACAGGCCCAGCGATTTCCCCATCGCTGCGGCATGCCGAAAAAACTGTCCGCTTCTGTCTTTCTGCCGCCGAATAACCCTTCTTTTTTTTGTTCTTGAGATTGCGTATCCCATGCCAGCCTCGACCCTAGTTTCGCTCTGGGTTCACCTACCCGGTTGATGCTGTCGCCAAAATCTCTTCCACAAGGGCATCAAAGGCGACACCAACCCCTCGCGCCATCTCCGGCATCAGACTCGTCTCTGTCATTCCCGGCAGCGTATTAACCTCTAAGAGGTAAAGGTTCTCCTCAACATCGATCAGAAAATCGACCCGACTGTACCCGCTGCACCCCAAAGCCCTATGGGCTCGAAGTCCCGACGCCAATACCTTTTCATAGAGATCGGAAGAAAGGGGCGCAGGGTAGAGATGTTCCGACATGCCCGCAACATATTTCGCTGTATAATCATAAAATTCTGTCTTTGGCTTAATCTCGATGGCTCCCAGAGTACGCTCCCCCAGGATACCCACATGAACCTCTTTTCCGGAGATAAACTTCTCGATCAATATCCGCGGACCATGGCGAAATGCCTGCTTCAAGCCCTCTGCCAGGCCTTTCGGCTCCGGAACAATGGTCACGCCCACGCTTGAGCCCTCTGAGACCGGTTTCACGACAACAGGAAAACCAAAGGGAAGCTGATCCGAATTAAAAGAGGATTGCGCTTCCTTATGTAAAACAAGATAGGGGGGCACAGACAAACCCTGCGAAAGGAAGATTTGGCGCGAGGCAATCTTATCCATTCCCATTGCGCTGGCCAGCACACCCGAACCTGTGTAAGGGATCTGCATCACATCGAGTAGACCCTGAATCGTCCCATCCTCCCCGTAGCGTCCATGCAAGGCAATAAAGGCCACTTCAATTCCTTCACGCCGCAGAGTGAGCGCGACATCCGGGTCAACATCAATCGCTTTCTGTCGGTATCCAAGTCGGTCCAGTGAGAACGATATCGCCTCTCCACTCTTGATCGAAATCTCCCGCTCGACCGACATGCCGCCCATCAGAACCCCTATTTTCTTTTCCGCATATGCCTTTAAAACCACACCCCGCCCCGTTCCTTTAAGAGGGTCGTCCCTTACAATGTCCCTCGGTCGACAGAATCAACACCGACAACCTTGACCTCTGGCTCCAGGAGGATTCCCTCCACTTCCAGAACCCGCTCTCGGACCCTATGAATCAAATCCAGAACATCTTCCGCCTTTGCGGAACCACAATTGACGATAAAATTGCCGTGCCTTTCAGAAATTTGTGCGTCTCCGCATCGAGAGCCTTTCAAACCACAGGCCTCGATAATTTTTCCGGCATATCCTTTCTCCGGATTCTTAAAGACAGAACCGACACTAGGAAAAGAAAGCGGCTGCGTCTCCCTTCGACGCTTCAGTAAGTACTTCATTTTTTCATCAATCTGTCTCACCGACGCCGGCCTGAGTTGAAAAGAAGCGGAAACCACAACCCCTTTAGGCAAATGCGCTGATCGATAACCGAAGGGAATATCTGCCCTGGAATAAGGCTGTATCTTTCCCGCTTCATCAACTAATGTGAGTTCCTTAAGGACCGCCTCTGTCTCTTCATTCGGAATGCCTGCATTCATGACCACGGCGCCGCCGACCGTTCCGGGAATGCCGATGGCAAATTCCAGGCCGGACAAACCCTTTTCCTTCGAAGTAGTTGAGAGCTTCGGAAAAGAAACCCCCGCCTCCGCGACAAGAAGTCCGGAGCCTTTTTCTTCTATTTGTTGAAGGTGCTTCAAATGAAGGACGACCCCCTTTATTCCGCCGTCTCTCACAAGCAGGTTGCTCCCGCCTCCCAGAATAAACCAGGGAAGTTGATGACTTGAAATCCGATTCATGAGGAAGGCCACCTCTGACACCGTCTTCGGAAAAACCATGACCTCTGCCGGTCCGCCTACTTTGAAGGAGGTATAGGGAGCGATCGGCTCTTTCCAACGAATCTCTCCCGTATAGTCTTCCAGGGCCTCAGAGAGGACACCATTATTCTTTTTATCCAGATTCATCTTCGTCAAAATCATCCTGATGGTGCTTCCTTATTTACTGTCACCCTCATCCCTAAAAATGTCTCCGCCCCATCAAGTAAGAGGCTCCCCAAGCAAACAAAAACATTCCCTGACAATCTTCTCCGCCGAATCAGGATGCCCCCTCCGCCTCGCCGCCTCACCCATCTTCTTTCGCTTTTCCGAATCTAAAAGGAGCGGCTCAATCCGCTCCGCAAGCCCCTGTCCGGACAACATTCGATCAAGAATCATCTCAGAGGCTCCGGCGGAGGCAAAGGCCTCTGCATTCTTCTCCTGATGTCCTCCCGCAAACGGAAAGGGGACAAGGAGGGAGGGTTTACCAATCGCCGCCAATTCTGATAATGTCCCGGCCCCTGCCCGGCTCAACACCAGATCCGCTTTCGCGTAGGTTTCCGCCATGTCATCAATAAACGGCTCGACTCGGGATGAGAATCCTGTTTTAGTATAATCTGAACGAGTCTCCTCCCAGTCAAGCTTTCCGGTCTGATGGATAATAAAAAGTCTGTCTTTCAACTTTTCCAAGTAAGGGAGTGCATCCACCATGGCCTGATTGATCGAATGAGCTCCCTGGCTCCCGCCCAGAATCAAGAGAACCAAGGGATCTTTTCCGGAGGTTAAGACCTCTGGAGAAGAAGAGGCACGGACAATCTCCGGCCGAACCGGCACCCCGAGAGACCGAACCTCTTTTGCACCCAGTGTCTCACGAAGTTCATCAAATGCCACGAAGGCCATATCGACATAGGGAGCGACCAGTTTATTCGCCAACCCTGGGATGCGGTTGGGTTCCAGGATAACCCGTTTTATTCGGAGAAGAATCGCCGCGAGAAGGATCGGACCGGCAGCATACCCACCGATGCCAATGACCAGTTGGGGAGAAAACTTTCTCAGGATCAGCATCGATTGTATAAGTCCAACGGGAATCAGTCCGATCGACTTTATTCTGGAGACCCACCCTTTTCCGACAAGTCCTTTTGCCCGGATAACCTCAAACATGAATCCCTTCTCAGATAAAACCTTCGGCCCAATTCCCTGTGCTGTCCCGATAAAGAGAATCGACATATTCTCCTGCAATCTTTTGAAGGTCTCCGCCAGTGCAATCCCCGGGTAGAGATGTCCTCCTGTGCCCCCTCCGGCAATGACCACTTTCATCCTGCCCTTCTCCCTTTGTATCGTAATCGTGATATTGAGGGCGACTCGGAAAAGCGAGAAGTATTATAAAGTAATCCAACCGCGATGCTGTTCACCAGGAGTGAAGACCCTCCATAACTGACAAAGGGAAGCGGAAGCCCCTTCGTCGGGAGAAGTCCGGTCACAACCCCCATGTTGATCAAGGCAGGAAGTGTCATCATTAAGGTGGTCCCAATCGCCAGCATTCGGGTAAAGGGATCATCCAGCGACAGCGCGATCCTTGTCCCCTTCCACAGGAGGAACACAAAGAGAAAGAGAATCGAAACCGTACCGAATAAACCGAGTTCTTCTCCAATGACGGCAAAGATAAAATCGGTATGGGGCTCCGGCAAGAAAAAAAACTTTTGTCTCCCCTCGCCTAGTCCGGTCCCAACCAGGCCGCCGCTTCCAAGGGCAACATACGACTGGATCATCTGAAAACCGCTGGAAGAGGGGTCTTGCCACGGGTTCAGGAAAGTCTTGACCCGCTGAAGCCGGTATGGAGCCTTCATGACCCAATAAATAAAAAATGGAATCGTCAAGCCCCCGATCGGCAACAGATGCAGCAGGGAGGCTCCGCCGAGAAAGAGAAGCAAAAAAGAAATGAGGACAATCATGGCCGTTGTTCCAAAATCCGGCTCAACCAGGATCAGTCCGGCCACGACACCTATCACGGCCAGCGCAGGTGCCAGTCCATCAGAAAAATCCCGAATCCGCTTCCCCTTTTTCGCAATATAGTGCGCGAGATAGATTACCGTAAAAAGCTTTGCCGCCTCAGACGATTGGAAAGCCATGCTTCCTATCTGAAGCCATCTCTGGGAGCCGTTGATTTTCACACCCACGAGAAGTACCGCCCCCAAGAGTGTGATAATGCAACAGAGCATCGGAATAATCCATGCACGAAGCCATCTGAGTGGAAGTCTTGATGAAACAAGAAATAAAAGTGTGCCGAGCCCGATCCAGACAAACTGCTTTTTTAAAAAATGGGTAGAATCCTGATAGAGTTTTTCCGCAAGGATGCCGCTCGCGCTGTAAACCATGATGATACCCAGAAGAAGAAGAATCATGATAATAACAACAAGCCCCCCGTCTCCCTGGCGAAAAACCTCTCGCTTTCTCCGATGACTACTTGCCATTTCCTTCCTTCCAGAAAGGAGGGAGGATCGTCCTGGTTTTCTCTTATTCGATCTCATCAAACCAACTCCGCCACGGCCTTCTTGAAGACATCACCTCGGTGGGCATAATCCCCGAACATGTCAAAACTTGTACAACCGGGAGACAGGAGAACAACGTCTCCCGGTCGGGCACAGAAAGCCGCCCGTTCTACCGCCTCTTTCATTGAATCAACACATTCAACGGCGGGATGATGCGAAAAACAACGGGCCATTTTCTCCCGGGCCTCTCCCAGGAGGATCAGCCGCTTGACCTTTTTCCGAACAAGGCCCTGCAACGGCGTAAAATCACCTTCTTTATCCCTGCCACCCGCAATCAGAACAATCGGAGAGATCTGGCTTTCGATCGAACGGGCCATCGCACCCACGTTGGTCCCCTTGGAATCGTCAATATAGATCACGCCGGATATTTCACCCGCCATTTCCATTCGGTGAGGAAGCCCCTTAAAATGGGACAGCGTCTGGCGGATTCCCTCAACAGAACACCCACAGAGGAGTGTCATCGCAGAAGCCGCCATCACATTATCAACATACTGTGGCCCTTTGACCTGCAGGTTTCCAAGACGGATAATCGTCTCCGCCTCCCCCCAAAGGTTTGAGATGATTTCTTCTCCCTGAAGATAGACTCCTCGTCGGGGGCGGTAGTTCCGGCTGAAATGGATCGTTGATCCCCTGAGAGAAGGAGGAGACAGCAAGGGATCATCCAGATTAATCACGGCATGATCCCCACTGGATTGATTCTCAAAGATCCGCCATTTTGCCTCCTGATAGGAACGCATGTCGGGGTAACGGTCCAAATGATCAGGCGTAATATTCAGCAATGCCGCAATGCGGGGGTGAAACGATTTGACGGTCTCCAGTTGGAAGGAACTGACCTCGACCACAATGAAGTCCCAATCAGAACCTACGGCCTCTGAGAGGGGAGTACCAAAATTCCCTCCGAGAAAGACCTTCCATCCCCATTCCTTCAGAATCTCACCGATAAGGGCCGTTGTGGTACTCTTTCCGTTTGTCCCGGTAATCGCTATCATCGGAGCGGTAAGCCATCCGGCAGCAAGTTCAAGTTCTCCGATAACAGGAATTTTCAGTGCTTGAAGTCTCCCCATTGGAAGCCTGGACACAGGAAAACCCGGACTCAGGACGATCAACTCAGCCCGGAAGAGATCCTCCACTCGCCAATTTCCCAAGTGAAATCGAACGGATGAAAGTGAAGTTGAACCTTGATCAAACATAGGGGGGATCTCTTGCCGGATATCATCGACCACCAGGACATCCGCCCCTTTTGCAGCAAGTAATAACGCCGCGGCAAGGCCACTTTTTCCCATTCCGACAACCGTGACCCGTTTCTTCACCATACTCGTGTTCAATCTCTCACCTCAGTTTAAGCGTACTCAGACTCAATAGTGCCAGAATGATCGACAAGATCCAGAAACGCACCACAATTTTGGGTTCCTGCCACCCCTTTAATTCAAAATGATGGTGTATCGGTGCCATCAGGAAAACCCGTTTCCCGCGCGATTTAAATGAAATGACCTGAAAAATCACCGAAAGCGCCTCGATTACAAAAATACCGCCCACCAACACCAGAAGCAGTTCATGCTTCGATATGACCGCGACGGTTCCAAGTGCGCCTCCCAGGGGGAGAGATCCAACATCCCCCATGAAGATATCCGCCGGGTAGGCGTTGAACCATAGAAAACCAAGTCCCGCCCCGATAATCGCCCCGCAAAAGACCGCCAACTCTCCGGCCCCTTCGATATAGGGAATGAGCAGGTATGCGGAAAAATCGGTCCGGCCGGTCGCATATGAAACAATCAGATAGGCCATGGCCGTCATCATGACCGGTCCGACCGCCAATCCGTCCAGACCGTCCGTCAGGTTGACCGCATTCGACGCGCCGACAATGACCAGAATGGCAAAGGGAATATAGAATAGACCCAGATCGGGAGTCAGATCCTTAAACAAGGGAACCGACAGAATCGTCGAATAGGCCTCCGACTGATAAAGACCAAGGGCAATAAGAAGCGCCACGAGGATCTGAAAACCAAATTTATAACGGGGGAGGAGGCCCTTTTTGTTCTTCACGACACACTTGAGATAATCATCCCAGAACCCAATCAGACCAAATCCGACAGTCGCAAAGATGACCAGCCAAATGTAGCTGTTTGTCATATCTGCCCAGAGGACGGTGGAGGTCAACACAGCCACCAGGATCATGACCCCACCCATCGTGGGCGTCCCGGCCTTATGCTTGTGCGATTCAGGACCGTCGCCCCCGATCTGCTCACCGATTTGGTGTTTCTTTAAAAGACGGGTCACCCACGGCCCGATCAGAAAAGAGATCACCAGCGCGGTCACGATGGCATAGATCGTCCTAAAGGTAATATAGCGAAAGACGTTGAAGAAGGAATAAGATGTATGGAGCGGGTAAAGGAAGTTGTACAACATCAGTGAGATCCCTCCGAATCTAAAACGTCCAGCAGCCGTTCCATCTTCATTCTTCGCGAACCCTTGATCAAGATACAATCTCCCGCATGAAACTCTTTCCGCATAACCATTCGTACAGACTCCAGATCCTGATGAATTGAAATGCACTCGGCAGGGAGTCCTCCTTGACGCGCCCCTTCGCCCATCTTCTCCGCCCATTCCCCCACGGCAATCAGACTATCCAGACCGGTTTCAGCGACCCACTGTCCGACATCAAAATGGGCCGACTCCGTCAAATCGCCCAGTTCAAACATATCCCCCAGAATGACCATTTTCCGACCTTGCTTCTCGCCCATTCTTGTACTCGGGTGATAAGAAGAGATCATCTCCAGACCCGCCTTCATCGAGGCCGGATTGGCATTGTAGGCGTCGAACAGGATATGAATCCCCTGTCGTATGATGACCTCTCCCCGATTCGCCGGGGGACGGAAGGTCTCGAGCCCTTTACGGATATCATCCAGCGCCACGCCGAGGACAGCGGAAACCGCCGCCGCCGCAAGGGCATTCACCACCTGGTGCCTCCCTACGGCGGAAAGGCATACTCTCTGTTGGCTCTGTCCCTCTCGATTCAGATGAAGATTAAAGGTCATCCCGCCGACTCCCTCTTCCAGGTCCGTTGCCCTGACATCGGCAGAGGGTTCAAAACCAAAAGTCCAGCACGACGACACCTTGGACTCCCAGGGCCGAAGCCAGGGATCATCCTGGTTGATGACCGCCGTCCCTCCGGACCGGTCAATCGCCTGAAAAAGGTGCCCTTTCTCCCGAGCAACACCTTCCAGGTTTCCAAGACCCGCCAAATGGGCCGGTCCGATATTGGTGATTAAACCCACTGTCGGCGCCGCGATCGCACAAAGACCTTCCATCTCACCCTTTCTGCTGATCCCCATCTCCAGGACTGCGGCACGATCTCCCTTCTTCAGGCGCAGAAGAGAAAGAGGAAGGCCGATATGATTGTTCAGGTTCCCTTCATTCTTGAGAACCGGCCCGCGGCGACACAAAATATCGGCAATCATTTCCTTTGTGCAGGTCTTACCGTTGCTCCCGGCCACGCCAACCAAAGGCAGACTAAAACGTCTGCGATGCCAGCGTGCTGTCGCCTGAAGCGCCTGAAGCGGATCTTCCACGACGACAAATAAATGCTTCTTCAGCCGGGAATGCCACTCGACTGCTCTTTGTCGAAAAGCAGAAAGAGAAACAATGGCCCCGGCGCCTCCTCGTTCCAGGGCATCGGAAACGAAAGCATGCCCATCAAAATGCGGCCCCTGCAGGGCGACAAAAACTTCATTCCTCTGAATCGTCCTGCTGTTGATCGAGAATCCACGCAGGCTTCGGGCGGAAAGATCATAAGCCTCCTCGGTTTGAATTCTTCCCCCACTTCCCTGGGCTACCTCCTTCATCGTCCACATCTTACAACATCACCCCCGGACCCGTTTCGCCAAGAGACCACGCACCACCTCCCGGTCGTCAAAGGAAAGTCGCTCATGCCCAATCAGTTGGTAATCCTCATGCCCCTTCCCTGCGATCACCACCACATCATCTTTCTCGGCCAGTCCGATTGCATGCGCAATGGCCTCTTTCCGGTCAGGAATAATCTCATAGTCCCTGGCAGAACCGGCTTGTAAAACCTGAACGCCCGCTTCAACTTCCTGGATAATACCGAACGGGGACTCAGTTCTCGGATTATCAGAGGTGATGATGGTCTTGTCACTCAAGCGGGTAGAAATTTCTCCCATCTGCCCTCGCTTCCCCCTGTCTCTATCCCCTCCACATCCGAAAACGGTTATAATTCGGCCCGAAAAAAGTGCAATCACTGCCTGCAGAAGCCGTTCCAGGGCATCCGGCGTATGCGCATAATCGACAAGGACCACAAAATCCTGACCCAGATCAATCTTCTCAAAACGACCCGGAACCCCCTTCATCCCGGCAACACCGCCAGCAATGGCCTCTTTGGATAATCCGACGGAGACACCCACGGCCACAGCCGCAAGCAAATTATAAATATTATATTTTCCCACCAGTGGGGATGTAAGCTCTATCTCTCCGACAGGAGTCTGCACCACCATTTGAATACCATCCATTCCGGAGACAACCTTTTCCGGGTAAAAATCCGCTTTCTCCTGAATGGCAAAGCCCCAGCAACGAGAGGAAAGGCGCTCTTTCAAAGTGCGCCCCCAGGGATCGTCGATATTCATAATTCGCGTTCCCTCGGTCAGATCAAATAATTTCTGCTTTGAAGCAAAGTAGGCCTCCATTGTCCCATGGTAGTCGAGGTGGTCCTGACTCAAGTTTGTGAACACCGCCGTATCAAATCGACAACCCGCGACGCGCCCTTGATCCAGAGCATGAGACGAAACTTCCATCGCCACATGGGTCACATCCGACGAGCGCATTTCTGAGAAAAGCTCCTGCAACTCTAATGATCCCGGGGTGGTCTGCCGGGCTTCAACAGACCGTCCTCCCAGATGATAAGCAATGGTTCCTAGGAGCCCGGTCTTCAGCCCTGCATGTTCCAGGAGCGATTGAACGAGAAAGGCCGTCGTTGTTTTTCCATTTGTTCCCGTGATACCAATCAGACGAAGGCGGTCCGTTGGATTCTCAAAAAAAGTCGACGCCAGATGCGACAGCGCGTGTCGGGTATCCTCAACACGAATATAAGTAACGGAAGGATCTTTGTGCTCACATTCTCCCGGAATAGGCTCTTCCAGAACCACGGCAACCGCACCCCGTTCCACCGCCTCCGGAATGAACCGGTGTCCATCCTGCCGCGTACCCCTTAAAGCGACGAAAAGGGAACCGGGCGACGCCTTCTTCGAATCAGAGACAATCTCCCCAACCTCCAGGTCAATCTTCCCCGACAACTCCAGGGCAGGGAATGATGCCAACCAGTGACTCACCTTCACCAAAGCGGACCCCGCACATGAAACGTATCCCCCGGCGCGTCATCATCCAAGCCCGCCTGATAAACGACGGGAAGGAGCTGATCCTCAACCCTACCCTCTGGATCTCTGACATCATGGGGTTCATCCCCCGCCTCACCACGAGGATAAACTTTCAGATAGTGAAGAACTTCCGCTCCAATGGCCGAAAATACCGGCCCCGCGACCGTCCCCCCCCAGACCTCATCTTCCGGTTCATCGACGACAACCAGGATGGTAACGACCGGATCCTCTGCCGGGATAAACCCGACAAAAGAGCTCACGTATTTATCACGGGAATAGCGCCCCGCCTTCCGGTCAAACTTCTGAGCCGTTCCAGTCTTCCCTGCAACGCTGTATCCGGGAATTGCGGCCAGTTTCGCCGTTCCCGAACTGGAAACAACCCCCTTGAGGATCTGAACCATCTCTTTTGCCGTCCCCTCAGAAATAACTCTTCTCTTAATCAGTACTGGAGTGGTTTGAATCTCTTCACCCTGGTCAATCGATTTGACCAAATGCGGGGTCATCAACCAGCCGCCATTCGCAATAACCGTTGCTGCAGTCACCATCTGTAAAGGGGTCACTCCAATCTCCTGACCGATCGATAGCGAGGCCAGAGAACGGCCGGACCAACGTTTCTTCTCCCGTAGTAAACCGGGAGACTCCCCGACGAGGTCCACTCCCAGGCGCTCCCCAAAACCAAAGGCCCTGATATAGTTTGCCAGCCGTGTTTCGCCCAGAATCTCTGCCACTTTCACCGTACATATATTGGATGATCTTGCAATCACCTCACGAAACGGAACCATTCCAATGGCCTCATGGTCATGAATCACAGTTCCCTTCACCGCATATCTTCCGCTTTCACAGTCGATCATTTCATCCGCTTCGATCAATTTCTCTTCGATAACGGCGGAAGCCGTGACAATCTTGAACGTCGAACCCGGCTCATAAATGTCCGCGATTGCCCTGTTCCTCCACTCAGAAGGGCGGTAGCTTCCAACCACATTTGGATTAAATCGAGGACTCACCACCATCGACAATATCGCTCCGGTCCAGGGATCCATCACTATGACGGTCCCTCCTTTTGCACCGGTTTTCTCTACCATCCGCTCAAGTTCTCGCGCGCTGATATGCTGGATCACCTCATCGACGGTGAGATGGAGATCCTTTCCTCTGGACGGAACAATGTAATCAAGCCCCTTTGGAAAAACCGACTTCCCAAAGGCATCCCTCTCGATTACCAACCAACCGGTTTCCCCCCGAAGGGCCGAATCATACTTTAATTCAATCCCTTCCAAGCCATGATTATCCAGACCTGAAAAACCCAGTACGTGGCCAAAGAGAGAGCGTTTCGGATAGACCCGTTGACTTTCCGACACAAATCCAATCCCCTTTATATTGAGCCGCCGGATTTTCTCAGCCTTCGCCGGGTCTATCTTTCGAAATAACCAGGTAAAACGTTTGTTGTTATCGAGCTTTTTATAAAGCGCCTTTGGACTCATGCCGAGGAGGGGTGCCAGTTTGCGGGAGACGGTAGAGGGATGGGAAATGGCTCTGGGAACGGCATAGACAGAAGGAAGTTCCACATTCATCGCGAGGGCCCGGCCGTTCCGGTCATAAATTGACCCGCGTTCCGCCTCAATCTGCACATTCTTTTCGTGTGCACGCTCCGCCCGCTCAAGCCAGGACTCGTGCTGAACCCCCTGAACAATAATCAAGCGCAGGAAGACGATGAAAAACCCAACCGTAAAAAGCGCAGTGACAAGGAAAAAATGCTTACGATTAGACTGGTGGGTTGGTCTTTTCAACATGATCGGGTCACTCTAAATAGTGTTGGCCCCCTGGCATCTTGCTTCTAAAACAGGGCGAGGGTTACCGAATGGACCTCATCACTTCAATACGGGCTGTGTTGACCCGTTCTCGATCGACATAGACACGCTGTTGAGGCCGGGGTACTTTCATGCCGAGCTGTTCCATGGCAATCTGTTCAATCCGATCCATCGCACTCAGGGTCTCCGCCTCGGCAAACAACTCCTTCCGGATGCGGACCAACTCCTTTTTCTGCACCTGGAGGCGTCCAATCTCATATCCTATGCGAACCATCTGATTCCTCTGCCAAAGAGAGAGAAAGGCCAGAATCAAAATCCCCCCTCCCAGGGCAATGAGCAGAAAGTGGGACGCCTTCTCAGCCCCTTCCTCACTAAATAAATCTTTCATGCTGCCCGTTCCAGACACCGCAATTTTGCACTTCTGGCCCGCGGGTTTTGAGAGATCTCTTCCGGTCCGGCAACCAGCGGTTTCTTATAAAGATTGATAAAGCGCTTTTCTCTGTCGGCCAGCCCTGGAGAGACCGCCTTTTTAAATGTCTGCTTCACACAGCGATCTTCCAGAGAGTGGAAGGAGATCACGGTTAATCGTCCTCCGACGGCCATCAGTGACATGGCCTGAGCCAAGCCCAATTCTATCTGCTCCAGCTCTTGATTCACAACGATTCGTAAGGCTTGAAAAGTCCGGGTGGCCGGATGAATTCTCCCGTGCCGATATTTGGCAGGGACCGCTTTCCAGATAATACCTTCAAGCTCTTCGGTCCGGACGATCTTCCCTTTCTCATCACGATACCGAACAATTCCGGATGAAATCCGCCTGGACCAGCGATCCTCGCCATATCGCCAAATAACATCCGCCAACTCTTCCTGAGAAAGGCGATTGACCCAATCCGCAGCGGTCTCTTTCTGCCCCCGGTCCATCCGCATGTCAAGCGGTCCCGGCTTTTGGAATGAGAATCCACGTTCCGCCCGATCGAGTTGTAAAGATGAGACCCCAAAGTCGAACAGGATCCCGTCCACTTCAGAGAGATGAAGATCCTTAATAATTTGGCCCATCTCGCAAAAAGATCCCTGGCGCATAACGAGTCGGTCAGAAAAACCGCTTAATCGTTTTTCGGCAATTTTCAGGATCTCATCATCCCGATCCAAACCGATCACCCTCCCATAAGGCGCCGTCTGATTCAGAATCGCTTCCGTATGGCCGCCCGCACCAACCGTACAATCAAGATAGATCTTTTCGGGGACAGGCTGGCACGCCAAGGCCTCCAAGACGGCCTTGACAAGAACCGGCCGGTGAACCGATTCACCTTTCTCCGAACTTTCGCCCAGACCTGCGATTGCCATCTTCGATTCCCTCAGTTGCGGTCCCTAAAAAATTATAGTTCAGGGAATGATCTCCCCTATCACATACCCAGTTTGGCCAAAGCGCCCTGGATCTGGGGAGCATTTTCTGAAACCAGAACCTCATTCTCTTCCCATTTCCCCGGATTCCAGACCTCGAACTTACTTCCGCCTCCGACGACGACCGCATTTCCATTCAATCCGGCATATTCGCGAAGGTTTAAGGGGATAAGGACACGACCCTGCCTATCAAGGAAGCACTCAGAAGCACTTGAGAACAAAAACCGAAAGAAACGCTTTACCCCTTTATCCATCGTCGGGAGTTTTCTCGCTTTTTCCATGAATGACTGCCACTCGTTCATCGGATAGGCCGCAAGACAGAGATCAAGATCGGTCGTCATAATAATCGTCCCATTGGACTCAGTATTCAAAATTTCCCTGAACTTGACCGGGATACTTAAACGCCCTTTTGAGTCCAGCGAATGATGAAACGTCCCTAAAAACACCCCATTCCCTCCATTTCCTCCCACTTTCTCCCACTTTCCCCGAAGTATACCCCAAGTTCCCGGGAAGTCAAGTAAAAACAGGAGGAAGTCACACGATCAGGAGATTAACTTTTTCATTGCCTGGATGTAAGAAAGAAAAAGGTATTTGAAGAACCTCGTCCCGAAGGGGAGAGGATTGCACACGCTGTGGGTTCAGCACATCAGAAAACACATTTGCGAGGGAAGATCCTGACTTTTGATTCTAGAAGTCTGTCGGAGAAACAAGGAATCTACTACGATTTGGGGATAAGAATTGAACGGCTATTCACCAATCACCTTCACAAGCACCCTTTTTCTCCGCCGGCCATCGAACTCTCCATAGAAAATCTGCTCCCAAGGGCCAAAATCGAGTTCCCCATCGGTAATCGCAACAAGGTAATCCCCCCATTAATAATGGTTCACAGAAGTAGAGCCTGTGTTGCCAGCGTCAATTTTTGATAGGGTGTAATTCCTCCAATCGCCA
>LWDU01040761.1_pt1 | contig 31023 bp, 35 predicted proteins | sample 727161 | NCBI WGS metagenome assembly LWDU01 (sample SAMN04566230, study PRJNA314399) | hydrothermal vent metagenome | isolation source: deep sea hydrothermal plume seawater | place: Mexico: Gulf of California, Guaymas Basin | collected 2004-07-11
TGTGGATGCGGTTGTCGTTATCGTGGTTGTAGTCGTAGGCGCAGTTGTCGCTTGGCTCAACTCAGGCTGTTCGGGGGTTGTTGTAACTCGGGAAGAGTCGGCACCTCCGCAGGCGATCAATGTCAACAAAATGGCGAGGCCGAGATGTCTACAGCACATCTGAAGAGTTTTGCATGAAAAGATCAGGTGTTACGCCGCTAGACGTATCTTCGCCGCGATGTTTCACAAGTGGCCGTTTTTCTTTGTCTCTGTTGAGGGGCGAGCTCTGTAGCGCCCACAACGAGAGTAGAAAACCCAACTTCGGTAGCTCCATGATCGCTCGCCTCGATGAGGCTTAGCAAGCATGTTTGTCGATCTAAGCTATACAAACTTTTGCACAAAGGCTGAGTTATAGACTTCTCTGCAGCTAATTCCTTTTTTCCGACAGCTTGGTGAGTAATGCTTCTGTTTCGTAGGAAGTAGGAGGCTGTAATGCACATAGTTTTGCTAATTGTGCTGTACATAGCCACAGCCTGCTGGCAGTTCAACCGCTCGTTGCGCTGGGGTAAATATCCTCGACGTGCAATTCTTGACGCTGTCGTAGCAGCGGTCCTCATTCCCTTCTCGTGGTTTATCTGGTTTTTTCGTCGGCCCTACTACAAATAGACATGGACGGGACTCCCTGATTCGTTTCAGGAAGTTGGGAGATTTTTGTTTCTACTCTCGTTCCGAGTCCTGTAGCGCCCACCCCTTGATACGAACCAGAATCCCGAACTCCATGATCGTTCGCCTCGATAGAGGCAACAGCCGTGCTCAAGGTCGGCTTCCAGGTTGATTACCGTCTCATTTGATTCAGGGTAAGTAACAATTGAGGTATGCGATTTACAGCTTCGATGTTGGTTACGACTTTTTTGGTCTTTGGGTGTGGGGGGACCACCTCTCAGACCGATCCGGCTGGTTCTAGTGAAAAAACCGTCGCTACAGAAGATCATGGAGATCAAGAATCTGATTCTGTTGGCACTGACCTTGGAGATTCCTCACCCGAGTCGACTTCGCGGGCGTCTACTTTCTGGAATGACCCGAACGGCGGGCAATGGGAAGAAGTCCCGTTCCCAGCCTGTGACGGAGAATTCAGCCTCCAAAATCCGATTGTCGATTTTGACGAAGCCATCTCGCTGCATTTTTCACCAGGCTGGCACATTGCTCCTCACGACCACATGCTCTATTGGCTAACTGGACGGCTCTCGGATGAGGATTTGGGTGGGAAGCAAGGAGTTCAAATATCTCGAAGAGTAGATATTTTCGCCCCGACAGACATTTTTTACATGAGCTTGATGCGCTGGGTGTGGCCGGCAGATGATGGTGGAACTTACTCTGAGTGGAGTGCCTACTTCACAACTTGCGGAGGCCACCGACTCGTCTTCCATCATGTTGATGACCCTTCAACCCAAGTCCTTCAACTCTTAAAGGACGTGATGCCAGATTGTGCGAGTTCGACAGCGGAAGCCTTGGTATCTGATGAATACGAATCTTGTCGGTGGCAGCTTCAAGCTTTCATTCCGGCGGGAGAAAAGCTGTTGCAGAGCAGTGGCTATTCTGCTGGCTTTGACTTTGGTTTAACGCTGATGGGTTTGACGTCCGAAGAACTGCAGACTCAACCTGGGTATGGCTTTGCTTTGAACCCTTGGCAACCCACATCAGGGAACGCTGTATGCCCTCTTTATTATTTTCCTGAGCCGCATCGCAGTGAATACCTTAAGAAACTGAACTCGGATTGCGGCTTGTTCAATCAGGATGTTCCGGGAACTGCCATGGGATTTTGGCTCTCGCGACCGACGCCGACCAAAGTGCCTCCCTCGAATGACAGAGTTGTCGACGAAAACACGACGATGTGGTTATTTAGACTGGACGAAACCGAGGTTCATAGGCTTACTATTGGCTCATTTTTACCTGGACTGCCAAGAGGGCAATACAGATTTGAGATTCGTCGAGAGGGAATTGTTAACCGCGCTTGGAACGAGGTCGTTCCAGACCTCATCTACTGCTCTACCTTGAACCGACAGATCAATTTTTCTCAATTCGAGGAAGCGTCGATCGCTAATTTCCTGGTTGCTGTTTCAACAGACGGTTTGAGTCTTGTCATTGAGGCTCAACAACCGGATGGGTGTGCCGCAGAGAATTACAGTTTTAGTGAACGGGCAATGACGCTTTACCGCTAAACGCAACGGCCCCGACCGTCATGATATTTCGCTACGAGGCAGGATTTTTCACATGTCGAGGGTCGAGTCCTGTAGCGCCCACTACTCAACTGAAAACTCTGGTCGGGCCGATTCCTGTGTAACTCCACGACACCCTATTCGTAGACCTCCGCAGCGAGGTGCTTCCATCGGCGGAGTTGACCGTTTTCCATGTCCCACACTTCGATGCCGTAGCCAAGCTTCGAGTCACCATCAGGGGTCGTAAACGAACACTCATAGGTAACGGTGATCCGGTCGCCGTCGACACCACGACACGTCTTGGTCAGAGCGAAGTCACGCATAGATGGAAGCATGGGCTCGTAGAGGGCGAGGTACGCGTCGAGACCCTTTGCTTGGAGGTGGCCGTTAAGAAAGATCTCAACGTCGGGGTGAAATCCGGCCCGTAGGACTTTGACGTCTTGGTTGGCGTGGGCCGTTACATAGGCTTCCTCAAAGCCCTTGGCGATCTTCTGTGCTTCTTCGAAATCCATGCCCAAAACCTAATTCAGGCTGCGCGCCTAGCTCAGATAAATGGCTGCGGTGTTGGTTTCCATACTCTTAGACATAGACGGGTCTCCCTGATTCGTTTCAGGTGACCGGAGGTTTTTGTGTACCAGTGTCTCAGCGAGTCCTGTAGCGCCCACGATGGACAAGGTGACCCTTTTGCGAGAGACCAATTCCTGTGACATAGGAGTCGTCTATATCGATAGGGACAAAGTTCGCAAGGATTGTCCCTGCCCTATTCCCCATACACCTTCGAATCGCAGTTCAAACTATCCCACCCTTTGACATGCCAATGATCACCGACGTTCATCGATCCGCAGGCCTGTTGCTGTTCAGCAATCTATATCTGGCGCAACTGGATGGCTCCAAAGACAAGGCAAGCAGTGATGACCACCATGCACATGGCAACTATCACTCGGAATTGTTCTGTGGTCACTTTGGCAGGTTTGTTGACAGGTTCGTCCATGGCGTCAGTCTGACACCCCGTCGTTGTCAATGAGTTTCGATGAAGATGCCATCGCCAGTGCACAGGTCTTGGCCGATCCATACCTTCACCATCCTGGCTGTGGTCCGAGATGTTGATCGAGCAGCTCGTCGCCCCGCCAGTCACTGAACGAAGTGGGCCAACTCTTGATGTCACCTCTACTGGTCAGGTATGTCTACGCCAAGTGTTTGTAGTCGTTGTGACTCCCAATCCGTGCGTATCCATTTACCTTTCCTGATTATTTCGACGTGTTCCCCCTCTTCCCGCCATACGTGACAAGAGTTCATCATCTGTCTGAGCTTTCGCTCTCGCTCCTCGGGGTCGTCGGAGTTGTTCAGTCTCGACTCTGGAGATTCATGCAGGCTGAGGAGGCTCCAAGTGGCTTGCACTGCTACCGGTCCCATCGCTTGTAACAGAGCGCCCATATGGGAGCACCCGTTGGGTCCTCCAAAAAGTTTCTTCACCTGTGAGCTGTAGCCGCGCGTAATTGATACTCCGACGAGAGCTTGGTAATTGGGAAGAATCGCCTCACAGTTCGAGTAGGGACGAACCATCATTTCGTTTTCGACAGCGACAATGGTGAAGGTTTGCGGATCTACAAGTAGGTCGATGCACACGTCGTGAATTACGAGATCATTACCGTCGGCTAGACACAAACCTTGGGGTTTATTGTCGATTAGGCGACCGCGAACGCGCATCCGGCCATCGCCTTCGTCAAATGCTTCGGTCTCGTAGCTGCGTTGGTGAATAGGTATACGTTCGGGCACCCGAGAACTCTAACGGGCTTCAACTTTAGGTCGGGTCGAGAAAGTCCCAGTACGTGCTGGTTTTGGGTTCTGGGGTAATGGTATGGGCGGTCATGGTTTCTATGACCCGTTTCTTCGGTCCGTGACCGAACTACGACAAACCTGCCGTCGTCCTCAGTGCTTCGCCTCAGATAAATGGCTGCGGTGTTGTTCTCCATACTCTTAGACATAGACGGGTCTCCCTGATTTGTTTCAGGTGACCGGAGGTTTTTGTTTATCACTGTCGTTGTTAGCTCTGTAGCGCTCACGGTCCATTACTAAAACCGGCGACTGGATCTCCGCTTAAAACTAAGGCTAGATCATGCGGAGCCGCCGCGCGAATTGCACTGGTTATCGCTGCTATCGAATCGGTAGCCTGATTTCGCTGAGGGTTGATGTCCACAAACTTTTCGTTTTCGTCGAACGGGCAGCGAGCTAGGCCCTCGGCTCTCACAACTTCATCCAATGACGAGGCCCCCGCATCGGGTTTTTTGTCGTTTTCAGAAGACTACGGTTGGGGTTGTGACTGAGAACGTTGGCAAGTTGGTTGTTGTGTAGGGTGCTGGCAGTTAGGGGTGTTTGCTGATGATCGAGCAGTCAAGTGACTGGGCCACGGAGTACGACATTTTCGATCCTACTTACGTCGGGGATCCATATCCGATCTGGGCGGACATTCGAGAGCGTTGCCCGATCGCGCATACTGACGAGTACGGGGGTTCGTGGTTGCCGACTCGCTACGACGATGTGACTGCGATCGCGCGAGACGTCGAGCATTTCAGCTCTGTGAGCGTGTCGGTGCTGCCTCCACCACCCCAGGAGCGAGGCGAGGGCGGCATCTTGTCCGCTGGTGTGCCGCCTATCTCAGCGGATCCGCCGCTGCACACATGGTCGCGGCGTCTGCTGTTGCCTTGGTTCTCGCCGAAACGGGTCGCGAGCCTCGAGCCTGTCACCCGGGATCTGTGCGCGTCGTTGATCGATGGGTTCGTGGGAGTGGGACACGCCGACGCTGCAGCCGACTATGCCCAACAGATCCCAGTGCGGATTATCAGCAGGGTTCTGGGGGTACCTGAGTTGATGTCGGACACTTTCGTGGGTTGGGTGCGTGACATTTTGGAGTACGCCAACGACCCCGACCGTCGCGCTGGTGCACTCGCCGAGCTCGCCGGCTATTTCCAGGCCGAGATGCAGGCTCGCCGAGGCGGCAGCGGTGACGACTTAATCACCGATTTACTTAACTCCGATATCGATGGCGAATCGGTGTCTGACCCTCACATTTTGGGGACCGTCGCTCTTACCTTGGTCGCGGGCATCGACACCACCTGGTCTGCGATCGGGTCGTCGTTGTGGCATCTGGCCACTCATCACGACGATCAGGAACGTCTCGTGGATCAGCCCGAGCTGCTGCCAACAGCGGTCGAGGAGTTCTTGCGTGCGTATTCGCCGGTGACGATGGCCCGCGTCCTTACCGAAGATCATGAAATGGGCGGCTGCCCGATGAAGGCAGGTGATCGGGTGTTGTTGAGCTTCCCTGCCGCGAACCGTGACCCGGATCAGTTCCCTCGACCCGATGATGTCGACATCAGCCGCGAACACAACCGTCATGTCGCTTTCGGAGCGGGGATTCATCGCTGTGCGGGGTCGAACCTGGCCCGTATGGAGTTGACCGTGGCCATCGACGAGTGGCTACGCCGCATTCCCCAATTCCGCCTTGCCGATGATGCCACCGTCACCTGGGCAGGCGGCCAGGTACGCGGTCCACGAAGCATTCCCGTGACCTTCCCCATCTAGGTCACCCCTCGCAGGAGTGCCAGCACACACCGCCCCGATCACTAGGACCTGATACCTAGTATCCCCTTTTTTCCACACCTAACTCATTGGCCGGTGATGATCGAAGATACCGCTTATGGCGCGTCACCCCATCAGCCCAGTTCACACCCGCTGAACCCAACACTCCCCCCACAACATCAACCTGACGTGGGCCGCCCCTAGTGGGCGGTTTTTTGTCGTCTTCAGGCGACTTGCTCTTCGCCGTCATCGTCGACGAACTTCGGTGTCCTGCGAATTTGGCTGAGGCTGATTGCATAGCCGATGACGTCTAGCTCGCGCAGTTGCCGTCCGAGCTCGACGTTCCATCGTCTGAGCCCTTTCGGATGTAGATGGCTGATTGGTTCTTCACCATAGAAGATCGGTTCCCTTTTCGTGGTTGTCCCACGAAGAGGAAAATCTCGTTTTATTAAGGACTCCCGTGTCCTGTAGCGCCCACAACGAGACCGCAAAACCCAACTTGCCTGACCTCCATGATCGCTCGCCTCGATGGGGGCTAGCAAGCATGTATTGGGGAGGGTTTTAGTTGATGGCGGCGAGTGCGGTGGTGTTGGGGTTGGTGTGTGTCCTGAGTGTGGTGTTGTGTACTGAGTTGAGGAGGTCGAAGGTTCCTCCGTCTGCTGCGAGGGCGGTGAATCTGGTTCCTGATGGGTCGATGTCGATGAAGGGGGTTAGCAAGCTTGTTTCTGAGAGAGCCCAAGTCTTAACCCTTTTCGTCCTGAGCGAACGGGTCCGGAGGTGGATAAAAGGGCGGGTCTGTTGATACGTCGTGCTCGATCCACGGGCTATTCGACCGCCCGAGCGGTGACACCGCGCCCGTCGGAGTTGAGGATGGTCAGGCGGTCACCCTCGATGTCGACGACGGCAGCGCCGGTGTCGAGGAGGGCACGGAACGCTTCGGCGTAGTCGGCGTTGACATTGCACGTAGGATCGAGCCCGTCTACGACCGGTCCGAACTGTAACTCGGCGTCGCCTTCGATTGGCCCGCCGACCTCGCCCTCGGACACTTCGACGTTGACGGTGAAGGGCGCACATCCGTCGTGTCCCACTATGGTTGCCGCGCCATCGAACCTGAACCAGCCGGCCTTGTCGATGGCGAACGCGGACGCGGTTTCACCGTCGAGAAAACCGGTGACCGCCCACTGCGTTCCGATCAGAGTGCGGTCAGGGTTGGCCACTCGGCGGTCGAGGAACTCGATATAGAGGTCGGTGGTGATCAGCGTCAGGCGGTTGCCATCAAGCGCGACGGTGGGCGCGTCGGTGAGGAGGGCCGCCAGTAAGTCGTCCTGCGCGTGCAACTCGGGGTTACAGCCGATCTCGGTCATGCCGAGTTCGGCGGCTACGAGCGTGTCGCCGTCGAGCTCGAAAGGTCCACCGATGAAGTTGCAGCCCGCCGACGCCGAGAGGTTGCCGTTGCGGAAACGCAGCGTGATGCGGGTGCCCTCTATCAGCTCGCGAGGCGACCCATCCTGGGTCACCGCCGTAGACCAGAACTCGCGGTCGATCGACCCCAAGTCGGTCGATGAACTGTTGCCTGACGAGATGGTCTCGTCGCTGTCGTCGCATGCGGTGGTGAGTGGGACGAGGCTGAGGAGCAGTGCCAGAAGGAGGTGACGTATAGCGGCCATGCTGATGAGACAGTAGCCGCCCCTGTTGTCCCGGTAGGTGGCGATGATGTTGATGCCTAGCTGTTCGGCTCTGATGCGACGTCATGCTCCTAAGCTGCGACACTTTTGCCACCATCCTCGGTTGACTTTCGCAGGTACATAGCTGCGGTTTTGTTTTCCATACTCTTAGACATGGACGGGTCTCCCTGATTCATTTCAGGTGACCGGAGGTTTTTGTTTACCAGTATCGATGCGAGTCCTGTAGCGCCCACGGTCTATTACACACCGGCGGTTACGGTCTCCCCGTGTAAACACAAGGGTAGTCCAGTAGGGCTCGCCGCGCGAATGAGCGCCCGAGCTTTAACCCCTGTTCCGCACTGGTTATCGCGGCTATCGAATCGGCCGAAGAGTGCCCCGGAGAATGCAGCTTCATCGAAGCCGAATAAAAACTTAATTTTCTGACAATGGCCGCCCCTAGTGGGCGGTCTTTTGTCGTTTTTAGGAGACCTACGATTTACGAAAGAAGACAGGGACGCGCCGAAAGAGGCTCACCGGTTCGTCCTTTTGTCCGATCTCTAGGCACTCGATAGCAACCCGCTCACCCATCCGTTCGTAGTCTTCAAAACCCAACGGTCCTAGGTCCTTCCACTTCAAGTTCATGTCCTATTTTCCCACAAGGCCAACATCCCCAAAGGGATACCCACTTCAGGCGCAGCGTTCTTCTTCGCCGCCGCTATCAACAAACTTCGGTGTCCGGCGGATTTGGCTGAGGCTGGTTGCATAGCCGATGATGTCTAGCTCGCGCAGTTGGCCGTCCGAGCTCGACGATCCATCGTCTGAGCCCTTTCGGATGCAGATGGCTGAGTTGGTCTTCACCATCAGATATTGGGGTTCCTTTCGTGGTTTGTTCCACGGGAAAGGAACCATTCATTTGTTTTAGACCTACTGCGCTGTAGCGCCCACACACAAAACCCCAGGTCAGAGGCCTAAACCAAGGTTCGCCGACAAGACTGACGGGGGTGTTTTTGGTCTAGGGGCACCAGAGATTGAGTTTTTACGTTCTTTACGTGATTCTGGTCCATTTACCCGTCAGAAGTCACTGGTTCGAAGTCCGAAATCTGATCGGCACCCAAACCCGATGTACATGAGGCCCCGAGGTCCGGTGCGGATCCGAACGCGGCATGTGGCGTCTAAGCTTTGGCGGCCTCGTAATAGGGGTTTTCGCCGGAGGCGTGGTCGGTTACGTCGATGATGTTGGTGATCTCGGGGATCGCTTCTTTGATGGTCTGTGCAATGCCCTGGGACAGTGTCACCGAGGCCATGCCACAGCCCTGGCAACCCCCGCCCAGCCTCAGGTACGCGGTTCCTTCTTCAACTGCGACGAGTTCGGCTACCCCGCCGTGTGCCGCGATGGTGGGGTTGATCTCGTGGTCGAGAACCTGGACGATCCGTTGCTCGACAGGCCCGGTTAGGTCTAGGGGTGAGCCGTCCGCCACGATGCGGGGGCTTGGCCCGTTGGGGTTGTCCAGCACGAGGCTCGGGTTGAGGAGGTCGCGGGACACATCGAGGGTGGCGCCCTTCAGGTTTTCCACAGAGTCGGCGGGGATGACCACGTTGAGCACACCATGGTCTTCGGTGTGGTCGTCGGGCGGGATCTCCTTGACCAGAATCATGGCTAGGTCGTATGTGAACTTTCCGCCGCTCACCCCGGTGATACCAACCTCTAGTGCCAACTGGTCGCCGTCGGCCTCCTGGGAGCGAACGTCCAGAATCTTGGTGAGCGCCTTGTCGGTGATCGATAGCACCTGGTCGGCGGCCACGGCGGCCTCCTGCGGTTCGACGAGTGGTCATCAGGCTACCTGAGTTCAGCCGGGTGGCTTCGCTGTAGTGTGGCGGTGGTGGTGACTCGGGTGCTCATCGTCTTGCCGAGCGCGTCGTATCGCACTGCCGACTTCGTCGCAGCGGCCAAGATCTTGCGCGCGGAAGCAATTATTGCCACAGATGCCGCCCAGGTGATTCGAGGGCGGACAGCGTCGCCCAGGATGGTTCGCGTCGATCCGCTGCGTCCGGAATGGTCGGCTCGTCGCATTGTTGAGTTCGCGGAGGAGTTTCCCCTTGATGCGGTGGTCGCGGCCGACGACGGCGGTGTCGTGATGGCCGCTGTCGCCGCGAAGGAACTCGGCCTGGTGCACAACTCGCTCGAGGCTGTGCGCGCAACACGCGACAAGTCAACGATGCGCGAGATCTTCGCCAGGGCTGAGTTGCCCCAACCCGCCTATCGCATCATTGGAGCCAACGACGATCCGAGCCGGGCATGTACCGAAGTCGGGTATCCCGTGGTACTCAAGCCCGTATCTCTCTCTGCGAGTCGAGGCGTCATCAGGGTCGATGACGCTGAGGCAGTTCTTGCCGCGGTTGCCCGCATTGGAGCCATCACAGCCGAGGCGGGTCGCGACCCCGACGAGCCCATCCTGGCCGAGGCGTTCCTGCCTGGTACCGAGATTGCCCTCGAGGGTCTCCTCGTCGACGGAGATCTCGAGGTGCTTGCACTGTTCGACAAGCCAGACCCGATGAACGGCCCGTACTTCGAGGAGACGATCTTAGTCACTCCCTCGCTGCTTGATGGTCGGGTCCAAGATCAGATCGCCTCAATTGCCCGTGCCGCCGCCGCCGCCCTCGGACTCGTCCAGGGACCGATCCATGCCGAGATGCGAATAGACGACGGTCAAGTGTCGCTGCTCGAGGTCGCGGCCCGCTCCATCGGGGGCTTGTGTGGCCGGTCGCTACGTTTTGGCCTGTTGGGTACATCGCTGGAGGTGACGCTGTTGCGAAGCGCTCTGGGATACCGAGGTGGGCCCTCAGCGCTGCAGGCGGCTGCGTCGGGAGTCATGATGTTGCCCATCTCCAGGGCAGGTATCCTCACCAACATCAGCGGCCAAGAACAGGCAAGAGCGGTGCCGGGCATCGTCGATATGGAGCTGACCATCCCCATCGGCAGCCACGTACGTCCGCCACCAGAAGCAGACCGCTATCTGGGTTTCCTGTTCGCCATGGGCGACACACCCCGGACGACGGAGGAGTCGCTCCGGCAGGCTCATGCCGAGCTGACCATCGAGATTCGCTGAAACCGCTCTTCGTTCGCCAATGGCCTCGGCTGGGTACGAGGTGATTCGAGCTTTCGGGCGACATCGTGAACAGGTTATGGGGCACTGGCCAGCTGATCGCTTGGTTCGATGCCCTTCTCTGACCTGGTGAACAGAGCCTCGACGAGGCCGTGCACGACCTCTGGGCCGGCCAACGGACCGGTACTCCGAGATCAGGTCATCGCTGACCGCCGGGCTCAACAAGGTCGAAATGAGCCACATCGGCGGCTGAGAACCCGCCACAGCCAGAACGGCCCGAGGCGGGCGAGACCGAGACCGATGGCTGGTGCTTGGTACCGCAATGGAACCGATCAGAGCCGAATCTCAGCCGTCGGTGATGCAGCCGTGGCTGGCGTCCTCGACGTTCTTGATGTATTTCCAGAGCGCGCCGCTGCTGGCTCTGAGAGGTGGTGCGGTCCATTCGTTCTGACGGGCGGCCAGTTGTTCATCGGATAGGTCGACGGTGAGAGCGTGGGTTTCGTCGTCGATCGTGATTGTGTCGCCGTCCTGGACTAACGCGATCGGGCCGCCGTCCTGTGCCTCCGGCACGACGTGGCCGATGATGAAGCCGTGGCTTCCTCCCGAGAAGCGTCCGTCGGTGATAAGCGCAACTTGGTCGATGAAACCAGCCCCTGCCAGGGCACTTGTTGGAGTGAGCATTTCGGGCATACCGGGCCCTCCCTTGGGGCCTTCGTAGCGGATGACGATGACATCACCCGATGTGATCACGCCCTGCTCAAGTCCCGCCAACATGTCCTCTTCGTTGTCGAACACCCGGGCCGGTCCGGTGAACTGGAGCCCCTGTTTTCCCGTGACCTTACCGACCGCGCCACCCGGCGCCAGGTTGCCCCGCAGGATGCTGATATGACCTCGCTCCTTCACCGGTGCGTCGACGGTCGCGATGATGTCTTGACCCTCAGTCAGATCCGGCACCGTCTCGAGGTTCTCTGCGATGGTCTGACCGGTGACCGTGAGCTGTTCACCGTCGATCAGCTCCTGTTCCAACAGGTACCGCATCACTGCGGGGACACCCCCCACCTCGTGTAGGTCGGCCATAACGTAGCTACCCGACGGTTTGAGGTCTGCAAGAAGCGGGACCCGTGAGGCTGTCGCCTGCCAATCGTCGATGGTTAACTCCAGCTCGAAGGCCCGCGCCATGGCGATCAGATGGATCACTGCATTGGTTGATCCGCCCAGTGCCATGGTCACTACCATCGCGTTCTCCAGCGAGCCTCGGGTTACGATCTTGCGCGGTCTGAGGTCAGCCTCGAGTAGGCGCCGCATGGCGCGGCCGGCCCGAACACATTCGTCGATTTTGGCTGGGTCGACGGCCGCGGTGCTTGATGAGTAGGGCAGACTCAGACCAAGAGCCTCGATGGCGCTGGCCATGGTGTTCGCTGTGTACATGCCTCCACATGCACCAGCGCCGGGGCAAGCGTGGGCGACGATGGCCTCGCGCTCCGCCTCGGTGATCGAACCGGCCAGGGATTGGCCGTAGCTCTGGAACGCCGAGACGATGTCGAGCTTTTCCTCGACGCCGCCGATCATCGCTGAGCCCGGCCGGATGGTTCCGCCGTAGACCATTATGGCGGGCCGATCAAGCCGACCCATAGCCATCACACACCCCGGCATGTTCTTGTCGCACCCGGGCAGAGCGACCAGGCCGTCGTACCACTGCGCTGCCATCACCGTTTCTATCGAGTCAGCGATGAGATCACGGCTGGGCAACGAGTACGACATCCCGTCAGTGCCCATCGATATCCCGTCGGACACACCGACTGTGTCAAACCGCATCCCGACCAGGCCCGACTCCACCACGCCGCGCTTCACATGGTCCGCTAAGTCTGCAAGATGCATGTTGCATGGGTTCCCCTCATACCAGCACGACGCAACACCCACCTGCGCTTTCTGAAGATCGGCAGGGGTCAGACCGGTCGCGTAGAGCATGGCCTGGGAGGCGCCTTGGCTCGGTGGTTGGGTTATGCGAGACGAGTAACGATTTAAGGTGACGGACTGTTCAGCCATGGCGCGAACTTACCGCCTCCCAGGCTGGATGGCACCCTGATCGCGTCGGGATCTAGCCGGTGAGCCTTCCAGAGCGTCGAAGAAAAGTGCTCCACATATTTGGCTACTGCGCTCGGTGTCTACTGGCTCGCCGAATGGGGTGGTGACCCTATGGATTAATAATGAGAGATTCGATCAAACTCCAATTCACGAGGTGATCAACAAAGGTGTTGATGTAGTCCACGCGGTGGTTCTGGTGATCGAGATAGTAAGCGTGCTCCCACACGTCGATGGTCAACATCGATTGTGCTGAGTGCATTAAAGGCAAATCTGCATTGCTAGTTTTCATAATTTTTAGATCGTCGCCATCATCGACAAGCCAGGCCCAACCGGACCCAAACTGACTTAACGCGGCCTCCGAAAATAACTTCTTAAACTGTGACACAGACCCGAATGCACTCGATAGGGCCTGCTCAACGGGTTCAGGCGGGGCTCCTCCACCTTGCGGAGACATGGATTGCCAGAAAAAATTGTGGTTCCAGATTTGAGCTGAATTATTGAATACCAGTCCGCTTGAGGAGCTAATAACGGACTCTAACTCGTCATCGACATCGCCAATAAGTTTGTTCAAATTGGCTACATAACCAGCATGATGTTTTTGGTAATGAAATCCCAGCGTTTTCTGACTCATATACGGCTCCAGATCAGATAACGCGTATGGCAATTCCATAAGATTAAAAGCCATCGAAGCACCTCTTTACATCGTCAGTTCGGTCCACGGCCACAAGCAAGTTGTCGGTTTTTAAACCATTCTCGCTCAACCTTGTTGTAGCACTTTTGCTGTGTTTATAGGTGCGGGTGGGTTGTTGGACTCACCCGCACAGGGCGACTCCGCAAAGTCTAAGTATCCAGGGCTCGTTTATTTCTTTCAAGGAGGGGGTCACAGGTTCGAGTCCTGTAGCGCCCACACCTAAAGACGCGCGATTTAAGGCCGGTTCAGCTCTTGGTTTGGGGAACACAAAAGACCCCCGCACCGAAATGCGGAGGCCTAGGTATTGGTTTGATCCCGATATCGAAGTACCAGGGTAGGGGTTGGGCGCGGAATTGGCCGTAGAGAGTGACATTGCAGGCATAGCGGCCTGACATTGCCCTCGTCTGCATCTGATCCACCGAGTGCTACTGGCTGGATGTGACCGACCTCGATGAGATGAGAAGTGAATGTGTTGCCACAGACCTGGCAGTCAGCGAAGGCGACGGGCAGCTCCACCGCCCTGCTTCCGAAGCTTGCGCCTCGGCTGCGACACCTGATCCCACGTTCGTCGAACGAGGCGGAGATATTGAGGGAAACGAGACCGGCCCGGTGGCGTGGGTCTCTGGCAATCCAGACATGGACGAGGGAGCTGCATTGCAGATCCTTTGGGATAGCAGTGGTCGGGTCCGTTCCAACAAAGGGCAAACTGCCGACGCGCGACCCCATCCCTTATAGATGGACCACTCGACCCTTCAATCTTCGGGTCTGGCGAACCTAGAAACTATTCGAAGACCCTGAGCTGAAGCTATGAGGGAACGCGAATCACCTAACTATTATCGTTCGACGACGTTTTGAGGTCGACGTCCGGGAGGATTGTCTCAGGCCTGAAGACCACTCTTGTCCGGAACTCGTTCGCGTCGACAGGTTTTAGCTGCTCGACGAGGTAGGAAACATTGTCAGACAGGCCAAGAAAGTGCTTTTCGAAAGCGTCTTTGCCGACCTTGCAAGTCACCTCAAGTTGATTGTCGGCTGCATCAACCTCAATAGAGCAGCGTCCTTCGATACTCAAAAGGTAATTATCGGTAATCCCATTGAACATGACAATCCGCCTACTGATCTCGAACTCTTCTGCCGCAGTCGAAAGGTTCTTGGACACGGTGTCGGCCTGGCTAACACAGCCAGTGACAAAGACCAGTACAAGACCAATCAACACCGCTACATATCGCTTCATGGTTATTTCTCTTTCTGTTGTTGGATTACCTATGGTCACTGCGTTGCGAATGTGGAGTGCCGCCACACCTATCGAGGTTCGCTCATTATGGGTCCAGTCTGACATCAGTCGTGGCATCCAGTTGCCGTGACACTCTGCCTAGCAGACCCGCGGCAGAGCTGGCGTGCCTCTGAACCAAACATGAACCCACACCGATAGTCAGTAGATGTATGTGGGGGAGTGCGGCAAGGGCTTCACCCATAGGAGCTGAAAGCCCCTGAAATCGTGGCCAGTCGGCTTCGCTTAAGCTGAGTCGGTGAATAGCCAGTGGAGCGATTCGGCAAAAAGGGCACCTGCATGTCGGAGGTTGTGACCACCGGTCCCAAACTCGAACCTAACGTCGTAGCCCGCGAACTGCAGGGCGGCAGCCATCTGCTTGTTCGCTAGGGGCCAATTCCCGTAAATGATGTTGGCGTCTAGCTCGCCTGACTGCAGGAAGACCTTTATCGGCTTGGCCGCGGTAGAGCGCACTAGATACGGCCAAGCGTGGCCGCCCCGGATGTTCACGAACGATCCGCAATGGCTGAGCACTAGGCCGAAGGAGTCCGGGCGGTGCCATGCTGTTGTCCAGGCACAAATCCCGCCACTGGAGATCCCCACCGTCGCTCGACGTGAGGGTTCATCGTCGATTCTCACACCAAGCTGTTGCTGGGCGAACGGAAGTAGCTCATCGACAACGAATCTTGCGTAGGTATCAGTTAGGTTGTCGTATTCGATGCAACGCTGCTCACGAGCCTTGGGATGGAAGTTGATCTCCCACGGAGACTCAGCGGCAGGAACATCGAGGGGGCGTCCCGGTGAGACGAACACCGCAGCGGTTGGCTCCAGCGCACCCGAGGCCTGTAGAACGTCGAGCACTCGCGCAGCCCGCACTGGTCCGGCAGGGTCCAAATATTTGGCACCGTCGTTAAACACCAGCAATGCCACCGGGTCCATGGACTTTGGGGACGCTGGCTCGTACAGCCACACATCGCGCACTGTGCCGGGATACGCCGCCGAGGAGCGCCAATCTTCGAAACGGTGCACGGTGCCAATAGCATCTGGCTCTCGTTGCGCCTCGGGGCAGGGGTGATAAGCCACGTCACCGGGGGTGTCGAATGCATCAGCGATCTCTAGATTGCTGCGACCATTGACTTCCTCAGCACCTCGATGGTCAGCGAAGTTTAAGTCGAGCCCAAGGTGTCGGTACGTCTCGATATCCATGCCCGCACGTTAACGTGGTCGTCCATGTGTGAGCATGAAGGATGACAGGGGTTCGGATAGCGGTTGTCGGCGGGGGCATCGCCGGCGTGAGCGCCGCCTACCACCTTGTCGAAGCACATCCCGATGCTGAGGTGTTCCTCCTGGAGGCCGAGCCGGTTCTAGCGCACCACACGACAGGGCGTTCGGCGGCGATCCTCCTCGAAAACCTGACCACCAGGCCCAACCTCATCCTCACCAGGGCCAGCGTCGACTTCCTGCGCGACACCCCGACAGACCTGGTCGACGCTCCCCTCTTATCGCCTCGAACGGTGATGCACATCTCCTCGGAAGCCCAGTCGGACCAGATGGACGAGCTGCTGGCCGAGGGAAGCCTGCTGCCCTCACCGTCGGTGGAGTTGACGGTGGACGAAGCCATGGACTACTTCCCGCCGCTCCGCCGCGAGCTCGTCGACCGTGCAGTCCTCGAACCGGACTGCGCCGATATTGACGTCGGCGCTCTCCATCAAGCCTACGTGCGCGGCTTTCGACGTGGCGGCGGACGGATCACCACCTCGGCCAGGGTGGACGCAGCGCGACCTGACGGAAATGGCTGGAGGTTAGAGACGACGGATGGCGACGTCTGCGCCGACATCGTGGTGAACGCCGCCGGTGCGTGGGGTGACGTGGTGGCCGCACGGGCTGGTGTGGAGCCGATCGGACTGCAGCCCTACCGACGAACCGCGTTCATGGTGAACGGTCCCGGCTGTGACACCACCGGCTGGTCCTTCACTGCCGACGTCGGACAGAACTGGTACGCAAAGCACGACGGGGAGCAGATGCTCTGCTCGTTGGGAGACGAGACCCCATCCAAACCCTGCGATGCCAAGCCCGCGGAGCTCGACGTTGCGCTGGCTATCGAGCGGATCAACGAAGCCACCACGCTCGGGATCCGGTCCGTTAACTCGACCTGGGCGGGCCTGCGCACTTTCACACCCGACCGCTCGCTGGCGATCGGCCCTGATTCCGACCAACCCACGTTCGTGTGGTGCGTCGGTCAGGGGGGATGTGGCATCTACACATCGCGTGGTGCCGGCGTCCTCCTGGCCGACCTGGCGTTGGGCGGTGAGCCGTCCGCAACCTTTGGCGATGCTGACGTGTCGGGCCTCTTGCCTGGACGATTCAGAAGCTCTGAGTAAGCGTTGAAAGATTACGGGCTGGCTGGACGATTAGAGAGATTGGATAGCTGAACCAAACACGAACCGACGTAGTTAGACAGAAGATGTATGTGGGGGAGTAGCGGCGCACCACCGGGCCGGCCTGTGAAGCGTTGCTTGGTTGACGCTGCTTATCAGAGCAAAGTTTTGCGGACTAGTTCAGCTCCCTCGACCAGCGCACAAAGTTTTAAAAATGCAACCCGCCGGTCCAAGTACTTCATTCCGCAATCCGGCGAGACAATGAGCCGCTCCGGCGACACGTAGGCGAGAGCCGACTCGATGCGACGAGCGACCAGTTCAGGGCTCTCGACATTGGGGTTTCCATTGTCGATTACGCCAAGGACGATGTCCTTGTCCGGCAGCGCGCTTAAAACTTCGAGGTCAATATCGGGTTCGGCTGCCTCGATCGATACTTGATCAACGTTGCTTTCGTTCAATTCTGCCAAGAAGGAGTACGAGTTCGGTTTTTCTAAGCCCCTTAGAGCGTGAATGGCGGCGTAACCAAAACACATGTGGAGGGCAGTGGTGCCCTCGATCCCGTCCAACGCTTCGTTGATCGCACTCACCGCATAGCTCTGAGCCTTTTCTGGTCTTGCTTGCATATACGGTTCATCGAGACAGACGACGTCAGCTCCCGCTAAGAATAAATCTCTGATCTCTGCGTTGACCGCTTTCGCGTAGTCCATGGCCAGGGCAACCTCGTCGTTGTAGTAGACGTCTTCGGCCTGTTGGGTCATGGTGAAAGGTCCAGGAAGGGTGATCTTGATGGAGCGATCGGTATTGGCGCGGAGAAACTCTACGTCTCTCACTTCAATTGGCTGTTCCCTGACGATTGGCCCTACGACTCGCGGGACCGGATTCGGTTCGCCTGTACGATCGAGGGCCACCCCCTCGTTCTCAGTGTCGATTCCGCCCAACGCTGTAGCGACACGATTGGAGTAGCTCTCTCTTCTGATCTCCCCGTCGCTAATGACGTCTATACCGGCTCGCTCCATATCGTGTATGGCGAGAAGTGTTGCGTCGTCCTGGGCGTCTTCTAAATAGGGGTCTTCGATTCGCCACAGTTCGGCGCTTCGCACTCGTGGCGGAAGTCTGGTGCGAAGCTTCTCCCGATCGATCAGCCAATCGGGTTGGGGGTAGCTGCCGACAACTGTCGTTGTGATCAGATCTGACCGAGTCATTGCGTCCTTCCCGAGCCATACCCGTAGCGCTAGGGGTCCAACTTAACGGGACGCTTCATAACCTTCGCTTGAACATCAGTTTAGACCACTGGGCTGGTGGGCGAATCTGCGCCCGAGGTCAACCGTTCTGTGTTCAGCTTCTGAAGGAAATTCGACCCAAGTCGTGGTGTCTTCGTCGCGCATGTATTGCTCGCCCTGATCAGGCTGTGATGTTGGCGGTTACCACGAATAATCCGAGTCGAGTGACCATGACACATGGCGACATCGGTTAGATCGTGGAGTTGGTTGCCGGAGATCGATGTTTCATCGTCGGAGCTCTTTGGGATGTAGATGGCTGCATTATTCTTCACCGTTGAATATCGGATCCCTTTTGTGGTTTGTCCCACGAGAACGGGATTTTCTTTTTGTATCGGTAAGTGAGTTCTGTAGCGCCCACTTTGATTGGTACAAACCGGACATCACGACCCAGGAAATACCGATACTTCATAATGGCATCTCTCGTGGCATCATCTTCCTGGAAATGCAGAAGGGGAAATCATGAAGCAACTCGATGGCAGGGTCGCCGTGGTCACTGGGGGTGCGAGCGGAATCGGCCTCGGAATGGCGCGGGCGTTCGCTCGGTCCGGCATGCATCTGGTGATCGCTGACCTTGACGACGGCGCACTACAAGCAGCGGTGGCAGAGCTCGAAGCCGGCGGCTCCCAGGTGATGGGCATGCGCTGCGATGTTTCGAGCCATGAGCAAATCCAAGCTCTGGCGGACGCCACGATCGCGGAGTATGGCGCCGTTCACCTGTTGTGTAACAACGCGGGGATTGGTATCCCCACAGCGACCCATTCGATGAAGCTCGCCGACTGGAAGTGGATTATTGATGTCTGCCTGTGGGGTCCGATTTACGGAGTCGACGTGTTTCTTCCTCTCATCGAACAACAAGAGGAAGGTCATATCAATTCGACTTCCTCCATGGCAGGCCTGGTGGCCGCCCAGATGATGGGTGCCTACAACGTTGCCAAACATGGCGTCGTCGCCCTTATGGCGACCCTCGAACGAGATCTTCGCGGCCGTAACAGCCCAGTGCATGCCTCAGTTCTGTGTCCTGGGCCAATTAACACCAACATCAGCCGACATTCAGTCGAGTACAGGCCCGGCCAAGCAAAACCAAAGACCGACGGCAAGACCTCTGGCAAGGTGGCGAAATCTATACAGGACGTGCTCGACAATGGGATGGACCCCAATGAAGTTGGCGACATGGTTGTTGAAGCCATCGCTTCAGAGCAGTTCTGGGTCTTCACCCATCCTCACTGGACGAAAGCCGTTCAGAAGATGCTCGACGCCATGAACGCTGACCGGAGCCTTACCCGAGGCTAACCCTGAAGGGCTTCGATGCAGAAGGTTGCGCTGGCTTCACGTCATACTCGAACCACACTCGGATCTGCTTCGCCTCGGTGCGCAGCTCTTGCTCCTGTTGGCCGACGGACTTGGCGCCGTCCTCGGTTACGAGCGTCTTTTATGCGCCTCACGATTCTTGAGCCTGTAATACTGCAAGCGAGAAACCCACGTTTAGAGGGGACGGATCGTGCAACTCAGTGAAGATGTTCTGCTCGACATGCATCATCGGATGGTGAGAATTCGCCACTTCGAGGAGGCTGCTGGCCGACTAGCAGAAGAATCCAGACTGCCGGGCTTTCTGCACTTGTATGTAGGTGAAGAAGCGGTGGCAGCGGGAGTGTGTGTAGCGCTGAACGATGATGATCAGATCAGCTCGACCCATCGCGGACACGGACACCTAGTGGCTAAAGGCGGTGACTTTGAGCGGATGATGGCAGAACTCATGGGTAAAGCCACCGGTTACTGCAAAGGCAAAGGCGGATCCATGCATATATGTGATCTCGACCTTGGGATGCTTGGGGCAAACGGAATAGTCGGAGCGGGTGTCCCCATCGCAGTAGGCGCCGGCTTCGCAAACAAGTACCGAGATGATGGTCGGGTATCGGTTGTTTTCTTTGGCGATGGAGCCTCCAACATTGGAGCATTCCATGAGGCCGCCAACATGGCTGCCGCGTTGGTGCTACCAGTGGTCTTTGTCTGCGAGAACAACGAATACGGAGAGTTCACTCCTCGCGAGCGAACGATGGCCATAACAGACGTCGTTGACCGAGCTGCTGGGTACGGAATGCCGGGAGTAATAGTCGACGGCATGGACGTAGTAGCGGTACACGAGGCAGCTACGGAAGCGGTGGCTTTGGCCCGCTCCGGACAAGGCCCCTCATTTATCGAAGCCAAGACCTACCGCTTTTATAACCACCATGGGGTTCAGACTCTAGGGATGAAATACCGCTCAGACGAAGAACTCGCCGAATGGAAAAAACGCGATCCCATAGACCTCTTTGAAGCCCGATTAGCCGAGTCAGGAGTGTTAACAGCAGAGGACGCTCAAGCAGTGCACGAACGAGTTGCAGGAGCGGTCGAACAAGCCATTGTCTTTGCTGAGGAGAGTCCTCTACCGAAGGCTGAAAGCTTGTACGAAGACGTCTACTCAGGGGTGACGCCGTGACTGTTACTGAAAAAGAAGCGCGAACACTTACCTATGGTGCGGCGTTCAATGAAGGCCTCCGCCAAGTCATGGAAGAAGATCCCGACGTTTTCTTTGCCGGTGAGGACGTAGGGAAAGCTGGTGGTGTTTTTGGGTCCTTTGTGGGTCTCAATGATGCTTTCGGCGATTTACGTGCCGTTGACACTCCCATCAGCGAACAGGCCATCGTGGGCCTGGGTATTGGAGCCGCGGTCACAGGATTGAGACCAGTTGTCGACTTGATGTTTATGGACTTCATCTTGGTGGCGATGGACCAGATCGCGAATCAGGCCGCAAAACTTAAGTACATGTTCGGGGGTAAAGCAACGCTGCCTCTCACCATCACCACGAGCGCTGGCGCTGGTTTATCCGCTGCTGCCCAACACAGCCAAAGCCTTGAAGCGATCCTGTGTCACATTCCGGGCCTGAAGGTCGTAATGCCTTCAAATCCCCACGACGCCAAAGGACTTCTAGTCGCATGCATCCGGGACAACAACCCGACTGTCTACGTCAAGAACAAACGACTGCTGGGCCTAAAAGGCGACGTGCCCGAGGATCTGTACGAGGTGCCGATAGGTGTGGCCAATGTCATCCGACCAGGATCTAGTGTCACTGTGGTCACATACGGGCGCATGGTTCAGGAGTCAGCCAAGGCCGCGGACGAGCTTGCGGGGGAAGGCGTTGACTGTGAAATCATCGACCTTCGGACCGTGCAACCCCTCGATATTGACGCCGTCACGACCTCAGCACGAAAGACCGGCAACATTGTGGTCGTTCACGAAGCCGTCCGATTTGGTGGACTTGGCGCGGAAATCGCGTCTCAAGTACAAGAGCAAGCCTTCGATTACCTGGACGCTCCTGTCGGCCGAGTCGGAGCGCCGTTCACCCCGGTCCCGTTTAGCCCATCGCTGGAAGCCGAATATGTCCCAAACGCGGACCGTATCGCGGAAGGAATCCGCGAGACATTGGGAATGTGACCGCTACCGTTGGTGTCATCGCCAACCCGGTTGCCGGGAAAGATATCCGGAGACTGGTGTCGGCGGCCTCACCTGTGTCAGACATGGCGAAGATTGGAATTATCAGAAGAGCCGTAGTTGGCGCTGTCGAAGGCGGGGCCCAGCGGTTACTCATCACCGATGATCGTCGGGCCCTCGGATTGCGCGCGATAGACGGTCTTTCCTTAGATGCGGAAGTAGCGTTCTTGGACGCACCGCCCTACGACTCGGGAGTTAACTCTCAAAACGCAGCAGCAATCTTTCGGGATCGAGGTGTGGGCGCCGTCATAGTGCTCGGTGGCGATGGAACACATCGAGATGTTGCAAAAGGATGGCGCACCGCTCCGGTGGTGGCAGTATCGACAGGGACCAACAACGTCTTTCCTCGCCAGGTTGAGGCCACTATCGCCGGACAGGCGGCGGGAATAGTTGCCTCCCAACAGCCGCCGATTCACAAAGTCGCGAATCAGGCAAAGATCATCGACGTCGAACTCGACCACGGAGAAACAGAACAAGCTTTGGTAGATATAGCCCTCGTCGACGAATCGTTCACCGGCAGTCGCGCGGTCTGGAAAGGCCAGAGCCTGCTTGAGATGGTTGCAGCAATCGCAGAAAGAGCAACGGTGGGGCTCTCATCTATAGCATCCCGGGTAGCTCCAACTACGAGGCATCAACCGGGCGGGGTGCATGTCACCTTTGGTGAAGGCGAACGGTTTCGAGTGCCGATTGCACCGGGCTTGTTTAGCGAGGTTGAAATTGCTTCTTGGCGTCGACTCCGAGCTAATGATTTTGTCGAGATGTCGGGGCCAGGAGTATTGAGCTTTGATGGTGAGCGCGACTTGGTGTTGGCTTCTGGGCGCAGCGCCCTGGTCACCGTTTCACACGATGGACTCTGGGTAATTGATATCGAAAAAGTGATGTCACTTGAATGCGGAGAGGCTTGCTAAGAAATGGCCCGACAGTTCCAGATGCCCAAACTTGGCTTAACCATGGAGGAAGGAACAATTCTTCAATGGCTCGTCGACGACGAAACGGATGTCGTCGCGGGCCAGGCGGTGCTGATAATCGAGACGGACAAGGTGGAGACCGACGTTGAGGCAAGTAGTAGTGGAGTACTCAAACAAATCGGTGAAGTTGACGAGGCCTACCAGTGTGGAAGTCTGATCGGCTGGTTCCTTGAGGAAGGTGAAACACCACCAGTGCCACAAGAACCAGGACCTGGAGAAGGTCGGCACTCGAAATCGACGGATTCTCCTGGAGCAGGCCCGGTTAAGGCTGCAGGTTCGCTCGGGCCGAAAGACAAACCAGGTCGCGTTTTGGCCTCGCCGAGCGCGAAACGACGTGCTCGTGAACTGGGGATAGACCTTGCAACTATCTCCGGATCGGGACCCCAAGGCCGGATAATCAGTAATGACGTAGAGGTAGCCGCTACGAACCCACCTACCAGATCGGGCTTCTCGGCGAAGAGCGGACCCCGACCGCTCGCCACCATTGCTGCCCGGAACCTCGCCGATCTCATCGGCATTGAGCTTGATGATATCCAGCCAGCTGGCCCGGATCGAAGGATCACTCGATTAGACGTCATTCAACACATTCAGGCTCTCATAGCTCCTGCCCCCCAAGATCCTCCGATAGCTGAATTAGCAGCGCTGTCACAGACTCCGAGCGAAGTGATCCCAATGACTGGGATGCGCGGAACCATCGCCCGACGCATGCACGCGGCATTGCAAGAGATGGCTCAGCTGACCATCACTATGGAAGTGGACATGACAGCGGTAGTGGAAGACCGCGAAAACCGGAAAGGCGAAAATAAGCCACCTGGGTACACCGATTACGTAATTGCTGCAACAGCCGCAGCCTTACATCAGCACCCCTATGTCAACAGCCAGATGACCGGAGAGGGTCTCGCTCTGCTACCAGTTGCACACGTTGGGATGGCCGTCGCGTTAGACCGGGGATTAATAGTTCCGGTTATCCGGAATACGCATTCGCTCGATCTCGGAGCAGTAGCCACAGAAACCGAGCGTCTCGCAGTCGCGGCCCGCGAGGGGAAGCTAAGCCTGGAGGAACTCGAGGGCGGGACCTTCGTTGTGACAGCGCTTGGGATGTACGGCGTTGACAGTTTCACACCGATAATCAATCCACCCAACACAGCGATCTTGGGTGTCGGCAGACTACGCGAAATAGCGATCTGGGAAAACGATTCCTTCACTGGGGTCACAGCCATAACACTCAGCCTTAGCTGGGATCATCGAGCCTTCGACGGAGCACCCGCAGCTCTATTCCTGCAGACCGTAAAACAGCAGCTCGAAAGGTGGGGGAGCGTTGGTGCGCAGTATTGGGGGGAACGCCCTAGTCTCAAGGCTTCTGGCATCTTGAGTGATCGGGCTGGTGGCTTGCGCCCGACAGTCAATGGGTCCGTTGAAAAAGAAGGAATCGGGTACAAATAACTAGAAGGAGAGGGTCACAGGTTCGAGTCCTGTAGCGCTCTCAAGGTCGCCGCGGTCTTACACTCATCAACGACCACCACCTAGCATGGCGCGGGGGAACGCCGTCGTGGAGGAGTTCTGTGGTCAACCGATTCGCCGATCTGGTGGGAGCCGAACTAGGGGTCAGCCGTTGGTACGACACCGGCCAGGACGATGTCGACACCTTCGCCGATCTGGTCGGCGACTCGGGCTGGATCCACAACGACGTCGAGCGGTCGGTCGCTGGCCCCTACGGGGGGACGATCCTCCAAGGTTTTTTCATGCTTGGCCAACTGAGCCGTATGGCTCGGGACCTGGACTGGCCGGCCGAGGGCGTCCTCAACCGATTCAACTACGGGTTCGACAGGGTGCGGTTTGTGAGCCGGGTACCCACCGGCACCCGGCTCCGGGGCCGCTTCGAGGTGCTCGACGTCGCACCGAAGGAAGACGGCGACGACCTTGTGAGGGTCAAGGCCACCATCGAAGCCGAGGGTATTGAGGAGCCGGCGGTGATCGCCGAGTGGCTCTTCTACATCCGGTATGAGCGATGACTGGGGTTCCGGTCCTTGACCGGATCGACCTCTACGTCGACCACTGGGCGGGGAGTCGCCCGGAGGCCGAGTTTCTGGTTGACGGTGGACCCCAGCTCACCGGCCGCCGATTGGCTTGGACTGATGCCCGGGTCGAGATCGACCGGGTGGCGGCCGCCCTGGTAGCCGCCGGGTCGATGAGGGGTGACCGGGTGGCCTTCCTGGGCGATGCCCGGCTCGACTTCTTCATCCACTTCCTGGCAGCAACGTCTATCGGTTGTATCTGGCAGGGACTCAACCCGAAATACACCTGGGACGAATTGGTCTTCGTGGTCGCCGACGCCGCGCCCCGGCTAATCTTCGACGGTACTATCGGCGGCGACCGGACCGGCGAGCGTCTGGCCGAGCGGATCGACGAAGTGGAACGAACGATCGTTCTTGACCAATCGGACTGGGAGACCTTCCTAGTCGGGGGCGGGGACATCGACACTGGGGAACTGGGCGCTCGGCAAGCGACCGTTGAGTCATCCGACCCAGCGCTCATCGTCTATACCTCGGGTAGCACCGGTACTCCCAAGGGCGCCCTGCTCACCCACCGGGGAGTGGCCTATTGCGGGGTCACCGGAGCCAGGGCCCGCGGCTTAGGGGGTAAGAAGGTCATCTGCAACCTGCCCGTCAACCACGTCGGCGCGGTCAGTGACATCTGTGCCCGGGCCATGATCAGCGGAGGCACGGTGGTCTTCCAGGAGCGGTTCGATCCGGAACTGATGTTGGCCACCATTGAAGCCGAGCAGGTCCAGGTGTGGGCCGGTGTGCCTACCATCTTTCAGATCTGCCTGGCCCACCCAACCTTCCCGAACGTCGACCTGTCGTGTGTCGAACACGTCGCCTGGGGCGGGGCGGCCATGTCGGTGCCGGTCCTTGAGGCGCTCCTAGCCGCGACGGGGGCCGGCAGGGCCTCGGGGGGCTACGGCATGACCGAAAGCACCGGGGCGGTCACCTCCACCACACCTGAATCGACGTTCGAGCAGTTGACGACCACAGTCGGCGTGCCGATCCCGGGTCACGATTACCGGATTGTGACCGAGGACGACACCCCGTGCAAGGTTGGCGAGTCGGGCGAGATCCAGATCCGCGGTGACTGGACTATGGCTGGCTACTGGAACCGTCCCGACGCCGACGCCGACTCTGCCACCGATGACGGCTGGTTCAGAACAGGCGACCTGGCTGTGCTGCGCGACGACGGTCACATCCAGTTGGTGGGCCGACTGTCGGAGATGTTCAAGTCCGGTGGCTACAACATCTACCCGCGCGAGATCGAACAATGCCTCGAGGAGCATCCGGCGGTGCGGATGGCAGCTGTGGTTGCCGTGTCCGATCCGGTGTTTGACCAGGTCGGACACGCTTTCGTAGTCGCCGACCCGGATACCGCCTCCGATGATCTACTGGCCCACTGTCGGGAGCGACTGGCCAACTACAGGGTCCCCAAGGCCCTGCACCTTCGCGAGCAACTCCCAATGCTCGCCGTGGGGAAGATCGACAAGAAGGCACTCGACAATGAGGCGCTCCGGTTGAGGGGCTAATCCCGTATCGCCCACACCGAGACCAGTGACCCCTCTGGCTGAGCTGTTTTGGTTTGTCCGATATCAGAGCTACCAAATTCCGCGTATCCGGTCCTGTATCGCCCACACACTAAACCGCAGGCCAGAGGCCTAAACCAAAGTTGTCCAATTCGGTGGCGTTAGCTTCGAAGGGCGTAGGGTGTTGGCGGTGTGGAGGTGGTAATGAGGGAGCAACCTGAACGGCCGATCTTTGGTCCTGAGGATCCGCGCCTTGATCCCCTTCGCTCGATTGCCAAAGCGATCTCTTGGAGGGTGGTGGGGACCATTGACACGTTGGTCCTGTCCTTTGTTGTCCTGAGTCTTCTGGGTCCGTTCTTCGGCCTTGACGAGGTAAGCGCCAGCGGCAGAGCAAAAACTGCTGCTTATATCGCTTTAACCGAGGTGGCTACCAAGCTGACGCTGTACTTTTTGCATGAGCGGCTCTGGTCGCGGTTGCAGTGGGACCGCGACCTGGACGAGGAAGGCCACCACCGAGACGGACGGCGGCGCTCGGCCACCAAGACGGCGACGTATCGCGTGTTGGCGAGTTTGGACACCATGCTGCTCGGGTTCATCTTCACCGGCAGTCTGGCGACAGCGATCTCGATAGGTGGGTTCGAGGTGTTCACAAAGTTGACGCTCTATTTCTTCCACGAACGCTCCTGGGCCCGGATCCGCTGGGGGATCACCCCGGGGGGTACACGAGATTCGAGTTGTGGATAACTAAGGCAACCCAAAACGACAAAACGCTGCCCCTCACTGGATGTGTCCTTGAGGGCGATCCGCTACTCAACGCTCATTTAGTGGGAAAATAGGACATGGCTTGGAACAAAAACCAACTTTAGAAGGGAATTTCGATCACCGTAGGTGGCTAAGAGAAAACAAAGCTCGTGAAGATGGAGGAAAGCTGACCAATGCCCCACAAGAACCTGAAAACTACGAACTGCATGGTCCCAGCGAGGGCCTAGAGATCGGACAAAAGGACGAACCGGCGAGCCTCTTTCAGCGTTGCCTTGCCTTCTTTCGGAGGTCATAGGCCCGAAAACGACGAAAGCCCCCCGATGTGGGGGCTTCGTCATTGGTTGAAGTTGTAACTACCGACCGGGCTGTGGTCCGAGCTGTTGTTGAAGGAATTCTTCACCTCGTGCCGCGGAATTAGTCGCTTTCATCAGAATGTCGCCCGTTGTGTTGTGCGAGATTCTGACGTCATGGGGCGACATTGTCTGGTAGCGGGGGGCACGACTATCAGTGGCGAGCCGGTGCAGGGGCCGCCGAACGTTCGCTACTTCTGTGTGAGTACGAAGTACCTTCCCGCAGCTTTGGCGGGGTTCGGTCGATAGACGTACCTCTCTCCCTGGTCCATCTCTTCCTCATAAAGGACTTCCTCGCGGCCGTTGGCCGTGACGGCCAACGCGTAGATGTCTGGCCCGGGCAAATAAAACTTCGCGATGCCCTGACGATTTGTCTTGGATCGGCTCAGTCCAGCAAGCAACACATCTGCCCCTGCCACTGGGGCGTCGTTTCCGTCGAGTACCAACAACGTCGCAGTCTGGCGTGGCGAAAAACGAACGGCTAGGAACTGCTTCAACCACCCCGCACGACCGGGGACGGTCCCCGTCGGCATCGCGTCGAGTACATCTTTCTCGTACCCGACTCGTTTCGGTGTGACCCAATTCGGACCGTACTTGCAGCAGAGGTACGTCTCGGGCGGGCTCGGAACGAGATATGTGTCGCCGATGAAATCGATTTCGGTCAATTCGGTGAAAAGGCTGATGGGGATAGGCACACCCGGATAGTGAGGAATTGTTCCGTTGATCACCCGGTAGCACCCCCAATCGATTCGGATCCGATACTTCATGATTTTCACCGATGTGTAGAGCCCGTCGTCTGAGACCTCGACGTAGCAACCGTTCGCACGAAAGGACTCGATTGTGGGCTCGATTAGGTCCTCGGTGAACCCGTGCATGCCGATGATAGATCCGAGGTCCAGGTCATCATCCCAGGGGATCAACGCGTGTTCTCTCACCGCGCCCAGGCAGGTACCTTGCCGGAGGAAAAAGACCACTCCGTGCTCGTCGAATATCTGCTTCGCCTCCCGTAACAGCTTCTCGCCGTTTCGCAGGTCCATCGGAGGGATCGACTTCATTAATTGTTCCATGAGGGCGGAGTTCTCTTCGTCGCTTGTTCCCATACCTTTTCCTTTTCGGCGTTACATCGTGGATGTGGCTAAAGCAGAGCCGCAAGAGCCCTTACGAGTTGGTGGTTCTCCTCCGGCGTGCGTGATGCGATCCGCAGATAACGATCGGCTTCGGGCATACTCTTGGCAGCGCAGTCCTTGACCAGGATGTTGTGCTCAACGTACATACGCCGGGCGATTTGTGGCCCTGTAACGGAAGCGCCGACGAGCTTGCAGAGAACGAAGTTCGCGTCCGGCTCGACCGGCACGATGCCCGGTAGCGCGAGCAGCTCCGCGTACAACTGCGCACAACTCGAGCGAGTCAGGTCGCAGCTCTCCGAGAATTCGTTCCGATAACGCCCGACAGTGCGGAGAAATTCCTCAGCCAGCCCGTTGATGTTCCAGATCGGCAAGCTGGCGCGGATGGTCTTGATGAACTCTCGGTCAGCACTGAGAGCGTAACCAATGCGAAGTCCGGCGATTCCGAACACTTTGCTCATGCTTTTGATCACGACCAGGTTGGCGATCGAATCGACCATCTCTTCCACGCTTCCGGCCACGCCGGCTTTGGAGAACTCGATGAAAGACTCATCAACTATCAGCCGGCAGTTCCCAGCCTCTAAACGACGCGCCAGCTTGAGTAACTCGCCGGGCGGCACCGAGACCGCAGTCGGATTATTCGGTGTGACGACAACTGCCGTATCAGATCCCCACTCAAGGGCAGACTCTGCGAACGCGTCGACATCCAGTTCGAACGTCCCTGGCTCGAGCGGGAAGCGGTTGAGCCCATCCGGGGCGATCACTTCCTCATACTCATTGAACGAGGGTGTCGGAATCGTCAGACGCTGCACAAACTGATGCCCAAGAATCTTGATCAGTTCTGCGGCACCGTTGGCCACCGCGAGGTGGTCAGGCTTGGCTCCGACCCACATGGCAGCGAGACGAGCAAGTTCGGATTGACCGACGGGATAGTTCGTGACGATGTTCCGAAGATCGCCCCGGAACACTTCGAGCATGCTCGCGGGAGGGAAGTGCATGTTGTACAGGTACGAATGGTCCGTAAAGCCGTACCGCCAGTACGAGCCGTACAGCTCTTGAACGCGGTCGAATTGCGCGTCGCGGTCCAGGAACAGGAACTCGGCAACACCCACATCGCGATGGTCATCGATCTCGCACCAACGACTCGCTGACACATCGACCGCGGCCAACTCGGTCAGGGTCTCGTCCCTCACGCAGTCACCGAAGATGCTTTCGTAGTAATCATGCACATGTCCGGCCTCGATCGCTCGGCAAAGCCGTGGGACCACTTGGTCGCGCAGCAACTCCTTGCGAAGCAGATAGATGTTGACAGTCTTGAACGTCGCGCTGGCATCGAGAGACTCGTCCTGATCAGCACTGAGCACGAAGCTCGTGACATGCCCGCGCTCGTCACTTCGTACCACCGTTCCCGAGAGCCCTCGGTGGTAGGGCGCGACCGCGATGCTGCTGCCCGGCTCCTGGAGCAATGCGCCGATAACAGATGAGTCAAACGCGACATCCGCTTCGATCAGCAAGACATCCTCATCGAGGTATTCTCGAGCGTCCCACAGTGAGCGGATGTTGTTCGTCGTCTCAAAGTCGGGCGCCTCGACGTAACGGATGTCGACCCCCGCGAAGCAGGAGCCGATTCGTTCGCGAACCGCTTCGCTCCTGTAGCCAACGACGATTACCGCTTCGGTGACGCCTTGCGAGGCGAGCGCGTCCAAGGCGCGCTCGAGTAAAGACTGGCCGTCGATCTCGACCAGGCACTTCGGAGCATCCGCAGCGAGACGCTCTAGACGAGTTCCCTGACCGGCAGCAAGAATCACCGCCCGGCCAACGGGCTCCGGATCACTGAAGGACGCCCTCGGCGCTTGGTCGTTTCGCGACGTCACTCGGGCTTGACCAACGAGCCTACGATCAAGCGCCGAGGGCGTCCCGCTAGTGTCACCACGTGATGTGGCTAGAGGAAAGGGCCGTCGGGGGCCGAGAAAGTGCTCTAGCTGCGTCGATGTTCGCGGCGTTATTCTTGGTCACCGGCATAGCGAGCCCTCCAGAGATGATTGTTCATTCATCATAGGACTCAGGATTAACATTGCACTTCACACACAGGGGCACCTCTGGGGCACCAGCCACTGCGTAACAGCACAAAACAACCATCGTATAAACACTGGACCAGGTCCCGCAAAGCCTAAGTATTCAAGGCCCGTCTATTTCTTACAAGGAAAGGGGTCACAGGTTCGAGTCCTGTAGCGCCCACATCTTAAAAGGTGACAACTCCCGTGGGTCTCCATGATCGCTCGCCTCGATGAGGGCTAGCAAGGATGTTTCAGATGTTGTGTGTTGGTGTTGGTGTTGGTTAGCAGTTGGGTGTGAGGACTATTGGTGGGGGCACCATGACTGCTCGGGTGGTGCCTGAGGTCAGTGTGGTGCCGTAGCTCAGTGAACCGTTACAGGCCGGTTTGACGGGTTTGGTCATGGGGCCTGACGTTTTTTCT
>LWDU01035454.1_pt1 | contig 31021 bp, 20 predicted proteins | sample 727161 | NCBI WGS metagenome assembly LWDU01 (sample SAMN04566230, study PRJNA314399) | hydrothermal vent metagenome | isolation source: deep sea hydrothermal plume seawater | place: Mexico: Gulf of California, Guaymas Basin | collected 2004-07-11
TTCAAAAGAGCTAGACCCCATACAGGTTCGGTTCGAGCCGGTATTACCTGTTATCCATCTTAATCGTGATCGTTGGAAAGATTTTTCTCCTGTAGTTTACCTTGTTGTTATGTTGTTACCCCATCGTCGGCTGATAGGTTGTTTTATGGGCGCTGAGTGACCAGCATATTCAGAGCATCAAGGGAGAAGCATGATCGGGACACGATCACGCTAACAAAATCTCTGGTTGCTACGGTTGCCCGAGAAGCGAATAGCAACGATCTCTATAAGGCAGCACTCAAGGACGGTACCGAGACACTTTGTCTTCACAGCGTCGAGATACTGATAGCGGGCATGATAAGCCTCGAGGAAGTTCGACGAGTAACCAGATCGCATACCGGTTGCCACCTGGGGTCACGATTTCCTTGGAGAGTGGTCCGCTGAGGATCTGGCTGCCCACACAATTGAGCGACATCGGAAATATGATTACGACTTCGTCAAGCTGAACCCTCGGTGGACAATGTTTGCCGAACCCTGGGGCAATGTTTATCCGCCGCCAAGTGCCTGCTTCATCGCGTACACAGCAAGCAGGGTGTCGTAGTTCTCATAGTCCCAAAAAGTTCCCGGGGCGCGAATCAGGCCGCGCTCCCGCATCCCTTCAATGGAACTCTTACCTGCCCAATAAGCGAGTCCTGAACCGATGGCATACTCCATGCCAGAGCTGTCCACCGAATACAGTCCGCTCGACATATTCAATACATGGCGCAGGGTAATTTCATTTCGCGGATCGTTTTGTGGATTTTCAACTGAGGGGTACCATTCGAATCCAAGCGACTGATCGAGACTCATATCCCCTTTATCGACTAACAAGCCAAACAGTGTAACGGCAATACTTTTGGCCACTGACCAGGTGCGCGTTCTGGTCAACCGCGTGATGCCGTCGGCATATTGTTCATGGATGATGTGGCCTTTATAAACCACAATCAGACTCAGTGTGTCCTGCTCTGGTGTGTTGCGATGAAAAGCCCAATCTGATGCCGCTAGTAAAGCACGCTTATCGATATTGCCTGGCAAGGGTCTATTTTCTTTCACGTCACCGTTTGGCCATGGGATTATTGCTGCGCTTTCGTTTACTCCCGGTAGCGTGAACTCGGGTAATTGTTTGATATCAGACTGCCCCGGTGCCATCACGACACAACCAACGCCACGCCGGAAAGCCGCATGGATGATTGGCCCAGAGGCTTCACCGCCCACTGCGACTACCCGGTTAGTGTGATCCACAACACATTCACCGCCGTTTACGTCACCAACGGCGCCACCAAATCGCGACGATGACAGATACGTAAGCTCTTGCAAGAAGATCTGTTCCAGATCTCGGTGACTGGTGAAAAGGCCTACTCGAGACGGGGCCGCCTTCGGATGGGCCCAGCGACTTAAGCGTGTATTCGGTATTGATGGGGCCGCCGTCAGATTGAGAAGTGCGAAAAGTGTGGCGGACCCGCGGAACGCCACCCGGCCGGACGCGACCCGATCGGATCATCGTCGATGCGTCGAAACGATCGATTGAAGAGCGATACGTCGCACCGTGCTGATGACATCCAGAAAATCCTGAAGCTCCTTGTCCTGGATCAGCCACGAGACACACAAATCCGCTCACCACCAGCGGATTTGACCAACCCACCAACGGCTCTATTCTGAATCCAAGAGCATCGGCTACGCACCGGTGACCGTGGCGGTCGGTCGGGCCGCGTGCGGCTGGTGTCTGAATTCGATGGCTGAATCGCCATATTTCTCAGCGATCAACGCAGGTTTAAGTCAGCTCAAGGGGACGGCTGGTAACTTGCTGGAATCAGGACATTTTTCTTAAAGTGGAAAAAGGGAGGTTGTTCGTACTAACCGCCGTCAGGATGATATCAGTGGCTGTTTTTTCTGACTCTTTTTGTTAGTCATTCGCTAGCGGGCTTTCTTTGCTCATTGTCAGGCAGTAGGGAGAGCTTTATCGATACTGGGAGCTTGCCAATCGAAGGCGTCATCAAATATCTTGATGTGCTTAGGCAGATTGAGGTAAATCAGTAGTTCTTGCTCATTAAAAAAATTTCCCTTTTTGTTACTCATTTCAATAGTCTGCTGGGTTATGTCTTCGGTTCGATCGAGTCTTTCCAATAGCGTCGGAGTCACTGGATTTTCTTGGTCGTAGAGTCGAGATATTAGTAAATCCGCAGAAGTCGGTAACATTTTTTTGTACAAGATGCTATGCAGGGCACGATCAGTGTTAACTAAGGTCGCTGATCGGACCTTTCTAAAATCGATGACCATATATTTGAGCGAAAGCCTATCGTTTTCTGATAAAAGTCTAATAACTGTTATGCAAGCCGTGGTGCTTTCTGCACCCACGAAATCATCAAAGTGTCGAATGCTCAGTAGGCCGTATTCAGGGTTATGATGATATTGGTACATTTTCTGGCGCAAGTAGAATTACGGGTATAAGAAGTATAACCCGCATTTTTTCAAGATTGTCAATGTATCGATACCAGGGATTCTTGGGTTAACAGGTCGGTGGATAGAGTTTACCAATATCGGGGGTTCAATGAAAGTTCGCTGCTCTAGTCAACGTTTGCCGACCGTCACCCCGCCGAAATTAGTTTGCGACCGTATTTCCTCCGGTTCCAAAACCAGACTGCGATGTAGTACCATCAGCTGCGACCTTGGTGTTAGTCGACATGATGGACGTGGAATTCACGATACCTTCAATACGCTTGGCACCAGCACAAGCTGCCATTACATCAGCACCCTGGATGGTCGTTGTACCGTTATTAGGCAAATTCGCAATCGTCAGGCCTGTACAAGTCACTGCCGCACCAGCTGCATCATACGCAGTAATCGCGATACCACCGTCTGCACCTGCTTCACCAAGCGCACCACTTCGATCAGTCACGGTCAGCTTGTTCAAAGAACCAAAGCTGTTAGTGCTGAACGCCGAACCATTTCGAGAGAAGGCAAAAAGCGTTCCAGACCCAATGCTTGCGTTAGCAGCGTAATTCACTCCATCAGCCAGACGAGAAACCGTCGCTGTATAAGCCGATGCGTCATATGCAACTGTGCCATCAAATGTGATCGTAGTTGACGAAGCGCCAGCTGTTGCTACCTGAGTTGCCCATGCCATGTTAGTTGCCGTGTCGATAGTATACTCACCACCGCCTCCGGCTGTTAGAACACCCGCAGCAGAACTGCCGTTGACATTCGCATCGTCGATGGACGCAACGCCAGTCATTGGACCTGAAATCGTAATCAGCGTTGCTGCAGCAGCAGGAACTGCAGCAGGGATACCAGCTGTATTTGCGGCTACTGTAGAACCCGCTCCAGCCGTTGTAGTAACTGCTGCGGTTCCAATAGTCGTGCTAACACCCGCAGTCGTGGTCGAGCCTGTGGCGGCTGTCAGCGCCGAAAATCTTGCCGCAACATCAAATATGCCAGCCGAAGGGGTAACAGTCGCTGTCATTGCTGGAACAAGCTGCATATCGTAGTTGTTCAGTGGCGAGCCATACATTGCAATCGCCACACCGCCGGCAAAACCGCTCATGGCAACTTGAGTAACGACTGATGCGTTATCCGCGATTGCCGTTCCAGTTACCGTTGCGCCAGTCAACGTAACGGTGGCGGCACCAGGTACCACCGTTGTTACGCGATAGATGGCGGTTGCAGATCCTACGCCACCAGAAATTAGCGCTGCTGCACCGGTGGGCAGGGCCGCAAGCACGCCCGCTGAACCGAACACTCCATTACTTAGTGTATACGTTATTGAGTCATCTATGCTTAGGACTTGACCGGCGCCGAGAGTTAACGTGATTGTGTCAAGGTCGAGTACGGTTTTCACCGATTCATTTGCTACAAATTTATTGGCTACCAGGTTAGGTATACCAGTTATTGAAACTGTAGGATTGTCTACCGCGGCGGCCTGAGCAGCGCCAGTGGCGAATACTGCAGTAGCAATTCCTGCCGCTATCATTATTTTCTTAAGAAGTTTCATTTGAATTATCCTGCTTTTTTCGAAAAAAATTTAATTATAGCTATGTGATCTTGGGTATAAGAAGTATAAACCGCGTTTTTTCAAGATTGTCAATGTATCGATACCAGGTATTCTTGGGTTAACAGGTCGGGGGATAGAGTTTGCCAATATCGGGGGTTCAATGAAAGTTGGCAGAAGCATAAATCTTGCTGATATGCATCCAGGTTGCCAATCCCTTTACTCCTCGATACAGTTTTAGGTAAATACGGGGGCACATATGGTCAGGATTCTAACTAACGAAGAGAAACGACAGTTCTATCGCGACGGATATTTCATCGTGAAAGGTGCAATCTCAAAGGATCTGGTCGATGCCGCACTGGCAAGAATCAAATCGGCAAACAAGGGTGAAAACCTGGGCCCAACGAAAGAGATGCTGGACCTTGTGAATGCATCGGACGTGACACCGATTCTGAACGACATGATGGGTGATTTCGATGCTCCCGTTGTCTGCCAGGTTGGCGTGTTAAAACGGCGTGAACCAGGCGATCATTACAACAACCTTGGTTACAAAGACAAGGATATGCCCTACTACGGTGCCGAGGTTCATATGGATGGACTGATTACCATCGCCGCACCCCAGGAAGTGCAGGAAGGGAATCCTGATGAAATTTATCACCGCTATTTCGCCAGCGGACCCAAGGGTGATCTCGGCCGAAGTGCCAATGTCATGGGTCACAACATGGTGCCGATGTTTGAAGATGCGCAAATGACACTGGGTATGGGCAGTTTTACCGCGTTTGTGTTTGCATGCCTGAACGATCAGGCGGTCGAAGGTCGCGGCCAGACCTGCCTGCTGAAAGGCGGGCATCACGTTACGGAAAGATTTCTGAGGACTCAGCGGGATGCCAATAATCATCTCGGCCCCGAAGGCGAAGGCTGGCCCAGGCTGAACCACGATGCGCCTAATCGCTGCGGTCTTCATTATCTGCCGGAAGCGGTCAGGCAAGAGTTTATTGATGACACCTCTGAAGCCACACCGGATGGTAAAAAGTGGCCGCGGCCGACTCAGATACTGATGGAGCCAGGTGACGTGTGCATCGCCTCCTACCACATCCCACATTCAGGCACCCGTAACGAAAACGGGACAGAGTCACGAAAGAACATCATCTTCAGGATCCGCAACAAAAAACAACAACCGGATAAGCTGGCCAATGGTGTCTCTGATCATCCGGACAGGGGTCAGATGGGAGAGTGGCTGGAATACGAAGACGGCAATGATCCCTGGGAGAGATCCAAGTACGCCATGTGCAACCAGTGGCACAACTGGGACGGCATGCAGGAAATCGTCGCCGAAGAACAAAACCGACCATGAACTGGCAGAATCCATCACACTCAAGCCGAGGTTTTGTTGTCAAACGCATCGAATGATCGCATCGTTCCCTTTTCAAGCAAACTTGCTTTCGGTGTCGGGCAGTTTGCAGAGGGATTAAAGAATACCGGCTTCGGCCTTTTCATTCTTTTCTACTACAACCAGGTGCTGGGATTGTCCGGCACCCTTGCCGGTTTTGCGCTGTTTATCGCACTGATGTTTGATGCTGTTACTGATCCGCTGGCCGGTTCTCTTTCCGACAACTGGAAATCGAAACTCGGCAGGCGACATCCATTCATGTACGCCTCGGCAGTACCGTTAGCACTCGGATTCTATGGGCTGTTCTCGCCACCTGACAGCCTTGGCGACTGGGGCCTGTTCGCATGGCTCACGGTGTTTGCCATCGTAACTCGCGGTGCCATGACGCTGTATCACGTCCCACATCTCGCCCTGGGTGCCGAGATGACTGAAAATTACCAGGAACGCACACGAATTGTTGCTTTCCGACAGTTTTTCGGTACCTCCGGGGGTGCGATGGCCTCCATTGTCGGGCTGGGCTATTTCTTTTCCGATGCGAACGGTGGTCGCCTTGCGGTCGAAAATTATTCGCCCTATGCCATGACCCTGGGTGTACTGATGGTCGTTACCATCTGGTGGTCCGCCTGGGGAACACAAAAAGAGATACCGCATTTATCGACGCCACCTGACAAGCCGCCGATGAATCCGCTACGGCAGATGAGGCTCGATGCAAGAGAGGCATTTGGTAACGCGTCGTTTCGCTGGCTGTTTTTTGGCGTTCTGATTGTATTCATTATGGCTGGAGTTAACGGTGCCCTGGACCTGTACATGCTGCAGTATTTCTGGGAACTCACGGGCTTCCAAATGCTCTATCTGCAGATCGCCTCAGTGATTGGTCTGCTCCTGGGTGTCTTTTTTGCGGCGCCATTGCACCACTACACCAGCAAGCGCTTCGGCGTGTTACTCGGTACAGGTGCCTGGGCAGTTTTCCAGGTGATTCCGGTAGTGTGCCGCCTGTTGGACTGGTTCCCTGATAACGGCACCGGTGGACTCGTTTACACCCTGCTCGGTGTGAAGTTTGTGCAGGGACTGATCCTGCAACAGGCATTTATCTCGTTCGGTTCCATGATGGCGGACATTACCGATGAGCATGAGTATGAAACTGGTGATCGCCAGGAGGGTATCTTCTTTGGTGCTATTTCCTTCTCAAGTAAGGCAACTTCCGGGTTCGGAAATTTCATCGGTGGTATCGGTCTCGACATTATCTCCTGGCCCCGTGGGGCCGACATCGAAACAGCGGCAGATATCCCGGCTGACACGCTCGTTAACCTGGGTTTGCTGTACGGACCCGTGGTAGCGGCATTCGCGGTGGTTTCGGTATGGTGTTACAGCCATTACAAACTCACGAAACAACGGCATGTAGAAATACTCGAGCAACTAAACATTCGCCGCGAGAAAGCTGCAGCGTCTTCCTGAATGGAGTAACAATGGACTACCTGGCTATCGAGCAGGCCCGTGAGCGGGATGGGTTGCGACTTGTACTCACCTCCGGTGTGCCCGGACCCTGGAGTGAAGCTGCCAAGGCGTTGTTTCGACATCACAAAGTTTCCTACCTGCCGGTTCGACAAAGGGGCGGGCATGATAATCCTGAACTGGTTTAGTGGACGGGTCACAGAAACGCCCCGGTTGCATTGTTCAATGATGAAGCACCCAGGGTGCGATGGCGCGAGTTGCTGGATCTCGCGGAACGGTTAGGCTCTGGAGCTTCCCTGTATCCAGATGATTGGGATGATCGAATCACCATGGTCGGATTAATCAATGAAATTGAAGGTGAAAATGGATTTGCGTGGAATGCCCGTTTGATTATGTTTGAAACATGGTATGCCAGCATGGGTGCCGCTGCCGAAAAGAATCCCATGTTCAGGGACTATCGTTACAATCCGGAAAGGGTTGAAGAAGTCAGGTCAACAACCCGCGATTTTCTTGACTTCCAGAGGTGGAATCGAACGGGGCCGCCGAGGTCAACGACAGAGTCGGTGGCCGGAATATCTAACGAAGTGAACCTTTCGAGGAATTGAAAATGGTGGCCGGCGGTGGAATCAACGGGCAGGCCACCTGCACCGACACGGGGATTTTCAGACTGATTGGCCTACCCTGGAGAATCGTTAGGCGCCACAGAATTTCGTGTTAGATAAGATCTTTTGAATGGCTTGCAATGGAAATGTCGAGATTTACACCTGCTTATCGCTTTATTGGTATTGCGGCACGAGGCTTATCGATGAGTAAAAAGTTTTACTCCGGCACTTTCCTCCGACCCCATTACTCAGCCGGCCCGTTTGCCGCGGCGCTTAGAAGGTTAATGATACGATGGGGGTCTTGCCATATTACAGCTGAGGAGATATTGAATGAGTCGTCTTAGGATGACCTGCAGCATGGTTGCTGCTGGTGGCCGACGTAAGGCCGGAATCATCGCCATGACGGTGTGTTTTTGCGCTGCTTTTTTCGCGCGGGGGGCAGTAGCTGAGTGTGGAACTGTTGATCCGCTGCCGGGTTTTGAGTTGTCCTATGCCGAGGGTTGGGGAATCGACCAGCGCAATACGCGCTATCAGCCGCGATCAACGATTGATTCGGGCAACGTCGCCAGGCTCTCCCTCAAATGGGCCTATGGATTGGCAAGCACGACCCCGCGTTCATATCCGTTGGTGACCGAAGACACCATCTTTGTTGGGGATGGTGGCCGCGGGTTAGTGGCGCTTGAACGAGAAACCGGCTGCGAGCGCTGGGTTTACGAACACGAGGGGCCAATTGGCAGCGCGATACTCCAGGGCTGGATCGGTGAGCGGCGCATTCTGATTTTTAACGATCGCAACGACGGTATGTTTGCGATAGATGCTATCGACGGCGAGTTCGTTTGGCATGCGACGGTGGAAGATGAACCCGCGCCCTGGTACTCGGGCTCGCCGCTAGTGCTTGGCGATACGGTGATTCTGCCGGTGTCTTCCAAGGAAGTAGGTTACGCCGTGAACCCCGTTTACGGGTGCTGCACCACCAGCGGCGGGATGGCGGCTTTTGACATCAACACGGGGGCGAAGCTCTGGTATATTCCGACCATCGAAGCGGTAGCCCAGCCGACCGAGCGCCATTGGCTCTTCGTTCAGGAGTATGGGCCCAGCGGTGCTCCGGTGTGGGCTGCCCCCAGTTATGACGCGAAGCGGGGATTGATTTTTTTTGGTACTGGGCAAAACTATTCCCATCCGACCACTGATACCAGCGATTCGATTTTCGCGGTGGATGCAAAAACCGGTGAGGTCAGGTGGGTTCGTCAGTTCACGGCCAATGACGCCTACACCTCAGCATGCAACCTCGAAGCGCTCAATCATCCCAACTGTGCGGATCCCACGGGTCCCGATGTAGATTTTGGTGCGGCGACGATGTTTGTACGTAGCAAATCCGGCCGCGAGTTGGTGATTGCTGGCCAAAAGTCGGCAGATGCGCACGCCATGAATCCGGAGACCGGAGAAGTGGTGTGGACACAGAAGCTGGGGCGCGGCGGTATCATTGGTGGCGTGCATTGGGGCATGGCAGCGAACGAGTCGCTTGGGCTGGTTTATGTGCCTATCAGCGATAAGAAAATTGTGGGGTTTCCCTCTCCCGGTGAGCCCACCCCAGGGTTGTATGCCCTGGATATTGAGACGGGCGAACGTCGCTGGAAACACTTTCGGGATTCTCGATGTCCGGACCTGGAGTGCGTCTTCGGATTCTCTGCGGCCATTATCACCAGTAACGATATTGTTGTCGCGGGTAACATGGATGGCATTCTTGAGGTTCTCGCTGCGGAGTCTGGAAAACTCCTGTGGTCCCATGACTCATGGCGTGATTATCCCTCCGTCAATAGTGTGGCAACTTCTGGTGGGGCGTTTGATGCTCATGGGGCGATGATTGCCGACGACTTGCTACTCGTAAGTTCCGGTTACAGATACGTGGGTCAACAGCGAGGTGGCAACGCATTTCTGGTATTCCAGGTGGAGGTAGATGATGAACAGTGAGCTACCCTTGGCTGGTCGCTTTCGACGGCTGGTCGCAACGTTAGTTGATGCGATATTGGTTCCTGCTCTGTCCTTCGTGCTAGTGATGATCACCGATGTCATGGAAGATGCAGAAGACTACGCCAACGCGGATTTGATGATCTTGTGGATATTTTTGTTGGCAGTGGTGGCGTATCTCATCTTGAATGGCTATACGCTGTGGCACCGCGGGCAAACGCTGGGCAAATGGATAATGGACATTGCCATCGTGTCGGCGTCGAGCCACATCCAGGAAGGGGTTATGTGCGGTGGCGATGAGAGCAAGAGCACTTACGTTCCTGCACCCTTGTGGAAACTGATTTGCATTCGGGCACTATTTTTTCCGGTACTCTTTTTGACGCTGGTGCCTTGGCTTACGTTGCTGCCGGTTCTCGACCAGGCATTGATTTTTGGAAAGCGTCGCCGTTGTTTACATGACCTTGTCGCGGGAACAATCGTCGTTCGGGTTTAGCGGACTCTGATTGACGACTTGCCACCACAGTTTGAAGTTAGCTAAAGAGATTGTTGCGTTTGAGCAGCAATGAAGGCTGTGGCTTGCAAACGACTGCTTCGTTCCTCTTGCCCCATCCGTGTCGTCGTCGACATCACTGAGCAGACGTCATCCAGAAAATGCTTGATCATATCGATGCACGGCCGCCTCCATGTAGATTCACGCCAGCCAGTCAACCTTAAGGTAGCTTTCGATTACGGGCGAAGTCGCCCTGCCGGGCAGAAGTCGTTTCAGCGATCAACTCGGTTGAGTGTAGGCCAGCAGATCAGTACGCATACTGAGATTGACCATCCAATATCGACAAACCGTGTCCCTTAACTTTTTATGATCAAATCACCAAAGAGGCTACCTTTCTAATCTTGGACAAAAGCGGTTTACAATAGCTGTCTACTCATGGGACTCGACTGGATGTTTTGTGGGTCACAGCTATGTCAGTGCGCGGCCCGACTGTTGTGCAGAATAGTGCGTTGTGGCCAGCAGCGTCATCGATATGTTTTTGATTTAATTGTAGTGAATATTAGGCCTTCGTTTTTAAAATCACCTTGTCGATAGGCATTGACGTTTCAAGGTTTTAGTCCCACAAAGCGCTAGCCGAGTCTATTGCCAGTTCACTGTGCTGCCAGTGCGGTCATCCGAGACGATCCCGATGTCCTCTACTTTCGACTAACACTGCCGATTTTTCCGGGATCGGGACCAGGGGCATCAGGTCTAGGCGAATCAAGCGCCCGCCACCAGTTGCTGGACGCGAGCGGCAGCGGTTGATTCGTTAGCGTCGGATGCTGCGCGGTCCCTATTCGGTCCGCGGCCCTGCCAACTGAACTTTAATTCCGTCGGGGTCATAGAAGAACACGATGCCGAATTCAGGGCTACCGCCGATTGGGCCCAATTGCTCATAACCGAGCTCATTCATCGTCTTTATGGTCGAGGTCAGATCTTTCACGTAGAAATTGATCCGGTCGATGCCCAGGTGATTTACCGGTGGTGGATAGGACGGCGCGTCGTCGTAGGGGCTCTTCCACTGCCGCAACTGGATCGTCGCACCGTCTGTACCGTCACCGAGGCTGACGTCCTCGCCTTCGAACTCGATCGGACCATCAAAGCCGTGGGCTGCGGCGAAATCACCGGAACCAGCCTGTGAGCCGGGCTCAGATTCAGTGAACCCAAGGAGCCGGTAGAACTCACGCGACCTTTGCAGGTCAGCCACGTTCATGTTCGTGTTCACCAGCCGGACCAAGTCAGGGCCGGGGGTCGGTCCATCACCTTCGGCGGTCTCGATCAACTTTAAGAAGGTACCGTCCTGGTCCTTTAAGAACACGAACCGCTCACCATTGGGGGCTTTAGCCGGCGCTGAAATGAATTCCACACCCTTCGACTGGAGGTAGGCGACGTCGCCATCGAGATCGGTCGTCGAGTAGGTGGCGTAGGCCATGCCGATGCGGTTAAGGTTGGCGTAGGGAGGCTCTTCGCGATACGAATTACTTCTGAATTGAACGGTGTCGACGAATGGCGCCGTGGGCGGATCTTCCAGGCTATGCAGCGAGACGTGGATCAGGTAATCCTCTGGAAACCCGAGCGCTTGGGCGAAGGTGGTGCTCGTCTCCGGTCCTGCCGGGTAGATTTCACCTATGAAGCCCAACGTGTCGTAGAATGCTCTCTGACGTTTCATGTCGGTGGTGTTGAGCCCAAAATAGCCTTGGCGCATGAGCCCGAGATTGGCCTGCGTTACCTGGGTTACGCGGACGCCGAGCGCTCCAATTGGCCTGCCTGGAACACTCACCTCGATCGTATTCTCCTGATTGAGGTTCAACGGTACGACGACCTCGCCGTTCCCCTTAAAGTCCTTCGGCTCGACAACACTACGGCCGTTGACCTTTATCCACGCATTGTCGATGCCGTTGTCCTGAAGAACAAGCTTCGCGGGACCATCGATGGCCCTGAATGTAGCAGAGTAGGTCGTTGGTTTTCCTTGCACAAGCTCGTAGATCTCCGGCCCGAAGCGAGTCAGGTTAGCTTCGTTCGCTGAGGCGCCGGGCGCAAGCGCCAAAAGACCCACAAACAGTGCTGAACCGGCTGTTCTGAGACCCAAGGCTGGAAAGGTACGGGAACTCTTGATTCTAGTCATATATGTTTCCCCAGGCACGAGAAGTCACTTAGTGTGACGGTATGCGATGGCCCCGAGACAATCCTCGAGGATGTACTTGGTCGGTTTCGCCGCTGGCATTGGTATATAAACATAAAATACAAATCTACCAACGCAACATAACATGGCCGTGAATCTTTAGTCATCGTATAGCAGGCCTCAAGAAATTTAATGCGTCACACTTATCTAGTTAGGTACCTGCTAATTATAAAAAATAACGTGGCGTTATAATTCTAACTTAACACCACTTCATCTTCCGCCACCCATGTCCGGGAAATCCGATGCTGAAGTAGAAAACGCAATAAAACCACGATGTTTCTGACACTCTGTCTGTCGATCTTCCAGGGGCCCGAACATTCGCCATCAATTGGCAGCCCCCATGCCAATTAATTATAAACACAGGAGTCAGATTAGCTGCCTATAACTCGCTCAATTTAAACGTTGACATAAGCAATGATTAAGCGAATATTTAATTCGTATGACCGCGAGGGGGATGAAAATGTGTGACCACACATTTAAGGAAACATCCATAGCGGCTATATCATCAGGTTCACGCTTGATGATGCCTTTAGCATACTATGCAACGAATGAAGGTCTTGGCCTTGAAGAATTTGCAGCTGGTGCACTGACCCAAGGAATCCAAGAAGAGACCCCTAAGAGCGAAAACAACTATTTAGTTAATCAGCTAAAGAGGGTATAGCCATGAGTTTTAAACTTTTAGCAGTTACCGTATTTTTTCTTGGAACACTGGGTACGTCAGCAGCTTACTCCGCTGAAAACCGGGCAACAATCGAAGAAATTATTGTTACCGCCCGGAAGAAACAGGAATCTGTGCAGGACGTTCCAATTGCCATGACCGCGTTGTCGAAAGAGCTTAAAGATTCCACCATTCGCGACCTAGCAGACATCGAAGGATATGCGCCCAATGTCGTTTTCAACGACGGCTCGTACGGGGGCGGGGGGGCCAGCACACGGATCATCATTCGCGGTATTGCCGGTAGCGCCATAGGCGAAAAATCATTCGATAACCCCATTGCGGTGTCTCTGGACGGCGTATTTTTTAATTCAGACTCCGGGCGGATCGTCCAGAATTTCGATGTCGAACGTGTCGAAGTACTGCGCGGCCCCCAGGGGACCTTGTTTGGTCGAAACACTGTGGGTGGTGTGATCAACGTAATTCGTAGCAGACCTACCGGAGAGGTTGGCGGCAAGATCAGGCTCACTGGCGGGCGCTACGGTCAGGAGGAAGTGCGAGCCTTGTTTAACTTCCCCATCGCAGATACGTTGGCTGCGAAAGTCTACTACGTCAGCGTGCAGGACGATGGACCCCTGGACCGTACGTTCGACGGCGGGCATGCGCCGCAAGTTGACTACGAAAATTACGGCATTCAGTTGCTGTGGGAGCCAAATGACAGTTTTGAAGCCTTGATGAGCTTCGATCGATATAACAACCAAAGCGATGGTGGTGCGCCCACGAACTGGAACAATAGTGGTGGGGTGCTTGCAGCGATCCCGTTCACATTTCCTTGTCTGGTTTTCGGGGATTGCGCAGGGAATGCTAAGACCGTCGGTGATGTCGGCGATTCAGTGGATACTAATCAGCGCAACGAGGGTAACTACCGTAACGATGTTATCGCGCTGACCATGAAATACCAGATCAACGACAACTTGACGCTAATATCGACAACAGGTTGGCACGACACGCCTTACGAAGATGAGATCTCAGAGCTGGATGGCAGCGCCCTTGACTTCATCTTCATCGATAATAGGAATGAATACGAGCAGTTCACCACGGAGCTGCGCCTTGAAGGCAGCTACGAGCGCTTCGATTTTGTGGTAGGTGCCTATTACCTGGACAGCACCTACGATCAGGACTGGGCAACCGTCGGTTCTTTTTGGTCGATTGTCATCCCGCCTGCAGCTGGCGATTTGGCCAACTCTGCAGAGGACACGGCGATATGCGCGAGTAACGCGATACCCGGCAACGATACGTTATGGTGTGATGTTAGCTTTGCTCCAGGCGGTGAACATTTTGGTGAATCGCTTGGTGCGGGTTTCGACCAACGCCTTTTTCAAACCCAAGAGACTGAGTCTATAGCATACTTTGGACAGCTTGATTATGAGATCAACGACAAACTGATCCTGACCGCGGGCGTTCGCTGGACCAATGACGAAAAGGACTTCACCGGATTTCAGGCCTATCAGGGTGCGGCAAGATACCGCTATCCGTTCAATTTCGATGTGCCGCACATTGCGCTTGACAACGATTGGAGCGAAACGACCTTAAAGCTTGGTCTCGCCTATCATGCGACCGACGACATGATGTTCTTTGGATCCTATGCCGAAGGATTCAAAAGCGGCGGGTTTTATGGCGTTAACCAGAACATCCGGGATTTTGATCGCAATCAATATGATCCAGAGACTGCCGAATCCTGGGAGATCGGGATGAAGTCGCAGTGGATGGAAAACCGAGTGCAGTTGAACGTCTCGGCATTCCTAAACGATTTCAAAGATAAGCAGGACTCTAACGTCGTTCGCGACGAGGACACGAACACCGTAGCGACCGTATGGGAAAACCAGTCTTCAGTGCAGTATTGGGGGGTCGAGGTCGAGACGCGGTTCGTCGCCACTGATAACCTGGATCTTTTCGTTACGGCGGGTTATCTGAACGCGGAATACGATGATTTTTTCTCACTCGGCGCCATTCCCGCTGAAGATCCTTGCAACCTGAACGATTCTTGCGTGCCGATAGATGCCTCCGGCTTTACCCCCAAGTATGCACCGGAGTGGACCTTTGGCCTTGGCGGGACTTACACCATTCAATTGGGCCCAGGTGAACTCTCGTTGCATGCGAAGTATAACTATGTGGATGAGCAGGAAACCGACACCTTTAATGATGAGGGTACCGCAATCCCAGAGACGGAATTCGTGAGCGCACAGATCGCTTATGAGTGGAATCGATTCCGCGTCACTGCGTTCGGCGATAACCTGCTCGACGAGGAATTCGAGATTGTTGGTTGCCTGTCCGTTCTGTTTTGCACCGGCGGAATCCAGTTAGGCACCACCTATGGCGTTGAAGTGGAAATGACGTTCGGTAACTAACCCGACTCAAATGGGGAAAAAGCGCGGTTCTGCCGCGCTTTTTTTATCCGTTTTTTGCGCTAGCCTCGTCTTGACGGTCCAACCGGTCTGGTGGAACGCCGGCCGGCGATCTATGAGTGAGCCGTCTATAGCAGCGAATAAATCTTCGAACTGCAGTATCACATGCTCGCTCGGAGTGGGGCGCAGGAAGACATTCGACCCAACAAAAGAGACCTCCGGATGCAATCTATAAGGGCCGGTACATCGGATGACCCGGCTCACGGATTTGTAGAATGTTCAGGGCAAATTCATCAGGTGTCATGGCTTCAATTGAATTCGGGAATGAATGGGACCAATCCAGAATGTAGGTGCGCATAGAGATTCGCCATTCGCCGTCTCTTTTTTCAAGTTCATCGAGGTAGCGGCCACCGTACATACTATCGCTAAGGTTACCTTCATCGTCGGTACCTGTGCCTACCGCAATCCCGTAGCATTCGCCTGCGGCTTTATCGCCATCTACTTTGATGATCACACTTGTCGACATGTGCCATCTGCGTATGGCTTCCTGCTCATGGGGCATCACAGTTTTGACCCAATCGGCGCCGTTACCCTTGAAGAAACCGAAATCAATATCAGCATCAGGCCAAAAGCAACTGTCCTGTCCCGGTGTATCTAACCAGTCCTGGGTACGTCCATATCGCATGATGACTTCTTCACAAGCCTTTTTGTCCAGTAGTTCCTGCAGCTGTGGATCCATGTTTACTCCGGAGATTGAAAATCAGTTAGTCTGGGCTTCAGCATACATAATAGGTGGTGTTTACTACAAAAAATATCGGCCTGCGGCCAGGGCCCGCCCCAAAGGGCGTTGCACTGAGTCAGTCAGGGGAATCCCGAGAAAGTCGAAATATTACGTCTAATAATGTTCATGCCACTCACCACTCGCATCTTGATGTCAGCGTTAAATCCTCACCTCTAAGGCCTGGAAGATTGGTTGCAATATCGTAATCCTTTAGCCTCGCCTGAGGCCTCCAGCCATGCGCCATCCTTCCAAGCCAGAAAGCTGACGAGATCAGTGGCCCTCGCAAGGATAGGAAATTCTGCGGTGTCATTTGGTTGCTATGCGCGGTGTTGAAAAATGCTGTGTTCAGAGTTACTTTTAGTAGCTTGATGCGGTTACGTTTTTCGTGGTTAAAAGATGATGGAACTACCGGGACGCGCAGTCGCATGTAGTCCTGAGTCCCATGGAATTCATGGCGCGCTTGGCGGCGCTGGTGCCCGGACCGCGAGTGAATTTGTCAGGGACGCCTGGTCCTGGTTTCATGGCGCGTTCTCTCCCAACAGCAAACTGCGTGAATACGTCGTTCCACAGAAACCTATAGCAGAACAAGAAAACCCGAAACCGAAGGCCTACTCGAGACAGGCCGCGCTCGGCTGGTAACTTGCTGGAATCAGGACACTTTTCTTAAAGTGGAAAAAGGGTGGTTATTCGTGCTAACCGCTGAGTATTTTGTGTGTATGTGCAGGATGCAGAACAGGGGTTGCCTGTTCTGTTCATAGTTGATGCACTTTACAACTGAGTCTGCAGCTTGCGATGCAAGCGAAAAGAATACGAGCGCTAATACCCCAATAGCCTGCACTAGTCTTCTGCTTTTACTTTATCACTCTGCGAACAGGCCCCGGCCAGATACCACCGCTGTTCGCAATTGTATGTCAGCCGCCCGCGTTCACCATGCTGGAAATCAAGAATCTTCTCGATCATATCCGTCGGTGCCATGCTTTTGGCTGGAGCAGCCTGAAGCTTGTCCAGCGGCACAGGATAGGTCGACCAGTCGAGTGGTGCACGCCAGCCTGGTGGCCCGGCAAGATAGGACCGGGTGCCGTGTATCGGGTAAATCGAGCGCCACTCATTGATTTTTTCAGCCAGTTCTTCAACCACATCCGGATGCTGCGCCGCCAGATTAATGTATTCGTTTGGGTCCTCATTGATATTAAACAGGTGCGAAGTGACCGTGGTGGTTAATTGTTCCTGATCCACTTCCTGCACCAGCTTCCATTGATCATTGAACACGGTGAGATTGAAGTGCCCATAGATCGGTGTTTCCGAGGCGAAGAAAACATAATCATCCCGTGGGGCGACAGCACCAGATTTGATGCTGGGCCATAAACTCTGGCCGTCAAACGGAAAATGCGCGCCGGGTGAAATACCTGCCGCTTCCATCACCGTGGGGAAGACATCCATCACTGTCATGATCGAATCCAGTTTGTCACCCGCCTCGATCTGTTCAGGCCAGCGCATGGCTGAGACCACTCTGATGCCCCCCTCAAACACTTCGCCCTTGCCGCCTCGCAGCGGCGCATTGTCAGCGCCGCCAATTGAATAGGCAGCACCGCCATTGTCACTCATGAACAGTACAATCGTGTTGTCTGTAATCTCTTCATCATCAAGGGTGTCGAGCACTTTGCCAATGGATTGATCCATAGCATCAACGACCGCCGCGTACATGGGCCGGGCACTCTCCCTTAGCATCAGCTTTGCCATGCGCCGCGTGCCATCGGTCTGCTGACTTCGAGCCGGGGCAAGATCTGTATTGATGTCCTTGTATTTATCCTGCAGTTCCTTCGGAGCGTCCAGTGGCGTATGTGGTGCCAGAAAAGGCAGATAAAGGAAGAAGGGTTTGCCAGGGTCACGTTCACGAATGTAACGGCTGGCTTCATCCGCTAAAAGGAAAGTTTCATAGCCATCATCGTTTATCGTCACGCCATTTTGCTGGAAGTCCCTGCCACCTTTATTAGCAAATGGCGGGTAGTAACCCACCTCGGTATGCAGGTGCCCATAGAAATGTTCGAAGCCGCGCTCATTTGGATGATAGCTCTGCTGCGCATGGCCAAGATGCCATTTGCCGACCATCGCTGTCTGGTAGCCTGCATCCAGAAAAGCTTCGGGCAGAAAACGCTCATCCGGATGCACGCCGATATTGTCCCAGGGCAGGATCACGCCGTAGGCAATACCAAGACGCATGGGGTTACGCCCCGTCATCAGCGCTGCACGGGTCGGTGAGCATATGGGGGTGGTATAAAACCGGTCCAGCTGAATGCCCTCCGCTGCGAGTCGGTCAAGCGATGGGGTTTCAATATCGCCGCCGTGATAACCGACATCATTCCAACCAAGATCATCGGCAACCATGACGATCACGTTGGGCCGGTCCTGCCCGTAGGCGGCGCCAAGTGTTAATGCACTCAGCATAGTAATTCCAAGCAATAACTGAATCATGGGCTTACCTTTTCAATCTTGGCTACTTTGTCTACCGTGGCTTGTCTGTACCAGATGGGGGACGTCCAGGCGCGTTCCTGAATGACCGGGGAATAAAACGGCTGTTCTGCAGCATTGAGGCAACATTTGCCGTAGACGTCGCCGTCTGCGCCCTTCTCAGTCTGTGCTAGCTCGTTGGCAAGCTCGGCCTGCGCCGCGCATTGCTCGTCAAACGGGTTCACCCCTGCTGCCTGGCATTGCAGTGTGCTCCACCGGCAGGTCGGGTTTTCCAATACACGGGCGTAATAGAAGGCGGGTTGCTCAGCATCAAACTCAGGGTCCTGCCAGACGGCACATAGGTTTGCTGCCCCTAAACCAATGCGGTTACAGTTGCTTTCATCAATTCGGGCGCCGTTTTCAGCATTACCGGCTACGTCATAGATCTGCTCGTGGCTTATACCTTCAGCATCAACCCAGCCCTTAATAATTTGTACTCTTTGCAGATCAGTACCGGGGTTACCCTGCACACCCGGGTCTTTCGCCGCACTAACAAATATTTTGAGGGGCGTTGTTTCTGCAACCACATCCAGACTGCCTCCCATGGGTACGCCTGTGCTATAGGCGGCGGCGATGGCATTGTGGTTGTCGCAGAGATCATCAGGCAGCTCAGAGCCGGCAAAGAATCTCACCGTCGGGCGCGTGCCACTGGTAGCATAGGTTTCTTTGCGTCTCATGGCAGAAAATATCGCATCGCGGGAGTTCTCCTGCGCCCAGACAACGGCATGCCCGCCCGCGTTGGAATAGAAATGATCCTGCACATTGCGGAATTCGCTGTCGCGTCGCCCCAGGTGCCCACTAAAACTGTCTTCCTCTGTTGCACCAGTAGTCGCGCTGTGGGTATCAGTGCTGCCTATGACACCCATGACGAACGGGTTGATACCATTTTCCTGCCCGTACGCCAGACCATCCTTGTAGACATTGCGCACCATATTGCGACGGGCAAAGTCCTCAATCACTGTCTCTTCAGCGCGGTCGGTTCGAACGATGCCATTAACCGTCCCCAGCATGCCGAGGTTATCGCTGGGTATCTGCTCGAAATCACACAACTCATCTTCTGTATCGAGACCAATGCCCCGGAATCGATCAAAGCGACATTCGGATGCGCCCTTATGTTGTATCAATTCCACCAGGGGCTCGAAGAACAGCCTGTCGTCAAGCTCCTGCTGTGTTTCGGGATCTCTGAACATCAACCCGCCTGAAAGGTTCGAGTTGTGAGGAATGGCCAGCACATCACAGCCAGTGTCGGTATCGGTGCACTGCTCGCGCAACGCCTGCCACAATCCAGGGAAGTTGTACCGGCCTGTTTCATAAGTCGATATGGGTGCGGCAGACACTTCAGCATTACGAAAAATGACGTTTCGATGCATGTTCTTCCGATCAGGCGCATCGGTATATTCATAGCCGACAAACGTGGTGAACTCGCAGTTCGCTGATCGATCATAGTGATCTTCAGCAGCCTGCTGAATCTGCGACCATGCATCATTCGCTGCAGCATCACAGTCAGAAAGCGAACACGCCATGGACACTTCTTTTTCTGCAGTCTGCTGACCGGCAAGTCGGGTCCACCAGTCAACGGCAATCAACTGTACCCACTGATTGGTTGACCTGGTTATCGCACAATGCGGCCACCAGTAACCCAGCGCAGACGAGTCTTGTGTGCAAACACTTAACTGACCAAGAAATTCCGCATGATCAGTGATCGCGGCGAAGTCCAGCGGCCTCGGTATTTTTACACCGAGCAGTTTTTTACCATCTGCAGCCGGCACAAGAATTTCTTCGCCTTTGGCATAGCGGTAGGCATCCCATGGGTCGCTGCGCACGCTCGATGTATAGGCATCGAAGGAATAGCTGGTGTGAACATGAAGGTCCGACATTGACGCAGGGTGCACGCGCTTCTGTCCGCTCAAAATTCAGGTCGCTCGGTGCTCCCATGAGGTCTGTGCAACAAAGCAGCAACAAGAAGCAGACAATTCGCATATCAGAAGCCGCGCCAACAACACGAATGGAGCTACTCACAGCAGTCGGTTTCTGACCGCTGCGAGCCCTTTTCTTCTTTTTGTTCTTTTTGTTCTTACCGCAAATTTTCATATATATTCGGTTCTCACTACTGCACCGATGAATTCCTTTCATGCTCTACTTTTCAGATGCAGGTAGTCCGGCGATTCTGGTCAAGCAACAGCGAATGTTGGGGTACACTCGTGAATTTCCTGCGGTCTATTTCCCAAGAGAGAGAAGAAACTCCTGCTTAGACTTCAAATTTGGAGTATGCGAGCCGAGAAAACAGGTGCGAATCCTGGGAAATTCTCGGTAGCCGCCATATAAAGCCACGACGAGCCGATTCCCAACTGCCCGTTGTTGCGCTTCCTTTATGAAACCTGGCTCCATACTATAGGTAACTCAAATATCCTCAAGCTGGTTGATGTATGACACTGTGGGTGAAGGCCCCCTTCCGGAGTATGGGATTGGTGCGCAGTTTCGGGCTTCTATGAGAAGGCAGTCAACAAGCCTATTGAGTATTTTCGCAGCTGCCCTTTGCAAAAATGGCTGATCGCATTATGCTCTCGGAAAACCTATAGAAGAACAAGAAAACCCGAAACCGAAGGCCTACTCGAGACGGGGCCGCGCTCGGATGGGCCGCGCTCGGATGGGCCGCGCTCGGATGGGCCGCGCTCGGTCGGGCCGCGCTCGGCTGGTGTCTGAATTCCATGGCTGAATCGCCATATTTCTCAGCGATCAAAGCACGTTTAAATCAGCTGAAGGGGGCGGCTGGTAACTTGCTGGAATCAGGGCACTTTTCTTAAAGTGGAAAAAGGGTGGTTATTCGTACTAACCGCCGAAGGTCGTGGGTTTGTTTGGCAGTACGTTTGTCGACGCTCTCCTACAGCAATCGCCTGACGAGTGGATTGGCCAGCTGACATCGGCTTATGGCGAACATTTGGTAAAAATCGATTCCTTACAAGCGGGAGTGGTGCCCGCACTTAACAATATCCGTACGCAAGTTGAACATGATTGGCGAACCCACTGGCGCGAAGAGCAGCGGGAAATCTCCTAGCAGAGGCGCCTTCAAAAATACCGGGTCGAACGTCCCCAAATCGGCCAACCGTGAAAAATCGTTTTGCCGTGTTGCGTTTCGGACTTTGAAAGTCCATTCGTGCCCCTCCCAAAAATCGCTTCACACGGCGCAATGGCTACTCCGCTTTCACCTCCAGGCAAAACTAACCGGCGTGGGGTAAATCGTTGCGACAATCTGTCACTAGCCGCGTCTTGTTTCAATCTGGTAAGCTACCGCGCTTTCGAATTGGTGCAAACATATATGGCTAAAGTCCACCTAACTGCGCTTGCAATCCTGATTACCCCTATCCAAGCCCTTGCAGACCATGTAGGTCTTCAGATAGAGGGAGGGGCTGGCTCGGCCATCACTACCCTTGGTGCGCAGACACTCGCCAAGTCACAGCAGGTGGTGGGATTGCAGTATCAGTATCTGGAGTTGGACGAACTATCAGATGAAATTTTACTCGGCTCTGACGAGGCTCTACATTCGGTGGGAGAATTCTCACAAGCCAGTATCGGCTACAGTCTGGGAATCAGTGATCGACTGACCTTGAGTGCAGTATTGCCCTACGTCGGTCGAGATGACTTTCGGGAAGCATCACACGACCATCACGAGGATGCCGACGAGCCGGAACATCACGACGAAGAGGAGGACACCGGGCATCACGACGACGAAGCGGAGCTGGAAGGTGAGGTCACAAGCAGTGATATCTCTGGATGGGGCGACCTGTCCCTGTTGGGGCGCTACGCGCTGAACGACACGGAGTCAGACAACCTTTATGCCCTGCTTGTCGGTATCAAGGCTCCCACCGGAAGTACCAGCGAGAAGCTCTCCAATGGAGAAAGGGCGGAGGTGGAGCACCAGCCGGGATCAGGCTCCTGGGACGCATTACTGGGATTTGCCTACAGCGTTCCACTGAGCCAGGAGTGGGACTTCAGCAGTAATCTGTTATATCAGCTCACCACCGAGGGCAAACGAGACACAGAGATTGGGGACAGCCTGATGTACAATGCAGCGGTTATCTGGTCTCCTGCAAGTCATAGCCATCACGGGGATGCGCATAACCGCCACATGGACCAGTCCTGGCAATTCGTGCTGGAGTTGAATGGCGAATGGCGCGATAAAACTGACGTTGATGGCGACAACGACAGGAACACCGGCGGCAACGTGATTTTTGGAACGGCTGGTTTACGCCGGGGCTATGGCGCCTGGTCAACCTATCTCTCCCTTGCTGCACCATTGCACACAAATTTAAACGGTGAGCAAAGCGAGCCTGCCTGGCGGCTTAGCACTGGCGTTTCTATGGCTTTCTGAATAGCGGGGTCGGAGGAGCGAACCGGGGTAAAGTGCCGGAGTAAGGCCTCGGAGGAATATTTGTCACTCAGCCCGGTCAGCCATTAGAGAATAGGAAATTTAACAAGGATATTCGGCCAGTAGGCAGAGTATCGAAACAGCATGGAAAACCGCAAACTCATAGCAAGATTAAAAACAAGGGATCATCATGCCGCCTGCAGGTGAAACCTTCTTCGATAGAGAAGCAGACGCAGTGGCTGTCGACGTCTATACACAACCCGCTGACGCGGTTGAAGCTGCCCCGGATCACTGGCGGCAGCGACTTAAGTTTTTAGGTCCAGGCATTATCATATCCGCCTCCATAGTCGGCTCTGGCGAAATTATACTAACTGCCAGCCTCGGTGCGGCAGTTGGCTTCAGCATGCTTTGGTGGGTACTTTTATCCTGCTGGAGCAAATCAATCGTACAAGCATCGCTTGCAAAGTACATTGTACTCAGCGGCGACACCTATCTTCGTGCCCTCAATCGAATACCGGGCAAACTGCCTGGCCCCAAGGGTAAGGTCTCCTGGCCGGTTCTTATCGGTTTGATCGCTTTTTTCCCCGCATTCACAGGTCTGGGTGGTTTAATTGGAGGAGCAGGGCAAGCCCTTCTATTGCTATTTCCTGATATTCCAGACCTTGCTGCAGTAGCTGGCCTTACCGCAATCATAGCGATACTGCTAAGAAGCGGCCAATATCAGCACCTGGAAAAAATCATGCTACTTTTGGTTTTTGTGTTTACGCTCCTCACCATAACCTGCTTCGTCTTAATGCAATCAACGGTTTACGCGGTGCAGTGGCGGGATATCTCTCAAGGCTTTGAATTCCAATTCAGTTCTCAGTATGCGGTGCTTGCACTGGCTGCCTATGGTTATACCGGTGTTAACTCAGGAGAAATTTCATCTTATACCTATTGGTGTATCGAAAAAGGTTATCCAGCCAGAATCGGTAGAAATGACGGCAGCCAGGAATGGCTGAATCGTGCTAAAGGCTGGTTAGGCATACTGCACCTGGATATTTTGATCACGCTGGTGTTATTGACCTGCGCCACCATCCCTTTTTACTTCCTTGGCGCAGGGATATTGCACCAGCTTGGCGAGGTCCCATCAGGCCATCAGACCATCGTCATACTTAGTCAAATGTTTACTGAAACTATGGGGCCTTGGTCCCTCTGGATCTTCGCCGTGGGTGCCTTCTGCATCTTATTCTCGAGTTGTATCGCTGGCGTTGCTGCAGGAGGGCGATATATTCCTGACTATCTGATCGAACTCGGCTTTCTACCACGCCATCGTATCGATGTCCGACGAAGCATCATCCGTTATTACGGTATGACAGTGCCTTTTATTGCATTACTACTCTATGCTGGTTTCCAGCAACCGGTGCTCATGATAAGCATCGCCGCCTGTTTCGGTGCACTGATGCTACCCATTCAGTGCGGAATCACTATCTATTTACAAACCAAGCGGCTACCAAAGGCGCTGTTACCCGGGAAATTTACGCAGTTATTCCTCTGGCTCACTTTTATTTTCCAAACAGTCATGGCCGGTTTAGTACTCTATTTCGTCATATTGTAAGCCGCTACATCCCCTGCATCATTGCCTACTTAATTGCCGAGGCTGGGTCCCTGTATCTTTTAGCACTCGCTCGCGGGTTGTTTCCATGGACACGATGGTTGCTGACCATCACCTGGAATTTTCGATATCGCATCCAGGCACTTCGCTTTGAAAACTACTATAGCGCGCTGCACTAACAGACCAAAACCGGGCCCTTGGGTTGCGTTACAAACGTCACGCTTCGATCACTTATCTTGACGAGTCGTTTTGGCTAGTCATCACACATCCTGGGGAAATTACCTTCTTGGTTGTTCGTAAGGCGCGCGACTGTGTAATAGTGTCAGCAAGCGAAGCAATGAAACACTGAACGGCGTTCTCGAAATCGTGACGGTATATTTGTCGGCACCTTTCTCGCTAATGCCAATTTGGTATCAGCAAAATCAATAGTTTAGGCGCTAACTTCAAGTCTACCCGTCACTACCCTATTAATTTATGGCGCTGACCCGTGACTTGCGTTCTTCGGAAAACCAGAAAGGCTCAAGCTGATCGTTCCCGGTTACTTCCTCCGAAAGATCTTTTGCACGATAAAGTCGACCATTCAACATGACATGACTGATATCGTCGGTCATACGAATATTTTCCAGGGGGTTGCTGTTCATGATCACAAGGTCGGCAAGTTTGCCAACCTCAATTGAGCCAAGATCGTTTGCCATGCCCAGGTGCTCTGCTGGATTAATGGTTGCGAGCGAGAGGACCTGCATTGCAGTCATGCCGCCGCGTGCAAAGCTCCACATCTCCCAATGAGTCGCCAGCCCCTCGCGTTGCCCGTGAGCGCCCGTGTTCACCACGACGCCTGCTTCCAGAAGACGTTTGGCCGCTCGAGCCGCATCATCATCACGGTAATCTCGCTCTGGGGCCTTGAGGCGTCTTACTGATCGCGGCTGCAAGACCGTGGGTGGAACAAACTTTGAGAGGATCGGATGCTTCCAGACATCGGTCTCGGCGTAATGGCGGTCCTCTGATGTGAGCCCCCCATACACCACAACCAGGGTCGGCGTATATCCCGTTTGTGACGCGCTCCAGAACTGTATGACGTCGTCGTAAAGGTTTAGCGCAGGGACATTGTGCTCAATGCCGGTCGAGCCATCTGCAATAAGGTTCATATCCATGTGGTAAAGCGAACCGCCTTCTGCAACGACAAGCATGCCTTCCTGGCGCGCAGCCTCGATGACCTGCTGCCGCTGCTCACGGCGAGGCTGATTGTAATTCTTAATACTGATCGCCCCTTGGGCCTTCAGACGACGAACATGCCGCAATGCATCTTCGATGTTGGACACAGGTGCAAAGCCAACACTTTTTGCGCCGTAAACGATATTACCTGTTGAAAAAATCCTGGGAGCCAGAATTTTACCTGCCCGTTGATATTCAGCTGCGGCAAAAACTTGCGCTGCGCTGCTGGAAGGGTTGTGTACCGTCGTGACACCCAATGCTAGATGCGCCAGGGCATTATAGTTCTGTTCAGGGACGACATTACCGCGCCCATAAGGACCGTGGGCGTGCGCATCGATCATCCCTGGCATGATGGTCTTGCCTCGTGCGTCGAAGACCTTCGCTTCTCGCGGGATGGCCAGATTTGTCCCCACCGATAGAATTCGGTTGTCCTCGATGAGTATAGTGGCGTTGTCGATAACCTGCCGATCGTCATTCATGGTGATGAGGCGAGCGCCAGTGATTGCGGTAACACCCAGCGGCTTTGACGTTGCGGTCACCATCGATAGGTTGACGGCTTTTCGCGTCACTTCATCGTCGAACAGCGCATCTGCCACATCAACGGTCAGGTAGTCGGGGCCAATTGACCATGAAATTGAATGGCTGTCATTGGACCAGTGCATATAAAGACCGCCAGATTGACTTACCCGTCTGTCAGGCAAAGTTGTCATCCTGGGACCAAGATCAAGCGGCTGACCTGTCATCGGTCGGGCAGCAACATGGACATCGAAACCCTGTTGATGGGCGATGTATTGTCCGTCAGGTGACACAAGCATGACTCGCGCCAGATCACTCGTTGCTTCCTCCCGAACATCGAAGCCGGAACGGTTCATCGACAGCAATTTGGTTTTTGCGTCATCGCTGCCACGATCAATGGTCGAGCGTTTTCTTTCGTTGATGAAGAGCCTGTCATCAGCGCCAAAGTGCGGGTTGAACCCTCGGTCTGTCACGAAGCTCATTTCACCGGACTTGATTGCTATCAAATAAATGCCAGGCCTAGCACCCCAGTGCGGGCTGGTCAGTGCGCTGCCTTTGCTCTTCATCAACAGTAGTGAACGATTGTCAGTCGATACCGTCAATGATGAATAGTGGCCTGGTTCGGTGCTGATAGTGTTGGACTTGCCACCTCGACTGGCGACACTGCGAATACTCGACAGCTGCTCATCCTGCCAATTCAGAAAGTAGACCGTTCTTCCATCTGGCGACCAAACGGGCGAATACTCGAATCCATCTTTATCTTTGGTGAGCCGCTGCGGTTCTTCGTCGCCGCGCTTGATCCAGAGTTTGCCCAGTGACTCGAACAGCACAGCTGAACCCACAGGTGAACGGCTAGCGAACCGGACCATGCGTGTCTCGAATTGCTCAGGGGATACATCCACGTTTTTGTGTGGCGGTGAGTAGATCGTGCGGCTATCTTGGACCCTGAACGGGATGGTTTTTATATCACCACTAGTAAGATCAACTGAGCGAATCTTGCCACCAGCCCAAAAGATAAGACCGGAGGCATCGGGCAACCAGGCAATATTGGGATAAACGCCGTTGATGGCCCACGTTTCCTGCATATCAGGGTCTAGATCGTTTACGACTACCGTGTCGATGCCGGAATCCAATGCCTTTATATGCAGTTTACTCACGCTTTCTACACGCTTGATGTAAGCCAGGCTTTTGCCATCAGGCGAAGGGGTTGGGCGTACAGCGCCCCCCGGGCCGCCTGCAACAAGGCGGGTTTCTCTGTTGGTCAGGTTGAACGCCTTGATATTGAACACTTGTTTGTTGGTGTCCTGGTGATAGATGAACATGTCACCGGCAGTCGCATTCTGTGTGTAATAGAGCTGGTTGCCGTCTGGGGAAAATGCCGGTTCACCCAGTTCCTTCTGGTAGTTAGCGCCCGGCTTCTTGATAATCGGAACGCCCTCGGTGTCTGCCAACCCTGACGCATGATAAAGCCAGATTTCGCCCGTGCCGAGCGATCTGGATGTTGTGAAGTGTTTGCGCGCGGCAATGTACTGGCCATCAGCGGACCACACCGGGTTGTTCAGTAATCTAAAATCTTCAAAAGTGATCTGTTTGAGCTGTTGGCTTTCCAGTGAAATTGTCCAGATATTATCACCGCCGTCACGATCAGACGTGAAGGCGACGTAACGTCCGTCGGGAGAAAATCGCGGTTGTATATCCCAGCTATGGTCACCTACCAGCAATTCCGCCTCGCCACCTGATACTGGGATCAGGTAGATATTGCCAAGCAGATCAAAGACGATGTGTTGCCCATCAGGGGAAACATCAACACTCATCCAGGTGCCTTCGTCCAGGTCTAGATCAACAGTCGTTGCTGATGCCGTGAAGTCCGGTGCGTTTACTTTCCAGGCCTTGGCGGCCGATTCTTGAGTGCTTAGTGATTTCAGCGGAAGCAACAGCAGAACGCAGACCAATAAAAGGTGTATTTTCAAGAAGTGCTCCTCAGTTTGTCGGTCGACCCGTCCACGACAGCCTACTCAAATTCGGGGCCGCAGGGAAACCCAGGTAAAGAAATAGCACAGCACTTTGGCCTTGCGGTTGGCGGGGTCGAATATTCAAGCTCATGCTGATCGATTACTCGGGTTTTTTCGCAGACATCGCACCGCTAAAAGATACCTATAGGTGACGGCCTATCGTTGTGGTATCTGCCCCGCTAACAAACAACTTTTAATCCTGGGCTTCTTTCATCAAAATAATTTGAATATTTGCAGGCTCAGTCTTCAATTCTTTGTTTGCCACCCAGCTCGGCCATAAACAGATATGGTCAGTTAGTTTCGCTACGGATTAGTCTATAATTGGTGAAAGGAGGCCGAAATGCGTACGTTCCTGTTGACCGTTTTCTGGATCACTAACATTGGTAACGTCATTCAGTTGCTGGTTATTGTGTTTGCCAGCTGGATGATATTTTCTGGTCGCTACTCGTTTTTTGAACTCGATGGGAATGCCTTTCTCACACAGGTCATTCCTTGGCTCCTTTGGCTAAAGACCCTCGTCATTCTGCTCTTAGGTGACCTGGGAAGACTAGTGTTGGCTATCCCGATCTTGATTATCGCTCCACTGAAACTAATTTTTGGAACAGCGATTGGTATCTGGGCATACTCGACTGCCATGGGAGTGCCTATAAACCAGCATATGTTTGAAACTAAATCTCTAACGACTGACTAATCTGCTTTGGATCGGTAGCGGAAGTCCGGTCCAATGATACCCGAGGGCGTTGCTGCCAATAGCCACTGCCGATTTATTGTTATCGTGTACTCCTTAAACTATCTGAATTAGTGGCTGCCAGTAAGTCTCAGGGGTTAACTCATTTCTGCGCGAATACCGGTAATAATTCGGCACGCGTTTTTAGTAAACAGCGTTTCCGATGAGAATGAGTCAAAGAGTTCCTGAACATCCTGCGGAATAATTTCGCCTTTTAGTGACGGGCCCTGGTCGGTACTGGTCACACCTACCAGCAGATCTCCCATGGTTTTAACCAACTCAGATGCCTGCGCATTAGTCATATGGAGTATAGATGCTGTTTGCTCAGCAATATGGTCAACCCGTTCGATAAAAGCGCCCTTCGACTCGATCAAACTTTCAGTGGATACGTTGTGTGCAATCACATGTTCCAGCCGAGTCAACAGTGGCACAAAGCTCCCATCGGCCATAGCGGTCTTATACAGCGTGCTGACATAAGCATGATCGGCCATATCCGCATTTGTGGTATTTTTTTGAAAGGCATTCATCTGTTTTCTCCAATTTATATATAACTGACTAACAGTCATTAATCTTCTGGCGCCCAGATATTACAAGTTTTTTTGTAGTGTGTTTAAGTACGATGTGAATATACGGCGTGATGTGGGCTGAAGGTCGAACAACTCAAGACACAGCAAAAAGCCAGGCCGGGTGCTGCTAGTTAAGGCGATGGATTTGCCGAACATATCGAAGGGCAACTCGAAGGCACACGTTAAATGACAAGAGTGACGACGAAAATGGTCAGGTTAGCTTAATTTCCTCATACTTTAGACTGACTCGCATTCGCTTCAACTTACAAAAAGGAAGGCAAGCAATGGAATCTGTCATCGAAAAACGCCAGCGCCTTTTGGGTGCGGCAACGCTGTTTTACGAACAGCCGGTTCAAATCGTTCGAGGTAAAGGCGTCCTGTTGTACGACCAGACAGGCAAAGAGTACATCGACATGTATAACAATGTGCCCTGCGTTGGTCATGGGAACCCGAGAGTGGTTGAGGCAATGTCGAAGCAAATGTCGACATTGAATGTGCATAGCCGATATCTTCACGAAGGCATTCTTGAATATGCAGAGCGACTCCTGGCGCTACACCACGATGGAATCGAATCAGCTGTGTTCGCTTGTTCCGGAACCGAGGCGAGCGAGGTAGCATTAATCATGGCCAGAGCGGCGACGGGTGGACGTGGGATTATTTGCAGCGATGCGACCTATCACGGCAACAGCACCGAAGTCATCAAGATGACTCTCGCTAGTCGGGCAAACACTTCAACTGACTCAGACTTTCGCGCAATACCCTACCCACAAAAACTTCGACCCTTGATTTCCGGCCTGGACGACGAATCTCTCTGTCAGCTTTATCTCGATGAAGTAAAAGCTGCCATCGACGATTTTAAACAGCAGGAAATCCCTTTTGCAGGAATGTTTATGTGTTCGATTATGGCGAACGAAGGCTTACCTGACATTCCTGGGCGATTTATGGCGTTGGCCACCGACCTGGTCCATGCAGCAGGCGGGCTAATGATCGCTGATGAAGTTCAAGCGGGATACTGTCGATCAGGTGAATGGTGGGGTTATGAGAAAACTGGCTTCCAACCTGACATCGTGACGATGGGTAAACCCATGGGAAACGGCTTGCCGCTCTCTGCAGTGGTTTCAAGCCACTCTAACGTTGCTGCATTTAGAAAAAGATCTCATTACTTTAATACCTTTGCTTCAAGTCCGTTGCAAGCGTCCGTCGGTATTGCCGTATTGGATGAAATCGAACAACAAAACCTCAGAGAAAGCAGTGGCGCCGTCGGTCAATATCTTCGTAATGAACTCGAAGGTCTGGTCGCAGGTCATGACGCAATCGCCGAGGTACGCGGGTGCGGATTATTCGCAGGCATCGAATGGGTAAACGCGGAAGGTGAAGCTGACGCACAAGGTGCTGCACGAGTCTCAAACCTGATGAAAGATAAAGGGTTCTTACTGAGCAATGCGGGATCACAAGGCAATGTTATCAAGCTTCGTCCGCCACTTGTGTTCAAGCAAACTCATGCAGATCGTTTTCTGAGCGCATTTCAAACGATGCTAAAAGAATACTGATTA